>LUMT01000011.1_pt1 | contig 328726 bp, 323 predicted proteins | sample 729741 | NCBI WGS metagenome assembly LUMT01 (sample SAMN03860299, study PRJNA289734) | marine metagenome | biome: seawater column; feature: ocean; material: water; isolation source: Red Sea water column Station 192 - depth 50m | place: Saudi Arabia: Red Sea | collected 2011-10-15 | depth 50 m
CGGCTCATCACATCCTGGGGCTGGAGCAGGTCCCAAGGGTTTGGCTGTTCGCCAATTAAAGTGGTACGTGAGCTGGGTTCAGAACGTCGTGAGACAGTTTGGTCCCTATCTGCCGTGGGCGTCGAAATTTGAGAGGAGTTGACCCTAGTACGAGAGGACCGGGTTGAACATACCTCTGGTGTACCTGTCGTGGCGCCAGCCGCGCAGCAGGGTAGCTATGTATGGACGGGATAACCGCTGAAAGCATCTAAGCGGGAAGCCTCCCTCAAGATAAGATTTCTTAGAGCCGTGGAAGACCACCACGTTGATAGATCGGATGTAGAAGTGCGGTAACGCATGGAGCTAACCGATACTAATTGCTCTATTCGCGCTTGAAGAGTCCCACCATCAACGACAATCCTGCCGGGATTGTCCGCGATTACGTGGATGATTGATCAGACAGTATTGCAAGTTTCAATAGCACGGGCATCGATTGAACCCCTTTTGACCTACGCCGGCTTCATTGCTTGGTGACCATGGCGTCAGTGACCCACCCGATCCCATCTCGAACTCGGCCGTGAAACCTGACAGCGCCGATGGTACTTTGGCTTAAGCCACGGAAGAGTAGGACGTCGCCAGGCATTGCAGCCGGCGTAAGGTCGAAAAGAAACCCATTCACAAAGTTAGAGGCCGGCAGCGATGCCGGCCTTTTGCTGTTTTGCGGCCCCGATCGGCGCCGCGCTCTGGTTGACGCGGGATGGAGCAGCCCGGTAGCTCGTCAGGCTCATAACCTGAAGGTCGTAGGTTCAAATCCTACTCCCGCAACCATAGAAAAGCCCGCGTTCCCAATGGGTTCGCGGGCTTTTTTGCGCTCTGTGGATTGGACGACCGAGTATCGGAATGTCTGATATGGGAGGACGCGGACGTTGTCCCTTCCCCAGCCGCTCACCCAGTATGGAAAGATGGCGCCACATAGTCGTTTTATCGTCCCGGACTTGATCCGGAATGATGATGGGGACCGGCTCCCGCCCATCAAATGCCGCCAATGGACCCGTCGTTCCGAAAGGCAAGTCATTGTCGCGCCACGTCCTCGCGGCTAAAGAGCGCGCGTGACCGCGATATCTTCCCGCATCATCGCTTTCGCCGACCGCCGGCCGAAGCTCCTCGCCCTGGCACTCGGCGCCGTGTCGGCAACCGGTTTTGCGCCGCTGAATCTCTGGCCGCTGACGCTGCTTGCGCTCGCGGGATGGATGCTGCTTGTAGCGCGCAGCTCCAAGGGATGGCGCTCGTTCGGGACCGGCTGGGCCTTCGGGGTCGGACATTTCATGCTCGGCCTCAACTGGATCGCGACTGCCTTTACCTATCAGGCGGCGATGCCCGCGTGGCTGGGGTGGATCGCGGTGGTGTTGCTCGCGCTCTATCTGGCGATCTATCCGGCGCTGGCGGCGTGGGGGGCGTGGCTGGTATCCACGCGAGTCGCCCCCGCGAAGGCGGGGGGCGCTGGCGGCTTGTCCAGCGCCGATGGCCTAAGCCCGATTGCGGCCCCCGCCTTCGCGGGGGCGACGCTCTCGTTTGTACTGGCGCTCGCCGCGCTGTGGACGCTCACCGAATGGCTGCGGAGTTGGGTCTTCACGGGCTTTGCGTGGAATCCACTCGTCGTGACGATCGGCGACTTTTTCGGTCTTTTGCGGTTGACCGGAACTTATGGCGGGTCGGCGACGGTCATTCTGGCGGCCGGCTATTTGCTATGGGTGGGGCAGCTACGTACTGCCCGAAATGCGCAGACACGCCACGACCCAAGCCCGCGATCGCAGCTTTTCCAACAGCTTGGGGCGGGCGCAGTCATCGCCGGCTTTCTGACGCTGGTCTATCTGTTACCGAACGGGACGAGAGCACCGAGTGCGACGGGCACCCCCATCACCGTCGTCCAGCCCAATATCGGCCAGCAGGACAAGTGGGAAGGCGACAAGGCCGACGCCAATTTCGCCAAGCTCGCGCGGCTGACCGCGCCCAAATCCGACGCGCCGCGCCTGATCCTGTGGCCCGAGGCGGCGATACCCGACTATCTCGAGACCGGTTATCCCGCCATCTATTACGACCGCTCGCCCGCCGAGGCGCGCGGACGGTTGACCGCGCTGATGAACCCCGGCGACCTGATGCTGCTCGGCGCGCTCAAGCTGGAGTTCGACCGGACGGGGCAGGCGGTGGGCGCGCGCAACGCGGTGATGACGGTCCATGCCGATGGGACGCTCGGCCCGCGGTACGACAAGGCGCATCTGGTGCCCTATGGCGAATATCTGCCGATGCGGCCGCTGCTTTCGGCGATCGGCCTGTCGCGCCTCGCTCCCGGCGATCTCGATTTCTGGCCCGGCCCCGGACCTCATACGCTCGACCTTGGCGCCTTCGGCAAGGCGGGACTGCAAATCTGTTACGAGATCATCTTTTCGGGCGAGGTCGTCGACCGCGCCCACCGTCCCGATTTCATCTTCAACCCGTCGAACGATGCCTGGTTCGGCGCCTGGGGCCCGCCGCAGCATCTGGCGCAGGCGCGGCTGCGCGCGATCGAGGAAGGGCTGCCGGTGATCCGCGCGACGCCGACGGGGATCAGCGCGGTGATCGACGCCGACGGCCGGATCGTCGAAGCGCTGCCGATGCACGCCGCCGGCCGCATCGATGCCTTCATTCCGAAGGCGCATGCGCCGACCCTGTTTGCGCGCTACGGCAACATGCTGCCCGTCGGCTTTGCCCTGCTGCTGCTCGCACTCGCCATTGCCTTTCGGCGGCGCGGGCGCTAACAGCGGCGCGACATAAAGTTTCCTTTATATCCGATTCCGAAAAAGGCTCCCCATGCGCAACAGCTTCCTCTTCACCTCCGAAAGCGTGTCCGAAGGACATCCCGACAAGGTGGCCGATCAGATCAGCGATTCGATCGTCGACCTGTTCCTGTCGAAGGATCCCGAAGCGCGCGTTGCCTGCGAGACGCTTACGACGACGCAGCTCGTCGTGCTGGCGGGCGAAATCCGCTGCAAGGGCGTGTTCGAAGATGGCGAATGGGCGCCGGGCGCGCTCGACGAGATCGAAGCCACCGTCCGCAACACAGTCAAGGACATCGGCTATGAACAGGCCGGCTTCCACTGGAACCAGTTCCGCTTCGAAAATAATCTGCACGGCCAGTCGGCGCATATCGCGCAGGGCGTCGACGAAAGCGCCGACAAGGACGAAGGCGCGGGCGACCAGGGGATCATGTTCGGCTATGCGTCCGACGAAACCCCCGACCTGATGCCCGCAACGCTCGACTATGCGCACAAGATTCTCGAACGCATGGCGGCCGACCGCAAGGCGGGCATCGCCCCCTTCCTCGAACCCGATGCGAAGAGCCAGGTCACGCTGCGCTATGCCAACGAGCGCCCGGTCGAGGCGACCGCGATCGTCGTTTCGACGCAGCATGCGCCGGGCTATTTCTTCCACGGCGGCGAGGGCGACGAGGCGAAATATCAGGAGCTGCGCAAATATGTGCTGGGCGTGATCGCCGACGTGCTGCCCGCCGAATTGCTGACCGCGAACACCGTCTATCACATCAACCCGACGGGACGTTTCGAGATCGGCGGGCCGGACGGCGACGCCGGCCTGACCGGCCGCAAGATCATCGTCGACACCTATGGCGGCGCAAGCCCGCACGGCGGCGGGGCGTTCAGCGGCAAGGACCCGACCAAGGTCGACCGCTCGGCGGCCTATGTCACGCGCTACCTCGCCAAGAATATCGTCGCCGCGGGCCTTGCCCGCCGCTGCACGATCCAGCTCAGCTACGCGATCGGCGTCGCCGAGCCGCTGTCGGTCTATGTCGATCTGCACGGCACCGCGGCGGAAGGCGTGACCGAGGCGGCGCTCGAGCAGCTGCTGCCGCAGCTCGTCCGCCTGACGCCGAAGGGCATCCGCACCCACCTCGGCCTCAACAAGCCGATCTATCGCCAGACCGCCGCCTATGGCCATTTCGGCCGCCAAGCGTCGGGCGATGCCTTCCCCTGGGAGCGCACCGACCTGACCGACAAGCTGAAGGCGGCGTTCCGCGGCTGATGCCGCCAGCGGCTTGAAATCGCCCTCCCGATCTGACAGTCAGATTGTCGGATCGGGGGAGATGGGCATGGCAAGTCGCTGGATTTTGGCCTTTTTGGTGGTGCTCCTGGCGGTCGCACCGTCGGCCGCGCAGCAACCGCTACCGCTCGATCCCGGCAAGGCCTGGAAGCACAAGCATAGCGGGATAATCGTCCCGGCGACGCTCGCCGGCACGCCGCGTGATCGCGGCATGACCTACGCCCCCGACGAGTTGGACCTCGGGCTCTCGTTCGTGGTCGGCGATGCTGCCGAATCGCTTACCGTCTATATTTTCCGCAATACCAACGGCGCGGTGCCAGTGTGGTTTTCCCAGGCACAGTGGGGAATCGAACATCGCGGCAATTTCGGGCACCCCGCTCTTTCCGTTGCGCCCGTGGCGTTCGTTCCGCCGGGTCAGAAAAACGAATCGGGACTGAAGGCGATCTACACACCGGACCGCGGCGGCTATCGAAGCACGGGGCTGATGCTATTCCCGGTCGGTCCGTGGTATGTGAAGATACGTGCCTCGTCGCAAACGCGCACGCCGACTGAACTCGGCGTCTGGATGGACACCGCGCTGTCCGAAATCCGTTGGCCCAAAAAGATCGTCGATGGACCGCTCGCGATCCCCGTCGCCGATTGCGCATCGCCGCTCAGCTTTCCCGAGACTGCAAAGGATGCGCCGCGAGATGAAGGCGCCGAGATGGTGGCCGGGCTGCTCGGCGCCGCCACGGCACAACAGCGGGCGAAGCCGACCGCGCGGTCCGTTGCCGCGCTCTCGACGGTCCGCTGGTGTCGCGACGCGATCATCGGCGACAATGCGGCCACCTATCGCCAGAACGACGCCACCGGTTGGTATCTGTTGGCGGCGGGCGACAATGGTAACGGCATATGGGTGGGGCACGATCCGGGCGCGAAGCTTCTCGCTTTGACGGGCAAGGGCCAATCCGCGCCGGCGCAACGCTTCTCGATCACGCTGATGACGGCTGCGCAGGATATTGCGTTCGTTACGCAGGATCGATTGCCCTCACCCGAACGCGTGCTCGAGATCGTGAATGCCAACCGCCGCATCACTTCGGTGGCGACATGGGGCAAGAAGCGGAAGATCGGGGTGTACAGCGAACCGCAATGATCAAGGACCATCTTGTCGCGGTGCGGCCCCGCGGCTAACGCGCGCGGCATGACGGCTTATAAATCCGGCGATCCGACGACGCTCAACCGCCTTTACGGGCGCGCGAAGGGCAAGCCCCTGCGCGCGGGGCAACAGGATCTGATCGACACGCTTCTGCCGCAGATCGCGGTTCCGACCGAAGGGCCGGTCACATCGGCATTGCTGTTCGGCGATGCCGAAGGAGCCGGGCGACCGCTGCATTTCGAGATCGGTTTCGGTGGCGGCGAGCATATGGCGGGGCGCGCCGACATGTTGCCCGACCATGGCTTCATCGGCGCCGAGCCTTTCCTCAACGGCGTCGCGCAGGCGCTGGTGCATGTGTCGGGCGACCATGGCCGGAGCCTGCCGCTCGCCAATGTCCGTATCCATCATGGCGACGCGCTCGAGGTGCTGCACCGCATCCCCGACGGGGCGCTGAGCTTCGCCTATCTGCTTCACCCCGACCCGTGGCCCAAGGCGCGCCATGCCAAGCGGCGGATGATGAACGACGGCCCGCTCGACCTGATCGCCGCCAAGCTGAAACCCGGCGGCGAGTTTCGTTTCGGCACCGACCATCCGGTCTATCTCGCCCACGCGCTGATGGTGATGCGGCGCCACCGCCACCAGTTCGAATGGCTGGCGCAAAGCGCGCAGGACTTTCTGGTCCGCCCCGGCGGCTGGCCCGAAACGCGCTACGAAGCCAAGGCGCGCGCGCAGGGGCACGAGGTCTGGTACTTCCGCTATCGGCGCATCTAGATCGTCCGGTCGGTTGCCGGCGCCGCCATCACATCAGCGCGCGATATAGTCCGAAGCAGCTCGTCGCGGTCAGGACGATGCCGACGAGCACGAGCATCAGCTTGGGGGCGATGCGCTTGGCCATGAAGGCGCCGATCGGGGCGGCGCAGACGCCGCCGATCAGCAGGCCCAGCGTCGCGCCCGCGACATCGTCGAGGCCGAGGTGCCAGATGAAGGTCGCCGACACCGCGAGCGTCAGGAAAAATTCGACGCTGTTGACCGTGCCGATCACCTTGCGCGGTTCGGCGCCCTGGACGAGCAGGTTGGAGGTCACGACCGGCCCCCAGCCGCCGCCGCCCGCCGCATCGAGGAAGCCGCCGACGAGGCCGAGCGGTGCGATCACCGTCGGCTTGCGGATTTTCGGCGGATAGAGCAGCCCGCGGATCAGCAGCCACACCCCGACGGCGACGAGATAGGCCAGGACGATCGGTTTGACGATCGCACCGTCGATCGACGTCAGCAGATAGGCGCCGGACACCCCGCCGATCAGGCCCGGGATGAGCAGACGGAAGAAGAGGCCCCATTCGATATTGCGGTGAAACAGATGGCTGATCCCCGACACCGCGGTCGTGAACACCTCGACGACATGGATGCGCGCCGATGCCGTCGCGGGCGGCACGCCCATCACGGCGACGAGCAAGGTGTTGCAGATCACCCCGAACGCCATGCCGAGCGCGCCGTCGACGAGCTGCGCGGCGAAGCCGATCAGGATGAAGGGCAGCAGCGCCGCAAGATCGAAGGTTGACAGATCGAGCATGATTCTTCCCAACTTTTTTAGTTGAGAACTAGCTGCCGCGATTTGCACGGCTTGGCCAGCACAAATTTTCTGCGCGCGGCGAAGAATATTATTTGTGCGGCCGGTGGCCGATCAGGCGCCTATCTGGTCGGGCAGATATTCGCGGACATAGTCGATGAAGGCGCGCAGCTTGGGCATCACCTGCTTGCGGCTGGGGTAATAGAGGAACAGCCCGCTGGTCGCGTCGGCATAGTCGGTGAGCACCAGTTCGAGCTCGCCCGTTTCGACCATCTTCTTCGCCATCGGCTCGGCCATCATCCCGATCGCGACGCCGGTACGCATCGCGACCAGCGCGGCGATCCAGTCGTTGACGATCACCGGCCCGGTCACCCCGACCTCGAATTCGCGGTTCCCCTGCGCAAAGGTCCACGGCATCAGCGCCCCCGTCGCCAGACGGAAGCGGATGCAGCGATGATCTTTCAGATCTTCCGGCCTTTCGGGACGCCCGAAGCGGTCGAGATAGGCGGGCGAGGCCGCAGCGACGAAGCGGAACGGGCCGGTGAGGCGGATCGCGATCACATCGGCATCGAGCGATTCGCCCATCCGGACGCCGGCATCGAAGCCCCCGGCGCTCAAGTCGGCGAGCGCATCGTCGGCATAGATTTCCAGCTCGATCTCGGGATAGGCGTCGACGAAGCCCGCGATGATCGGTTCGAACATCGGCTGCACCGCGCCGCGCATCAGGTTGATGCGCAGCCGCCCCGCCGGACGGTTACCCAGGTTGCGCGCCGCTTCATAGGCGTCGGCCAGCCCGGCAAAGGCCGGTGCGGCGCGTTCGAGGAACATTTCGCCCGCCTGCGTCAGCCCGACGCTGCGCGTCGTCCGCATGAACAAAGGAGCGCCGACGCGCGCTTCCAGCGTCTTGATCGTCTGGCTGATCGCCGAGGGAGATACCCCTAGATCGGCTGCCGCGGCGGAAAAGCTCCGCCTTTCCGCGACACGCAGGAAAGCTTCGATCCCGTCGAGCGCCCCATGGGGGATTGTTAAATCCTGCTTCAAGGCACTTGCAGATTATAGAGGATTATCTAAGTGCGCAAGCGCGCCTAAAAAGGTTGCACAACGAAACGAAAGGAAACCTCTCCCATGACCAATCAGCTCTCCTCTTTTCGCCGCTTTCCCACCGCTTTCGCGATCGTCGCCGGTTCGGCGCTCGCCTTCGGCGGCCTGATGGCTTCGACCTCGCCGGCCTATGCGCAGGGCAGCGCCGACTATCGCTGCACCGGCCTTGCCGATCAGGCGAACACCGCCGCCGACAGCGCGCAGGGTGGCAAGCAGGCCAGCGCGAAGCGCTTCGTCGCCACCGGCAAGAAGCTGTGCGAAGCGGGCAACGAACGCGCCGCCGCCAAGCAGTTCCGCGCCGCGCTCAAGGTTGCCGGCGTCGATGAAGCGACCGACAGCCAGGTTGCATCGCGCTAATCGAATAAGCCACGACACCATCTCCGGTCCGTCCTCTCTCCCTCTCCCCGGACGGACGCACAACTGGGGCGGCACCGAAACGGGCCGCCCCATTTTGTTTCAGCGATCGGCAAGCCCGATCCGATCGCGCAGATACCATAAGGGCAGATGCGGCCGCGCGAGTGCCTTGTCGATCGCGTAGGGCCACCAGCCGGGACCGAGCGGGACGTAGAGGCGCGTGCCGACCCCGCGCGTCCGCGCGGCGACGAGGGTGCGGCGCCCGGGCAGCCCGCGCAATTGTTCAAGCTCGCACGGGGTCCCCGCGGCAAGCAGCCGGTCGAGCGCCGCAGCAGCCAGCGCAGGCTTGTGCGTCGCCACCGCTACGGGTGCCGCGCGCCCGGCAAGGGCGTCGATGAGCCTCAGATAGGCGGCATCGCCATCCGCCGCATCGCAAAGCGGATCGGCCCATTCGCCCTTCACCACCCGGATACGCGCCGATGTGCCGGACAGGCGCGCGGCATCGGCGGCGCTGCGCCGCCAGCGCGCGGGCAAGGCGATGCCGCTGTCAGGAAAGTCGGGCAGCAGGGCGGCGAGCGCGGCGAGCGTCGCGTCGGCATCGGCGGGGGCGTGGGCATCGAGCAGCACCGGCAGCCCCGCTGCCGCGCCCGCCTCGGCAATCCGGCGCAGCCGCTGCGGACAAAAGCCCAGCGGCGGCGCCTTGACCGACAAATAGCTTCCCGGCGGCAGCGGGGCGGCGGCGATCCGGCCGTAAGCAGCCACGATGGCGTCGGCGCCATCGGCATCGCCCTGAAAATAGCCGAGCGTCACCGCGATACCGCGCCGCGACAGACGCCGGGCGATCCGGGCGCCCGCCGCGGCGTCGGGAGCGGGCAGCCAGCCGCCCGCCTGCTGCGGCAGTGCATAGCGCCGCGCGCGCAGCCAGCGCCAGAGTGGCGTGTCGTTCATGCGCCGCGCCTGACCAGGCGTTGCCACACCCAGTGGGCGCCGTCGGCGGCGAGCGCCAGCGCCCCCGACACGCGTGCCGGATAGGTGCGCACGCGCACGCATGCGCGCTGTTCCTGCGTCCAGAAGCGGGTGATCCAGCCCTCGGCCTCGCCGAGCAGTTCGTAGCTGCGCAGGCCCTCGCCCGCCGCCCAGCGCAGCGTGTGAAGCATCAGCAGCGTCCCCGGCGAGCATTTGCCGAAGCGCTCGTCGTGGCCGATCTTGAACAGCCAGTATCGATCGTCGCTGACCTGAGCCAATTGCATCGCCACCGCTTCGCCGCCGATCCGCATGAAGGACAGCCGGAACCGGCCCTCGGCGGCGGCCTCGCGAAAAAAGCGGCGGAAGAATGTCTCACGGCGCCGGTCGATCGCGATCGCGCTGCCCGCCTCCAGCTTCCAGCTCTTCGCCTCGACCCCGATCGCTTCGTCGAACAGCGCGTCGAAATCCTGCAGGCCCGGCGCCAGCGTCTCGAACGTGACCGGCCCCAGCGCCTCGGCGCGCCGGGCCGCGCGCCGGAAATCGGACCGGCGGCCCGAATTGAAGTGGCTTTCGGGATCGCGCCAGCTTTCGTCGAGCATGATCAGCGGGCAGGGCATCGCCGGGCGCACCGACAGCAGGCCGCGCCTGTGCATCGCGCGGCGCAGCGCCGGAAGCAGCGGCGAGTCGGCGGAAATCCGGTCGAAGGAGAGCGGCTTGCGCAACCGCGCGAGCGCGTCCGCGATCGGGGCGGCATCATCGGGCCGCGCCGCAAGCAGATCGCCCGGCTCGAACAGTTCGCGCGATCCCGCGATGCGCCAGCGGCCGATCGCGCCCGCGTCGCGGCACAGCGGCAGCAGCGCCGAAATCGTGCCGCCCGCGCGCAGGCCGAGCAGCTTGCGGCGCTGCCCTTCGATCAAAGGGGTCAGCGCGGCGGCGAAGGCGTGACTCTGCGTCGGCCAGCGGGCATGGGCTTCGAGCGCGCGCCATTCTTCGGCCAGCCAGTCGCTGCCGTCCCAGCGCGCAAGATCGATCGCGCGCGCCGAATGCGGCGGCGCCATTTGCGCGTGTCGGTCTGCGCGCTTGAAGACTTGCGCATGCAGCAAATTCTGCCCCTCTCGCCTGCGCGAATAGCGCGGAAAGGCTAACAAATGTCTGCGCGGCGCGGATCATCGCTTGACGCCGGGCGGGGCTTGCGGGAGGCAGGCGCGATCAATGCGGCGGGAGGCGGCGATGACGGGCGACAAGACATCGGTGTTCGCGGACGACTGGTCGGGCGAAATGGGGCAGCGCTGGTTGCGCAATGTCGACCATTTCGAAGCGATGCTGGAACCGATTGGCACCGCGCTGCTCGATCGCGCCGCGATCGCGACGGGCGAGCGAATCGTCGATCTGGGGTGCGGCGGCGGCGCGACGAGCCGCGCGATCGCGGCGCGCGTCGGACCGCAGGGCGCGGTGCTCGGGCTCGACATCTCGCCCGACCTGATCGTCGCGGCGCGCGCGCGGGCCGGCGCCGATTTTCCCGCGCTGCGCTTTTTCTGCGGCGATGCGGCGAGCGCGGTGCTGCCGGCAGCACCCTATGACCGGCTCGTCTCGCGCTTCGGCAGTATGTTTTTCGCCGATCCCGTCGCCGCCTTTCGTCACTTGCGGACGCAGCTCGTGCCCGGCGCGCGCTTCGACCTCGCCGTGTGGGGACCGCCGCGCGACAATGTCTGGATGATGGCGGTGATGGGGGTGATCCGCGCGCATGTCGAGGTGCCGCCCGCGACGCCGCGCGCGCCGGGGCCCTTCGCCTTCGAGGATATCGACTATCTGCGTGACCTGCTCGCCGATGCGGGCTTTGCCCGGGTCGACATCGACGACTGGCGCGGCGATCAGGCGATCGGCGGGCCGGGGCGCACCCCGGCGGAGGCCGCCGACTTCGCGCTCGGATCAATGTCGGCCGCGCGCGTACTGAGCGAGGCGGGCGCCGATGTGATGGCGGCTGCGCGCGCCGATCTGGAGCGCGTCTATGCCGAGCATCATGATCCCGAAGCGGGGGTCCGCCTCGGCGCGCGCGCCTGGCTGGTGACCGCCGCCTGACCCTAGCTCCGCGCGATCAGCGCCAGCCCGTCGGCGAGTGCCGCGCGCGATATTTCGCCGCTGTGACGGCGGACAATCCTGCCCTTGGCATCGACGAACAGGGTCGTCGGCAGTACCAGCCCGCCCGCGGCATCGCCCGTCCGCCCGCTATGGTCGAGAAAGACGTGCGTGCCCGGCACCTTGCGCTCGGCCAGATAGGCGGCGACGGTCGCGCTGTCCTGCCCCTGATTGACCAGCAGGATCGGCACCCGCGATGTCGCCGCGACCTCGGCGAGCATCGGCAGCTCGCGCTGGCACGGCGGGCACCATGTCGCCCACAGGTTGATGACCATCGGCTTCCCGCGCAGCGTATCGAGCGCGATCGCGCCCCCCTCCATGTCGGTGAGCATCAGCCCGCGCGCGAGCGGGCGCGGCGCGGGTTCGAGCGCCGGCGCCGCGACCGCATGAACCGCCGCCAGCCCGGCGAGCACGCCGAGTAACAGCGGCGTTGCGCGCGAGCGCCGGAGCCAGACGGCAACCGCCGCCGCTGCGGCCGCGATGCCGGCCCAGGGCAGGAAACCACCCTGCCAGACCGCAAGGATCGACCAGGGTTCGGGCGCATAGGCATCGGCGTGGCGCACCACATAGGCGGTGCGCGCCACGAGCAGACCCACGATGACGGCGATCCAGCTCGCTGTCGCCGCGCGCATATCGCCGCGCGCCGCGATCAGGCTGCCGCCCGCCAGAAACAGCCAGATCAGCGCGACCGCGAGCAGGCGGTCGGCGGCAAGCGCGAGCGGCCCGAGCGAAATCGTCATCGGCGTAGCCGCCGGGCAGCGCGGCATGGTCGCGGCGATTTGGTCACATCCAAGTCAATTTCCTTTTGGCTCCCGAAGCGCCCCCTCGCGCGATCTGATCGGCGAAACGGCAGCGAAAGAAAAGAGCTGGTATCGGGCGTGCGGCGGTTCGTTACATGTCGCCCGCGGGACCATCGCCGATACGCAGCGTGGCGAGCGTGCCGCCCGACGGTGCGCGATCGAGCGCCACGTCGCCGCCATAGTCGCGCGCCACATCGCGCGCGATGGCCAAGCCAAGGCCCGATCCGGCGCCCGGGCCGGCCCCGCGCGCGCCGATGCCGAACATCGCCTCGCGCTGATCGGGCGGAATTCCCGGCCCGTCGTCGGTGATGGCAATGCGGCGCGCGGCGCCGTCGAAGCGATAGTCGATCGTGATGCCCGATCGCGCCCATTTTCCGGCATTGTCGAGCAGGTTCGACAATATCTCGCTCAGATCCTCGGCATCCATGGGAAGCGAAGGGGCGGCCGGGTCGAGCGCCGCCGCGGTCGCAGCGAAGCGCTTGCCCGGATGACAGCGTTCCATCGCGGCGATCAGCGGCGGCAGGATCGCGGCGAGCCGCACGCCGCCGACCATCCCCGCATGCGACCCGCCCGACCGGACGCGCGACAGATGATAGTCGATCTGGCGCTGCATCGTCTCGCTTTCGGACAGGAAGACGTCGGCCGCGGCGCTTTCGGTGCCGCGCTGTTGCAGCCGTTCGGCCTCGTCGGTGACGACGGCGAGCGGGGTGCGCAGCGAGTGCGCCAGCGCTCCCGCGGCGACACGCCCGCGTTCGACGATCTCGGCATTGCGCGCCAGATAGCTGTTCAACGGATCGACGAGCTGGCGGATCTCGTCGGGAAACACCCCCTCGATGTGATCGGCCTGCCCGCGGCGCAGGGCCGCGATCCGCGCGGCCAGCCGGTTGAACGGCCGGAAGCCGAGCGTGATGATCGCAAGGCCGCTTGCCAGAAGCGCGAGCGCGAGCAGGCTGAGCCACAGGCTGAGCTCGCGGGTGAAGCTCGCGATGACGGCGCGCAGCAGGCGCTCGTCGGTGGCGATGACGAAATGCAGCGGGGCGCCGCCCGGCACCGCACGCTCGAAGCCATAGGTGATCGTGGGGCCCGTCGGGCCGTTTTCGACGCGGTGCAGGATGTCCGGGCTGTGCGCGACATCCTCGTCGAGCGCGCCGCGCGTCATAGAGGGCGACTTCAGCGAGCGATAGCCGGGGCGCCCGATCTGCCAGTAAAATCCGGACAGAGGCACCGCATAGCGCGGATCGGACAGCGGCCGCGACAGGCGGGGGTTACCCGCCGCGTCGAGGACGGTCAGTTCGGCCAGCTCGCGGACATGAACCTCCAGCTCTTCATGATATTGCTGTTCGACATGGCTGCTGAACAGCCGCACCGACGAAAACCACAGCGCGCCGATGCCCAGCGCCACCCATATCAGGATGGCGGCCAGAAAGCGCGCGCGCAGGCTGGAAAAGAGTCGGGTCACAAATCGAGCCGATAGCCCAGGCCGCGCACAGTGCGAATAGCCTCGCGTCCGATCTTGCGGCGCAGCCGACTGATATGCGCCTCCACCGCGTTGCGGTCGCGCTCGGCCTCCAGCGCGTAAAGCTGATCGAGGATGTCGGCTTGCGACAAGATATGTTCGGGACGCCGCATGAAGAGGTGCAGCAGCGCGAACTCCTTGCGGCTGAGCGTCAGCGCTTCGCCGTGCAGCGTCGCGGTGGACGCGACGGGGTCGAGCGAAAGCGGACCGACCGTCAGCGCGTTGCTGCCGCGCCCACGTCCACGCCGCCACAGCGCATGCAGCCGCGCCAGCAACTCTTCGAACCGCACCGGCTTGACGATGAAATCATCGGCGCCGCTGTTCAGCCCCTCGACCTTTTCGCGCCAGTTGCCCCGCGCGGTCAGGATCAGGATCGGCACCGTCCGCCCGGCGCCGCGCCAGTGGCGCAGCACATCAATCCCGTCGCCGTCGGGCAGCCCCAGATCGAGGATCACCGCGCCCAGCATGTCGATGTCGGGCCAGTCGCGGGCGTCGCCCGCCGACGCGGCGCTGTCGACGGCAATCCCCGCCGCCACCAGCCGCTCGGTCAGGCGGCGGCGCAGTTCGGGATCGTCTTCGACCAGCAATACGCGCATCGGCATCCTGTCCTTGTGGGGATGATCTCACCGTCTTCATTCCGGTGTGATGGTCCTAGGATGCTGACCCTAGCGCAATTGCCTGACGCGACACTGACAAAATGTCAGGCTGGCGTCAGACTCGCTTGGCAGAGGGCGGCCATGGACAGGAAAGCCCTTATCGCCGCATCGACAGCGCTCGCCCTCGCGGCGGGTGCCGGAGCCCTCTGGTGGTCGAAGGAGGCGCCCCCGCCTGCGCCCGACGGCGGCGAAGCGGCCATGGCGCCGGGCAAGCTGACGGCCCGACAGATCGAGAAGCTCGGCATCGCGACCGCAGTCGCGGCGGCCGCCAGCAGTGCCGAGCTTGGCGCGGTCCCTGCGACCGTATCGCTGCCCCCCGATGCGCGGGTCGCGGTGACCGCGCCATTCGACGGGATTGCGGTGCGGCTGTTTGTCGTCGAGGGCGAGGCGGTTGTCGCCGGTCAACCGCTCGCCAGCATCCGCGCCGCCGAGCCTGTCCAATATGGCGCGGCGCTGGCGCGCGCGCAGGCGCAGCTGGAGGTTGCCCGCGCCGCCGCGGGCCGCACCGGCCAGCTCGCCAAGGAAGGCATTGTCGCGGGCGCCCGCGCCGACGAGGCGCGCGCCGCGCTGCGCGAGGCAGAAGTCAATGTCGCCGAAAACCGCCGCATTCTCGCGCAGGCCAATGCCGACGGCAGCGGTATGATGACGCTGCGCGCGCCGATCGGCGGCCGGATCGCCGCCGTCAATGTGCAGGCGGGCGGCCCGGTGGGCGGCCTCAGCGCGCCTTTCATCGTCGAAAATACGGCGCGGCTGATGCTCGATCTGCAAATCCCCGAACGGCTCGCGGGCGCGGTGCATCCGGGCACACCCGTCGAAGTCCGGATGCCCGGCACCGCGCCCGCCACCGGCCGCGTCATCGCCGTCGGCGGCTCGATCGACCCCGCGACGCGTGCGCTGACGGCAAAGGCACGCCTCGACGCCGCACCCGCACTGGTCAGCGGCAAGTCGGTCGTCGCGATCCTCGGCGGCGTTCAGCCCGTCGCCGGGGCGAGCATCCCCGCTGCCGCGCTGACACGGGTCGGCGACAGGGATGCGGTTTTCGTGAAGGGGACGGACGGCTTCGCGCTGCGCCCCGTCACCATCGCCAGCCGTGTCGGGGCCAGCGCGACGATAACCGCCGGACTGAAGCCCGGCGAACGCGTCGCAACCTCGGCAATCGCCGAACTCAAGGCCGTGCTGGGCGGCGAATAGGATGCTCGGCAAACTCGTCGAAAAGGCGCTCGCGCTGCGTCTCGCCGTCATCGGTGCCGCGCTGCTCTTGGGCGGGATCGGGGCCTGGTCCTTCGCCAATCTGCCGATCGATGCCTTTCCGGACATCAGCTCGACGCAGGTCAAGATCATCCTGAAGGCGCCGGGCATGACCCCCGAGGAGGTCGAGAGCCGCGTCATCACGCCGATCGAGATGGAGATGCTGGGCATCCCCGATCAGGCGAACCTGCGCTCGGTCGCCAAATATGCGATCGCCGACATCACGATCGATTTCAAGGACGGTACTGACATCTATTGGGCGCGCAGCCAGGTCGCGGAGCGGCTGTCGAATGTCGCGGGGGACCTGCCGGCGACGGTCGAGGGCGGGATGGCGCCGATCTCCACCCCGCTGTCCGACATGTATATGTTCACGCTCGAGGGGCCGCAGGATCTGACCGAAAAGCGGCGGGTGCTCGACTGGATCATCCGCCCGGCGCTGCGCACCGTTCCCGGCGTTGCCGATGTCAACGCGCTCGGCGGCTTTGCCGAAACCTTCGAGGTGCGCCCCGACAATGGCGCGCTGGCGGCGGCGGGGCTGAGCGTCGAGGATCTGCGCGCGGCGATCGAGGCGAGCAATCGCAACGACGGCGCGGGCCGGCTCAAGATCGGCGACGAAGCGCTGATCGTGCGTTCGGTCGGCGCGATCCGCACGCTCGGCGATCTCGCGTCGGTCGTGGTGCGGTCGCAGGATGGCGGCATCGTGCGTGTCGGCGACGTCGCGGCGGTGCGCGCCGGGCATCTGACGCGCTATGGCGCGGTCACGAAGGACGGCAAGGGCGAGGCGGTCGAGGGACTGGTCATCGCGCTGCGCGGCGCCGACGCGTCGAAGGTCGTCGACGGGGTCAAGGCGCGGCTCGCGGAAATCCAGCCCAGCCTGCCGCGCGGGATGCGCGTCGATGTCTTCTACGACCGGTCCGACCTCATCGAACGCGCCGTCGGGACGGTCGAGAAGGCGCTGATCGAAGCGACGATCCTCGTCGTCATCCTGCTGCTGCTGTTTCTGGGCGATGTCCGCGCGTCGGTCATCGTCGCACTCGCGCTGCCAATGGCGGCGCTGCTGACCTTCATCTTCATGCGGGCGATCGGACTGACCGCCAATCTGATGAGCCTCGGCGGCCTTGCCATCGCGGTCGGCATATTGGTCGACGGCGCCGTGGTCGTCGTCGAAAATGTCGTCGAGCGCTTGTCCGATCCCAGGCATCGCCGGATGGGCAAGCTGCATGCGGTGTTCGTCGCGGCGTCCGAAGTCGCGATGCCGGTCGCCTCGGGGCTCCTTATCATCGCGCTCGTGTTCCTGCCGCTGCTCACGCTCGAGGGGCTGGAGGGCAAGCTGTTCGCGCCCGTCGCGCTGACCATCGTGCTCGCGCTGCTTTCGGCGCTGGTCCTGTCGCTGACGCTGGTGCCGGTGCTCGCCTATTTCATCCTGAAGCAGCAGGACGGCCACCGCGAACCGCGCCTGATGCGCTTCCTGGCGCCGCGTCACGCGCGGGCGCTCGACTGGGCCTTTGCGCACCGCCGGACCGTTGCCGGGATATCCGCGATCGGCCTGCTGCTCGCCGGGGTCGCCTATACCGTGACCGGCAAGACCTTTCTGCCGACGATGGACGAGGGATCGACGATCGTTCAGCTCACCAAGCTGCCGAGCATCAATATCGAGCATAGCGCCGCGGGCGACATGAAGGTGCAGCGCGCAATCCTCGAACAGGTGCCCGAAGTTACCAGCGTGATCGCGCGCGTCGGCAGCGACGAGCTCGGCCTCGATCCGATGAGCCCCAACGAAACCGACAGCTTTCTGAAGCTGAAGCCGCGATCCGAATGGCGCGTTGCCGACAAGGACTGGCTCAACGACCGAATTCGCGCCGTGCTCGCCGATTTTCCGGGGATCGAGCCCAGCTTCACCCAGCCGATCGAAATGCGCGTTTCCGAAATGCTCACCGGTGCGCGCGGCGACCTTGCGATCAAATTATTCGGTCCCGACCTCAAGGAACTGGCCCGGCTCGCCGGTGCGATCCAGGGTCGGCTCGAAACGATCCGCGGGACGAGCGAGGCGATGACGGTCGCCAACGACAGCGTCGATTATCTGCAGATCGACATCGATCGTATGACCGCAGGGCGGGCGGGAATGCCCGTCGACATGCTGCAGGACATGATGCGCGCCGATGTCGAGGGCGTCCGCGCCGGCACGATCGCCGAAGGCGCGCGCCGGATTCCCGTGGTTATCCGCGGCGAAGGCGGCGACGGCATGGACGCGCAAAGCTACACCGACCGTCTCTATCGCACCCCCGCCGGCACCCTCCTTCGCGCCAGCGATGTCGCGGCGATCGCGCAGGTCGCGGGGCCGGTGAAGCTCGAACATGAAAATGGATCGCGCTTCGCGCTCGTGCAGGCCTTCGTCAGCGGCCGCGACCTTGTCGGCTATGTCGAGGAGGCAAAGGCCGATATCGGCAAGCATGTAAAGCTGCCGCCCGGCTATCGTATCGTCTGGGGCGGCCAGTTCGAGAATCAGCAACGGGCGGCCGCGCGCCTGATGATCGTGCTGCCGATCGCGGTGCTGATGATCTTCGTCGTTCTTTATCTGACGCTGCGCTCGCTGCGCGCGGCGGCGCTGATCCTCGTCAACATACCCTTTGCGGCGGTGGGGGGGATGATCGCGCTCGCGCTATCGGGCGAATATCTGTCGGTTCCCGCCTCGGTCGGCTTCATCGCGCTGCTCGGCATCGCGGTGCTCAACGGGCTCGTCATGGTCAGCTATTTCCGTCAGCTGCGCGAACGCGGCGTCCCGCTGCATCAGGCGGTGCGCGAGGGCGCCGCACGGCGCCTGCGCCCGGTGCTGATGACCGCGAGCATCGCCGCCTTCGGCCTCGTCCCGCTGCTCTTCGCGTCGGGTCCGGGTTCGGAAATCCAGCGCCCGCTTGCCATCGTCGTTATCGGCGGGCTGGTGACGGCGACGCTGCTCACGCTCATCCTGCTGCCCATCCTGTACGAACGCTTCGGCGAAAGCGCTGCCGAGCGCGGCGCGGGCGATCAGGACCATCCTGCCGGAGCCCCTGCATGACCCGCCTTCTGTTCCTTGCCGCCAGTCTGGCCCTGACGCCGCCTGCCGCCGCCGAGCCGGGACTGTTGCCCGAAGCGGTGGTGCGCGAAGCGCTCGACGCCCATCCCTCGGTCATCGCGGCGAGGGCGCGTGTCGATGTTGCGGCGGCGGAGAAGCGCGCGCTCGACGCCGGCCCCTATGAGTTCAGCGTCACCGGCAGCTATGTCAGCCGCAGCATCGATCGCGAGGGGCGTTTCAACGAATATGACGCGATCCTGGCGCGTCCGGTGCGTCTGCCGGGCAAGGCACGGCTCGACCGCAAGGCTGGCGCGCTGGGCGTCGAAGCCGCCACCAATCATTTCGAGGATGCCCGGCATCAGGCCGCGTTGTTGCTCAACGCCCTGTGGTGGGACTGGATCGGCGCCAGCGCAGAGGCCGTCGTCGATGCGCAGGGCGTCGAAAATTATGCGACGCTGGTCAAGATCGTGCGCCGCCGGGTCGATCTGCGCGACGCGCCGCAGCTCGAGGCCGATCAGGCCGAAGCCGCGCTGGCGGAAGCGCGCCTGCTCGCGGCCCAATCGGCGGGGCGCGCCGATCTGGCGCGGGCCCGGCTTGCGGCGCAATTTCCCGGCGTTGCCCTGCCCGTCGAGGCCCCGACGCTCGCCACCCCGGCCTTCGATCCTGCCGGGGCGTCGCAGATGCGCGATCAGGTCATCGAACGCAGCCACGAAATCGCCGCCGCCGATGCCGAGGCGCGGCGTCTTGGCGCGCTCGCCGAACGCGGGCGGCAGGACCGGATTCCCGATCCCACCGTCGGCCTGCGGCTGTTCAGCGAACGCAGCGGCGCCGAGCGCGGCGCGGGTCTGACCGTGACAATCCCGATCGGCGGCAATCACCGCGGCGCCATGGCGGCGCGCGCTGCGTCCGAGGCGCAGGCCGCGGCGGCGCAGCTCAACGCGGTCCGCTTCGATGTGCAGGAAATGGCCGACGGCGACCTCGCGCGCGCCGCCGCCGCCTATTCGGCGTGGCAGCGCGCCGATCAGGCGCGCGCGGCGCAGATGGCGGCCCTCGCCAAGCTTCGCCGCGGGCAGGATCTGGATGCGATCGATCTCGCCGACGTCCTGCTCGGAGAGCGCCAGACGCACGCGGCGTTCCGCGCCGAAACGATCGCCCGCACCGAAGCGCTGCGCGACATCACCCGGCTGCGCATCGACAGCCACAATCTGTGGATCAGCGAATAGGCCGGGCGTTCAATTGGCCGGTTTGGTCACGTCGATCTTTTCGATCCATTCGGGATAGAAGCTCGGTTCGCGCGCCGACCAGCCGGGCGCGGTAGCGGCGGCTTCGCTGATCGATTGGAGCAGCAGCTTGCGCTTGTCGGGGTGCAGGTGCGGCAGCGATGCCGCGGCGCAGAAAGCGCCGGGCAGCCACGGCCGCGCATGCGCGCCGAGCAGGCGTTCGTAGAGAAAGCGATAGGCGGCGAAGGTCGGCAGGCGGTCCTGCCCCAGATCGAAGGCCGATACCGCGACGAGCGGCGCCATGAAGCCTTCGAGTGCGTCGAGCCCGCTGTCCTCGGGAATATGGGTGCGAATGTCGCCCAGCCGCTGATAGACGCGGGCCTGGACGCGGATAGCGGTTTCTTCGACCATGTCGCGCGACCAGCGCGCGATCGCATCGTCACGCTCGAGCCCGATATCGAGCGAGCGGCGAATATAGCGCTGCGTCCCCGCAGCGAAGCCCGCAAATTCCTTGATTTCGGCGAGGGACAAATCGCCGGATGCCGGTCCCGAACGCGTCGCCATGGTCATGCTCCCGCTTGCGCACCCCGGGGAGCCGTCCCCCCGGAGGCTTGCATCGAACAGTCTGCCACTGAAATGGTTAGTGGCCGGTTAACCATGACGTCGGCGTGCGTTCAGCTTCGCTTGTGGGGCGTTGCGCCGCGCGGCGACCGGGCCTAATCAGCGTGTCATCAGACCATAAGACACGCAGGGACAACCATGTCGCACGCACCGCAGCCGGTCATTTCCGCCACCGGCCTCTTCACCCCCGCCGAACGTATCACCAACGAAGAACTTGTTGCCAGTTTTAACCGGTATGTTGCGCTGCACAATAGGGAAAATGCCGCGGCGATCGCAGCGGGCGAGATAGGCGAACTCGCTGAATCGAGCGTCGAATTCATCGAAAAAGCGAGCGGCATCGGGTCGCGCTACGTCGTCGACAAGGCGGGTATTCTGGACCCCGAGCATATGGCGCCGCGGCTTGCCGAGCGGACCAATGACGAGTTGTCGATCCTCGCCGAAATCGGCGTGGCGGCCGCAAAGGACGCGCTGGCGCGCGCCGGCCGCGATGCCGCCGACGTCGATGCGGTGCTGTGCGCGGCGTCGAACATGCAGCGCGCCTATCCTGCGATGGCGATCGAGATTCAGCAGGCGTTGGGCATCGACGGCTTTGCCTTCGACATGAATGTCGCCTGCTCCTCGGCAACCTTCGGCATCCAGACCGCGGCCGACTATATTCGTGCGGGGCACGCAAGGAGCGTGCTCGTCGTGAATCCCGAAATCTGTTCGGGCCACCTCAACTGGCGCGACCGCGACAGCCATTTCATCTTCGGCGACGTCGCCACCGCGATTCTGGTCGAGGACAAGACGATCGCGCCGGCGGGGCATTGGGACATTTTGGGTACCCGGCTGAAGACCGTTTTCTCCAACAATATCCGCAACAATTTCGGCTTCCTGAACCGCGCCCATGGCGCCATCGACCAGTCGGGTCCGAAGACCGACAAGCTGTTCGTCCAGAGAAGCTTGGCCTGCAAGGCGAAGATATGCGGCGCCTGTGGCTGCATCAGGCGAATACCAACATGAACCGCCTGATCGCGCACAAGGTGCTGGGGCATGAGGCGAGCGCCGACGAAAGCCCGACGGTGCTCGACACCTATGGCAACACGTCGAGCGCGGGATCGATCATTGCCTATCACCTGAACCACGAAGATATGCAGGCGGGTGATACCGGGCTGATCTGTTCGTTCGGCGCCGGTTATTCGGCGGGTACGGTGTTCGTTCGCAAGACGTGACCCCCAAAATCGTCACCTCCGCGAAGGCGGGGGCGACGGAACCGCTTAAGGCACGAAGGTCGTGAACAGATAGATTGCGAACAGCATCAGGTGGATCGTGCCCTGGAGCACGGTCGTCCGCCCGTTCGCCAGCGTCTGCGACGCGACGATCAGCGAGAGGAACAACAGCACCGTCGATTTGGCATCGAGGCCCAGGCTGATCGGCATGTCGGTGGCGATCGACAGAATCGCGACCGCCGGAATGGTCAGCCCGATCGTCGCCAGCGCCGATCCGAGCGCGAGGTTGAGGCTGGTTTGCAGCCGATCGGCCTTTGCCGCGCGTACTGCTGCCAGTCCTTCGGGGGCGAGGATCAGCGCCGCGATCAGAACGCCGAGCACCGCCGGCGGCGCGCCCGCTTCGGCGAGCAGCGCGCCGATCACCGGCGACAGCGCCTTCGCCAGCATCACGACCCCGAACAGGCACGCGACGAGCAGAGCGAGCGACAGCCACATCCGCTGCGCCGATGGCGGGGCGGCGTGGGCGTCGGGTTCGTCCTGCGCTTCGCCATCGGGCAGGAAATAATGGCGGTGGCGAACGGTCTGGACGAGCGCGAAGGTCGCATAGAGGATCAGCGACACCACCGCGACGAAGCCGAGCTGGGTTGCCGAATAGCGCGGCCCCGGCGCGCTCGAGGTGAAATTGGGGAGCACCAGTGTCACCACCGTCAGCACGGTGAGCGTCGCCAGCGCAGCGCCCATGCCGGTGCGCTGGAACCGTTGTTCGTGATGGCGGATCGCGCCGCTGAGCAGGCAAAGCCCCATCAGCAGGTTGATGATCACCATCACCGCCGCGAACACCGTGTCGCGCGCCAGCGTCGCCGCCTTTTCGGGCTCGGCCTGCATCAGCGTCAGGATCAGCCCCACCTCGATCACCGTCACCGCCAGCGCGAGGATCAGCGTCCCGAAGGGTTCGCCGACGCGGTGCGCGACGACTTCGGCATGATGGACCGCGGCGATCACCGAGCCGGCCAGGATTACCCCGACCAGAAAGGGATTGAGCGGCATCGCCAGGCTGGCGATCGCGGCACCGAAGCCGAGGATCGGCAGCAGGTCGTTGACACGGTCGGCGAGGCGGAGCTTGGCTGTCATCGGCTTTCTATTGCAGCCGCTTGGCCTCAGCGCCAGTCCTTCAGGACATCAATGCGCGCGCACCGGCAGCCCTGCGGCGGCGAGCCGCGCATGCGCCTCGGCGATCGTCGCTTCGCCGAAATGGAAGATGCTGGCCGCGAGCACCGCGCTCGCGCCGCCTTCGATCACGCCGGCGACCAGATGGTCGAGGGTGCCGACGCCGCCCGATGCGATCACCGGCACCGACACCGCATCGGCAATCGCGCGGGTGAGCGCGAGGTCGTAGCCGTCCTTGGTCCCGTCGCGGTCCATGCTGGTGACGAGCAATTCGCCCGCGCCCAGTTCGGCAAGGCGCACCGCATGGGCAAGCGCATCGACCCCGGTCGGGGTGCGTCCGCCATGGGTGAAGATTTCCCACCGCCCCTCTGCGACGCGGCGCGCGTCGATGCTGCCGACCGCGCACTGGCTGCCGAAACGGTCGGCGATGTCGGCGACAAGTTCGGGGCGCGCCACCGCGGCGCTGTTCACCGCGACCTTGTCGGCGCCCGCGAGGAGCAGCGCGCGCGCATCGTCGGCGCTGCGCACGCCGCCGCCGACGGTCAGCGGCATGAAGCAGACTTCGGCGGTGCGTGCGACCATATCGAGCAGCGTGCCGCGCCCTTGGTGGCTCGCAGAAATGTCGAGGAAGCAAAGCTCGTCGGCGCCCGCCGCGTCATAGGCGCGCGCGGCTTCGACCGGATCGCCGGCGTCGCGCAGGTCGACGAAATTGACGCCCTTCACGACGCGGCCGTCGGCAACGTCGAGGCAGGGGATGACGCGGACGCGGACGGTCACGCCTGCCCCGCCGCGATCGCTTCGGCCAGGTCGAGGCGGCCGTCATAGAGCGCGCGGCCGGTAATCACGCCTTCGATTCCATCGGCGACGTGCGGGCGCAGCGCGTGGATGTCGCCGATATCCGCGACGCCGCCGCTCGCGATCACCGGAATGGCGACGGCCTGCGCCAGCGCGACGGTCGCGGCGACGTTGCAGCCCTTGAGCAGCCCGTCGCGCCCGACGTCGGTGAACAGCAACGCGGAGACGCCGGCATCTTCGAACCGCCGTGCCAGATCCTCGACGCGCACGTCGGAGACATCCGCCCAGCCTTCGGTGGCGACCATGCCATCGCGCGCATCGACGCCGACGACGATCCGGCCGGGCAGGTCGCGGGCGGCCGATTTGACGAATTCGGGGTCTTTGAGCGCCGCGGTGCCGATGATGACGCGGCTGACCCCGAGCGCGAGCCAGCGATCGACGCCCGCGCGATCGCGGATACCGCCGCCGACCTGCACCTTGCCCGGAAAGGCCGCGACGATGCTTTCGACCGCCGCGCCGTTGACGCTTTCACCAGCGAAGGCGCCGTCGAGATCAACGACGTGCAAATGGCTGGCGCCCGCGTCCGCGAACAGGCGTGCCTGCGCCGCCGGATCGTCGCCATAGACGGTCGCGCGCGCCATATCGCCCTCGGCGAGCCGCACCACCTGCCCGCCCTTGAGGTCGATCGCGGGGAAGAGGATCAGGGGCGCCATGCAAGGAATCTTTCGAGGGTCGCGAGGCCATAGGCCTGGCTCTTTTCGGGGTGAAACTGCACGCCGACGATATTGTCCTTCGCCACCGCGGCGGTGAAAGGTCCGCCGTGGTTGCTCGTCGCCGCGACGTGCGCCGCGTCGGCGAAATGATAGCCGTGCAGATAATAGGCCTCGCCCGCAGCCAGCACCGGATGCGCGAAGCTCGGCACGACATCGTTCCAGCCCATGTGCGGGATGCGCAGCCCCGGCGCGGGCGTGAAGGCGCGAACCGTTCCGCCGATCCAGCCGAGCCCTTCGTGCCGCCCATGCTCCTCACCCGCGTCGGCGAGCAATTGCATCCCGACGCAGATGCCGAGGAAGGGCGCGCCCTCGCCGCGAACGCGCTGTTCCATCGCCTCGATCAGCCCGGGAATTGCCGATAGTCCGTTCATGCACGCGGCAAAGGCCCCCACACCCGGCAGCACGATGCGGTCGGCTCGTCCCAAAATGTCGGGATCGGCGGTCACCGCGACATCGTCCGCGCCCGCCGCGACGAGCGCATTATGCACCGAGCGAAGATTGCCCGCGCCATAGTCGATCAGGGCAATGGCGCTCAAATCCCCCTCCCGCCAGCGGGAGGGGCCAGGGGTGGGCGCGAGCGTAGCGAGCTTCGGGCGTTGCAGATGCCCACCCCGCTGCGACTAGCGAACAAGTTCGCAAGTCTCGCTGTCCCTCCCGCGTGCGGGAGGGGGGGTGTCATAGCACGCCTTTCGTGCTGGGAATCGCGTCGCCCTTGCGCGGGTCGATCTCGACAGCGGCACGCAGCGCGCGGGCCAGCGCCTTGTACATGCTTTCGGCGATATGGTGGTTGTTCTCGCCATAAAGGGTTTCGATGTGCAGCGTGATCCCGGCGGTCTGGGCAAAGCTGTGGAACCAGTGCGGAAACAGCTCGGTATCCATTTCGCCAAGCCGCGGCTGCGAGAAGGCCGATTTCCAGACGCAGTGCGGGCGCCCCGAAATATCGAGGATGCAGCGGGTCAGCGTTTCGTCCATCGGCGCATGGGCTTCGCCGTAGCGGGCGATGCCGCGCTTGTCGCCGAGCGCCTTCGCCACGGCTTCGCCGAGCGCGAGGGCCGAATCCTCGACCGTATGATGCTGGTCGATGTGCAGATCGCCCTTCACGGTCATCGCAATGTCGATCAGCGAATGGCGCGACAATTGTTCGACCATATGGTCGAGGAAACCGATTCCGGTGGACACCGAATAGTCGCCCGTGCCGTCGAGATTGACGGCGATCGCGATATCCGTTTCCTTGGTCGTGCGCTGGACGGTGGCGGTTCGCATGGCATGCCCCTTAGAGCCTAATTTTCGCGTTGCAAGGCGACTCTGCCCGACAGACCCCCCTTGACCCGCGCCCGTCGTCCGTTCATCCCCCACCGCCATGAGTGATGACGTTCGCGACAGCCTGATTCCCTATGACGAAATCGTGCAGGATGCGCTGCGCGCCGTGGTCGGCCGCGTGCTCTCGCAAATCGAGGGGTCGGACCATCTGCCCGGCGAGCATCATTTCTACATCACCTTCAAGACGCAGGCGCCGGGCGTATCGATCCCCGCGCATCTGGTCGCCAAATTCCCCGACGAAATGACGATCGTCCTCCAGAACCGCTTCTGGGACCTGAAGGTCGAAGAGGATCTTTTCAGCGTCGGCCTGTCGTTCAACCAGACGCCCTCGACGCTGGTCATCCCCTATGCTGCGATCACCGCCTTCGTCGATCCGTCGGTCGATTTCGGCCTGCAGTTCCAGGTCAGCGAAGACGAGCTGGAGCAGCCCGAGCCGCATGACGAAGCCGATAACGACCGCCCCGACGTTGCCGTCGAGGACGGATCGAACGTCGTGACGGTGGATTTCGGCAAGAAACGATAGGATGGCGGGCCCCGACTGGCCCCCCAGCCGCTTCTGGCAATATTGGGCACTCGCCGGGATGCTGGTGCTGACCGCCGCCTTCTGGTGGGGTGTCGAGGGCTATGCCCGCTTCGAAAGCGGCGTCGGCGATGCGATCGCCGACGGACTGCTGCGTTTCAGCCTGCTGATCCTGACCCCGGCGCTGCTGATCGTCTGGGCGGCGGCCGCCTGGTTCCGGCGACGGATCGGCGAGGGCGGATATTGGCAGTTTCTGGGCCTGGTCGCGCTGATCTGGGCCGGCGCGGTGGCGGTGGCGAGGATATTGATCGGATGAGCGACACGCGGATCGAAAGCGACAGCATCGGCGAGATCGCGGTCCCGGCGAACGCCTATTGGGGCGCGCAAACGCAGCGTTCGATCGAGAATTTCCCCTTCGGCACGCGCGAGCGGATGCCGATCGAGATCGTCCATGCGCTCGCGCTGGTCAAGCAGGCGGCGGCGCGGGTGAACCGCCGGCACGGCCTGTCCGCCGAAAAGGCCGACGCGATCGAGGCGGCGGCGAAGGAAGTCATCGCGGGTGAGCATGACGACCAGTTCCCGCTCGTCATCTGGCAAACGGGCAGTGGCACCCAGAGCAATATGAACGTCAACGAGGTGATCGCGGGCCGCGCCAACGAGATGCTGACGGGCACGCGCGGCGGCAAGACGCCGGTGCATCCCAATGACGACGTCAACCGCAGCCAGTCGTCGAACGACAGCTTTCCGACCGCGCTGCACATTGCGGTGGGGCTGGCCCTCCGCAATCGCCTGCAGCCTGCGATTATCCGTCTTTACGGTGCGCTGGAAGACAAGGCAGAGGCCTGGACCGACATCGTCAAGATCGGCCGCACCCACCTGCAAGACGCCACGCCCCTGACTTTGGGTCAGGAATTTTCGGCCTATGCCATGCAGCTGGCCAAGGCGAGCGTCAGGGTCTCCGGCGCGTCCACCGACATCTTCAGCCTCGCGCAGGGCGGAACGGCCGTTGGAACTGGCCTGAACGCTCCGCACGGTTTCGGAGGGGATTTCGCCGCGATAGTCAGCGAGCTGGCGAACGCTCCCTTTGCCAGCGCCGAAAACAAGTTCGAGGCTTTAGCAACCAACGATGCGCTGGTCGAACTGTCAGGCGCGCTCAATGTCATCGCGGTGTCGCTCACCAAGATCGCCAACGACATCCGCCTGCTCGGCTCCGGCCCGCGCGCGGGGCTCGGCGAGATTGACCTGCCCGCGAATGAACCCGGTAGCTCGATCATGCCGGGCAAGGTCAATCCGACCCAGTGCGAGATGCTGACTATGGTCGCGGCGCAGGTGATCGGCAATCATCAGGCGGTGACCGTCGGCGGGATGCAGGGGCATCTCGAGCTCAATGTCTTCAAGCCGCTGATCGGCGCCAATGTTATGCGCTCGATCGATCTGCTCGCGACGGGGATGGAAGGCTTTGCGGCGCGCTGCGTCGACGGAATCGAGCCCAATCGCGCGCGCATTGCCGAACTGGTCGACCGATCGCTGATGCTGGTGACGGCGCTGGCGCCCGAAATCGGCTATGACAAGGCTGCGAAGATCGCCAAACATGCGCATGAGACGGGATCGACCTTGCGCGCGGCGGCGCTCGACCTCGGCTATGTCGACGCCGCGACCTTCGACCGCGTCGTCGACCCGCGGCACATGCTCGGCCCGGAACCCGAATCGCCCGCCGGGGATTGATAGGGGAGGAAGGATATGAAGATGATGGGACGGATCATCGGCGGCGTGATCGGAAGCGCGATCGGCCGCAGGAAAGGCAATCATACGATGGCAGGCGCGGTGATCGGCGCCGGGACGCTGTTCGTCGCGCGGCGGATGTTCCCGCAGCGCTATGCGGCGCTCGCCGCGACCGCTGCGGCGGCCTATCTCACCAAGAAATGGGCCGACCGTGCCGAAGCGCGGCAGGCGGCCGAGGCCGCGCATCGCGCCGACAGCGCGCTCGCGCAGGAAGGCGTCGTCGATCCCTATGCGGGGATCGTCCACACCGACGGCCAGGATCTGGGCGACGCCCTGCCGCCGGCAATTCCGGTGGACGAAAAGGCGCCGCGCCCCGCCATCCACTGAGCGGCAGGCACCGAGCGGCGGGCGCTATCCGCCCGCCTGCCACTCCTTCACCGCCTCGATCGGTGAGGCCAGCATTAGTATGTTGAGCGTCAGATTGTCGCGGATCGCCCACAGGGTGAAGAGTTCGAAGGCGAGCGCGAGCGCGACGGTCGCCCACCAGCGCATCCGGCTGGCCGCCAGAAAGCCGGCGATCATGAAGGCGGCGTCGCTGACCGAATTGAGCACCGAATCGCCCGCATAGCCATAGGCCATGGTAACCTCGCGGTAGCGGTCGATGATGACCGGCGAATTTTCCAGTATCTCCCATGCGCCTTCGATCCCGATCGCGACGGCGAGTGCGGTCCACAGCGGCGCGCGCGGCATCAGCCAGCGCGACAGGCCGTAAAAGATGAACCCGTGGATGATATGGCTGAAGCTGTACCAGTCCGAAATCTGCTGGCTGTTCTGGTTCGACTGGACGGTGCCGTGCCACAGGCTGATCGTGCCGCAGGGGCAGATCGGCGGGCGCCCCATCGCGATCAGGATCGCGGCCAGCAGGCCGAGCAGCCCCGCCGCCACCAGCCAGCCCGTGCGCGACATTCCCCGCATCCCTGTATTCCTTCCCGCTTGACCGCCGCCCCCGCTCGGGCAATTAGCGCCCATGGCTGAAAGCGTCCACCTCAACCGCCGCGGCGTCCTGTTCGTCCTCTCCTCGCCCTCGGGTGCAGGCAAGACCACCATCTCCAAAAAGATGCTCGCGGGCGACCGCGACATTGCGCTGTCAATCTCCGCCACCACGCGGCCGATGCGTCCCGGCGAGCAGGATGGGGTCGATTATCATTTCGTCGACGTCGACACGTTCAAGCAGATGGCCGCCGACGGCGAATTCCTCGAATGGGCGCATGTCTTCGGCCATCGCTACGGCACCCCGCGCGACCGCGTCGAGGAGCTGCTTGCCGCGGGCAAGGACGTGCTGTTCGATATCGACTGGCAGGGCGCGCAGCAGCTCTATCAGGAAGCCGGCCCCGACGTGGTGCGGGTGTTCATCCTGCCGCCGACGATGGAGGAGCTCGAACGCCGGCTGCGCGCGCGCAACACCGACAGCGACGAAGTGATCGCGGCGCGGATGGCACGCGCGGCGAACGAGATCAGCCACTGGGACGGTTATGACTATGTGCTGATCAACGACGATGTCGAAGGCTGTTTCGAGGAAGTGAAGGCAATTCTGCGTGCCGAGCGGCTGAAGCGCCGCCGCCAGATCGGCCTGATCGGCTTCGCCCGCGACCTGATCCGCTCAGTACCCGAGGCGGATCCGACGCTTTAGCAGGGCTCGTCGCCCCGCCTTCGCGGGGGCGACGCTGTCGAGGGTTACGTCAACCCGCCCGCGCCAGCTTCGCTTCCAGTTCCCTCACCATTTCAGCGCGCAGCGGCTTGGCAGCGCCGTCGGTGCGGCACACCACGACCGTATCACAGGTCGCGATGCAGCGACCGTTCTGGAACATCGCCTGCACGATCGTCCAGCTCGAGGTGCCGAGGCGACCGATGCCGGTCGCGATCTCGACGGGGTCGGGAAAATTGCCCTCACCCAGATAGTTGATCTCGACCGCGGCGACCATCGTGCGCTCGTTCGCCGGGCGCTCCTCCCAAGGACGGATTTCGCGGTTCAGCAGCACGCGGCCGCTTTCGAACAGTGCCGCAAAGGCCACATTGTTGAGGTGACCGTTGATGTCCATGTCCTGGAAACGCGTCTGCAGATCGAGGTGGACAGGGTAGCTGGCGGCATCGAGCCGCCAGCTTTCCGGTTTCGGCATATCAGCGCGGACCCATGCGGATGCCGCCGTCGAGGCGCACGTCCTCACCGTTGAAATAGCCATTTTCGATCATGGTCAGCGCGAGCCCCGCATATTCGGTCGGGTTGCCGAGGCGCTTCGGATTGAGGACCGATGCCGCGAGCGCATCGCGGACATTCTGCGGCGCGGCGCCGAGCAGCGGGGTGTCGAAGATGCCCGGCAGGATCGTGTTGACGCGGATGCTCTCGGCCGCAAGGTCGCGCGCGATCGGCAGGGTCATGCCGACGACGCCGCCCTTCGACGCCGAATAGGCCGCCTGACCGATCTGACCGTCCTCGGCCGCGACGCTCGCGGTGTTGACGATCGCGCCGCGTTCGCCATCTTCCATCGGGTCGAGCGTCATCATGCCCGCCGCCGACTTGGCGATGCAGCGGAAGGTGCCGACAAGGTTGATCTGGATAATCCAGTTGAAGGCATCGAGCGGGAAATGCTTGATGCTGCCGTCTTCTTTCGACCGGCTTGCGGTCTTGATCGCGTTGCCGGTGCCGGCGCAGTTCACAAGGATACGCTCCTGACCGATTGCGGCGCGCGCCTTTTCGAAGGCGGCATCGACCGACGCATCGTCGGTGACATTGCATTCGCAGAAGACACCGCCGAGTTCGGCAGCAAGCGCTTCGCCCTTTTCGGCCTGCAGATCGAAGATCGCGACCTTGACGCCCTTTGCGGCGAGGGCGCGCGCGGTGGCGGCACCAAGGCCCGAAGCGCCGCCGGTGACGACGGCGGATACGGTGGAATCGAGTTTCATCTATTCAGTCTCCCTAATTCGTCGCCCCCGCGAAGGCGGGGGCCGTTGGCAGCCTCTCGCTGCCCCGATAGCGGCCCCCGCCTTCGCGGGGGCGACGCTGATTGCTTCAGATCAAAGCCGCTCAACGATGGTGACGTTGGCCTGGCCGCCGCCTTCGCACATCGTCTGAAGACCATATTTGCCGCCGGTCGCGTCGAGCACGCCGAGCAGCGTGGCCATCAGCTTGGTACCGCTGGCGCCGAGCGGGTGGCCGAGCGCGATCGCGCCGCCATGCTGGTTGAGCCGCGCATGATCGGCGCCGAGATATTTGAGCCACGCGAGCGGAACCGGCGCGAACGCCTCGTTCACTTCATAGGCGTCGATGTCCTCGATCCGCAGACCCGCCTTCTTGAGCGCCTTTTCGGTCGCGAACAGCGGCTCTTCGAGCATGATGATCGGGTCGCCCGCGGTCACCGAAATATGGTGGATGCGCGCGCGCGGCGTCAGCCCATGATCCTTGAGCGCCTGTTCCGACACGATCAGCGCGGCCGACGCGCCGTCGCAGATCTGCGAGCTGGTCGCCGCGGTGATGGTGCCGCCTTCCTGCAGGATCTTCACCCCGGCAATGCTTTCGAGCGTCGCGTCGAAGCGAATCCCCTCGTCGACCGTGTGGCGCTGCGGCCCTTCGGGCGTCTCCACCTCGATCCCGACGATTTCATTGCCGAACAGCCCCGCCTCGGTCGCGACGCGGGCGCGGCGGTGGCTTTCGAGCGCGAAGGCGTCGAGGTCGTCCTTGGTGAAGCCGTGCTTCTTGACGATCATTTCGGCGCCCATGAACTGGCTGAACATGATGCCGGGATATTTCTCCTCGAGCCGCGGCGACTTATAATTGCCGAGCCCTTCCTTCATGAACAGCGTCGCGACGCTGCCCATCGGCACGCGCGTCATGCTTTCGATGCCGCTGGCGAGGACGATATCCTGCGTGCCCGACATCACCGCCTGCGCGGCGAACATCATCGCCTGCTGCGACGATCCGCACTGCCGATCGATCGTCACCGCAGGGATCGAATCGGGAAGCTTCGAGGCGAGCACGGCATTGCGGCCGAGATCCATCGTCTGCTCGCCGCCCTGGCTGACGCAACCGGTGATGACATCGTCGATTTTCGACGTGTCGAAATCATTGCGCTCGGCGATCGCGTCATAGACCGCGGCGCCGAGGTCGACGGGGTGAACACCGGCGAGCTTGCCGCCGCGGCGGCCACCGGCGGTGCGGACGGCATCTACGATATAGGCTGTGGCCATGGAGAGTTCCTTTCCGATTATCATCGCCCCCGCGAAGGCGGGGGCGACGGGATTAAAGCTTGCGCCCGATCAGTTCCTTCATGATCTCGTTCGTGCCGCCGAAGATGCGCGTCACGCGCGCCGCGCGCCAGGCGCGGGCGATCGGATATTCGTTCATATAACCCGCGCCGCCGAAGAGCTGGAGGCACTTGTCCATCACTTCCCACTGGAGATCGGTGTGCCACAGCTTCGCCGCGGCGCCCTCTTCGGGGGTGAGCTCCTTCTTCAGATGCCGCGCGAGCGCCCAGTCGAGGTGCGCCCAGCCGACCTGCAGCTTTGCCTTCAGATCGGCGAGGACGAAGCGGCTGTTCTGAAAATCGAGGATCGGTTTGCCGAACGCCTTGCGGTCGCGGGTATATTCGACCGTGTCGTCGAAGGCGCGCTGCGCTGATGCCTGCGCCGATACGGCGATCGACAGGCGTTCCTGCGGCAGTTCGCTCATCAGATAGATGAACCCCTGTCCCTCTTCGCCGAGACAGTTGGTGATGGGGACGCGGACGTCGTTGAAGAAAAGCTCCGACGTGTCGGCTTCATCCTGCCCGATCTTGTCGAGGTTACGGCCGCGCTGGAAACCGTCGCGATCGGCCTCGACGAGCACGATCGACACGCCCTTCCAAGCGGGCTGCACCTCGGTGTCGGTCTTGACGCAGACCAGGACCAGGTCGGCGTTCTGGCCGTTGGTGATATAGGTTTTCGACCCATTGATCACATAATGGTTGCCATCCTTCTTTGCGGTTGTGCGCATGCCCTGAAGGTCGCTGCCGGTGCCCGGCTCGGTCATCGCGATCGCGGTGACCACTTCGCCCGACACCATCTTGGGCAGCCAATGCTTCTTCTGCTCTTCGCTGCCGTAACGGACGATATAGTTGGTGACGATATCCGACTGGAGTGAAAAGCCGGTGGTGACGCGGCCATAATAGGCGCTTTCCTCATCGACGATCGCATTATAGCCGAAGTCGAGACCCAGCCCGCCATATTCTTCGGGAACGGTGGGGCACAGCAGGCCCAGCTCGCCCGCCTTGGGCCACAGATCCTTCGGCACGATGCCGTCCTCAGCCCATTTCGCCTGATTGGGCGCGACTTCTTTTTCGAGGAACTGGCGCACCGTCGCGCGGAACGCCTCATGATCGTCGGTGTAAGCGGTGCGCGACAGATTATCGAGCGACATCCTTCTTCCTTTCCCTGAGCGCGTCCGGACGATTCCGGGGAGCCGGTGCGCGCGAAACGGGGCCGCGCCGGGGCACGTCCTTCGCTTGCCAATGGACCTTACGTTTACGTCCACGTCAAGTAGAAATGCCGTTACGGCATAAAACGCAGGCGAAGCCGCCCACCGTCTCGTGGCCCCGGACTGGATACCGGACCCATGCGCCCCACGCGGCAAGAATCGACCCCGCATCAAGTCAGGGACGATGAACGGAATTTGCCCCGACTCGGCTGTTCCATCATCGGATCGGGCACCGAATAGGTTTGCGGGCGCTGGGCAGCAGCCGCACCGCGCGCTAAGTCCTCAACCATGGTCGATCTCCTTCTCGATGCGCGGGCGCTGCTCGGCGAGTCGCCGCGCTGGCACGCCGCTGAAGCGCGCCTCTACTGGGTCGACATTGATGCCCACCGCATCCACCGCACCGATCCCGCGACCGGCGCGACCGAAACCATGCAGCTCGACCAGCCCGTCGGCTGCGTCGCGCCGCGCGCGGGCGGCGGGCTGGTCATGGGCCTCAAGGACGGTTGCGCACTGATCGACGCATGGGGCGAGGACCCGCGCGCCTTTGGTCCGGCGGTGCTGGCGGGCATCGCCGAACAGCGCTTCAACGACGGGTGCGTCGATGCCGCGGGCCGCTTCTGGGTCGGCAGCGTGACGCGCGACAAGTCCAATCCGGGCGCAATCCTGTTCCGCCTCGACCCCGACGGGTCGCTGACCCCCATGCTCGGCGGGCTGCTGACGAGCAACGGCGCGGCCTTCAGCCCCGATGGCCGCACCTTCTACCATGCCGACACACCGACGCACACGCTGCGCGCCTATGACGTTGATCCGGCGACCGGAGTGCTCGGCGACGGCCGGCTGTTTCACCAGTTCGAGCCGGGCAAGGGCCGGCCCGACGGCGGAACGGTCGATGCCGAGGGCTGTTACTGGTCGGCGCTGTGGGACGGCTGGCGCGTCGTGCGCCTGTCGCCCGCCGGCGAGATTGTCCAGACGGTCGAGATGCCCGTCCAGCGCCCCTCGATGATCGCGCTGGGCGGGACCGACCTGCGCACCGCTTTCGTCACCAGCGCGGGCAAGGACCTGTCCGACGACGCCCGCGCGGCCCAGCCGCACGCCGGCGGCCTCTTCACCTTCCGCGTCGATGTGCCGGGAATCGTCCAGCCGGGCTTTGGCGGGTGAGCCGCGCGTGCGATATGGCAGGAAGCGACCGGTTGCGATGCGCATGACAGAGCGTCAGAATATCACCAGCCGCCCGAAAGGATTTTGACGTGCCGGAGCCTTTGGCAGAGACATTCACATTCGCCAGCGGCGAGAAGCGATATGTCATGTTTCTCCGCTTTGATGTTCGTAATTATCCACGCTTTCTCAAATATTTGAAGGAAACCCTTGGTGTGGAAATGGGTAGCGTCAAGAATATGGTGTTCGCGAAGGCCTCCGAGTTTAAACTCGGCGGCATTGGTTACACAGCAGTGGCCGGCGATTCAGACGATTGTCACGTCGTTGCTCCCAATGAGGCCGCCAGGATCGCCCTGCTCGCGAAGATTTTTGGGCCCAACCATCAAAGCGAGCGTCATACGAAAGCTTATTAGCCAGACGAAACCGTCGGTCCTTGCCCCTCGATCGTTAAGTCCGCCCCACACCCATCCGGTCATTCCCGCAACAACTCGAGCGTCCGCCGGGCTTGACCTCCTCGGCTTGCGCGCTGCCGCCTTATCGGGTTAAGGCACCTCCCGACATGGTTTCGTCCGAAACCAAAGCCCCCGGGAGATCACAGATGCCGCGTATCGCGCCCCGCCCTGTCCGTCATTTGTCGATGCTGCTTGCATCGACCGCGCTTATGATGGGTTATAGCCAGATGAGCATTGCCGCCGAACCCGCCGCCAAGGCGCCCGCCTCCGCCCCGGCCGACGCGAACCCGCTGCTCGCCCCGTGGACCGGCCCCTATGAAGGGGTGCCGCCTTGGGACAAGCTGGACCCCGACCTGTTCCCCGACGCCTTTGAAAAGGGGATGGCCGAGGTGAAGGCCGATGTGCAGGCGGTGATCGACAATCCCGCCGCGCCGACTTTCGAGAACACGCATGTTCCGATGCAGCTTGCCGGCGAGACGATGGACCGCGTCTTCGCGATGTGGGGCGTGCAGACGTCGAACAAGTCGAACGACCGCGTCGAGGATATCGACGCCGAATGGAGCCCGAAGCTCACCAAATTCTATACCGAGCTGTTCCTCGATCCCAAACTCTTCGCGCGCTACAAGGCGGTCTATGACACGCGGCTGACCAGCGGGCTCAACGCCCAGCAGATTCGCATCGTCGAGCGCAGCTATGACGAAATGGTGCGCGACGGCGCCAATCTGTCGCCCGCCGACAAGGCGAAGCTGGTCGATATGAACGCCAAGCTGGAAGGGCTGTTCTCGACCTTCTCGTCGAAGCTCCTCGGCGACGAAAAACTGTACACCTTCGTCACCGACAAGGCCGAACTCGACGGGCTGCCCGCTGGCTTCGTGGCTTCGCTGGCCGCCGCAGCCGAAGCGCAGGGCAAGCCCGGCCAATGGGCGATCAAGAACACCCGCTCGTCGGCGCAGCCGGTACTCCAGAATGCGACCAACCGCGCGCTTCGCGAGAAGGTGTGGCGCGCCTTCGTCAATCGCGGCGACAATGGCGATGCCAACGACACCAATGCGACGATCGCCGAAATTCTGAAGCTGCGTCAGGCACGCGCCGAACTGCTCGGCTTTCCGACCCACGCCGACTATCGCATGGCCGACACGATGGCCAAGACGCCCGCGAACGCGATGGCGCTGATGATGAAGGTGTGGCCCGCTGCGGTCGCGCGCGTGCATGAAGAGGTCGCCGATATGCAGGCGATCGCCGATGCCGAGGCAAAGGCGGGCAAGGGGCCGAAGATCACGATCGAACCGTGGGATTATCGCTTCTATGCGGAGAAGGTCCGCAAGGCGAAATACGACCTCGATGAAAGCGAGGTGAAGCCGTACCTCCAGCTCGACAAGCTGCGCGACGCGATGTTCTGGTCGGCGGGACGGCTCTATGATCTGGGCTTCCGCGAAAACACCGGCACGATCCCGGTCTTCGATCCCAAGGTGAAGACGTTCGAGGTCTATAACCTCAAGACCGGCAAGAATGTCGGAGTCCTCTACCTCGACAATTTTGCGCGCGACGGCAAGCGTTCGGGCGCGTGGATGACCACCTATCGCAGCGAACAGGGCCTCGGCGGCGAGCGCAACGTGCTGGCGTCGAACAACAATAATTTCACCGAAGGCGCGAACGGCGAGCCGACGCTCGTCAGTCTCGACGATGCACAGACCCTGTTCCACGAATTCGGTCACGGCATCCATTATCTGTTGCAGCACGTCTATTATCCGGCGCTTGCCGGGGTGCCGCGCGACTTCGTCGAATATCCGAGCCAGGTGAACGAAAATTGGCTGATGACGCCCGAGGTGCTGTCGAAATTCGCGACACACTACAAAACGGGCGAACCGATGCCGCAGGCGCTGGTCGACAAGATCATCGCGTCGAGCAAGTTCAACCAGGGGTTCGAGACCGTCGAATATCTGGCGAGCGCAATCGTCGACATGAAGCTGCACGACCGCAAGGTGCCGGTGACCGACGTCGACGCCTTTGAGCGCGACACGCTGGCCGAAATCGGCATGCCCAAGGAAATCGTGATGCGGCACCGGTTGCCGCAGTTCGGCCATCTGTTCAGTTCCGACGCCTATTCGGCGGGCTATTACAGCTACCTCTGGTCGGAAACGATGGATGCCGACACCTGGGCGGCGTTCATGGAAGCGGGCGGGCCGTGGGACCGCAGCGTCGCCGACAAGTTCCGGACGATCCTGTTGATGACGGGCAACGAAACCGACCGCGCCGAAGCCTATCGCGCCTTCCGCGGCCGCGACCCCGACGTGAAAGCGCTGCTCGAACGCCGCGGGTTCCCGACCGGCGAATAATCGAACGAAAACCGGGGAGCAAAGGGGGCCGCCGTGCCCCCTTTGTTTGTCCGCTGTCCACGACAGAGACGACCGGAGGCCTGCCACCAGCGCCGATAGACCCGCCCCATCCGATTCCTGTTGACGGCCGCCGAATCCGATATAAATATGATATCATCTTTATATCGGATGATACGGAGGGTAAGATGGGAGACGGAACTGCGCCGGCACTGAACCGCAGCCGCGAAACGCGGGCTGCGACACAGAGCGGCTATCTGATGCTGCTGGTCTGGCTGGTGCTGTTCGGCATCGCGATCTGGGCGGCGGTAACCAACATCCAGGGCGAGACGGTCGGTTGGAACTGGAAATGGGGCGTTGCTGTCGCGAGCGGCATCGTCGGCACCCTGATCCTGTGCGGCTTTTACCTGATCAACCCCAATGAAGCGGCGGCGATCCAGCTGTTCGGCAGCTACAAGGGCACCGACCGCGAAAGCGGACTGCGCTGGGTGTTGCCGTGGCTGACCCGCAAGAAGATCGCGGTTCGCGCGAACAATGTGATTTCGGACAAGATCAAGGTCAACGACCTGCGAGGCAACCCGATCGAGATGGCGGCGCAGGTCGTCTGGCGCGTTACCGACACAGCGCAGGCGCTGTTCGACGTCGACGATTACAAGGAATTCGTCCTCGCGCAGATCGAGGCGGCGGTGCGCGCGATCGGATCGCGCTATCCCTATGACGATCATACGCATGACGAGATCACGCTGCGCGGGAACCATGATGAGGTGGGCGCCGAACTGCGGAAGGCGTTGATCGAGCGGCTCGACGTTGCGGGAATCACCGTCGACGAATGCGGGCTGACGCACCTTGCCTACGCTCCCGAGATTGCCGGCGCCATGCTGCGCCGCCAGCAGGCCGAAGCGGTGGTTGCCGCCCGCGCCAAACTCGTCGAAGGGGCGGTGTCGATGGTCGAGATGGCGTTGCAGCAATTGTCCGAAAAGCAGGTCGTCGACCTCGACGACGAACGCCGCGCCGCGATGGTATCGAACCTGATGGTCGTGCTGTGCGGTGAGCGCGACACGCAGCCGGTCGTCAACGCCGGGTCGCTCTACTGAGCCCAATAACGATGTCGACAGCCGCCAGGAAAGCCTTTGCCCTCCGCGTCGATCCCGCGCTTTATGCGGCGATCGAGCGGTTGGCGGCGGCCGAATTGCGCAGCGCCAATGCCGAGATCGAAATGCTGCTGCGCGAAGCGCTCGCCCGCCGCGGCGTTGCGGTAAAAGCGAGCGAAAAGCCGCGCCGCGGTCGCCCGCCGGCGGCGGCCGATACGCACGCGACGGAGTCCCCTGATGAAAAATAGGATCGCCGCAGCGGCGCTCTCTGCTGCCCTGACGCTCGCCGCCGCGCCCGCCGGGGCAAGCCCGGTCGCCAGCGAAATCAGCGCGCCGGGCCCCGATAGCGCGCTCGCCGGCACATTGCTGAGCGCCGAAAAGACGGATGCTCCCGTCGTCTTGATCATCCCCGGATCGGGGCCAACCGACCGCGACGGCAACAGCCCGCTCGGCATCACGTCGGCAAGCTACCGCCTGCTCGCCGAGGCGCTGGCGCAAAAGGGGATCTCCGCGGCGCGCATCGACAAGCGCGGCCTGTTCGGCAGCAAGGGGGCGATCGCCGATGCGAACAAGGTAACGATTGCCGCCTATGCTGCCGATGTCGGCGCCTGGGCGCGCAGCCTGACCGACCGCACCGGCCGGCGCTGCATCTGGGTGGCCGGACACAGCGAAGGGGGGCTGGTCGCGATCGCGGCCGAAGCCGACCCGCATGTCTGCGGCCTGATCCTGATATCGGCGATGGGACGCCCCTTCGACGTGGTGCTGCGCGAACAGCTTGCCGCCAATCCCGCCAACGCGCCGATCCTGCCCGACGCCAACGGCGCGCTCGACCGGCTGGCGAAAGGCGAGCATGTCGATGTGAGCGCAATGCACCCGGCGCTCGCCCGCGGCCTCTTCAATCCGGCGGTGCAGGATTATCTCATCGACCTGATCGGGCACAATCCCGCCGCGATGCTGGCTGCCACCACCAAGCCGGTGCTGATCGTCGCGGGCACCGCCGACCTGCAAATTCCCCTCGCCGATGCCGAGAAGCTGAAGGCCGCGCGTCCCGACGCGACGCTGGCGGTGATCAAGGGGATGACCCATGTGCTGAAGCAAGCGAGCGCCCGCGACCGTGCTGCCAATATGGCGACCTACACCGATCCGAGTCTGGCGATCGACCGTTCGCTCGTCGCCGACATCGTCCGTTTCGTGCGCGCGAACAGCCACTGAAGGAGGCCCGATCATGCTTCACCTCTTCCTCGACAAAAAGCCCTGGTTCCGCGCCAAGAACCGCGGCTATGGCACCGGCCTGCCGATCGCGTGGCAGGGGTGGGTCTTCATGGCGCTGCACATCGCGCTGATCGCCGGGCTGTCGATGGCGCTGCGCAACCAGCCGGTCGCGATGACCATCGTCGTTGTCCTCGCCGCGCTTGCGCCCATGCCGATCTATCAGGCGCGCACCGAGGGCGGCTGGAAATGGCGTTGGGGCAATCGCGCCGCCGAAAAGCGCGACGACAAGCGGCGGAAAAAATAGCCGCCGCGCCCGCCCGGACCGATTATCGACAGTCTCCGCCGGGCGGCGACGTCCAGCGCCTTGCCCCCATACCGCTTGATGGTTAAGGGCGGTCGTCATGACCGCCGATCCATCTCCCGTCCGCATCGCCCCTTCGATCCTGAGCGCCGACTTCGCGCAGCTGGGTGAAGAGGTGCGCCGCATCGAGGCGGCGGGCGCCGACTGGGTCCATATCGACGTGATGGACGGGCATTTCGTGCCCAATCTGACCATCGGCCCGATGGTGGTAAACGCGCTGCGTCCCCATTCGACCTTGCCCTTCGACGTTCATCTGATGATCTCGCCGGTCGATAATTTCCTCGATGCCTTCGCCGCGGCGGGCGCCGACATCATCACCGTCCATCCCGAAGCCGGCCCGCACATTCACCGCAGCGTCCAGCACATCAAGTCGCTGGGCAAGCAGGCGGGCGTGTCGCTCAATCCCGCGACCCCGGCGAAGATGCTCGACTATCTGATCGACGACATCGACCTCGTCCTCGTGATGAGCGTCAATCCGGGTTTCGGCGGGCAGAGCTTCATTTCGAGCCAGCTTCGCAAAGTCGAGGCGGTGCGCAAGATGATCGACAAATCGGGCCGCGACATCCGGCTGGAAGTCGATGGCGGCATCGACGCCGCGACCGCCCCGCTCGCCATCGCAGCCGGTGCCGACGTCCTGGTCGCCGGCACCGCAACCTTCAAGGGCGGCCCTGCGGCCTACGCCGACAATATCAAGCGCCTGCGCGGCTGATCGATGGAAGGGAGACCGTTGACCTCTGCTCCCGTCGATCCGATGCCCGAAACGGGCGACCCCGTCGCGCCGCTGGACGACAGCATCGAACCCGGCAAACGGCTGATCCGCCTGCCCGCCGACAAGGGCCTGTCGCTGGGCGATCGCATCGCCAATCATTTCACTCGCCTGACCTGGCGCACGCCGCTCCACGCGCTGCGGTTGAAGGGGCGTTTCCCGCTCAAGCTGCTAGGCGTACCGGCCGATCCGGTTCCCGGCGACACGCGCGCCGGCATGGCGATCCGCGCCGGCCACTTTCTTCACCGCGGCCTCAAGCTGCCGGTGAAGGAGATCGATTTCGCGGCGCTGTCGGTGGCCCCGGCCTTCGCCGATTATCTGCACAGTTTCGCCTGGCTGCGCGATCTTGCCGCCACCGGGACGCGCGCCGACGGTGCCCCGATCGCCGAAGCGCTCGTCCGCCAATGGCTCGCCGCGCACGGCGAAACGGTGAGCGAACCCGCATGGCGCGCCGACAATGCCGGCTGGCGCATCCTGTTCTGGGCCGCACACGCGCCGCTGATCCTGTCGTCGAGCGATCTCGTTTATCGCTCCGCCGTACTCAACCATCTCGCGCGCGCGGCGCGCCACCTCGATCGCGTCGCCGACAAGACGCGCCCCGGCACCGGCCAGCTCGTTGCCTGGATCGGCATCGTCGCTGCATCGCTGCTGATGCCGGGCGGCGAGCCGCGCCAGGTGTTCGGCGAAGCGGGGCTGCGCAAGGTTCTCGAGACCAGCTTTTATGCCGACGGCGGCAATATCGCGCGTTCGCCGCAGGCACAGCTCGACGCGATCATGGCGCTGTCGATGCTGGCGCGCGTTTACGACATGCGCCGGATGGAAGTGCCGCCCTTCCTGCAGGAAGTGCTCGCGCGCACCGTGCCCGCGCTGCTCGGGCTGGTCCACAGCGACGGCGGCATGGGCAATTGGCAGGGCAGCGGCGCGACGCCGGCGGCGGTGATCGAGGCGGTCGTTGCGGCAAGCGGCGTGCGCACCCGGCCGCTCAAACAGGCGCGCGACTGGGGCTATCAGCGCCTGGTGGCGAACAAGGTGGTCGTGCTGGCCGACGCCGCGCCGCCCCCGATCGCGCGGGTTACCGAAGCGGGCTGCGCCTCGACGCTGGCGTTCGAGCTTTCGGATGGCGACGAACGCATCGTCGTCAATTGCGGCGGTGCAGCGCTGACCGGCGCGACGATTCCCGCCGACCTGGCGCGCGGGCTGCGCACCACCGCCGCCCATTCGACGCTGACCATCGCCGACAGCAATTCGACCGCGATCCTGCCCAACGGGACGCTTGGCCGCGGCGTGACCGAGGTCGAGCTCGACCGGCGCGAAACGCCGCAGGGCAGCCGGGTCGAGATGGGGCACGACGGCTATGTCCGCCGCCACGGGCTGATCCACCGCCGCCTGCTGATCCTGTCGCCCAACGGGCGCGAGTTGCGCGGTGAGGACATGCTGCTCCCCGCCCCGCGCAGCCGCCGCAAGGGCGACAAGGCCTTCACGCTGCGTTTTCACCTCGGCCGCAATATCTCGGCCAGCCTGACCGCCGACAAGCTCGGCGCGCTGCTGCGCATCGCGGGCGGCCCGCTGTGGCAGTTCCGCACCTCCGAAGGCCAGCTCGCGATCGAGGAAAGCCTGTGGGTCGACGGCGACGGCCGGCCGCATCCGACGGAGCAACTCGTCGTAACGGGTGCCGCGCCCGCCGGCGGCGCCAGCATCGGCTGGATCTTCAAACATATCGGCTGACCGCCCGTGGAGTGCGCAGCAGCGCGGCGAAAAAATCTTGGGCCGAATTTTAGACGGATTTTCCAGCGGCTTAGTATAGCCGCACCCCCGCTTGTTTCACTCGTGTGACATCGACGTAACACAGCCGTCATGGGCGATTGTCACAGGCCCCCTCGATCCGCCGGCACAGGGAGCCGGCGGCCATCTGGACAGGGGCTCTTTCCATGACACTGATTCGCAGTTGCCGTTCGCGCATCCTTCTTGGCACCGGCCTTGCCGCAGCCATGCTCGCTCCGGCGAGCGCCTTCGCTTCCGACATCGTCGGCATCGTCACCGACGCCACCGACACGCGCGCGCTGCAGAGCGCCGAGGTTCGCATCGTCGAACTGGGCCGCGTTGCCGAAGCCGGCCGCGACGGCAGCTTCCGTTTCGGCGACGTGCCTGCCGGCACCTACACGCTCGAGGCGCGCTACGTCGGCGCCGAGCCCGTGCGCAGCACGATCGACGTGCCCGCAACCGGCAGCGTCACGGTCAATTTCAGCCTCGGCGGGGCGAACGACATCCTCGTCGTCGGACAGGCCGCGAACCAGGCCAGCGCGCTGTCGCGCCAGAAAGCCGCCGACGGCGTCGAAAGCGTCCTGACGCGCGACGCGATCGGTCAGTTCCCCGACCAGAATGTCGCCGAATCGCTGCGCCGCCTGCCGGGCGTCAACATTCTGAACGACCAGGGCGAAGGCCGCTTCGTCTCGGTGCGCGGGCTCGATCCCGAACTCAACGCCTCGTCGCTGAACGGCGTGCGCCTGCCGGCGCCCGAAAGCGATGTCCGTTCGGTGGCGCTCGACGTCATCTCGTCGGACACGATCGAATCGATCGAAATCAAGAAGTCGCTGACCGCCGACATGGATGCCGACACGATCGGCGCCTCGATCGAGATTCACACGACCAGCGCGTTCGACCGCCAGCGCGACCTCTATTCGGCGCGTATCGAGGGCAGCTACAATGATTATTCGGGCAAGCTGACCCCGAAGGGCAGCCTCGATTTCGCGACGCGGGTCGGCGACAATTTCGGCATCGCGGGCAGCATCAGCTATTACAAGCGCAAGTTCGAAACCGACAATGTCGAAGCCGGTGACTTCTGGAAGGAAGCCAATGGCGTCGCCTTCACCCCCGAAATCGAATATCGCGACTATGACGTCACCCGCGAGCGGATCAGCGGCGCGCTGTCGTTCGACTGGCGCGCGTCGGACACCACCAAAGCCTATATCCGCGGCAATTTCAGCCAGTTCGACGATCATGAATATCGTCGCCGCACGACGATCATCTTCGACGAGGACCCCGCCTCGGGCGACGCGAACAGCGCCTTCTTCACCGATGCCGATGGCCGCATCGAAGTACGCCGCGACCTCAAGGACCGTTTCGAACGCCAGCGCATCCGCACCATCGTCGTCGGCAGCGATACCGACACCGGCGTGTGGAAATTCAACTGGTCGGCAAGCTGGGCCAAATCGAGCGAGCGCGAGGATTTTTCGATCGACCCGTTGCGCTTCCGCGCCCGCTTCAACGACGACGGCGTCGATGTAAACATGGATTACAGCGATCCGCGCGTTCCGCTCTACAGCGTCACCGCCGGCGCCGCGCTGTTCAACGACCCCACCGAATATAGCTTCAACCGCCTCGAACTCACCGACCTGTCGGACAGCCAGGACGAGGAATATGCGGTCAAGGCCGACCTCGCCCGCACCTTCGCCGGCGATAAGGGCGACTTCACGATCCAGGGCGGCATCAAATCGCGCTGGCGCGACAAGAGCTATAATTTCAACCTGCTCTATTATGGCGACTATAACGGCGACTTCACCCTTGCCGACGTGCTGGGACAGCAGACCTATCGCCTCACCGATATCGGTCCCGTGGCGAGCAAGACCGGACCGGCCGCCTTCTACAATGCCAATCTCGGCAATTTCGAGGTCGACCAATATGAGACCGACCTCGGGTCGAACAGCAGCGACTATTCGGTCAGCGAGGATATTCTGGCGGGCTATCTGCTCGGCCGCTGGGACAGCGACACGCTGCGCGTGATCGGCGGCGTCCGCGTCGAACGCACCAAGAATGTGCTGAACGGCAACCTCGTCGCCGACGACGGGTCCGACGTGTTCGTCACGCCGGTGTCCTATCGCCGCAACTACACCGACTGGCTGCCCAGCATGACGATCCGCTTCCAGCCGCAGCAGGATCTCGTGCTGCGCCTCGCCGGATCGCGCAGCATCGTGCGCCCGAAGCTGTCGAAGCTCGCGCCGCGCTTCACGATCAACGAGGATGACGAGGCCGAATTCGGCAATCCCGACCTGCTGCCCTACAAGGCGTGGAATCTCGACGCGGGCGCCGAATATTATTTCGGCCGCAACGCCGCGCTGAGCATCGGGGGCTTTTACAAGTCGATCGACAATTTCATCGTCGACGGCTTCTTCGAAGACAGCGACGCGCCCTATAACGGCGTCTATCGCGGCACCGCTTTCAGCGAGGCGATCATCCCGGTGAACGGCGACAAGGCCGAAGTCGCCGGGCTCGAAGCAAGCTACAGCCAGGTGTTCGACATGCTGCCCGCACCCTTCGACGGGCTGCTGGCACAGGCCAACTACACCTATACATGGTCGAAGGCGAAGCTGTTCGACGGCCGCAGCATCGCGCTGCCGTCGAATTCGCGCAACACCTTCAACCTCGTGCTCGGCTATGAAAAGGGGCCGATCGACATCCGGCTGGCGGGCACCTACCGCGACAAATATCTCGACGAAATCGGCGGCGATGCGGAAACCGACCGCTATGTCGACAACCACTTCCAGCTCGACCTGTCGGTCAAGTTCAAGGTCACCGACAATGTCCGCCTCTATGGCGAATGGGTGAACATCAACAACGCCAAATATTTCGCCTATCAGAATTATGCGAACAGCCAGCGGCTGCTCCAATATGAAGAATATGGCTCGACGTTCAAATTCGGCGTCAAGGCCAATTTCTGAGGGGGGCGAGGCCATGACGACGGGAGCGCGGCGCCGCCGCAATCGCTGGATCCTGCCGATCGCGCTCGCCGCGATCGGCTCCGTCCCCGCTGTGGCGGCGGCGTCCGCCGCCGGCGGCACGCTGCCCCGTTCCCCCGGCCTGCCCTATGCGCCGCGCAACCTGCCCGACCGCATCGTCCTCACGCCCGGCTCCGATCCGGCGCGCGAGATGGCGGTCGCCTATCGCACCGACACCGCACAGGCCGAGTCCCAGGCCCAGATCGCGGTGTCGGTCGACGGGCCGACGCTCGAGGAAAAGTCCCGTCTCGTGACCGGCACCGCGGTGCGGGTCGACAGCAGCTACGGACCGGCGCTCTATCACCAGCTGCGCTTCACCGGGCTGAAGCCCGATACCGTCTATGCCTACCGCGTGAAGGGCGCGGCGGGATGGAGCGAATGGTATCAGTTCCGCACCGCGGCGGCCGAAGCCAAACCCTTTCGCTTCCTGTATCTCGGCGATGTCCAGAACGGCATCCTGACCTATGCCAGCCGCGTCATCCGGCAGGCGTTCCACGCCAATGGCGACATTCGCCTCGTCCTCCACGCCGGCGATCTCGTCGGCCAGCGCGACGACCTCGACCATGACGATGAATGGGGCGAATGGAACCAGGCGGGCGGCTATAATTATGCGATCGTCCCGCAGCTGCCCGCGACGGGCAACCATGAATATGTCGACGCTCTCGCGCCCGACGGCAGCGAAAGCCGGCGGCTCGGTCCCTATTGGCCCGCGCAGTTCGTGTTGCCGTCGAACGGCGCCGATCCGGTCAAGTCGACGACCTATCATGTCGATTATCAGGGCGTGCGCTTCATCGTCCTCGACGGCACCTCTGCCCTCGACCTCGGCACGATGGCGGCGCAGACGCGCTGGCTCGATGCCGCGCTCGCGTCGAGCAAGGCCAACTGGAACGTCGTGCTGTTCCACCAGCCCGTCTTCACCTGTGCGCGGCCCAACGACACCAAGGAAATCAAGGCGGCATGGAAGCCGGTGTTCGATGCGCGCAAGGTCGATCTCGTCCTGCAGGGACACGACCATTCCTACAGCCGCCTGACCTCCGAAGCCGGGCGCGAAGCCAGCGCCAGGGCGCGCGCCGACGGCAGCGTGCAGGGGCCGGTCTACCTGGTCTCGGTCACCGGATCGAAGATGTACGCGCTCAACGACCGCACTCCCTGGCAACCCGACAAGGTCGCCGAGGCGACCGAACTCTATCAGATCGTCGATGTCGAACCGCAGCGGCTTGCCTTCCGGACCTTCACCGCGTCGGGCCGCCTCTATGATGGCTTCACGCTGGAGCGCCGCGCCGACGGCGCCAATATCCTGCGCGAGATCGATGAACCGACGATCGCGGCGCGGCGGTGCAGCGGCACCGTCGGTCCCGACGGCGGCGCCTGCGTCGCGCGCGGCAAATGACCGGCCCGAATCGATTGGCATGACAGGGGAATTTCGATGATGTCTTTGCGCACGCGGCAGCTTGCCGCTTCGATCGGCTTTGCCGCGCTGCTCGGCGGATGCGCCGCGCAGCCGGGTTCGGCGGTCCATGGCCTGCCGCCGGTCGCGGTCACCGCAGACGGCGAGACCGTCCCCGTCGGCACGGCGAAAGCCGACGCCGCCGACGATCCGGCGATCTGGGTCGATCCGGCCAACCCCGGCCGCGCGCTGATCGTCGCGACCGACAAGAAGGCGGGGCTGCACGTCTATGACCTTGCCGGCCGCGACCTCGCCTTTCTGGAAGGCGGGCGCGTCAACAATGTCGATGTCGTCGGCAATATCGTCGTCGCGAGCGACCGTAACGACGGTGTGAGCGCGCATCTCGCGGTCTTCGCACTCGACGGTGCCAAGCCCGCGCTGACCAGCCTCGGCCGCGCCTCGGCGGGCCCCGGCGAAGCCTATGGCCTCTGCCTCAAGCGCAGCGCGCCCGGCGAGCCGGTGACGGCAGCCCTCATTATCAAGGACGGCACGGTGCGCGTCGGCACGCTGGCGCTCGCCGAGGGGGCCGAACCCGCCTTTGCCGTGCAGTGGGAGCACAAGATTCCGACCCAGTCCGAAGGCTGCGTCTTCGACGGCGACACGCTGTATGTCGGTGAGGAGGATGCCGGCATCTGGCGGTTGACGCCGAACGCGAGCGGCGTCGATGCGAAGCTCGTCGCGCCCGTCGACAACCAGCGGCTGGTCGCCGACGTCGAAGGGCTTGCGACGATCGATCACAAGGGACAGCGCTACCTGATCGCATCGAGCCAGGGCGACAACGCCTATGCGGTCTTCCGCCTGCCCGGCATGGACTATGTCGGCCGCTTCGCCATTGCGGCGGGACGCTATGGCGCGACGAGCGAAACCGACGGCATCGAAGCGGTCGCGGGCAATTTCGGCGCGGCCTATCCGGGCGGCCTGTTCCTGGCGCAGGACGGCGACAATGCGCCCGCAGCGCAGAATTTCAAGCTGGTGCGCTGGGACCGGATTGCGGCGGCGCTGGGCCTGTAGTCGAAAACGTCGCCCCTGCGAAGGCGGGGGCGACGACCCTTGCCCAAATGCCCGCACCCGCCTAGGGGGACCGCGTCTTTCCCGTCTTGCAAAGGCCGCCCTCCCATGACCGATCTCGTTCCCGTCCGCCGCGCGCTCCTTTCCGTCAGCGACAAGGCGGGCCTCGCCGATCTTGCCGCGGCGCTCGTCCGCCACGGCGTCGAGCTGGTTTCGACCGGCGGCACAGCCAAGGCGCTGCGCGATGCGGGGCATGACGTTCTCGACGTCTCCGACCTCACCGGCTTTCCCGAGATGATGGACGGCCGCGTCAAGACGCTGCACCCGACGGTCCACGGCGGCATCCTGGCGGTGCGCGACGACGCCGCGCATGTCGCGTCGATGGAGGCGCATGGCATCGGCGGCATCGACCTGGTCGTCGTCAACCTCTACCCCTTCCTTCAGACGGTGATGAGCGGCGCCGACCGCGATACGATCATCGAGAATATCGACATCGGCGGCCCCGCAATGGTGCGCTCGTCGGCGAAGAACCATGCCTTCGTCGGCATCGTCACCGAGCCTGAGGATTATGCCGCGGTGATCGCCGAGATGGACGCCAATGGCGGCGCGACCACGCTCGGCTTGCGCAAGCGGCTCGCCGCGACCGCCTTTGCGCATACCGCGACCTATGACAGCATGATCGCGCAATGGTTCGCCTTCGCCGATCAGGGCAGGCTCTTCCCCGAAACGCTGCCGCTCACGACCAGGCTGTCGGGCGAACTGCGATATGGCGAAAATCCGCACCAGAAGGCGGCGCTCTACTTCCCCGTCGGCCCGTCGGCGCGCGGCGTCGCGCAGGCCGAGCAGGTGCAGGGCAAGGAGCTTAGCTACAATAATCTCAATGACGCCGACGCGGCGCTCGAACTCGTCGCCGAATTCCGTGAGGCCGATCCGACCTGCGTCATCGTCAAGCACGCCAACCCGTGCGGGGTCGCCACCGCGGCGTCGCTGACCGAAGCCTATGACGCAGCGCTGAAATGCGACGATGTCTCGGCCTTTGGCGGCATCATCGCGGTCAACCGCCCGCTCGACGGCGCGACGGCCGAGGCGATCAGCAGCATCTTCACCGAAGTCGTCTGCGCGCCCGATGCCGACGCCGACGCGCGCGCGGTGTTCGCGAAGAAGAAGAATCTGCGCCTGCTGCTCACTGGCGACCTGCCCGATCCGGCGCGCGGCGGGCTGGTGATGAAGGCGATCGCCGGCGGCTGGCTCGCGCAGACGCGCGACAATGGCCGCATCGCGCGCGATGACCTGAAAATCGTCACCGACCGCGCGCCGACCGACGAAGAACTGGCCGACGCACTCTTCGCCTGGACCGTCGCCAAGCATGTGAAATCGAACGCCATCGTCTATGCCAAGGGCGGGTCGACCGCCGGCATCGGCGCCGGACAGATGAACCGCCGCGACAGCGCGCGCATCGCCGCGATCAAGGCGCGCGAAGCGGCCGAAAGCCACGGCTGGGCGAACCCGCGCACCGTCGGCAGCGCGGTCGCGAGCGACGCCTTCTTCCCCTTCGCCGACGGGCTGCTCGCCGCGGTCGAAGCAGGCGCCACCTGCGTCATCCAGCCCGGCGGCTCGATCCGCGACGACGAGGTGATCGCGGCGGCGAACGAAGCCGGCCTGGCGATGGTGTTCACGGGGATGCGGCATTTCCGGCACTAGGCTCTGATTTCCGTTCGTGTCGAGCGAAGTCGAGACACGCCGAAACCCTGTGCGTCCCAAGCGTGTCTCGACTTCGCTCGACACGAACGGCATAGGGGTGGGAAAAGTCGCGAGGGCGGCATTCAACAAGGACCAGCATGACCGCCATCCCGCGCAACAAGTCGATGATCCAGCGCCTTTATGGCTGGACGATGGAGAAATCGGCGCATCCGCACGCCGAATATTGGCTGGTGCTGGTGTCGTTCGTCGAGGCGAGCTTCTTTCCGATCCCGCCGCATCCGATGCTGGGGCTGATGTGCCTCGCCGAACCGAAAAAGGCCGTGCGCTATGCGCTGATCTGCACGCTCGCGTCGGTCGCGGGCGGGATGCTCGGCTATGGGATTGGCTTCTTCTTGTACGAAAGCGTCGGGCTGTGGCTGCTCGGCGTGCTCCATCTGACCGAGAGCTTTCCTGCCGCTGCCTGCTATCTGCGCGACTATGGCGCCGAGATCATCCTGGTGAAGGGCGCGACGCCGATTCCCTTCAAGCTGCTTACGATCACCGCCGGCTTCATCCACATGAACTTCGTCACCTTCCTGTGGGCAAGCCTCGCGAGCCGGGCCTTTTCCTTCATGCTGGTAGGCCTGTTGTTCCGCCTGTTCGGGGCACCGATCAAGGCGTTCATCGACAAATATCTCGCTTGGGTCGCGGGCGCCTTCATCATCCTCGTCGTCGGGGGCTTCATCGCCGCGAGTGCGCTGTCGGGCGGCGGCAGCAAGACCGCCGACAAATGCAGTCATGCGACCCTGGAAAGCATCGGACTGGACCGGAAATAGCCACCGAACCGCAATAAGGACGTGTTCCCCCGCGAAGGCGGGGGTCCATCGCCGGACAATGCTATTCGAACCGGCAGGAGATGGGCCCCCGCCTTCGCGGGGGAACACCCGATTTTTCGTGGCGGATTACTCGTTTGCCGCCTGATGCAGCCAGTCGGCGTGGCGCGGGGCCTTTTTCGTCCGGCTCCATTCTTCGAGCATCAGCGGCGCGACGCGCGCGAGTTCGGCATATTGTTCGTCGGTGCCGATGTCGCACGCCAGTTCGACGCGGTGGCCGTTGGGGTCGAAGAAATAGATCGACTTGAAGATGCCGTGATGCGTCGGGCCGAGCACATCGATCCCATTCGCCTCGAGATGCGCCTTGGCGCCGACCAGCTCGTCATAGCTGCCGACCTTGAAGGCGAGATGCTGGACCCACTTGGGCGTATTTTCGTCGCGGCCCATGTCGGGCTGGTTCGGCAACTCGAAAAAGGCGAGGATATTGCCGTTCCCCGCGTCGAGGAAGACGTGCATATACGGATCATATTCGCCGGTCGACGGCACATGATCCTCGGCAAAGGCGGTCGTATAGGTCATGCCGAGCATGGCCTCATACCATTCGACCGTCTCCTTCGCGTCCTTGCAGCGATAGGCGGCGTGGTGGACGCCGCCCAATTTGATCGGACTCGTCATTCGGCGGGCTCCTCGACAGTGAGCGCGCCGCGGCGGATCTGGTCGAGCTCCATCGACTTGAACAGCGCGGTGAAATTGCCCTCGCCGAAGCCTTCATCCTTCTTGCGCTGGATGAATTCGAAGAAAACGGGGCCGATCACGGTCTGTCCGAAAATCTGGAGCAGCAGGCGGGGGTCGCCCTCGGTCGTCGATCCGTCGAGCAGGATACCGCGCGATTTCAGTTCATCGACCGGCTCACCATGGCCCGGCAAGCGGTCGGCGAGCATCTCGTAATAGGTTGCAGGCGGCGACGGCGCGAAGGGATTGCCGAGCGCCTTGAGCTTGTCCCACGACGCGTAGAGATCGTCGCAGCTGAAGGCGATATGCTGGATACCCTCGCCATTATAGGCGCGCAGATATTCCTCGATCTGGCCGCCGCCGCCCGCGCCTTCTTCGTTGAGCGGAATGCGGATCTTGCCGTCGGGGGCGGTCATCGCCTTCGAGGTCAGACCGGTATATTCGCCCTTGATGTCGAAATAGCGGATCTCGCGGAAGCCCGCGATGCGTTCGTAAAAAGCCGCCCAATGCGCCATGCGCCCGCCATAGACATTGTGCGTCAGGTGATCGATCACCTTCAGCCCCGCCCCTTCGGGATGGCGGTCGACGCCGTCTTCATAGACGAAGTCGATGTCATAGATGTTCAGCCCGTCGCCATAGCGGTCGATCAGATAGATGATCGAGCCACCGATGCCGCGAATCGCGGGCAGGCGCAATTCCATCGGGCCGGTCTTGACCTCCACCGGCTCGGCTCCGCGCGCAATCGCCTCGGCATAGGCTTTCGCCGCGTCGCGGCAACGCCAGCCCATGCCGCACGCCGACGGGCCATGTTCGGCGGCAAAATAGGCCGCGGGCGATTTGGGTTCGTAATTGGCGATCAGGTTGATGTCGCCCTGCCGCCAAAGCGCCACATCCTTCGAGCGGTGCCGCGCGATACGCGTGAACCCCATGCGTTCGAACACCGGTTCGAGCATGCCCTTTTCGGGGGCCGAAAATTCGACGAATTCGAAGCCGTCGAGGCCAAGCGGATTGTCGAACAGGTCAGCCATGGTCAGTCCCTTAATATGGTTTCAATTGAAACTATTATGCGGGATCACGGGCCGCGAGTCAATGCCGGGGCGTTTCAGATAGACCGTTGCCCCCGCGCAGGCGGGGGCCGTTGGAGGTCTCCGCATCGACGAAGAGCAAGGCCGACAGCCCCCCCCGCTTGCGTGGGGACGGCGCTTCTTGTCTCAACGACTACGCCGCTTCCTCGATCGCCTCGAGCGCTTCCATCCACGCCGCCTCGACATTTTCCAGTTCGGCGGCAAGCTTGCCGCGGCGCTGCGCGAGGTCGCCCATCGTCAGCTTGGCAAGCGCCGGGTCGGCACTCGCGGGGTCGAACATCGCGCGGTCGATGGCGCTGACCTGCTGCGCAAGCTTGGCCGCGCGCGCCTCATGATCCTTGGCGGTCTTGCGCAATGCCGCCTGGGCCTCGCGCGCCTTCGCCGCCTCCTGCCGCGCCGCCTTTGCATCCTTTGGCTTCGCGGGCGCCGCCTTCGCATCGTCACCCGACGGCGACTTGCCGAGGATGAAGGCGACATAGTCGTCCATGCTGCCGTCGAAATCGCGCGCCGTTCCATCGTCGACCAGGACCAGCCGGTCGGCCGAGAGTTCGAGCATATGGCGGTCGTGGCTGACGATCAGCACCGCGCCCTCGAAGCCGTTAAGCGCCTGCACCAGCGCCTCGCGCGCATCGACGTCGAGGTGGTTGGTCGGCTCGTCGAGGATCAAGAGGTGCGGCGCCTCGCGCGTGATCAGCGCGAGAGCGAGCCGCGCCCGTTCACCGCCCGACAGCTTGCCGACCTCGGTCGTCGCCCTGTTACCCGAAAAGCCAAAGCGCCCCAGTTGCGCGCGCACCGCGCCAGGGGTCTTGCCCGCCATCACGCGCGTCATATGGCCGAGCGGAGTATCGGCGCCGTCGAGTTCCTCGACCTGATATTGGGTGAAGTAGCCGACGCGCATCTTGCCCGCGACCGCCATGCCGCCCTCTTCGGGCTTCAACTGCGCCGCGAGCAGGCGCGCGAGCGTCGTCTTGCCGTTGCCGTTGCGGCCGAGCAGCGCAATGCGGTCGTCGGGATCGATACGCAGGTTCAGGCGGCGCAACACCGGTGCGCCGGGCGTATAGCCGACGCTGGCAAGGTCGAGCGTGATCAGCGGCGGCTTGAGTTCGTCACCGGGGCTCGGGAAATCGAACACCAGGCTCGGATCGTCGGCGATCGCCGCAATCGGCTGCATCCGGGCGAGTTGCTTGGCGCGCGACTGTGCCTGCTTCGCGGTCGAGGCGCGCGCGCTGTTGCGGGCGATATAGTCCTGCAATTTGGCGCGCTGCGCGTCCTGCGCCGCCTTCGCCGCCGCAAGCTGCGCCGCGCGTTCGGCGCGCTGGCGCTCGAACGCGTCATAGCCGCCGGCGTAGAGCGTCACCTTCCCGCCTTCGAGATGCAGAATATGGTCGACCACATTGTTGAGCAGGTCGCGTTCATGGCTGATCACGACAAGCTGCCCCGGATAGGCGCGCAGGAAGCTTTCAAGCCACATCGTCGCTTCGAGGTCGAGGTGGTTCGACGGTTCGTCGAGCAGCAGCAGGTCGGGGTTCGAAAAGAGCAGCGCGGCGAGCGCAACGCGCATTTTCCACCCGCCCGAAAAGCTGTCGAGCGGGCGCCCCTGCATATCCTCGTCGAAGCCGAGCCCGATCAGGATGCGCGCGGCACGCGCCGGCGCGGTATAGGCGTCGATCGCGATCAGCCGCTCGTGAATGTCGGCGAGCCGGTCGGGGTCGGTTTCGATCTCTGATCGTTCGAGCAGGTCGGCGCGTTCGGTATCGGCGGCGAGAACTGTTTCGAACGGCGTCGCGCTGCCGCTCGGCGCTTCCTGCGCGATATAGCCGAGGCGCGTCTTGCGCGGCATTTCAATCCCGCCGTCGTCGGCCTCCAGCTCGCCGATCATCGCTTTCATCAGCGTCGACTTGCCCGCACCGTTGCGGCCGATCAGTCCGGTGCGGCTTTTCGGCGGCAGGCTGGCGCTCGCGCGGTCGAGGATGGTGCGGCCGCCCAGTCGCACGGTCAGATTGTTGATCGTCAGCATGCGCGCGCGCCTAGCACGGCTGTCCGCCGGTGCGAAGCCCGATCAGAGCTTGGGTCAGAACCCTAGTGCGAAGCCCCCATCGAGATCGTCTTGGGCCGCGGGATCAGCCACACCGCCGCTGCCGCGATGACGAAGACCGTCCCGGCCGCGAGGAAGATATGCAGCACACCGAGGGTCGAGGCCTGGACATCGACGAGCCGGTCGAGCGCGGCGCGCGCCTGTTCGGTGGTCAGCCCGGCATTCTGCATCTTGTCCATCGTCTCGGCCGCGCCGTTAAGCGCGGGCACCAGTTCGGCACGCGACACGCGGCTCGCATCGTCCCACGCCGTCGTCGCGATGGCGGTGCCGATCGCGCCGCTCAGCGTGCGCAGGAAGCTCATCAGGCCGGCCGCCGAGGTTTGATCCTTCGCCGGCACCGAACTCAGCGCCAGCGCAGTCAGCCCGACAAAGAAGAAGGGCATGCCCATCCCTTGCAGCAGATGCGGCAACGCGAGGCTCCAATAATCGACGTCGGTATTCCAGCGCGCGCGCAGGATCGACATCAGCGCCATCCACAAGATGCCCGCGCAGACGGTGATCCGCACGTCGATCTTGGTCAGCAGCCCCGCCGCCAATGGCGAGAAGAGCACCGCGAAACAGCCGATCCACGCGACGATGAAACCGGTTTCGGTCGCGGTGTAGCCCGCCACCTGCTGCAACCACAGCGGCGTCAGCACGACCTGCGAGAAAAACGCCCCGAAGCCGAGCGAGATGGCGACGGTCGCGAAACTGAAGCCGCGAAAGCGGAAGACCCGGACATTGACCACCGGATTGGCGTCGGTCAGCTCCCAGATCAGAAAGGCGGCGAAGCTGATCGCGGCGACGATCGCCAGCATGACGATCCATGCCGATCCGAACCAGTCGTGCTCGCGCCCGGTGTCGAGCATGATCTGAAACGACCCGACCGACAGAACGAGCAGGATGAGGCCGACGATGTCGATCCGCATCTTCACCTTCTTGGTCTCGAAGGCGCCAAGCATGCTGCCGACGCCGAAGGCACAGACAGCGACGACGGGCAGGTTGATGAAGAAAATCCAGGGCCAGCTCCAATTGTCGCTGATCAGCCCGCCCAGAATTGGCCCCAGAATCGGCGCCGTCGTTGTCGTCATCGACCAGATCGCGAGCCCGACCCCGGCCTTTTCCTTTGGAAAGATGCGCAGCAGCAATATCTGCGACAGCGGCATCAGCGGCCCGCCCGCGAGGCCCTGCAGGACGCGGAACAGGATCAGCGCGTCGAGCGTGCGCGAAATGCCGCACAGGAAGGAGAAGATGCCAAAACCCACGATCGACACGATGAACCAGCGCACCGTGCCGAACCGCGCGGCGAGCCAGCCGGTGAGCGGGACGCTGATCGCGTCGGCAACGGCGTAGCTGGTGATCACCCAGGTTCCCTGCGTCGGCGATACGGCAAGGCCGCCGGCGATATGGGGGACCGAGACATTGGCGATCGTCGAATCGAGCACGACGACGAAATTGGCGAGCGCGAGCGCGAAGGCCGCGGCGAGCAGCTTGACGCCGCTCAGCGGTTGCGGCCCGACCGGTGTCGATGCGGCGGATGCGGCGGCGCTGGCCATCGTTCAGCTCACTTTCCGCGCGTGTCGATCGTCGCTTCCATCGACAGGCCGACGCGAAGCGGATGCGCCTGCAATTCCTTGGGGTCGAGCGCGATGCGCACCGGCAGGCGCTGCACCACCTTCACCCAATTGCCCGTCGCATTCTGGGCCGGGATCAGCGAAAAGGCCGCGCCCGTTCCGCCCGCAATCCCGATCACCTTGCCGTGATAGACGACATCGCCGCCATAATAGTCGGAGGTGAGCTCGACCGGCTGGCCGATGCGGATCTTGCGGAACTGGCTTTCCTTGTAATTGGCGTCGACATAGGCGGTGGCGATCGGAACGATCACCATGATCGGTGCGCCGGCCGCGATCCGCTGGCCGACCTGAACCTGACGATTGGTGACGATGCCGGCGACGGGCGCGCGGATGATCGTACGCTCAAGATCGAGTTGCGCTTTCTCTAGCCGCGCCTGCGCCGCCGCGACATCGGGGGCGGTCTCGATCGTCGTGCCGCGCACCACCGCTTCGGCGGCACCCAGGTCGCCGCTCGCCGAACCGCGCGTTGCTTCGGCCGAAGCGATCGCCGCCGCGGCAAGATCGCGCGCCGCGCTGGCCGATGCAAAGGCGGTGCGCGCCGCGGTCAATTCTTCGCCCGACACAGCGCCCGTTCCGGCGAGGCCTTCGCGGCGCGCCAGTTCGGCGCGCGCTTTCGCCACCGCCGCATCGGCGTCGCGAAGCCGGGCGCGGGCCTGCGCAATATCGGCACCGCGCGCCGAAACGCGCGCCCGCGCCGCATCGGCATTGGCGCTCGCCTGGCCATAGCGCTGGCGTGCCTGTCGCAGCGCAGCTTCGGCATCGGCAAGCGCGATGCGCTGATCGGCATCGTCGAGGATGACGAGAACATCGCCCTTTTTCACCGCCTGGGTGCCGCTGACGCGCACCTCTTTGACGGGGCCGGAGACGAGCGCGGTAACCGCGGCCGAATCGGCGCCGACATAGGCATTGTCGGTCGACACGCGCCCGGCCTGCGTCAGGAAATACCAGATGCCCCACAGCGCCGCGATCGTCACCACGACGAGCGCAAGGATGCGCAGCGCCTTGCGGCGCGTCGCCGGGCGCCCCTCGGCGGCGGCGGGGGTTTCGCTGTCGACCGCGGGAGTATCGGTCATTGCTTGTCTCCTGTTGGCGATGCAGCCGTAAATCCGCCGCCCAGGGCGCGGATCAGGGCGATGTCGAGCGAAAGCCGGCGCGCTTCGAGGTCGGCGACCGCGCGCGCGAGCGCGACCTGGCTATCCTCGGCAGTGAGCTGCGCAAGCTGGTTGGAAAGGCCGGCGCGGTAGCGCAGTCCGGCAAGGTTGGCGGCGTCGGCCGCGGCCTTCAGCGCGTCGCGCCGGTCGACGAGCTGGCGCGCTATGGCGTCGCGGCTGGCGACGATGTCGGCGACATCGCGCAGCGCGGCAACGAGCGTGCGGTCGTAATTGGCGACGGCGCCGTCATAATCGGCCCGCGCCCCGCGATACTGGCCCTGCAGCCGCCCGCCCTCGAAGATCGGCAGGCTGATCGCCGCGCCGCCATTGCCATATTCGGACCCGGTCTTGAACAGGTTCGACAGCCCGAGCGACTGGAGCCCGACGAGCGCCGACAGGTTGATGTTCGGATAAAAGGCGGCACGCGCAACGTCGATGCGCTTCGCCGCCGCTTCGGCCCGCAGCCGGGCCGCGACAATGTCGGGCCGGCGGCCGACCAGGTCGATCCCAGCCTGCGGCGGCAGCGCGAGCGACGGCGCCGCAAGCGCCGGACGCGCGATGGTCCGGCCGCGATCGGGTCCGGCGCCGAGCAGGGCCGCAAGGCGGTTGCGGGTGAGCGCGATCGCCTCCTCGATCGCCGCGACATCGCCGCGCGCCGAGGCGGCGCGGCTTTCGGCCTGCCGCTGCGTCGCCTGATTGTCGAGCCCGACGGCGGTACGCTTCGCCGACAGATCAGCACTCGCGCCGCGGATACGGATCGCGTCCTGCGCAACGTCGAGATCGGCATAATAGCCCGCCAGATCGGCGTAAGCGGTGGCAATCCCGGTCGTCAGCATCAGCCGCGCCTGCGCAGCATCGACGCGCGCCGCTTCGGCTTCGGACGTGGCCGCCGCCAGCGCTGCGCGGTTCTTGCCCCACAAGTCGAGATCGAAGCCGAAGGTTGCGGCGATGCTGCCGGTATCCTGAATGCCGTCGGGAACGAAAGCGGGCGGGATTCCCATATTCTTGCTTTGCTGGACGCCGCCGGCGCTGCCCTGAACGCCGACGTGCGGGAGCAGCGCCGCCCCCGCCTGCTGTGCCAGTGCCTCGGCGGCGCGCACCCGCGCTGCCGCCACCGCGATGTCGGGCGATCCCGCCAGCCCTTCGTCGATCAGCGCATCGAGCTGCGGGTCGCCGAAGCCCTGCCACCACCCCTCGACCGGCCAGGCCCCCGCCTGATCGGCAAGAGTTGCTTGCGAATCGAGCGCCGCGGCGGCGGCCGGCGCGGGCTTCTGCCCGAGATCGGGAACGCTGGCACAGCCCGCCAACAGGCAGAAAACCGCGGTATAGAGGAAAAATGATCGGGGCATGGCTTCCAACGATACTAGCTGGTATCATGCGCCATTGGACTTCGGAGGATGGCTTGTCAACGGAAATGATACCAGACAGTACGGTTGTAATGGATGATGCCGCGACTGCGCGCCGCAAGGCGTTCGTCGATGCCGCGCGCGAACTCTTCTTTGCCAATGGCTATGCCGGCACCACCATGTCGTCGATCGCCAGCAAGGTCGGCGGCTCGAAAACAACGCTCTGGAGCTATTTTCCGTCGAAGGAGGATCTGTTCGAAGCGGTGGTGGACGATATTGTCGAACGCTATGGCGACGCACTGGCCATCGACCTGCCGCTCGACGAGCCGGTCCCCGACGTGCTGCGCCGGTTCGGCAATGTACTGATGACCAAATTGACCGCGACGCCCTTGCTGTCGCTGTTTCGCCTCGTCGTCGGCGAGGCCGAGCGTTTTCCGCACCTGTCGAAGACATTCTATGACCGCGGGCCGCGCCGGGGCAAGGCGCGCGCCGCCGACTGGGTGGCGGCCAAGATGGCGCGCGGCGAGCTGCGCGCCGGCGATCCGATGCGCGCCGTCCAGCATTTTTCGGGCCTCTGCCAGTCGGGCCTCTATCAGTTCGCGATCCTCGGCATGACCGACCCCGACGATGTCGAGCGGCTGCAGGCCGACGTGGAGGCCGCGGTCGAAACCTTCTATCGCGGCTGGCGGCCCGACGCGGCGGGCTAAACCCATCCCTGTCCCAAAAGGCGACAGTTTCGAGGGTCGCCGCTGCTGGCGCGGACGGCGATCATGCTAACGAGGCGGCGTGGAACCGATTCGCGACGCCATTTATTACGAGCAACTCGCCCGGGTCGCGCGGCTGAAGGCCGACGCGAGCGACGACCCGTTTCTGGCGCGGCGGCTGCGCGAGGCGGCAATCCGTAACGAGCGGCTGGCGCGCCGGTTGCGCCGCGAGGAAGAGGGCGGAGCGCCCGAAGCGTCCGCCTGAACCGCCCGCGGCGGCGTTACAGTTCGATCATGATCCGCACGCTGGCGGCATCGACACCCGCGGCGAGCGCAATGCGTCGGCGTGCCGCGGCAATTTCCACTTTCAGCATGTCGCTCTCGGCATCCGCCTCCGCACGCGCCGAGGCGCGCAGGCCGACCATCGCCGCGACGCCGCTCAGCTGCTGTTCGGGAACATCGAGAGCGCGCGCCAGCGCAAGCAGGCTGGTGCGGCGCGGCGCGGTGGTGCCATTTTCCCACGCCCAGATGCTCGGCTTGCTGAGACCCGCCGCCTGGGCGAGCCCCGCGAGGCTCAGCCCGCGCGCTTGCCGCAGCCGCCTCAGCCGCGCGCCGAGCGTCTCCTCCGCATCGGCATCGGTGTCGGCCTCGGCCCGGTCGGCGGGATCGAAATCGGAGGGGAGCGGATTGCGCAGCCGCGCCGCGCTGAGCGCAGCGCGCGGCAACGGCTGGCGGAAGCGACAGCCATAAAGCCGCTCGCTCTGCCATACGACCGAGGCGACGACATCGCCGGCCTCGGGCAATGCGATCGTTATATCCTGCCCCATCATCAGATCGGCGGCAGTTTCGATCAACACGCCGCTGACCGACAGATTGTGGACGATGACCTCGGTGCCTTGGCCGGGCGCCACCGCGCCTTCGACCGCAAGATTGAGACGCAGGCGATCCGCCCGCTGCTGCCCTTCGCCCGCGGGGGGCTCAACCATCGTTCCGTGAATGACCATAGGCGGCTGCTTGTCGCAGCGCAGGGTAAGCGAGGGGTTAATGCGCACGCTCGTCTCATCCGATTCGTGCGGCAACCGGGGCGAGCCGAGCACATGGGCGAAGAGGCCGGCGGACGGTCCCGCGGGGTTTCGGGGCGCGGACGCGCGCCGGGGCAGGCTGGACATGGCGACTTTCTGTTCTTGCACCCCGCAAACCGGGATGGCGACCGACAGAAACGCCCGAAAACCACGCTTTGTTGCCGCGACTCACCGCATGCCCGCCCCGCCACGGCGCAGAAAAGCGCCGATCCGGCGCCAAATTTCGGTCGCTTTTGCGTTAAGAAGTTAACCGCCACTGTTCCATATCAGGACGGCTGCAAAAGCGGCCCGCGAGGCCGATTTTCGGATTAACCCTCGAAACCCCCGCAACTCCGGTAATTTTCAATGCTTCTAATGGCATCGCCGATGTCGAATCTTGCCAAACTGCCATTTTGGGGGTTCACATCTAACTGAACCATCGTATTAAATTCGTCTTAACGGAAAGGGGGGGTGAGTCGGGTCGCGACTTCCCCGGGCATCCAGTTGCCCGAGACCGCCAATGAGCCGGTCGGAAACCGTTCTAGGTTTTTTTGAGGGGAGAGCCATGCGTCCGCTGCTTATCGCGCTTGCTGCGTTTGCATTCGCTTCGCCCGCCGTCGCGGGCGAAATCGAAAACGCCCGGTCGATCGATATCGCGGTCAGCGGGTCGATTCGCGAACATTGCGGCATCGGCAGCATCGGCGACATGGACTTCGGCAACCTCGAACGCCGCGGTCTGGGCATCCAGACGCGCGTCGCCTTCGATTGCAACGTCCCCTTTACGATGACGATCAAGGGTGCCAGCGGCGCACTGACGCACACCACCATGCCGAACGGCCAGGGGCCCTATGGCGGCAAGCTGCCCTATAATCTGGCGGTGCAGATGCCGGTGCGTTTTCCGTCGTCGCAAACGATCAGCAAAAGTTTCAGCAGCGCCCAGCTTCAGGCCGGCGGCGTGATTTCCAGCAATGGCGGCATCGCTACCGACGGCATGACGCTGGCGGTCGAACTAGGTCAGCCCACGGGCGAGGCCGGGATGCTGCTGGCAGGCGATTATTCGGAGACGATCACGATCACCGTGTCTCCGATCTGACGAGATTCCTTCGCGAGGGGCGACTTCGCGGACGGATCAGGCCTTGGGGGTGGCACCGACCCCCCGGGTTCTCCGACCAGCCGGTGCATATGAACAGCCGCCTCCCCGCGACGGGGGCGCGGTTCAAAAATGAGGGAAGAAGGTTATGAAGAAGATTCTTACCGGCGCCGTTGCCGCCATCGCTCTTGTCGGCGTTGCTTCGCCGGCCGCTGCGCAGACCAACCAGCGTCACTATGCCGCTACCGTTCCGGTTCTTGGTAACCTGAGCCAGAACAACCCCGGCCCCGGTGCTACGTTTGCCTGGGAATTCGCTCGTGGCGTTTTTGGCATCGGCACGCGTTACACCGCCGTCGCCGATGCGCCGAGCGACAGCGAAGCCGCGACCCCGACCGTCACCACGACGTTCAACCTCACGGGTTCGGTGAACAAGGACTGCTCGTTCTATGCCGGCAATGACTCCAGCGCGACGAACATCGACTTCGGCGTGATCGGTGTCCGCACCGGCAACAACGAAAACGTCAACTCGGCCTTCGAAATGGTCGGCCCGGCGTTCGCCAACATCGAAACGCTGACCGCTGGTTGCAACTTCAACAACGAAGTTTCGATCACGAAGAACAACGTCGATGGCCTCGTGAACAGCGCCGCTGGCGGCTATGACACCGACGAATTCCAGGCGAACATCCCGTACAGCGTTTCGGCTGCCTGGACCGGCGTTCCGGTCAACACCGTCACCAGCGGCACGGGCCAGTCGCTCAACGTGTCGACCTCGCAGCTCTCGAACACGAAGCAGCAGGGCGCGTGGCGTTCGAACATGACGATCAACTTCAACGCCCCCGCGATCACCAACAAGGGCCTCGTCGCCGGCACCTATGCGGGCACGACCACGCTGGTCCTCACCGCGCTCTAAGCTCGTGGCGTAACCATAGGGAAAGGGGGAAGAGCAATCTTTCCCCTTTCTTTATGAATGAATGCAATTATTCTGTGAAATTCAGGGGGGAAGGGGAATCATGGCTATCTTGTCCGTGCTGAAGCGCCAGTCGAAGGCGCTGCTGGCGGTGATTGCCGCGCTGTTCATTCTTGTCCCCGCGGCTTATGCGATGCGCGTTTCGCCGATGGTCGTCGAAATGGAATCGAACGGCAGCAACACCGTCGCCCGTGTCGAAGTCCAGAATATCAATCCCGGCAAGCTCGCTTTCCAGACGCGCGTCTTTCGCATGGAAATCGACAAGGACGGCAAGATCACCGAAACGCCGGCTGACGACAAATTCCTCGTCTTCCCGCCGCAGGGCGCGCTGCCGCCCGGTGGACGCCAGGTGATCCGCCTGCAATGGGTTGGCGAACCTGAAATTCCGACGTCGCAGGCTTATTATGTCTCCGTCGAACAGCTTCCGGTCCCGTTCGAGCCCGGCAGCAAGGATGCGGCCTCGGCGCAGGTGCAGGTTCTCTATACGATGCGCGCACTCGTCGTAGTCGCGCCGCCGGGGGCCAAGCCCGACGTCAAGGCGGCATCGGTGCGCCAGGTCAATTACCAGCCGCCCGCGCTGCCCGGCGCGACCGAACAGCCGCCGCTGCAGGACGGGGTTGAGGTGGTACTGCGCAACGACGGCCGCCGCCACGCCATGATGTCCAATTTCGGCTGGCACCTCGAAGGCACTGACCGCGACGGAAAGTTCTTGCGCGTCGATGTGTCGCCCGAAGAATTGGCACGCGTCGTCGGCACCGGCTATGTCCCGGCGCAGGGTGAGCGCACCTTCAACCTGCCGGTCCCGGGCTTTGGCCCCGGTCCGATCAAGCTGACCTTCGCAAAATGAGGATGCGGGCGGCCCTCTGCTCGGTCGCTTTGCCGGCCCTTTGGGCCAGCACCGCCGCCGCGCAGGTTTCGATCCCCCTGCCGCAGCGGCCGGGGACAGCCCAACCGACGCCTGCCCCGGCTCCCACGCCGGCGCCGGGCACGCCGCCGACCAGCATCCCGCTGCCCGGTACGCCGACGCCGACGCCCGCCCCCACGCCGACCGAACCCGATCTCGGTATGCCGCAGGTGCCGATGGGGCCCTACGGCCGGCCCGACATCAATCCCTACGACCGCGACATCGAAATGACGGTGCCGCTGACCTTTCTCAGCCGCAGCCTGGGCGACATTCCGATGCGGCTGACCGCCGACGATCGCTTCCTGCTCGACACCGAAACCTTCCTCAAGCTGCTGAAGCCGATCCTCAACGACGAGGCGCATGCCAAGCTGGCGGGGCATCTGGCGGGCAAGACGCAATTCGGCCCCGACGACCTTGCCGAAACCGGCGTCGCGCTGACCTACGACCCCAGCACGCTCGCGGTCGTCGTCGTTCAGGTATCGCCCGATCAGCGCTCGACGGTTGACCTGTTCGCGCCGCCCAAGGACGATATGGACGATATCTCGCTGCAACCGGCGGGTTTTTCGGCCTATCTGAACCTCAACCTCATCCAGTCCTACATCTGGGAAGGCAGCAACAACACCGATCCGCCGACGATCAATTTCGACGGTGCGGTGCGCGTCGGCGATTTCGTGTTTGAAGGCGACGCGCAGGTCGGCCAGCAGATCAGCCTGTCGGGGGGCGACAGCTATAAATTCCACCGCAACTATGCGCGCCTCGTCTATGACCAGCCCGAGGATTATCGCCGCTGGTTCATCGGCGATCTCGACACCGAAATCCGCGGGCAACAGGCCTATGTCCAGATGGGCGGCATCGGCGTGCTGCGTCAGCAGCGGCGCTTCAACGCCTTTCGCTCGGCGATTCTTCAGGCCAACCGCCAACTGATCCTGCAGCGCGAATCGACCGTGCGCTTCCTGCGCAACGGCTCGCTCTATCGCGAATTGCGCTTGCAGCCTGGCCGCTATGACTTCAGCTCGCTACCACTCGTCGCGGGCAGCAACGACATCCAGATTCAGGTCACCGATAACACGGGTGCGGTCCAGGATCTGTCGTATCAGCAATATCTCGACCCGATCGACCTCGACCCGGGCGATTATGAATATGGCGCCTTCCTGGGGCCGACGAGCAGAAACTTCGGCTATGCCCCCGATTACAAGGGGCCGGTCGCCTTCTCCGGCTTTTACCGCAAGGCGTTCGTCAACGCTCCCGCGATCGGCGTCGGCCTGCAGGCGAGCAAGGATGTCCAGACGCTGACCGGCCAGACGCAGTTCGTGCTCGGCAATGGCGGACGCCTTTTGCTCGATGCGGCGGGCAGCCATTCGAAGGATGTCGGCACCGGCTTTGCCGCGGGCGTCAGCTACGAACATTTCTTCGATCGCGGCGGCCTGTCCGACAGCATGACGCTGCGCGTCGATTATACGTCGCCGCATTTCGCGACGCTCGGCAACCTCCTTGGCATCAACACGACCTCGGTGACTGCGTCGGCGCAATATACGCACCAGTTCAGCCCGAAATTCCTGACGACCTCGACCGCGTCCTACATCAAGGGTCGCGGTACATTGGGCGACAGCTATCGCGTCGGCACCACCGGCTATTATCGCATCGATCGCGAATGGACGTTCCGCGCCGGCGTCGAATATGCGAAATATCCGGCCACCTTCTCGCGCAACAACGGCTTCAGCGTCTCTGTCGGCCTGGTCTTCCAGCCCGACTATCGCCGCCGCGCCGAGGCGCGCTACCAAAGCCGCGACAATCTGGCCGAGCTTTCCTACAATCAGAGCGGCCTCAACCAGCTCAACAGCGTCGGCTTCGGCGGCATCCTGACGCGGCAGGACAATTCTGCGCAGGCGGTAGGCTATGCGACTTATACGGCCAACCGTTTCGACGCGGCGATCAGCCACGCTGCCTTCGGCCCGAACATTTCCAACTTCGCGAACGTCAATGTGACGACGCTGCGCGTCGGCACGACGCTGGCCTATGCCGATGGCATGTTCGGCATCGGGCGCCGCATCAACGACAGCTTCATGCTGCTCAAGGCGCACGAAAATCTCGGCAAGCGCGACGTGGTCGTCGGCCAGTCGCTCGCGCAGAACGACTATATCGCGCGCAGCGGTCCGCTCGGTGCGGCGGTGCATAATTTCCTCGGCTCCTACACCACCCAGTCGGTGCAATATGACGTGCAGGATCCGCCGCCAGGATATGACACCGGCCCGGGCGTGTTCCGCGTCCACCCGCCGTACAAGAGCGGCTATGCCGCGCGCATCGGCACCGATGCCTTTGCGAGCGCGATCGGCACGCTGATGCTCACCCCCGAAAAGCCGGTGTCGCTGGTCGGCGGGCGCGTCACGCTGCTCGACGTCAAGGAAGGCGACAATCCGCAACCGACGCCCTTCTTCACCAACTCTGTCGGGCGCTTCGCGGTGTCGAACCTGCTGCCCGGCCGCCGCTATCTTGTCGAAACCTATGGCCCCAACGGCACGGTCGACAGGGCATTCGAATTTACCGTTCCGGCCGAAACGACCGGTCTCGTCGATCTCGGCACCGTGAAGTCGGGCTCGTTCAAATAGGAGGCTTCCATGCTTCGCGCATCGCTTTTGCTCGCCGCCACGCTGATGGCCGCTCCCGCCTTTGCCCAGTCGGCCAATTCGGCGCGTCCGACCGATTGCATGGTGCGGATGAATGCCGCGCCGACGAGCTGGATGATCTCCGGATACGATCCCTATGGCGGCTCGCTGCCCGAAGGGACGTTCAGCGTCACCTATATCAACGACGGCGGGTCCGAATGCCGCTTTGCGCCGCTGTTCGACCTGTCGCAGCCGCCGTTCGGTCTGTCGAAGGGGACGGGCAAGCGCATCGGCTATGCGCTCGTCAACCTCACCGATTCGCAGGATGTGACACCGCGCGCCGGCCGTTCGCTGCGCACGCCGTCGCAGCGCGAGCTGGTGCTCGCCCCCAATGAATCGAAGACGCTGCTCTACAAGCTCGTCGCCAATCCCGAAGACGTCCGCGATTCGGGCACCTTCACCCAGGACGTCAGCATCGAGGCGCAGGACCGCAGCTTCCGTTCGCTCGGCGGGACGCAGGTCGTTCTCGGCCTCGAGGTGCTGCCGTCGGCGCGCATGGGCCTGTCGGGCGCCTATTCGATGAGCGACGGGCACGCCGTCGTCGATCTGGGCGATCTGCGCACCGGCGTTGCGCCCGTGCCGCTGCAACTGCGCGTCAGCAGCACGGGTCAATATGATCTGCAAGTGACATCGGCCAATTCGGGAAAGCTGCGCCTCGGCGCCAGCGACTGGACGGTGCCCTATTCGATCGCCGTGGGCGGAACCGCGGTGAATCTGGCCGGCACCAGCCGCCTGTCGGGGCCGACCGGCAATGGCTATCGCCGCGACTCGCTGCCGATCCAGTTCATCATCGGCGACGTCAGCGATCGCCGTGCCGGCACCTACAGCGACGTGATCTCGATCTCCGTCACCGCGCGCTAAGCGCTTAAATTTCCGACCTTCATGGGCAGAAGGCGCCGGGTTCCGGCGCTTTTTCGCGTGGGCACTTAACTGAATATTAGATGTGCGCGGCTAATCACCATCCAACACTTCGGCCAATTCGGGCGGAAAGGGTGGCGAATGAAACGGAAACTTTCGATTGCTCTCGCGGGCGCCGCGCTCGTGGCAGTACCGACGACGGCGCTGGCCGCCTCGTACGGCTTCAACCTGTTTGCGACGGTGGCGGTCAACTGCACCGTCAATCATCAGCTGACCGGCTTCGGCGCGATCGAGGGCGATGCGGTGTCGCTCGGCTCGTTCCGCGAATATTGCAACGCGCCCACGGGCTATGAGCTGGTCGTCAGCTACGCGCCGGGCACGCTCGTCGGGACGCGCATCATCGCCGGCAGCGATGAAATCCTGCTCAATGGTTCGGGCCAGGCCGTGCTCAGCCGCGCAACCGGCCCGCGCATCCGCGAACGGCCGATCGCCGCGGTTCCGGGCGAAAACGGCTTCGATTCTGACCATCTGGACCTCCAGATCATCCCGAGCTGATTACCGGCGCGACGGGAAATTCGGAGGGGTCGGTGCAAACTGGCCCCTTTTTCTTTTTGTCGTCGGGCCACATCATATTCCCTTGCCCACCCAATGGGTGTGACGATCCGCGCCAGCGAAGGATATTCGTCTGTCGTCCGGCATTGATGTGTCGCCCGGCGAAGGCCGGGGCCCAGGGCTTCACTGCACCAGCGGCGGCGTTCGATACTCTTGGCGCCCGGCTATCGCCGGGGAACCCAAAGCGGTTGGCAGCAACGCCCGCTTTCTACCCCGAAACTGCCGCGGCCTCCGCTTTTTACAGCATATATTTCATCTTGATCGACTGGCGCATGTCGCCGGTGACGGCAAAGCTCGCCGATTTGAACTTCGGGGGCCCCATGCGGATCGCCGGGTCGCGCGAAAAGCCGAAGCCTTCCTTTGGCAGGAACAGCGCCATGTCCATCTTGTTGTTGCCATTCTCGTCATGGACCACTGCGATGGCATAGGTTCCGGCGGCGACTCCGCGGATTTTGAAATCGCCGGCATCGGCGGCCTTCACCGCCATCCGCACCGACGCCTTGTCCTTGCTGCAGTCGGGAAAGGCCTTGGGGTTGGCGGTCAGGCAGACGAGAATCTGTCCCTTGACGTTGCGCAGCCCGGTGATGCTGACGTCAACCGTCGGGCCGGGCGCCGGAGCGTGCGGCGGTGGCGCGGTCGCCGCGACCGGCAGCGGCAGCAGCGCCGCCAAAGCTGCCCAGCCCGATATCGGTGCCGCACGCCATGTCCCAGAAGCGGAAGTAAAGACCATAATTCCCCCGATAGGCGGCGTGATGCTGCTCATGGTGCGTCGCCGTTATCAGCCAGCGCCCTGCGGGTCCATGAACGAGTGCGCGCGGGAACATCTCCCACCCCATATGATTGCCGACCCCCATCAGCGTCATGATCGCGAGCACGAGGCCGAGCACCGCGACATGGATGGGAACGATGAAGACCAGCGCCGGAATGACGATCGCGCCGGTGATCGCTTCCCACGGGTGAAAGCTCATCGCCGCCCATGCGGTCGGCGGCCGGCTCTGGTGATGCACGGCATGCGCGATACGGAACAGCCGCGGCTGGTGCATCCAGCGATGCGTCCAATAGAACCATGTGTCGTGAAGAAGCAGATAGGCGAAGAGGCTGACCGGCATATACCAGAGCGGAAAGGCATGAATGTCGGTGTAGATGCGCGTCCAGCCGTGCGCCTGCCATCCCCAGGCGACGATGCCCGCCGGGATGCCGTAAATCGCCGCGCTGGCAAGGCTCCAGCCGATTTCGCGCCGCATCTGCGTTTCGAGCCCGCGATAGAGACCGGGATGCTTGAGCCGCGTCGCGAGCGCAAATCCTCCGCTGCTCAGCAGATAGCGTCCACCGACGATTAGCGTCATCGCTAGCGCCGACAGCGCGATGGCGAGCGCGGCGCTCATGCGGGCGCGCTCCCGGTGCCGTCGCCGAGCGGGCGCTGCATATAGACGGTGTCGAGCCAGCGCCCATGCTTCCACCCCATGCCGACGAGGCGCCCCGCGTGGACGAAACCCGCCGCTGCGTGGAACGCGACCGAGGCAGGCTCGGCACCGCCGATCACCGCGACCATCGTGCGGAAGCCCGATGCTTCGGCCGCGTCGAGCAGCGCGGCGAGCAAGGCCCGACCCACCCCGCGTCCTTGCTGCGTCGGGGCGACATAAATGCTGTCCTCGCACGCCCAGGCATAGGCGGCGCGCGGGCGGAACTGGCTGGCATAGGCATAGCCCACGATCCCGCCGTCGGCCGCCTCGGCGACCAGAAAGGGCCAGCCCTTTCCGCGATGCTCCGAAATCAGCGCCGCGGTGGCGAGCGTGCTCCGCGGTTCGGTGTCGTAGCTGGCGGTTCCGTGCGCGACATGGTGCGCATAGATTGCGGCAATGGCCCTGGCATCGTCGGGGGTCGCGGAGCGGATGACGGGATCGGGCGCTGCCATGCGAAAGCGATAGCCGCTCGCCGCCAGCCTCGCTAGGGCTGCTGGATGAACGGCGCCGATTCCGACTCTTGCGACATCGCCATCGTCGGCGGCGGGCTCGCCGACGGGCTGGCAACGCTCGCGCTGGCGCGGCGTCGCGGCGCGCAACCGCTGGCTGATCGAGCCGCTGATCGCGCATCGCTGGAGCGGCTATGACGTTGCCTTTCCCGCCTATCGCCGCGCGATTGCCATGCCCTACAACAGCATCGACAGCGAAACGCTGGCGGAGGCGGTCGCCGCGCTGTTGCCGCCCGAACGGCTGATCGCGAAGGCGGCGACGCGGCTCGCGCCGCAATCGGTGCTGCTGGAGGGGGGCGACCGGCTAGCCGCGCGCCACGTCATCGACGCGCGCGGGGTCGGGGACCTCGCGGGAATCGATTGCGGCTGGCAGAAATTCGTCGGGCAGGCGCTGCGCGTCGCGGGCGGACACGGCCTCACCCACCCTATCGTGATGGATGCGACGGTCGAGCAGATCGGCGGCTATCGCTTCGTCTATTGCCTGCCCTTCGATGCCGAGACCGTCTTCGTCGAGGACACTTATTATGGCGACAGCGCCGACCTCGACGTCGGCGAGGTTCGCGGCCGGATTGCCGATTATGCCGCGGCGCAGGGGTGGTCGGTCACCGAAGTCGCGCGCGAGGAAACCGGATGGCTGCCCGTCGTCATGGCCGGCGATTTCGACGCGATCTGGCCGCGGGACGACGCCGTGGCGCGTATTGGCGTGCGCGCGGGGCGCTTTCACGCAACGACCGGCTATTCGCTGCCCGACGCGGTGCGCACCGCGGCAGCGCTGCCCGCGCTCGTCGATCGCGCCGATCTCGGCCCCCGGCTGCGCACCGATGCGGCGACGGCTTGGCGGCGCCAGCGCTTTTACCGCATGCTCGGCGCGATGCTGTTCCGCGCGGCGGAACCGGCCGAGCGCTATCGCATCTTCCAGCGCTTCTATCGCCTGTCGCCCGCGCTGATCGCGCGCTTCTACGCCGGCGCATCGAGCGGTGCCGACCGGTTGCGGCTCTTGTCGGGCCGCCCGCCGGTGCCTATCGGACGCGCAATCAGGGCAATCGGGAGTTTCGACTGGCTATGACGCGAAGGGCCATCGTTATCGGCGCCGGATTCGGCGGGCTTGCGCTCGCGATCCGGCTCCAGTCGGCGGGGATCGCGACCACGGTCGTCGAAGCGCGCGACAAGCCCGGCGGGCGCGCCTATCATTGGCGGCGCGAGGGCTTCACTTTCGACGCCGGGCCGACCGTCATCACCGACCCGCCCTGCCTCAATGAACTCTGGGCGCTCAGCGGTCAGGATATGGCCGCCGACGTCGATCTTGTGCCCGTCACGCCCTTTTACCGGCTGAACTGGTCCGACGGCACCAACTTCGATTATTCGAATGACGAAGCGGCGCTGCGCGCCGAAATCGCAAAGCTCGATCCCGCCGATGTCGCGGGGTACGAGCGCTTCCTCGATTATTCGCGCGGCGTTTACGAAGAAGGCTATGTGAAACTCGGCTCGGTCGCTTTCCTCGATTTCGCCGCGATGCTGCGCGCGGCGCCCGCGCTCGCGAAATATCAGGCATGGCGCAGCGTCTATTCGATCGTCTCCTCTTATGTGAAGGACGAACGGCTCCGGCAGGCGCTGTCGTTCCACACGCTGCTCGTCGGCGGCAATCCGATGACGACCAGCAGCATCTATGCGCTGATCCACACGATCGAAAAGGACGGCGGCGTGTGGTTCGCGCGCGGCGGCACCAACGCGCTGGTCGCGGCGATGGTGCGATTGTTCGAGCGGCTGGGCGGGGTGCTGCGGCTAGGCGATCCGGTGGCGCGGATCGAGACGCGGGGCGATCGCGCGACCGGGGTGATGACCGCCGGCGGCTGGCAGGTGGCGGCCGATATGGTCGCGTGCAACGGCGACCTGATGCACAGCTACAGGGATCTTCTCGACCACTCGCGCGGGGCAAAGGTCGCCAAAAGCCTGGCGCGCAAGCGCTGGTCGCCATCGCTCTTCGTCGTCCATTTCGGGGCGAAGGGCGACTATCCGGACGTCGCGCACCACAGCATCCTCTTCGGCCCGCGCTACAAGGGGCTGCTCGATGACATCTATGGCGGGAGGGTCCCCGACGATTTCTCGCTCTACCTCCATCATCCCAGCATCACCGATCCCGGCATGGCGCCCCCCGGCCATTCGACTTTCTACGCGCTTGCCCCCGTCGCGCATCTCGGCAAGGCGAAGGCCGACTGGGACGGCGATTTCGGCGCGCGTTTTGCCGACGCGATCCTGGACGAGGTCGAACGCCGCGTCGCGCCCGGCCTCCGCGCCAATCTCGTCACGCGTTTTCACTATACGCCCGCCGATTTCGGCCGCGATCTGTCGGCGCATCTTGGGAGCGCCTTCAGCCTCGAACCCGTGCTATGGCAGAGCGCGTGGTTTCGCGCGCATAATCGCGACGATATGATTTCGAACCTTTACTTCGTCGGCGCCGGGACGCATCCGGGCGCCGGTATTCCGGGTGTCGTCGGCAGCGCGAAGGCGACCGCCGAATTGATGTTGGCCAATTGATGTTGGAAGAATGATGAAACGCATTGCCGTCTATTGCGGGTCCGCGACCCCCGAAGATCCGATCTATATGGAAACCGCGCGCCACGTCGGCCGGACGCTGGCGAGCCGCGGTATCGGGGTCGTCTATGGCGGCGGCCGGCTCGGGCTGATGGGTGCGGTCGCCGACAGCGCGCTGGAAGCGGGCGGCGAGGTGATTGGGGTGATCCCCGATGCGCTGGTCGGGACCGAGGTCGCGCATCGCGGCTGCACCGAACTGCACGTCGTTTCGGGAATGCACGAACGCAAGAAGATGTTCACCGACCTGTCGGACGGCTTTCTGACCATCCCCGGCGGCGTCGGGACGATGGACGAATTGTGGGAAGCGATCAGCTGGGCGCAACTCGGCTATCATGCCAAACCCGTCGGGCTGCTCAACGCCGCGGGCTTCTATAACGATCTGATCGCCTTCAATCGCCGGATGATCGATGTCGGTTTCATCCGGCCTGCGCACGCCGGGATCATGATCGTCGATGCGGGAATCGACGAACTGCTCGACAAGATGGCCGCTTACCAGCCGCACGAGCCGATCTTCGCGATGAAGGCCGACGATCTGTAATGACCGCGGCGGGGGGCTATGATGCGGCGGCCCTGCACCGCTTTGCGCACGACAGCATCGCGCGCGGGTCGAAAAGCTTTGCGCTCGCCAGCCGGCTGTTCGACCGGCGGACACGCGAACGGGTGCTGCTGCTCTATGCCTGGTGCCGCGCCGCCGACGATCTGACCGACGGGCAGGATCATGGCGGCACCATGCGCGCGGGGCACGACGCGGTGGCGGCGGTCGCGCGCATCCGCGACCTGACCGATCGCGCCTTTGCCGCGGATCCTACCGGCGATCCCGCCTTCGACGCGCTCGGCCTGTTGCTGACCGAGGTCGCGATCCCGCGCGCGGTGATCGACGACATCGTCGCGGGCTTCGAACTCGACGCCGCCGACTGGCGCCCACGCAGCGAGGCCGATCTGTTGCGCTATTGCTACCATGTCGCGGGCGCGGTGGGCGTCGCGATGGCGCTCGTCATGGGGGTCGATCCGGCGGACGAAACGACGCTCGACCGTGCGTCCGACCTCGGCATAGCGTTCCAGCTCGCCAATATCGCGCGCGACATTGCCGAAGATGCGGCGGCCGACCGCTGCTATCTGCCGGTCGACTGGCTGGTCGAACTGGATATTCCGCCGGGCCAGCATATGCATCCCGCCTTTCGTCCGCGCCTTGCCGTGATGGCGAAATGGCTCGCCGAAATGGCCGGGGAATATGAAGCGTCAGCGCGCTGGGGCGCCCGCAAGCTGCCGCCGCGCAGCCGCTGGGCGGTGCTTGCGGCCGCGGGCATCTATGGCGACATCGCGCGCGCGGTGCGGCGCCGCGGCGATCATGCGTGGGACCATCGCACCGCGACGACGCGCGCCGCGAAATTCGGCTGGGTGGCGCGCGCCGGCTGGTCGGTGCTGCGCCGCCCGCCGCTGCGGCGGATCGCCCGAGACGGGCTGTGGACCCGCCCGCGGTTCGCCGGTGATGCGGAGGCGGCGCAATGAGCCAGCTCGAATGGCTGGCCGCCGCGCTCGTCCTGATCAACGTCGCGCTGGTCGCAATGCGCAAGGTGTGGAACTATCCTTTCGCGCTCGCTGCCGTCACCCTCTATGCCTTCGTTTTCTACGAAGCGAAGCTGTACAGCGACATGCTGCTCCAGGGATTTTTCTTCGTCCTCAATCTTTACGGCTGGCTCAGCTGGGTCCGCGCGCGCGACGACAGCGGCGTGCCCGTGGGGTGGATGCCCGGCCGCGATCGCTGGCGGTGGGGCGCCGCCGTTGCGGCGGCCTGGGTCCTGTGGAGCTCGGCGATGCACCGCTATACCGACGCCGCGGCGCCGTGGATCGACGGGGGCATCGCGATGCTCAGCATCGCGGCGCAATGGCTGCTCGCGCGGCGCCGCGTCGAAAGCTGGTGGCTGTGGATTCTGGTCGATCTGATCGCGGTGCCGCTGTTCGCGTGGCGCGGCCTTTATGCGACCAGCGCGGTCTATATCGTCCTGCTGGGACTGTCGATCGACGGGCTGATCCAGTGGCGCCGCGCCGCCGCCGCGCCCGCGGCGATGCCGGCATGACGCGCCATATCTGCCTCCACGGCGCCGAATCGACCGGCAAGTCGAAGCTGGCGCCGCGCCTTGCCGCGCGTCTCGGCGGCGTGGTCGTCCCCGAATATGGCCGCACCTATTGCGAAGCGAACGGTACCGATCTCGAAGCCGGCGACCTGCTCGCCATCTTCCACGGCCACATCGCCGCGACGAAGCTTGCCCTCGCGCAAGCTCCGGCGTGGATGATTTCGGACACCGATCCGCTGATGACCCAGGCGTGGGCGATCATGTTGCTCGGTCGGCGTTTGCCCGAAATCGACACCTGGAGTGATGTCGCCGACTTCTATCTCGTCCCCGCGCTCGACCTGCCGTGGCGCGAGGACGGCACGCGGCTGTTCGGCAGCGACCTTGCGCGGCGGCAGTTCATGGACGTTGCGATCGCCGAACTCGACCGCCGCCGTCTGCCTTGGGCCTGGGTCGAAGGCGACGGCGACGCTCGCCTCGAAAGCGCGCTCGCCGCGATCGCGGCGGCGGGGCTCGATCGATAGCCCGCGCACGAAAAAGCCTGACTTCGGTGCGAAGGCGGGCTTTTGCAGAAACGCCTTTGGCGCTTACTTCTTTTCGGGCGGCGCCACGGTGATGCGCACCCGCTCGCCCGAATTGCCGGGGAAGTTGGTGAACATCGCCTCGACCAGGTTGGGAACGATCTGCGTCAGGTCGTTGTCGCGCGACTGCGCCTGCGCATGGCCTTCGAACAGTCGATAGCCATCGGCGGCGCGGCTGATCTGCAGGTTGAGGTCGCTGGTGTAGACGGTGAAGCTTTCGACGTCGTTATAGCCCCAGCTCGGGCCGAAGCCGCCCCACATGAAGGGGTCGCGCCAGCCGTAGATATAGCGGCGTCCCCGCGGGCCGCGCACGATCACGGGCGGCGAATAGAAGCCGCGACCATAATAGCCGCCGTACCAGGGATTGCCGAAACCGGGCGAGGAAACGACGCGTTCGCGTCCCTTGTCGATACCATAATCCATGCGCACGACCATGTCGGCCTTTTCGCCGGGGGCAGCGGGACGATAGCCATAGCGCGTCAGTTCGCCCGCGACGAGCGTCGCATATTGACCGAACTCGATCCCGCCCTGCAGCGCCGGGTCATTCGCCTCGATCGCGAAGCTCTGCCCTTGCGGCGCGGGAAGCTGGGTCTGGAAGCGCGCAACATCGGCGCGGAAGGGCGTGGCGGCACAGCCTGCCATCACCAGCGCCGCGCCGGTCATGGCGGCGAGTCCCAGACGCCGAAAGATTGTTTTGCTCATCATCATGCTCCGTGATTCGGTGCGCGCGCAGCACGCACCGTTTATAGCATGACTACGCCGGTGCGGCTGAACCTTGGTTTAACCCGCTTCGTCGCAGCTCCGTTCCACGCAGACAATGACTTAGCGGCAAAGCCCCAAGACCTTATATGTGGTGTCGAGCGTCGGCTTTGCAAGCGCGCGTGCCTTGTCGGCGCCCTTGTCGAGGATCGCGTCGAGCGCCGCCTGATCGTCCTTGAGCGCGACGAAGCGCGCGTTGATCGGCGCCAGCCGTTCGACCAGCAGCTCGCCGAGCGCCGGCTTGAACGCGCCGAAGCCCTGCCCGCCGAACTGTTGCAGCACCGCGTCGGTGCTCGAGTCGGCAAGCGTGGCGTAAATCCCGACCAGATTGCGCGCCTCGGGCCGCCCCTCCAGTCCCGCGGTCTCGGACGGCAGCGGTTCGGGATCGGTCTTCGCCTTCTTCACCTTCTGCATCATCGTGTCGGCGTCGTCGGTCAGGTTAATGCGGCTCATGTCCGACGGATCGGATTTGGACATCTTGGCCGACCCGTCGCGCAGGCTCATGATCCGCGCGGCGTCGGGCGGGATGATCGGTTCGGGCAGGGTGAAGACCGGGTCTTCCGCGCTTGCATAGTCATTGTTGAACTTCTGCGCGATGTCACGCGCCAGCTCCAGATGCTGCTTCTGGTCCTCGCCGACGGGGACGTGCGTCGCCTGATAGAGCAGCACGTCGGCCGCCTGCAGCACCGGATAGGTGTAGAGCGCCGCCGAGGCGCCCTCGCGATTCTTGCCCGACTTGTCCTTGAACTGCGTCATCCGGTTCAGCCAGCCGATCCGCGCGGTGCCGTTGAGCAGCCATTGCAGCTCGGCATGCGCGGGGACGCGCGCCTGGTTGAACAGGGTCGAACGGTCGGGGTCGATGCCGCAGGCGACGAGCGCCGCAGTCATCGCGCGGGTGTTTGCGGTCAGATCGGCCGGGACGTGCGGCATCGAGATTGCGTGCAGGTCGGCCAGAAAGAACAGACAGTCGCCGCCTTCGCTCGCCACCTGATCCTGCATCCGCACCCAGTTGCGGATCGCGCCCAGATAATTGCCGAGGTGCAAATTTCCGGTGGGCTGAATGCCCGAAACGATCCGCATGTCTTACTCCTGTGTTGGCGCGGGCTTGCCGCGGCGCCGCGTCAGCATGGCGACCAGATCCTTGTCAAGCGCACCGACAAGGAAAGCCACGGCGAAAAAGGTCGCGCCGCCCGCCAGCACGAGCGCGGCGAGCGCGCCGACCCGTTCGGCGACATTGCCGCCATAATAGGGGGCGACGACGGGCATCAGCCAGACGAGCAGCGCCGACATCGCTGCGACCGCGACGATCTGCCGCGCGATCCGGCTCGCCAGCCGGGCGGTGAAATGGAACCAGCCGCGGCGGTGGAGCACGGCATAGAGCAGCAGGCAGTTGAAGCTTGCCGACGCTGCGGTCGCCCCGGCGAGCCCGACGATGCCATAGCGTTCGACGACATAGAGGTTGATCGCAATATTGAGGGTGAGCGCGGCGAGCGCGGTCCACACCGGCGTCCGCGTGTCTTCGCGCGCGAAGAAGCCGGGGTTCAATATCTTGACGATCACATAGGCCGGCAGTCCCGCGACCAGCGCCACGACGATATGGGCCATGATTGCGCCGTCGGCCGCGGTGAATTTGCCGCCGACGAAAAAGGCGGTGACGAAAGCGGGTGCGCAAATGGCAAGCGCCGCGGCGGCGGGCAGGGTGAGCAGCGTCGCCATTTCAAAGGCATTGCTCTGCAGCCGCTGCGCCTCGGCGGCGTCGCCGCTGTGAATGTGGCGCGACAGCATCGGCAGGATCGCGGTGCCCAGCGCGATGCCGACGATGCCGAGCGGCAACTGGTTGAGCCGGTCGGCGAGCTTGAGCAACGTCAGCGACCCCTGCGGCAGCGAGGTGGCGAAGAAGGTGTCGACGAACTGGCTGATCTGATAGATGCCCGCGCCGAACGTCGCGGGCAGGATCAGCATGCCCAGCCGCCGGACCTCGGGCGTCAGTCGCGGCAGCCGCAGATGCAGGCGCAGTCCGGCGCGGCGCACCGCCCACCAAAGATAGGCAAGCTGGGCGACCCCCGCGAGGCTGACCGCCACCGCGAGCGCGATCGCGACGATCCGGTCGTCGTGGCTGTCGCCGCGCAGCCACCAGCCGGTGATGATCCCGCCGATCAGCACGATGTTGAGGAGCACCGGCGCAAAGGCGCCGGGCGCAAAGCGCGACCGCGCGTTCAGCAGGCCCGACAGCATCGCGACGAGGCTGATCAGCGCCAGATAGGGAAAGGTGAGGCGGCTCAGGAAGACCGCCAGCTCGAACTTGCCCGGAACGCTGCCGAAATCGCGCGCGAGGATCCACACGATCCCCGGCATTACGGCCATCATCACGCCCGAAAAGACGAGTAGCGTCCACAGGAAGACCGACAGAACATCGTCGGCGAAGCGCGCCGCCGCCGCTTCGCCGTCGCCTTCGCTGCCGTGCAGCGCGCGGCTGTACATCGGCACGAAGGCGACCGAGAAGGCGCCCTCAGCAAACAAGCGCCGAAAGGTGTTGGGCAGGGTGAAGGCGAGCTGAAAGGCGTCGGCGGCCAGCCCGGCTCCGAGCACGCGCGCGAGCAGCATGTCGCGCGCGAAGCCGAAGATCCGGCTGAGCAGCGTCAGCCCGCCGATCGTCCCGACGCTCTTGACCAGGCTGCTCATGCCGCCCCGTCGTCAACCACCGGGGTTTGCAAGTCGGATCAGGCCTGGCCGACCGGCGCGGCGTCGCCCGCCTGTTCGGCCTGCGCCTGCACCTGCTGCATGAACAGGCCGTGGAAATCGATCGGGTCGAGCAGCAGCGGCTGGAAACCGCCGTCGCGCACGACGTCGGCAACGACGCGGCGTGCGAAGGGGAACAGGATGCGTGGCGCTTCGGCGAGGAAGAAGGGCTGAAGCTGATCGTCGGGGACGTTGCGCACGCCGAACAGGCCCGCATATTTGAGCTCGATGACAAAGGCCGTGCCTTCGTCATGCTTGGCGGTGACGTCGATCTTCAGCGTCACTTCGAACAGATTGTCACCGACGCCGTCGGCGGCGATGTTGAACTGGACGTCCATCTGCGGCGCCGACTGCCACTGGAAAACCGCCGGAGCATTGGGGTTTTCGAACGACAGATCCTTCACATATTGCGAAATCAGGCCGATCGCGGGGCTGGTGTCTTCGCCATTCGCCTGCGGTGCGGGATTGATGTCGATGCTGGTCTCGTCGGCCATGTCAGATGCGCTTTCGTTGAAACGATGGATGAAATGTGGGTCACCGTCCGCAGGCCGTGCAAGGCCCGCGTCAAATGGTTGCGGCGGCGCTTAGCAGCGGCGGCGCGCCAGCACAATGGCTGCAAGAGCCGCGGCCCGGCGCCCGGCGAAGGTACGAATCGTTGACCCGCCGCGATGGTGCGGTCATGGAGATTTGAAACATGTGCCGGCATCGCCTATGTAAAGGCGACGTCTTTACCCTTTGTCCGTATCGGATTTGCTTGTGACCGCTTTCTCGATCATCCTGCTCGCCATGATTGCCGCCTTCCTCGGCATGCGGCTCTATTCGGTGCTCGGCAAGCGGACGGGGCATGAGCAAGAACCCGTGATGCCGCGCCGCGACGACCGCGCCGCGCCGGCGCCGGTGCGGCTCGACGAAGCCGACGCCGCGGGCTCGTCGCGCGATCAGGCGCCGGTGAACAGCGGACTGGTCTATGAACCCTCTGCCGAAGCCGGTCTGCGCCAGTTGCTCGCGAGCGACCGCCACTTCGATGCCGGCCGCTTCATGGACGGCGCGCAGGCGGCCTATCGCATGATCCTCGAGGCCTTCTGGAAGGGCGACCGCGACACGCTGCGCGACCTGTGCGACGACGACAGCTACGAAGGCTTCATCGCGGCGATCGAGGATCGCGAAGAGCGCGGCGAAAAGCTGGAAAACCGCCTGATCGGGATCGATTCGGCCAAGATTACGGCGGTGGAACTCGGCCGCAATGAAGCGCGCATCACCGTGCGCTATCAGGCGGATATCAGCGCGGTGACGCGCGATGCCGACGGCAAGCTGATCGCCGGATCGATGACCGACGGGGTGCAGACCGACGATCTGTGGACCTTCCGCCGCAAGGTCGGCAGCAGCGATCCCAACTGGCTGCTCGACGAAGCCGACGTCGCCTGAGCGGCAGCAGGATGTTCCGGGGGGACGCCGTGCCGGATCGCAGGCCGCGCCTTCGCTGCGTCGGCCTCGTGCTTCTCTTGACCGTTCCGCTGCTGTCGGGCTGTGCCTCGGTGATCCCGGCGGCGGCCGGACCGCGCCCCGCCCCCGCGACAAACCCGGCACCGACACCGACTCCGGCCCCCACGACCGCCACCCCGCGCCCTTATCAGCCGCGCCCCTCGGTGCCGCCGGGCGCCGCCGCGAAGCCGATTCCCGCAACCCCCAATCCGCCGCTCGCCGCGCCGCCGGTTCCTGCGACCGCGACCAGCGCGGTCGAAAGCGGCGTCGTTGCCGGTCCCGAATATAATGCGCTGGGCGTTGCACCCGAACAGGCGACCGCCGCGCTGATCGCCTTCCGGCTGAGCTGCCCTTCGGTGCAGCGCCGTACCGATGCGAGCGGGCTCACGCAGCCCGGCGAATGGGCCGAGGCGTGCAGCGCCGCAAGCGGCTGGGCCGACCGCGATGCCGGCAATTTCTTCAGCCGCTATTTCGGCACGGTGCAGGTCGGTGCAGGCACCGCCTTCGTCACCGGCTATTACGAACCCGAAATCGCCGCCTCGCGGACGCGGCGGCCGGGCTATGACGTGCCGATCTACCGGCGCCCTGCCGATCTGGTCGATGTAGACCTCGGCCTGTTTTCGAAAGACTTGCAGGGCAAGAAGATCCGTGGCCGCGTCGACGGCAGCAATTTCATCCCCTATTATGATCGCCTCGCGATCGAACGCGGCGCGCTCGCCGGGCGCGGCCTCGAAATCGCCTGGGCGGCCGATGCGGCCGAATTCTTTTTCCTGCAGGTGCAGGGGTCGGGGCGGCTGCGCTTGCCTGACGGCGGCGTCATGCGGATCGGTTACGACAGCCAGAACGGCCGCGATTATGTCGGCATCGGCAAGCTGCTGCTCGACCGCGGCGCGCTCCAGCCGGGGCAGGCCTCGATGCAGGGCATCCTCGATTATCTGCGCGCCGACCCGGTTCGCGGCGCCGCCGTGATGAACGAAAATCCGAGTTGGGTCTTCTTCCGCGAACTGACCGGGCCCGGGCCGCTCGGCGCGCTCGGCGTGCCGGTCACGGGCCGCGCGAGCGTCGCCGCCGATCCCAAATATGTGCCGCTCGGCGCCCCGGTCTTCCTCTCGCTCGACCGCGCCGAGCCCAATGGGCTGTGGGTGGCGCAGGACACCGGCGGCGCGATCAAGGGCGCGAACCGGTTCGACAGCTTTTGGGGCGCCGGCGAAAAGGCGCGTGCGATCGCGGGTGGCATGGCGGCGCGCGGTTCGGCGCTGATCCTGCTGCCGCGCGCCGCGGTCGCGCGGCTCACCGCCGCCGCGCGCTGACCGGCGATGGCGCGGCGCCTCGCTCCTGAAGAAAATGCGCTGTGGAAACGGGTCGCGGCCACGGTGAAGCCGCTCCACCGCGCACCGTCGCCGCTCGAACCGGCGGCGCCGCCGACGGTCCGGCCACCCAAGCCGGAGCCGCGCGGCATCGCCGTCGCCGCCGCGGCGCGGGCCCGGCCCGCCGCGCTCCCCCCGCCGCGCCGTACCCATGGGCAGGCGACGCTCGACAGCCATTGGGACCGGCGGCTGCGCAAGGGGCACGTCCGCCCCGACCTCAGCATCGATCTCCACGGCCACAGCCTTGCCTCGGCGCAGGCGCTGCTCGACGATGCGATCGGGCGGGCGCTGCTGCGCGGCGCGCGCGTGCTGCTCGTCGTCGCGGGGCGCCTGCGGCCGGGCGCCGACCGCTTGCCGCAGCCGCACGAACCGCGCCCGCGCGGCGCAATCCGCGCCTCGCTTGCCGACTGGCTTGCGGTGTCGCCCCATGCCGACCGCATCGTCGCGCTGCGCCCCGCGCACATCAGCCATGGCGGCGCGGGCGCGGTCTATGTCATCCTGCGGCGCAGCCGCGAGGATTAGGCGTCAGCGAAAGGCGCGGTCCAATATGCCGCGATAGATGGCCGTCAGATTGTGCAGGTCTTCGACCGCGACCGCCTCGTCGAGCTTGTGCATTGTCGCATTGGTCAGCCCGAATTCGACCACCGGGCACAGCGCGTGGAGGAAGCGCGCGTCAGAGGTGCCGCCGGTCGTCGACATGTCGGCCTCGATGCCCGTCTCGGCCCGGATCGCTTCGGCGACGAGCGACGACAGCGCGCCCGGCGGGGTCAGAAAGGCCTCGCCCGAAATCTTGCCGATCACCTTGGCCGCGGGCTCGACATCCTGCGCGATGCGCTCGACCATCGCGACCAGATCGGCGCCCTTCTGCTGGTCGTTGAAGCGGATCGACAGCCGCGCGCGCGCCGATGCCGGAATCACGTTGGTCGCGCCATTGCCGACCTCGAGGTCGGTGAACTCGATGTTCGACGGCTGGAACCAGGCGGTCCCCTCGTCGAGCGTCACCGTGTCGATCGCCGCCAGGATGCGCACCAGCTTGGGAATCGGATTGTCGGCCAGGTGCGGATAGGCGACATGGCCCTGCGTCCCCGGCACGTCGATCCAGATATTGACCGATCCGCGCCGGCCGATCTTCACCATGTCGCCGAGCCGGTGCACCGATGTCGGTTCGCCGACGACGATCATGTCGGGCTTCACGCCGCGCGCATCCATATGCTCCATCAGCGCGCGGGTGCCGAAGATCGCCGGGCCTTCCTCGTCGCCGGTGATGATCAGGCTGACGGTCCCCGCGTCGGCGGGGGTTGCTGCCGCCGCGGCGACGAAGGCGGCGATCGAGCCCTTCATGTCGACCGCGCCGCGGCCGTAGAGCAGATCGCCGCGAATTTCGGGTGCGAAAGCATCGCCGGTCCAGCCGACGCCCGGGGGTACGACGTCGAGATGCCCGGCAAAGCCGAAATGCACCGGGCCGCTGCCCGCCCGTACCGCGAGCAGATTTTCGACCGGCCCGTCGGGTTCGATCCCGTCGATGAAGCGCTCGACCGTGAAACCGAGCGGGGCGAGCGCCGCCTCCAGCACGTCGAAAACGGCGCCGGTCGCGGGCGTGACGCTCGGCGCGGCGATCAGCGCCCGGGCAAGGTCGACGGGGTCGATAGTCATGGTCATGAGCGTCCTTTATCCGTTCGTGTCGAGCGAAGTCGAGACACCATTCGTCCGTGCGCTGCGCCGAGGGGCATCTCGACTTCGCTCGATGCGAACGGCAAAAGGGAGATCGGAGGACCGCCATGCCCAAGCTCGATCTCGACACCATCCCCCAAACCAACGCCACCGGCTATCCCGCCCCCTATGATGCGCCGGTGCAGGGGCGCTGGTACCGCCGCCTCGCGCCCGCCACCGGCCTTGCCGATTTCGCCGCGAGCCATGTCGTGCTGAAACCCGGCGCCTGGTCGTCGCAGCGCCACTGGCACGACGGGGAGGACGAGATGCTGGTGATGATTTCGGGCGAAGCCACGCTCGTCGAGGATGCGGGGCGCTGGCCGATGCGCGCGGGCGACATTGCGGTATGGCCGAAGGGCAGCACCAACGGTCATCATCTGGTCAATGAATCGGGCGCCGACTGCGTATTCGTCGCCTTGGGCGGCGGCAAGCTGCACGATACTGGCGGCGGCTATTCGGACATCGACATGCTGTTCACGCCCGACGGCTATTTCCACAAGGACGGCACGCCCTATCCGACGAAACGCCTGCCGTGACCGACGCCGACTGGATCGGCTTTGGCTTGGCGGTGCTGCTGATCGAACTGACGCCGGGCCCGAACATGGCGTGGCTCGCCGCGCTCGCGATGGGCGAGGGGCGCCGCGCCGGGCTCGCCGCGACCGCCGGGGTGGCGATCGGCCTGTTCGTCAACGCGCTCGCCGCTGCGCTGGGGATCGCCTTCATCGTGTCGGCCAGTCCGCTGCTGTGGCAGGTCTTGCGCTGGGGCGGCGCTGCCTTCCTGCTTTGGCTTGCCTGGGAAAGCTGGCGCGACGCGGGCGAAAATTCACCGGCGCTGATCGCCGCGCCGGGCCGGTCGCGGCATCATTTCCTCTCCGGGCTGGTGGTCAATCTGCTCAATCCCAAGGCGATGCTCTTTTACGTCGTCGTCATCCCGCGCTTCAATGGCGGGCAGGTGCCGGGCTTCGGCCTCGCCTTCGCGCTCGCGCTCGTCAGCATCGCGATCGCGACCGCAGTGCATCTGACCATTGTCGTGGCGGGGAGCCGGGTCGGCGGTTGGATTTCCGACCCGGCGCGCACCCGCACCGTTCGCCGTATCCTCGCGCTCGCGATCGTCGGGGTGGCGATATGGTTTGCGCTTACCGCAGGCCGCTGACCGCCCGAATTGCGCCGAAAGTGCGCCCTCGCCAACGGTTCGCCGCACAATCTGCTCATATGGACGGCGCGATCGCTCAACGGCCTTGCCGGACGATTTCAGGTGCAGAAAAGGGCGGCGGGAACTCGCGGGGGCGGCTCGGAATGAAGGAGTAGCGTAATGCGTGCAGTTTCCATGAAATCGAAGCGATTGTTGTTGCTGGCGATGCTTGCCGGCTCGGTCAGCACCGCGGTGGCGGTGCAGGCGCAGGATGCGCCCGAAAGCGACGGATCCTTGCTCGTAACCGGCGCCGCGCCGCCCGATATGACGCAGATGGCCGAAGGCCCGAAGGTCGAAGGCATCATCTCGGCGCGCAGCGGCGACCGGATGCAGGTGACGACCGCCGACGGCAGCAACACCGTGATCACCATCGCCGATGCCACGACGATCAAGTCGAGCGGCGGCTTTCTGGGCCTGAACCGCGACAAGCTTGGTGCCGAAGCGCTGCTCAACGGCCTTCCCGTGTCGGTCGAGACGCGCCAGTGGGACGGCGGGCTGGTCGCCAGCCAGATCGATCTCAAGAGCAAGGATCTGCGCACCGCCTCGATGATTCGCAACGGGACCGATCAGCGGTTCGCCGAACAGACCGCGGCCACCGAAGCGCTGCGCGGCCGGATGGGCGACATCGACCAGTATAATGTCAAAGCCACGACGACGGTGAATTTCGACACTGGCCAGTCGGTCCTGTCGCCGCAGGCGAAATCCGACCTGTGCGCCGTCGCGCAGCAGGCGGAAAGCATGGACAATGCCCTGCTGCTCGTCGTCGGCTACACCGATTCGACCGGCAGCGAGGAACTCAATCAGCAGCTCAGCGAAAAGCGCGCCGGGCGCGTGGTGAATTATCTGCAGCAGGCGTGTGGCTGGAAGCCCTATCGCATGCTCACGCCGACCGGAATGGCCGAAGCCGATCCGGCAGCGAGCAACGACACGGTCGAAGGCAAGGCGCAGAATCGCCGCGTGGCCGTGAATATCCTCGTCAGCAAGGGGCTCGACGGCCTCTAAGCCAGACGCGTGCGGGGCGGGTTCGCGCCCGCCCCGCCTCATGCGCGGCCGCGAAGGGGTTGCCGCGGCGCAGCGTCGGCGCCACATCTCGCGCATGTCGCTTCCCGCTCCCTTCGCCGGCTGGTTCGCGCACCGCGGGTGGCGGCTGCGGCGGCACCAGGCCGACATGCTCGCGGCGGCGCAGCGCGGCGAAAGCGCGCTGCTCGTGGCGGCGACCGGCGCCGGCAAGACATTGGCCGGCTTTCTCCCCAGTCTGATCGACCTTGCGGCCAACTCGTCCGACCGGTTGCACACCCTCTATGTCTCGCCGCTCAAGGCGCTGGCCGCCGATGTCGAGCGCAACCTGCTCGGCCCGATCGCCGACATGGACCTCGACATCAGCGTCGAAAGCCGGAGCGGCGATACCAGTTCGGACAAAAAGGCGCGCCAGCGCAGTCGGCCGCCCAATATCCTGCTGACCACCCCCGAATCGCTGTCGCTGCTGCTGTCCTATCCCGACAGCTTCGCGATGTTCGCCGATCTGAAGACGGTGGTCATCGACGAAATCCACGCCTTCGCGACCGGCAAGCGCGGCGATCTGCTCAGCCTCGCGCTCGCGCGCCTCGAACGCATTGCGCCGGGGCTGCGGCGCGTCGGCCTGTCGGCGACGATTGCCGATGCGGACGCCTATCGCGCCTGGCTCGCGCCCGAGGGCGATGCGACGCGCGTGACGCTGGTCGAGGGCGAGCGCGGCGCCGATCCCGACATTGCGATCCTGTTGCCCGAAGGCGCGGTGCCGTGGGCGGGGCATTCGGGACGCTATGCGGTGCATCAGGTGATGGCCGAAATCGCGAAGAACCGCACGACGATCATCTTCTGCAACACGCGCGGGCTGGCCGAGCTGATTTTCCAGGAATTGTGGAAGGTCAACGATCTGTCGTTGCCGATCGCGATCCATCACGGCAGCCTCGACCGCGAGGCGCGCCAGCGCGCCGAAAACGCCATGGCCGAGGGGCGATTGCGGGCGCTCGTCGCAACCTCCAGCCTCGATCTGGGTCTCGACTGGGGCGATGTCGACTGCGTGATCCAGATGGGGGCGCCCAAGGGTTCGTCGCGGCTGCTCCAGCGTATCGGTCGCGCTAACCACCGGCTCGACGAGCCGAGCCGGGCGCTGATCGTGCCGGGCAATCGCTTCGAATATCTCGAGGCGCGCGCCGCACTCGACGCGGTCGAGGCGGGCGAGCGCGATGCCGATCGCTTCCGTCCCGGCGCGCTCGACGTGCTGGCCCAGCATGTCATGGCGCTCGCGTGCGCCGCACCCTTCCGAGAGGAAGATCTGCTTGTCGAAATCCGCGGTGCGCAGCCGTATCGCTGGATCGACGCGGCGCTCTTTGCGCGCCTGCTCGGCTTCGTTCGCGACGGCGGATATGCGCTCAAAAGCTATGACCGCTTCCGCCGCCTGGCACCCGACGGGCAGGGCGGCTGGCGCATCGCGCACCCCCGGCTCGCGGCGCAGCACCGGCTCAACGCCGGGATCATCGTCGATGCCCCGACGCTCGACGTGCGCTTCAAGAACGGGCGGCGCCTCGGCAGCGTCGAGGAATATTTCGCGAGCACGCTGACCGCGGGCGACACCTTCGCCTTCGCCGGCCTCAGCCTCGAGGTCGAGACGATCCGCGATACCGACCTCATCGTGCGCGCAACGACGCGTCCGGCGCGCATTCCCTCCTATGTCGGGGCGCGGATGGCGCTGTCGACGCGGCTCGCCGACCGGGTGCGCGCCTTCCTGGCCGATCCGGCGAGCTGGCGGCGCTTTCCAGAGGATGTGCGCTTCTGGCTCGAGATGCAGGCGCTGCGCTCGGTGCTGCCGCGCCCCGGCGAGCTGCTGGTCGAAACCTTCCCGCACGAGGGCGCGCATTATCTTGTCTGCTATCCGTTCGAGGGGTGGAACGCGCATCAGTCGCTGGGCATGCTGCTGTCGAAACGGATGGAGCGCGCGGGGCTACAGCCGCTCGGCTTCGTCGCTTCCGACTATGCGCTCGCGCTCTGGTCGCTGAAGCCGGTCGCGCATCCCGAGGCGCTGTTCGACGCGACCATATTGGAAGGCGAGTTCGTCGAATGGGTCGAAAATTCGCACCTCCTGAAGCGCGCCTTCCGCGAGGTTGCGGTGATCGGGGGGCTGATCGAACGCCAGCATCCGGGCAAGCGCAAGACGGGCAAGCAGGTGACTTTTTCGACCGATCTCATCTTCGACGTCCTGCGCAAATATGAACCCGATCATCTGCTGATCGAAGCCGCCTGGGCCGACGCGCGCGAGCGGCTCACCGATGTCGCGCGGCTCGGCGACCTGCTCGACCGCGCCGCGGGGACGATGGTGCACCAAAGGCTGGAGCGGATCAGTCCGCTCGCGATCCCGGTGCTGGTGCTGATCGGGCGCGAAAATGTCGCGGCCTCGGACCTCGACGACGCGCTGCTCGGCGAGCTCGCCGATACGCTCGCGGCAACCGCGATGGGCGGCGCCTGACCCTTCGGCGGCTTGCTTGCCGGACATCGCGAAACGGTGTATTATGGGCCTATAACAATAAAGAGAGGATGCCGCCATGAAGCATAACGCGCATCGTCCCACGCTGATGGCGTTGTTGCTCGCCGCACCGTTGTTGATCGGATCGGCCCAGCCTGTCGGCGCGCCGACGGCACCCGCAGCACCTGCTGTTCCCCCGGCTGCCGCGGATCCAACGCCCGATATGGTCGTCGATCCCGCAACCGGCGCGCTCATTCCCTTCATTCAGCCTTTCGATCTTGATGCGACGCGGCGTATGGCGGTAGAGGTCACGATCGGCGGGCAGGGGCCTTTTTCCTTCCTCGTCGATACCGGCGCCGAACGGACCGTGATCGCCCGCGAACTGGCCGCCCGACTCAAGCTGGCGCCGGGCGAACAGCTCCGGCTGGCGACCATCGGCGGCTCTGCGACCGTCCCCAGCTTTCGGGTCGCCGCCCTGCAAATGACCGACCTTGAGATGACCGGCTTGGTCGCGCCCGCCTTCTACGGTCGCCATATCGGCGCCGCCGGCCTGATCGGCGTCGACATGCTCGAAGACCGGCGCGTCCTGATCGACTTTCGCAAGCAGCACATGGAGATACTGGCAACGCGCAAGCGTGCTGCACCGATTATCCGCGACGACGACGCCATTGTCGTTACCGCGCGCAATGCCGCGGGCCGCCTTATCCTGTCCGACGCCCGGCTCGATGGAAAGCGCATTGACCTCATCGTCGATACGGGCGCGCAAACGAGCGTCGGAAATCTGGCGTTGCAGCGGCTGGTTGCGGCGAGGCGTGCCAACCGCGTGCCCTTTGTCGAGACTACGCTGAGCGCCGTGACTGGCGAGGCGGTCCCTGCGACGCGGACGGCGATCAAGCGCATTACGGTCAAGGGTCTGGACATCAACGACTTGCCCGTTAGCTTCGCTGACAGCCAAGCCTTTCGGGCGCTGGGTCTTGATGATCGACCGGCGTTGCTGCTGGGGATGGACAGCATGTCACTATTTGACCGGATCGAGATCGATTTCCCCAACCGCCGCGTCGTCTTCGATTTGCCGAGCGGGGCGAGCCGCGAGACCGGCCAGCGTTTCGCGCTCAACAATGCGGCGCGCGGGAGCTAACAAAGCGATCGGTCCGCGGCGCTTGCCCGCGGCGGGATAGCGCGCCATAGCGGCGCGATGCCGCCCGCGCCCGCCTTCGACTTTGCCGGCCAGACCTTTCACCTGCTTGCCGAACGGGCGCTGTTCTGGCCGCGGCACGGGGCGCTGATCGTCGCCGACCTGCATCTGGAAAAGGCGAGCTGGTACGCGGCGCATGGTCAGCTGCTGCCGCCCTACGACAGTCAGGATACGCTCGACCGGCTGACCGATCTTGCGCGGCGGACGGGCGCCCGCGCGATATGGTGTCTCGGCGACAGTTTTCATGATCGAACCGCGGACGAGCGCATCGCGCCGGCGGCGGCGGATCGGCTGCGCGCGCTGGCGGCGATGACCGAACTCGTCTGGGTCGCCGGCAATCACGACGGGCTGACGGGCGGGGCGTGGGGCGGGGCGATCGCCGACGCGCTTTGTGTCGACGGCATCATGCTGCGCCACCAATGTTGCCCGGACGAGGCGCGGCCCGAGATATCGGGGCATTTCCACCCCAAGCTGCGGCTGCAGCTTCGTGGCCGCCCCGTCTCGCGCCCCTGCTTCGCGCATGACGCCAAGCGTTTGATCCTGCCCGCCTTTGGCAGCCTGACCGGCGGCCTCGACGTATTCGACCCGGCGATCGCTGCCAATTTCGCTGGGAGATATCATGCGGCGTTGAATGCGCAGGGGCGGCTGCTCGCCTTTCCCTCGACCGCGGCGACCCGCGATGACGCTACGGCAAGCAAAAGGGCGGCGGCGCGATAGCGCGCTACGGCGCTGTATCGCGCCCTGGCCGCGCTGTGGCCAAAAAGCATCACCCGTCCAAAAACGTCGAAAAAGCAGGGGTCTCGCTGGATCGGGCCGCTATTTGCGGTATGACATAAGGGCAACGAAAAAAGAAATTATCTGAGAGGAGTGCCCAAAGTGACATCATCTTCCCTACTGAATGCCCGTCTGCTTCGCACGACCGCGCTGGGCGTGTCGATTGCCGTCGCGGCCGTCTCGGCGCCTGCCTTTGCGCAGGATGCCACCACCGATAATGCCGAAGACACCGCCAATGCGATCGTCGTGACCGCGCAGGGCCGTTCGCAGCTGCTGTCGGACGTGCCGGTCGCCATTTCGGCGGTCAGCGCCGAAACGCTGCAGAACAGCGGCGCCAACGACATTCGCCAGCTCAACCAGGTGGCGCCGTCGCTGCTCGTCTCGTCGACGGGCTCGGAAGCCAATGGTTCGGCGCGTATTCGCGGCATCGGCACCGTCGGCGACAACCCCGGCCTCGAAAGCTCGGTTCCGGTCTTCATCGACGGCGTCTACCGTTCGCGTTCGGGCATCGGCCTCAACGAACTGGGCGAGATCGACCGAGTCGAAGTCCAGCGCGGTCCCCAGGGCACGCTCGGCGGACGCAATTCGTCGGCGGGCCTGATCAGCATCTATTCGAAAAAGCCCGACTTCAACTTCGGCGCCAGCGGCGAAATCACCTATGGCAACTACGACTATTGGCGCCTGAGCGGCAGCGTTACGGGCCCGATCACCGACAAGGTTGCGGCGCGCCTCGATGGCGTCTGGGTCAAGCGCGACGGCTTCCTGCGCGACACGACGAACAATACCGACGTCAACAACCGCGACCGCTATTTCCTGCGCGGCCAGCTGCTGTTCGAACCGACCGACGCGCTGTCGATCCGGTTGATCGCCGACTATACCTATCGCAACGAAAAATGCTGCGGCGCGATCTATGTCGACAACAGCGTCAACCCGTACATCGGCAATCTCAACAATCCGTCGACGCCGCTGTCGACTGGAGCGACAGGAACGCCGCCAAACGTACCGCAGGCCGATGGCAATAACATCATCAACGTGCTGCGCGACCTTGGTCAACCGCTCAGCGCTTTCAGCCAGGGTTACAGCCGCAACCTGTCGGTCAGCCCCGGCCGCAGTTTCGCTGGCAAGACCAAGGATTACGGCTTTTCGGGCCAGATCGACTGGGACTTGGGCGGCGCGACGCTGACCTCGATCACCGGCTACCGCGAATATCGTTCGGGTCAGGCGGGTGACCTCGACTATGGCGCGGTCGACATCCTCTATCGTGCGCCGAGCGACAATGCCTACCGTCAGTTTCACACCTTCACGCAGGAACTGCGCCTGCAGGGTGAAGCGCTCGACGGCAAGCTCGACTGGCTCGTTGGCGGCTTCTATGCCAATGAAAAGCTGACGGTGCGCGACAATCTGCGGTTTGGCACGCAATATGGCCGCTTCGCCTCTTGCCGCCTTATCTCGGGCGGGGCGCTTGCGGGTCTCTATTCGCCGACGTCACCCGGCTGTGTTGCCGCACGACCGGCCGCCTTCGGCGCGGCTTCCCCGGCGATCTACGCTGCGCTCGATCAACTCGACAGCATCAGCGACAAGGGTAGTATTGACGACCGCTACCGGCAGGACGATACCAACTGGGCGCTTTTCACCCACAATATCTTCCACATCACCGACAAGCTCGATCTGACCTTGGGTGTGCGCTACACCCACGACAAGAAGAAGTTTGCGGCGACCTTCACCAACGACAATCAGGCCTGCGTCAACGTCCAGAATCTGGTCGGCGGTTTTCTTGGCGTCACTGCGTTGCAGCCGGTTTCTGCGGGGCTGATCGGGCTTGCCTGTCAAGGCAACTCGACGGCCGAATTGAACGGCGTTTCGATCAACGATCAGCGCAGCGAAGACAAGTGGACCGGCACCGCGATCCTGTCGTACAAGCCGGTCGACGATCTGTTGATCTACGCAAGCTATGCCCGCGGTTACAAAGCCGGCGGCTTCAACCTCGATCGGTCGGCGCTGAAAAATCCGATCCAGATCGTTGGCGGCGTTCCGACCTGGTCCTTTGCCCAGGCTGGCGGAGCGCAGTCGCTTGTGGGCAATCTGCAGTTCGATCCGGAAACGGTCGACAGCTACGAACTGGGCGCCAAATATTCGACCGGGCCGTTCAGCGCAGGGCTGACCTTCTTCCGTTCGGATTTCAGCAGCTTCCAGCTCAATACGTTTAACGGCAGCGTGTTCCTGGTGCAGAACGTCAACGGTTGCTCGGCTGATCTCAACGGAGCCGATCGCGATCAGAGCAAGTTCACCGGCTCGCCGAACTATAATGCTGCTGCCGTTACAACCGGTGCCTGTGCAGCGGACAATGTGGGCTGGGGCGTTCGTACGCAGGGCTTCGAACTCGAAACCTCGCTGGTTCCGGCGCGCAACTTCCGCATGACCGCTGGTCTGACTTATGCACGGACCAAATATCGCAACAATCTGGTCGGCAATGCATCGGGTGCGCCGCTCGATCCTGCGTTGCGCCTGCTCCCCGGAAACAATCTGTCGAATGCGCCCGAACTGGTCGCGACCGGCAGCGTGACCTGGACGCCCGAAATCGGCAGCAGCGGCCTGACCGGGCTCGTCTATATCGATGGTCGCATGACCAGCGACTATAATACGGGTTCGGATCTTTTCCCGCAGAAGGAGCAGGACGGCTACGCGATCTTCAACGCGCGCGTCGGCGTTCGCGGTCCCGACGAAAAGTGGGGCATCGAATTCTGGGCGCAGAACCTGTTCAACAAGCAATATGCCCAGGTCGCGTTCAACTCGCCCTTCCAGGAAGGCGGCGTGAGCAGCGCATTCTCGGATCCGCAATATCCGGGCGGCCGTCAGCTGTTCTCGCAGTTCCTTGCCGAACCGCGCACCTATGGCGTGACGCTGCGCGGCAAGTTCTGATCGCGTAACATGCGGCCGGCACGCCCGGCCGAATAAGGAACCGCCCGCTTGCCGAAAGGCAGACGGGCGGTTCTTTTTTGTGGAACCTTTGCGCCGACCCTGCATAGGCTGGGGGCATGTTCGCGATCGACTCCCTGCTCGTAAAAATCGCGCTGATCGGCGTGATCGGCATCGGCGCCCAATGGGTGGCGTGGCGAACCAACAAACCCGCGATCGCGCTGATGCTCGTCGCCGGCATATTGGCGGGGCCGGTGCTCGGGCTGATCGATCCGGTGCGCGATTTCGGCGCGCTGCGCGAACCGATGATCAAGCTCGCCGTCGCGGTGATCCTGTTCGAAGGCGGCTTGAGCCTCAAGTTTCGCGAGCTGCGCCAGGCGGGGACCGCGGTCTTCATGCTCGTCTTCATCGGCGTGCCGGTCGGCTGGGCGCTCGGCACTGCCGCGGCCTATTATGGCGCGGGCCTGCCGTTCGAGCTCGCGGCGCTGTTCGGCGGGGTGATGGTGGTGACGGGACCGACCGTAATTGCGCCGATGCTCCGCTCGCTCAACATCGCGCCGCGCGTCAAGAATATGCTCAAGTGGGAAGGGATTGTGAACGATCCGATCGGCGCGCTGCTCGCGGTCGGTATCTACAGCTACATCACCCACGGCGGTGCCGATGCGAATAGCGTGAGCATCGTCACCGACGTCGTCGCGGCGAGCGTGCTGGCGATCCTGATCGGCGGCGCGGCGGGATTCCTGCTGACCTGGGCCTTTCCGCGCGGCTGGGTGCCCGAATATCTGAAGGCGCCGGTGCTGCTGACGACCGTGATCGCGGTCTTCGTGCTTTCGGACCTCATCATGCACGAAACCGGGCTGATCACTGTCACCGTGATGGGCGTCGTGATGGCGAACCGCGAAACCTATTCGACCCGCTCGCTGCAACGCTTCAAGGAGGATCTGACCGTCGTTCTGGTGTCGGGCGTCTTCATCATCCTGTCGGCGACGCTCAACTGGGACGTGGTGAAGAATTTCCAGTTCCGCTTCCTGATCTTCCTCCTTCTGCTGCTCTTCGTCGTGCGCCCGCTGACGATCATGACCGCGCTGCTCTTCACGCGCATCCCGCTCAAGGAGCGGCTGTTCGTCGCCTGGATCGCCCCGCGCGGGATCGTCGCGGTTGCGGTAACGGGCCTCTTCGCGCTGCGCCTCACCGACTATGGCGTGCCGGGGGCGGAGGCGCTGGTGCCCTTGGGCTTCGGCGTCGTTATCGCGACGATCTTTGCGCACGGCTTTACCGCCGGAACCTTCGCGCGCTGGCTCGGCCTCGATCAGGGCAAGGGCGACGGCGTCCTGCTCGTCGGGGCGAACAGCTGGACGATCGCCTTCGCGCAGTTCGTCAAGGAACAGGATCGCGGCGTGATGATCGCCGACGCCAGCAAGTTCGCACTACGCCGCGCGCGACGCGCCGACATTCGCGTCTATCACGGCGACATATTGGACGAGGTGCACGAGGATGCGATCGACATGGGCCAGTATCAGCAGCTCATCGCTGCGACCGACAATGACAGCTACAACGCGCTGATCTGCGGCGAGCTGGCGCCCGAGATCGGCCATGACCGCGTCAGCCGAGTCGCGGGCGAGGCGACCGGCGCGAGCCAGCGGCTCGGTCGCGTGTTCACCATCGGCGGCACCACGATCGACACGCAGCTCGACCGGCTCCACGCCGGATGGACCTTCGGCCGCACCCGGATCACCGAAAAATTCCCCTATGCCGACTTCGTCGCGCGGATGAAGGCGTCGGGGGGCGACAGCCTGATGGTGGTCAAGGCGTCGGGCGACCTCGCAATTTTCTCGACCCGCCACCGCCCGACGGTAGAGGCCGGCGATACGGTGTGGACTTTCGTTCCGCCCGACGACCCGAAGGCGCGCCGCGAGGCAAAGGAAGCGCCCGCGGCGGCCTGACGGTCCGGCGTCAGCGCGCGCGCGCGGCCTGATGCGCGATGTCGGTCATCAGCTTGCGGAACAGCACCGCGCCTGCGGTGCCCGATGCCTTCAGCGCGCGCTCGCATTCCAGCAGCCGCGTCATCAACCGCGCAACGCGCACCGAATCCCAGATGTGCAGCTGCGCCGTCACCGCATCACGCTCTTTCCAGAATACGCCGCTGCTTTTCGCCGCGACGACGGTCGCCGGGTGCGCGCCGGCATCGACCTCGGCGCGCAGCTTGGCGAGCTGCATCGCGCGGATCGCCAGCGCGCGGATGATGCGGATCTCGGCAACGCCGACCGCCGCCGCCTGGGCCAGCATGTCGGGCAGATCGCGCAGCTTGCCGCCGAGCGCGACGTTGATGCACGCGCTGACATCCTCTTCATGCGTCGCGGCGCCCAGCGCGGCGATGTCGGCGGGCGTGACCTGCCGTTGCCGGTCGGGGCCGGCGTCGAGGTAGAGCGCGATCTTCTCGATCTCGCGGCGCATCAGCGCCTGATCGCCCGAGACGAGATCGACGAGCAATTGCGCCTCGGCATTGGCAACCCGCAATCCTTGCGCCGCCGCGGCTTCCATCGCGATGCCGACGAGCGCGCGGCGGTCGGGCTGGTAGCAGATGGCGGCGACGGCATGATTGGCGCCCTCGACCAGCTTGACGAGCTTCGATCGCGCGGTGACCGAGGCGCCGGTCGCGATCACCGGGTTGAGCACGCTGTCCGCGCCGAGCAGCGCCTCGACGGCGGCGAGGCAATCGTCGCCGCCGCCCGAAATCTCGAGCCGGATGACGCGCGCCGGCGAAAAGAGCGACATCGACGCCGCTTCGGCGGCGAGCAGCGCGCCGTCCTGTGCCATCTGGTTCGATGTCAGATCGACCCGCTCGGCCTCCTTGCCGGCCAGCGCGATCAGATGCGCGGCGACGCTTTCCATCGTCGCGTCGTCGGGGCCGGTCAGCAGGATGAAGCGGACCGCGGGATCGAGGCGGCTGAGGCGTTCGAGTTCGCCGGGCTTGACCGACTTCATGCCGGTCAGGGCGCCGGGGCGGACGGCGCCGGCTGGCCGCCGCCGCGGTCGGCGAAGACCGCCAGCCGCGCGACGATCTGGTCGGCGATTCCCGACGCGAGCCGCTCGAGCGTCGTCGATTCGGCGGCGATCGTCGAATATTCGCTGCCGACGACGTCGATCCCGCCATCCTGCGCCGCGGTCGCGTCGAGCAGAACTTCGCCGCTTGCCGCGTCGACGAGCTGATAGCGGGCGCGCAGCGTCCGCCGCTCGCGCGTCACGGCATCGTCGGAGCGGACGCCGAGGCCTGTGATCGAATCCTCGAGCCGCACGTCGAGGCGCAGCCGCTGGCCCGCACCATGTCCGCCCTGCGTCGCCTGCAACCGGTCGCGCAGCGCGTTGCGGACGAGCCAGCCATTATGCCCCTCGATCGGCGCGACATCGACGTCGGCCAACACCTGCGCCACCGCGCCCTTGCTGCCGTTCGCATAGAGCGGCCGGAGCCCGCAGCCGCCAAGAAGCAGCGAAGCGGCGACGAGCGAGGAGGTGAGCAGGTGTTTCATGTCAGGGAACGATATTCACCAGTCGGTCGGGAACGACAATCACCTTTTTGGGTGCGGCGCCGCCGAGCAGCTCGGCGATGCGCGGGCGGGCGAGCGCCGCGGCCTCGAGCGCGGCCTTGTCGGCGCCCTTCGCGGCGGTCATCGTGTCGCGCAGCTTGCCGGCGATCTGGATCGCGATCGTCACCTCGTCATCGACGAGAAGCGCCGGGTCGGCGGCGGGCCAGGCGGCGTCGGCGATCATCGGGGTCGTCCGCTGCGCCGCGGGCAGCGCCGCCCAGGCCTCTTCGGCCAGATGCGGCATCATCGGCGCGACGAGCAGGATCAGCGTCCGGCACGCTTCGGCGCGGGTCGCCGAAGGCTTCGCCTTTTCGATATCGTTGGCGAGCGCGTGGATCTTGGCCACCGCCTTGTTGAAGCCGAGCGATTCGATGTCGGCGGCAACGCCCGCGATCGCCTGGTGCAGCTTGCGCGCCAGCGCCTTGTCCTCGCCGCCGTCGCCGACATTGTCGGTGTCGCCGAACAGGCGCCACAAGCGCTGGACGAAGCGCCACGCACCCTCGATCCCGGCCTCGCTCCACGGCAGATCGCGCTCGGGCGGGCTGTCGGAGAGCATGAACCAGCGTGCGGCGTCGGCGCCATATTGGTCGAGAATGGCGTCGGGATCGACGACATTCTTCTTCGACTTCGACATCTTGATGACCCGGCCGACCTCGACCGGCGCGCCATCGGCCTCCAGCGTCGCGCCGTCGGGGCTGCGCATCACCTCGTCGGGGGTGAAGAAGAGGGGCGGCAGGCCCTCGCCCTGTGCACGGCTGTAGGTCTCATGCGTCACCATGCCCTGCGTGAACAGGCTGGCGAAGGGCTCCTTGATGTCGATCATGCCGAGCTTGTTCAGCGCGCGCGTCCAGAAGCGCGCGTAGAGCAGATGGAGGATCGCATGCTCGATGCCGCCGATATATTGGTCGACGGGCAGCCAGCGGCGGATGACGTCGGGATCGAACGGCTTGTCCGCCGGTGCCGACGCGAAGCGCAGGAAATACCACGACGAATCGACGAAGGTGTCGAGCGTATCGGTCTCGCGCACCGCCTCGCCGCCGCATGTCGGGCAGGCGACATGCTTCCACGTCGGATGGCGGTCGAGCGGATTGCCGGGGACCGAGAAATCGGCATCCTCGGGCAGTACGACGGGCAATTGATCCTTCGGCACCGGCACGAGGCCGCAGGCCGGGCAATGGATGAAGGGAATCGGCGTCCCCCAGTAACGCTGGCGCGAGACGCCCCAGTCGCGCAGGCGCCAGACGGTCGTGCCCTTGCCCCAGCCTTCATGCTCGGCGCGCGCGATGATCGCGGCCTTCGCCTCGTCGATGCTCATCCCGTCGAGGAAGTGGCTGTTCACGAGGCGGCCGGGGCCGGTATAGGCTTCGTCGCCGCGGAAGATCTGGCCGGTCTCGTCACCGTCCGCGATCACGCGGTGGACGGGCAGATCATATTTGCGCGCAAAGTCGAGGTCGCGCTGGTCGTGCGCGGGACAGCCGAAGATCGCGCCGGTGCCGTAATCCATCAGCACATAATTCACGACCCAGATCGGCAGGTGCCAGTCGGGGTCGAGCGGATGCTGCACCGACAGGCCGGTGTCGAAGCCCATCTTTTCCGCGGTTTCGAGCTGTTCGGCCGACGTTCCTTGACGGCGGCACTCCTCGATGAACGCGGCAAGGCGCGGCGCATCCTTGGCGAGCGACTCGGCCAGCGGATGGTCGGGCGAAATCGCCGCAAAGCTGGCCCCGTACAGCGTGTCGGGGCGCGTCGTGAAGACGTCGAAGCCCGGCGCGCCGCCTGCCAGCTTGAAGCTGAATTCCAGGCCCTGCGACTTGCCGATCCAGTTTTCCTGCATCAGCCGCACCTTGTCGGGCCAATGGTCGAGGCTCTTGAGGCCGTCGAGCAGTTCGTCGGCCAAGTCGGTGATCTTCAGGAACCACTGCGAGAGTTTCTTCTTCTCGACCAGCGCGCCCGAACGCCAGCCGCGCCCGTCGATAACCTGCTCGTTGGCGAGCACGGTCATGTCGACGGGATCCCAGTTGACGTAGCTTTCCTTGCGCGTGACCAGCCCGTGCGCGAACAGGTCGAGGAACAGCGCCTGTTCCTGCCCGTAATAGTCGGGCTCGCACGTCGCGAGTTCGCGGCTCCAGTCGATCGCGAGGCCGAGGCGCTTCAATTGCGCGCGCATCGCCGTGATATTGTCGCGCGTCCAGCCGCCGGGGTGGACGCCCTTTTCCATCGCGGCATTTTCGGCCGGCATGCCAAAGGCGTCCCAGCCCATCGGATGCAGCACGTCATGTCCGGTCATCCGCTTGAAGCGCGCGAGCACGTCGCCCATCGCATAGTTGCGGACATGCCCCATATGGATGCGTCCCGACGGATAGGGGAACATCTCGAGGATATAGGCCTTTGGCTTATCCGAACTGTCGGTCGTCGCAAAGCTGTTCGCGGCGTCCCATGCCGCCTGCCAGCGGGCGTCGGCGGCGAGGGCGCCAAAGCGCGTTTCGCGGGTCATTTGGTCGGTTACCCCGTTTGTCAAAATACCATCGATCAAAATAGTGTGCCCCCGCCCTTCGACTGCCCGCAGGACGGGCGCTCAGGATAAACTTCAGCCAAAGGCTGGAAGCGGGGGCCCATCACCTGCCGTTCAAATCCGGAACAACCGGAGATGGATCCCCGCCTTCGCGGGGAAACACCGAAATCCGAAACTCAGCCCTTGATCGCGCTGCGGCGCAGGTCGCGGGCGCGGGTGAGGATGATTTCTTCCAGCTTCTGCACCGTCGCGGCCTGAACCGGCGCGTCGACCCAGGTGCCGTTCTGGGCGACCTGACGCAGCGCGGCGACGCGCAGCGCATCGGCGCGCAGGTCACGATCGAGGATCGACACGGTCACCTTCATGCGCTCGTTCGGATTGCCGGGGTTCGCATACCAGTCGGTGATGATGACCCCGCCCGAGCTGTCGGCCTGCAGCAGCGGCATGAACGACAGGGCGTCGAGCGACGCGCGCCACAGATAGGAATTGACGCCGATCGTCGTCACCTGGCTCGCCGCCAGGTCGGCGCGCGGCCGGTCCTTCCCGCCGCAGGCCGACAGGCCGAGCGCCGCGACCCCGATCAGGGCGAGCGCGGCCGGACGACGACCGAGCGAGGCAAGAAGGGTAAGCTTGGACATGCCGTAACACCTTATTCTGGGCGCGCGGGCAGCAAATGGCGGGCGCGCATGCGGAAATTTGCAAGCGTCTCTATCGCCCTTGCCGCCGTCCGGCAAGCGCGCCATTTCCGGTGTTTCGACCGTTCATCCCCGGCTCATCTCCGCCCGCCACTGTGCTGTTCGCGCAACATGTTCGGCGAAAAGCCGGCGACGCGCGATCAATCGGTCGGGAATCACTGGAATTGTCGCCCCCGTCGTCCTATCTCAGGAGTCGATTGGGGTTGGAGTCGCAGAGCAATGGCGCGGAATTCGCGACATTTTTGGAAAGCAGGCCTGTTCGCGGTAGCAGCGGTTACCGTTGCGCTTCCGCCTGCGCTCGCGTCGATGACACGCGCCGACCGGATTCGCGACACCCAGCTTTCGAATTCGGTGCTTGGCCAATTCACCCCGGCGTCGGGCGACCCGCGCCTGATCGCCCGCTATATCAAAATCTCGGAAGAGGCGCGCCGCGGCTTCAGCTTCACGCCCGCGCTGCCCGATGACGGACACAAGAATCGCGCGATCACCGTCGTGATTCGCGCCCGCGACGATTCGTCGAGCGCACGCACCGCCGCGCTTGCCGCAGGCCGCACCAAATCGCCGATCTCGATCGCCCCCGTGACCTATAATCTGGGCGCGTCGGTCGGGTTTGAAAAATTCGTGACCCCGGCGCTGCCCAGCGGCACCGACCTGCGCAACCTGCCGGTCGCGCGCGCGCCCGAACAGGCCGACAACAAGAAATCGCGCTTCGCGACGAAGATGGTCAGCCGTCCGACCGATCCGGCCGGCGCGACCGATCGCATCACTGCGCCGGGCGAAGAGCAGACCGTCGATGTCGTCAGCAGTTATCGCCTGACCAAGAATCTCGATGTGACCGCGGGCGTCCGTTACAAGGCCGACGACCGCTTCCAGCCGCTGACGGACGCGCGCCGCGACAGTCAGGCGGTCTATGTCGGAACCGCTTTCCGCTTCTAAAAGCTGTACCGATCGTCGGGCCAGTTCGGCCTGCGGACGATAATGCCCCAGGCTTCCGGTGCTAACGCGCCAACGCGCGCCGCGCCTTGCGCGTCGCCGCCTTTGCTTCCCATGCGTCGATGGCGGCCCAACCGGGCGCGAGGCCGCTTGCGGCGCTGGCGCGGGCCAGCGCACGGGCGCGCGCCGGGGTCATCCCGCCCAGCGCAACCGCTTGTCCGCCGGCCGCACGCGCGAGCCGCAGCCACTGGGCGCGGCCGAGCGGTGCTGCGCCGGGATGCGACCGCGTCGGGTGAAGCGGCGAGACGAGCGCCGCGTCGGCGCCCGCCCGCCGGGCGCGGTGCGCCTCGCGGCGGTCATGGACCGGCATGGTGACGATCAGGCCGATCGCGCGTGCCTGCGCCGCCCGGCGCGCGGCATGCTGCCGCAGATGGACGCCATCGGCCCCCCAGCGCCACGCCTCGGCGGGCAATCCCGCAATCAGCAGCATCAGCCCGCGCGCTTTCGCGACGCGCGCAAGGCGGCGCGCGAGGCGCCAGCGCGCGCCCTGCGGCAGCGCGTCGTGCCGCAGGACGATGCCGCTTCCCGGCGGCAACAGCGCGGCGAGCCCCACCGTTCCGGCCGCGCTGCGTGCGTCGCTCATCAGCCAGCATGCGGGCAGGGGGTGGCGTCGGACCATCGCCCTTCCTATAGGCGCGTCGCGGGCGCACGCAATGCGCCCTTCGAGGATGACGATATGAGCGATGCGGCAAGCCGGCTGGCCGAGGTGGAAACGAACATTGCAGAGGCGGCGCGCCGCGCCGGGCGCAAGGCGGGCGACGTCTGCCTGATCGCGGTGTCGAAAACGCATGAGGCGCACGCGATCCGCCCGCTGATCGCCGCCGGCCAGCGCCATTTCGGCGAGAACCGCGTGCAGGAGGCGGCGGCCAAATGGCCCGCCCTGCGCGGTGAAGCCCCCGATGTGACGCTGCACCTGATCGGTCAGCTCCAGTCGAACAAGGCCGAAGAGGCGGTCGCGCTGTTCGACGCCATTCACTCGGTCGACCGCAGCTCGCTCGTCCAGGCGCTCGCCAGGGCGTGCGACAAGCTCGGCAAGCGGCCGCAGCTTTTTGTTCAGGTCAATATCGGCGACGAGGAGCAGAAGGGCGGCTGCGCCGTCGCCGATCTCGCGGCGCTGCTTGCCGAGGCGAAGGCGGCCGGGCTGGCGATCGACGGCCTGATGGCGATCCCGCCCGCCGACGTGGAACCGGCGCCCTATTTCGCGCTCCTCGACGAGCTGGCCGAGCGCCACGGCCTGCCGCTACGCTCGATGGGAATGAGCGGCGATTATGAAAAAGCGGTCATGCTCGGCGCGACCCACGTCCGCGTCGGCACCGCCCTCTTCGGCGCGCGCGACTAGGCCCCAAACCCGCAGAAGCCTACGGATCGCCTTACAAGCGGCGGCCCATCGCTGCTAATAGCCCGCGCCAATGTTCGCCGAGGCGGCGCTGGAACAGCATCAGGTCGAAGCCGTGGCGCGCGGCATGGCTTTGCGGGATTTGATCCCAGCCGCGATGCTCGACGGTGACGCGCGTTTCGGCGCCGACGGCGTCGAAGCGCACCTCGACTTCGGTGGTCTGGTCGGCGGCAAAGCTGGGAACGCGCCAGCCGAAGGCAAGCCGCTCGCCGGGTTCCCACGCGTGGATGCGACCGATTTCCCATTCGCGGCCGTCGGCGAAGCGCATCACCAGCCGCCCGCCCGGCCCCGCGGGATCGAAGCGCGGCACGCCGTCGTCGCCGCGCGCCAGTTCGAACAGCGGATGGCTTTGCCACCAGCTGCCGATGTCGCGGGTGAACACCTCGAAGGCGCGCGCCGGGGTGGCCGCGACGCGCAGGGCGACGATCACCGCGGCGCCGCTCATGGCGCGCGGCTCATGGCGCGCCGCGCTCGACATGCGCCTTGAAGGCGGCGAGCTGCTCGCTCCACAGGCTTTCGGTTTCGGCGAGCCAGCCCTTGAGCGCGTCGGTCGCGCCGTCCTTCAGGCGATAGATGCGGACGCGGGCGTCGAAGGGCAGATAATGATCCTCGACCAGCCCGCCATCTTTCAGCGCCTTGAGGTGCCGGCTCATCGCGGGCGGCGCGAGGCCCAGCGTGCCCGCCAGCTCGCCGGCGCTATAGGGGCGCCGCCCGAGCAGTTCGACCGCGCGCCGCCGCCGCGGGTCGGCGAGCGCCGCAAACACGGCATCGACCGCAGCCGCGCTCAATCGTCGAGCCGCGTCTGGGTGGTGAAGCCGCCCTCGGCGTCCCATTCGGCGGCGGTCTTGGCCGCGACCGTGACGCCGAAGGTCCAGATATGCCCCTCGGGATCCTTGGCGCGATAGGTGCGGTCGCCATAAAATTGCGTCTCGGGTTCGGCGATGATCGCGGCGCCCGCCGCGCGCGCCGCCGCGCAATGCGCATCGATATCGTCGCCGGGGGCGAGCTGGACATGGACGCTCTGGGTGTTCTTGCCGCCGATCGACTGCGGGCTCTTGTGATCGTCGGACCATTCGTTGCCGATCATCACCACCGAGGCGCCATAGCCCATTTCGCTGTGCGCGAGATTGCCGTCGGCATCGAGCAGCACGAACAGCGGTTCGAATCCGAAGGCCCCTTCCAGCCAGCGGAACGCCGCCTTGCTGTCGCGATAGCTGATCGCGCTCGACAGCCCTTTGGGGCGGTGCGTTTCGGCCATGTCTCTCTCCTTCGACTCATTATTTTCAGAATGAAGAATATTTATCAAAAAACGAAACTAAATGCAATTGCGTGTGAAGTTGCTAGAAAATGGCATGCCCGATCTCGCCCGCTGCGTCGCCGAAGCCTATCAGACCGCGCTACCGCACCGCGGCCAGGGCAAGGTCGCCGATTATATTCCCGCCCTCGCCGGGGTCGATCCCGATCGCTTCGGCTTCGCCCTCGCGCTGCCCGACGGAACGGTCCACGCCGCGGGCGACGCCGACGAAGCCTTTTCGATCCAGTCGGTGTCGAAGGTGTTCACGCTCGCCCTCGCGCTGCGCCGGGTCGGCAGCTCGCTATGGGACAGCGTCGGCCGCGAACCGTCGGGCAGCGCCTTCAACTCGATCGTCCAGCTCGAAAGCGAGCAGGGGGTGCCGCGCAATCCGTTCATCAACGCCGGGGCGATCGCGACCACCGACCGGCTGATCGACGGTCGCTCAGCCGACGAGGCGGTCGACGAGATCGTCACCTTCATGCGAGCGAGAGCGGGCGACGCTAGCGTGGCGATCGACACCGGGGTTGCGGGGTCGGAAAATGATACCGGCGCGCGCAACCGCAGCCTGTCCTATTTCATGGACGCCTTCGGGACGCTGCGCCACCCGGTGGAGACGGTGCTGTCGGTCTATTTCCGCCAATGCGCGCTGTCGATGAGCTGTCGCCAGCTGGCGCAGGCCGGCCTGTTCCTGGCCTTCGAGGGCCGCGACCCGCGCACCGGCGAACAGCTTCTCGACCCGCACCGCGCGCGGCGCATCAACGCGATCATGATGCTGTGCGGCCATTACGACAATTCGGGCGAATTCGCCTTTCGCGTCGGCCTGCCCGGCAAGAGCGGGGTGGGCGGGGGCATCCTGTGCATCGCACCGGGGCAGGGGTCGATCGCGGTCTGGTCGCCGGGCCTCAACGAAGCCGGAACATCGCTCGTCGGCGCGCTCGCGCTCGAACATTTCGCCTATGCGGCGGGTTGGTCGGTGTTCGATTAATCCTGGTCGGCGACGAGCGTCAGGCTGACCCTGGCGGTACCGCTGCGGTGCATGCCGATTTCCTTTGCCGCGGCCTGCGAAATATCGATGACGCGGCGACCGCCGAAGGGGCCGCGGTCGTTGACGCGGACGATCACACTCTGGCCGTTGGACAGGTTGGTAACGCGGACCTTGCTGCCGAAGGCGAGCGTGGGGTGCGCGGCGGTCATCTGATCGGGGTCGAAGCGCTCGCCGCTCGCGGTGCGATTGCCCGCGAGTTCGCGGCCGTAATAGCTTGCCGTGCCGTTGCCGATTTCGGTCTCGCCGCCGCCGATCTGATCCTGCGCCACCGCCGGCATCGCCAGCATCAACGCCAAACTCATCGCCATCACGCGCCGCATGCGCAGCCTCCCCCGTTTCAGGTGGAGCGCTCAAAGCAGCGGCGCGAGCGGCTTGCAAGCCGCCCGCGCCGTGCCGGTTTGATTCTGCGCCTAGTGGTTTGGTGACTCAGACGTCCAGATTGGCAACCGACAGCGCGTTGGTCTGGATGAAATCGCGCCGCGGCTCGACCTCGTCGCCCATCAGCCGCTCGAAGATTTCATGCGCGACATCGGCCTGTTCGGCCTCGACGCGCAGCAGCGAGCGGTTGGCGGGGTCGAGCGTGGTTTCCCACAATTGCTCGGCATTCATCTCGCCCAGTCCCTTGTACCGGCTGATCGACAGGCCGCGGCGGCTGTGCGTGAAGATGGCATCGAGCAATTCGGACGGGCGCGTCACCGGCGCGGCCTTTGCGGCGCTCGCGGCGGTCGGTGCCTCGCCATCCTCGCCCTCGGCATCGCTGTCGGCCTCGACGACCGTAGCAGCGCTGGCTTTCACCAGCCGTCCGGGGCCACCATAGGTTTCGGCCTGTTCGGCGGCGAGTTTGTGAAGGCGGCGCGCCTCCTGGCTCGCGAGGAAACCGGCATCGATCGCGTGATGGTCGCTCACTCCGCGCCAGCGGCGTTCGAGCGTATAGCCGCCGCCTTCGACCGCCTCGACGGTCCACACCGCTTCGGCGCCGCCGGTCAGCGCGCGCTCGGCGGCATTGAGCCAGTTCGCGGCAGTTGCCGCAGCGCTGTGGCGTCCGGCCGTATCGAGCGCCGGATCGAGGGCGCCGACCAGCGCCAGCGCCTCGACCAGCCCATGATCGAGCGTGCGCGGGACGTAACGCATCAGCGCGCGGAGTCGTCGGCCATGCTCGATCAGGCCGCGCAGATCGTTGCCCGATCGTGCGCCGCCCGGCGTTTCGAGCATCAGCGCGTCGATCCCGGCATCGACGAGGTAATTTTCGAGCGCGGTGTCATCCTTCAGATACACCTCGCTGCGCCCCTTTGCGACTTTGTAGAGCGGCGGCTGGGCGATGTAGAGATGGCCGTTCTCGATGATCTCGGGCATCTGGCGGTAGAAGAAGGTGAGCAGCAGCGTGCGGATATGCGCGCCGTCGACGTCGGCGTCGGTCATGATCACGATCTTGTGATAGCGCAGCTTTTCGATGTTGAATTCGTCGCGGATCCCGGTGCCGAGCGCCTGAATCAGCGTGCCGACTTCCTTCGACGAAATGATGCGGTCGAAGCGCGCCCGCTCGACGTTCAAAATCTTGCCCTTCAGCGGCAGGATCGCCTGCACATGCCGGTCGCGGCCCTGCTTTGCGCTGCCGCCTGCCGAATCCCCTTCGACCAGGAAGAGTTCGCATTTGCTGGGGTCGCGTTCCTGGCAATCGGCAAGCTTGCCGGGCAGGCTCGCGATATCCATCGCGCCCTTGCGCCGTGTCAATTCGCGCGCCTTCTTCGCGGCCTCGCGCGCCGCGGCGGCGTCGATCACCTTCTGGATCACCGCCTTGGCATAGGCGGGATTTTCCTCAAGCCATTCGGTCATCCGGTCGGCCATCAGGCTTTCGAGCGGCTGGCGCACTTCCGACGAGACAAGCTTGTCCTTGGTCTGCGAGGAGAATTTCGGATCGGGCAGCTTGACCGAGACGATCGCGGTCAAGCCTTCGCGCATATCCTCGCCCGTCAGGCTGACCTTTTCCTTCTTCAGCAGGCCCGATTTTTCACCATAGCCGTTGAGCGTGCGCGTCAGCGCTGCGCGGAAAGCGGCGAGGTGGGTGCCGCCATCGCGCTGCGGGATATTGTTCGTGAAGCAGAGGACATTTTCATAATAGCTATCGTTCCACTCAAGCGCGACGTCGATGCCGATGCCGTCGCGTTCGCTGCTGATCGCGATCGGATCGGGCAGCAGCGGATTCTTGTTGCGGTCGAGATATTTGACGAAGGCCGCAATCCCGCCCTCGTAGAACAGGTCGTGGACGACATGTTCGGCGTGGCGCGCGTCGACCAGCTTGATCCTCACGCCGGAATTGAGAAAGGCGAGCTCGCGATAGCGATGTTCCAGCTTTTCGAAATCGAATTCGGTGACATTCTTGAAGGTATCGGTCGATGCCATGAAGGTGACGCGGGTGCCCTTCTTGCCCGCAGGCGCCGGCCCGTTGACCTTGAGCGGCGCAACCGAATCGCCATGCTCGAAGCGCATCCAATGCTCTTCGCCATCGCGCCAGATCGTCAGTTCGAGCCATTCGCTGAGCGCGTTGACGACCGATACGCCGACGCCGTGCAGACCGCCCGACACTTTATAGGCATTGTCGTCGCTCGTGTTCTCGAACTTACCGCCCGCGTGAAGCTGGGTCATAATGACCTCGGCCGCCGAAATGCCTTCCTCGGCATGGATGCCGGTCGGGATGCCGCGCCCATTGTCCTCGACGCTGACCGATCCGTCGCTGTTGAGCGTGATCAGTACCAGATCGCAATGGCCGGCGAGTGCCTCGTCGATCGCATTGTCGCTGACTTCGAACACCATGTGATGCAGACCCGACCCGTCGTCGGTGTCGCCAATATACATGCCAGGCCGCTTGCGCACGGCGTCGAGGCCTTTCAGCACCTTGATCGAATCGGCGCCGTAGCTGTTCTGATTGGGCTGTTTGGGGGCGCCTTCGCTCGCGCCGCTCACGGGGGTATCTGTCATGCCGATTATATAGGGTCGGCGGCCGCAAAACCCAAGCAAAAATGCGCCGCTCGGCGCGCTGCCGACGGGCGTTGCGCGCGGCGGCGGCGGCGGCTAGTTTCGTGGGATGAAAAGCCCTGCCACCCCCCGTTCGATCCTTTCCGCCGTTGCGCTTGCCGCGCTCGCGCTCGCCGGCTGCTCGCAGCCTGCGCCGCCCGCCGACAATGCCCCCGTTGTCGCCGGCCCGCCGCTTGCGACGCGCGCGGTGATGACCGGCACCGAAGGCCCGACGCTTCCCGCCTGCTCCAGCATCAGCCGCGTCAAGGACGGCGGCACCGATGTCTATTGGGCGCCGGGCGAAACGCGCGCCGTGAAGGCCAAACTGCCCGGCGCGATGAAGGTGTCGGTGTGCGAGGCAACCGATGACGACGCCTGGTTCGGTATCGTCTTCGCGGCCCCCGGCACCGACGAGGATATGTGCGGCGTCGGCCGCTCGGTCAGCAGCGCGCGCGAATATCAGGGACCGTGCCGCTGGGGCTGGATCCGCGGCGGAACGGTACGGCTCGGCGCCTAGCTCGGCTGCCTAACGGCAATCCTCGATCACGCGGCCGATTTCGGACTGGACGGGTAGGGTCAGCGCCCGGCCGTTCGCGGCTTCGAGCGCAAAGCGGCCGCGACTGAAGGCGATGCGGTCGAGCCGGATGTCGCGGCTCGGTACGATTGCCGTACCGCCGTCGAAGCGCACCTGGTCGGTGGCCGCGCTGGTGCGCAGTGCGACGGTGCCGTCGAGCGCGGCGGTCAGCCGGATAGCGCCGCCGCTGCACGCCATGGTCAGCAACGGCGCCGCGCCAGCGGACGGCGCGAAGATCGCGCTGCGGCTGCCGGCATCATAGCGCCAAGCGCCGCGATCGAGCGCGCGGTCGTCCCACCCTTGCGTCGGCGCGGGGGCTGGCGGCGGCGGTGTCACAGCGGGCGGTTGCTGCGCGGGGGCGGGCGGCGGGGCTTCGGCCTTCGGAATCGCGGCGCAGCCGGCGAGCAGCAGCGCCGTCGCCGCCATGGCCGTGAACCCCGCCGTCTTGCCGCCCCAAACCATCCTCAAAACCCCTGCCAATCGATCACCTCATCCAGTTCGGCGCGCGGAACCGGCCATTGATTCACCGGCGCCGCCGCATCGGCATGGCCGATCGCCAGCCCGGTGAACAAGATCTGGTCGTCGCCCAGTTCCAGCTCGTGCCGGATCGTCGCGCCATACATCGCCCAGCACTCCTGCGGACAGCTTGCAAGGCCATGTTCGACCAGCAAAAGCATCACCGACTGGAGCCACATGCCCATGTCGGCCCATTGCGGCGGTCCCATGATGCGCGAACAATGTAGGAAAAGCATCACCGGTGCGCCGAAACCCCGGTAATTCTCCATGAACCGAGCGAGCCGGCCCGGCTTATCCTCGCGCGGGATGCCGAGCGAGGCGTAGAGCGCCTCGCCGACGCCGAAACGCCGGCTTTCCCACGGGTCGGTCAGTCCGCGCGGGTAGATGTCATATTCGGGTTGCTGGCCGTCGCGTCCCATCGCGATCCGCGCCGCCACCGCCGCCTTCACCCGCTCCCAGCGCGCGCCGGTAACGACCGTCACCTGCCACGGCTGCAGATTGCCGCCCGATGGCGCGCGCTGCGCGTCGGCAAAAACCCGCGCCAGTACCGCCCGGTCGATCGGGCGGTCCGAAAAGGCGCGCACCGAACGGCGGCGGTGCAACGCTTCGGCAACGGACAGGGCATCATTCGCTGGCATATTTATCCTCTCGGCGTTTTCCGAACAGCAAGCCGCGTTCGAGCCGGGCCTTGAGCTGCCGATAATAGCTCGTCAGGAACACGTCATCCTCTTCGGCGACGGGGCGGCCGATTTTGCCGCGGATCGTGTCAGCGACATCGCGCATCGCGCGCGGATCGGCGCCGCGCAGCACGCGCTCCAGTTCCTGCAATTCATAGATGCCATAGACGGCGAGTTCGGCGTCGGTGAAGCGGATCGCGTCGACCCCGCCGCCATCGGCGGTGATGTCGCGGTCAAGCTTCGCGCGCTTCGCCATCACGACCCAGGTGCCGGCGATCAGGTCGCCCATCCGCATCCGGTCGCGGTTGAAGAGCAGGAACAGGCTGAGCGTCAGCGACCAGGCGACCCCCGCGAGCGCAGTCCAGCCCGATACCATATCCTCGGCCGCGCCGACGCCCATCATGGTGAGGGGAAGGAAGAGCTCAAGCTCGCGGATCAGGTTGCGCGCGACCACCGCATCGGCGGTGAGCCGGCCGCCGTCGCGCGCGACGACGCGGATGCCCATCAGCCGCTTGCCGGGGGTCGCCGCACGCGCGCCAAGTTCGAAGCCGATGAACCAGAAGGTGCGCAGAACAAAGGCGCCGAGCAGCCAGACCGTCACCGCGATCGAGGAATTGGACGCAAGCCCGGCCCAGAGGATCAGCAGAGTGAACAGGATGAGCGTCAGGACGATGAGGATCAGGTCGATCAGCAGCGCGCCGAGCCGGAGCGCCGCGCTTGCAATGCGCAATTGCAGGTCGACCCCTTCGGGCGTCACGAATTCGCGCAGCTTCTTTTTCTGCGCCGCGCGCATCCGCAGGTTGCCCGCCGCGCTCAAGCGACATTCTCGCGGCGCGGAATGTAGAAATAGGCAAGCCAGAAGGCGAGCATCAGCGATCCGATCGCATAGCGCATCACGGTATCGGTGATGAGCTGGCGCCCGAACCCTTCGAGCAAGCCGGCGGCGAGCAGCATCAGGATGACGCCGACCATCACCTTGCCCGCGGTGCGGCCTGCCTCGGCGGCGGCCTGGAGGCGCGAGCGGGCGCCGGGAAAGACGACCGCGCTGCCGATCCGCAGCCCCGCCGCTCCGGACAGGGCGGCGGCGAACAATTCGGTCGTGCCGTGGATGAACAGCCAGCCGCCGAAATCGACGCCCAACCCTTTGGACGAAAAGACCGCGAGCATCGCGCCCAGCCCGATCCCCTGATAATATTCCAGCATCATCGTCGGAACGCCGAAGGCAAAGCCGAGCGCGAAGGACATGATCGAAACGCGGCTGTTGTGGGTAAACAGGAAGGTCGCAAAGACGTGCAGCGCGCCCTGATCCTCGCCCCCCGCCTTGCCGTGACCCAGTGTCGAGCGCAGAAACTCCACTGTCGCGCGCGGGTCGCGCCCGCCGGCCATCTCTTCGGGGACGAAATTATAATACCATTCGGGATTATGCGCGACGAGCGACCAGCTTGTCAGCGCGCCGAGCGTGATGATCAGCGCGATGATCAGCGTTTCCTTCCACACCGCGCGCACCGCCGCCGGCCAGTCGTAAAGGAAGAAGCGGCGCAGGCGGCTGAGCCGCGTTTCGCGGACGCCGTAAATCAGGAAATAGCCGCGCATCGCCAACCCTTCGAGGTGGTCGAGCAGAGCCTTGTCGAGCATCGTCGCGCGCGCGATCGATAACGACGACAGCGTCGCGCGATAGAGGATCGGGAGCTGCAGCAATTCGTCGCTCGACAGCGCCTTGGCACCGCGCGTCTCGAGACGGCCGAGCAGCGTGTCGAAGGCAATCCAGTCGGCCTCGCGCTCGGCGCGAAAACGGCTGGTCGAAAAGCCGGGGGCGTCGGCCGGGCGCGCGGTTTCCATCACAGGCTCCCCTGCCGTTTGATGCCCAGATAGGCTTCGACGACATGCGCGCCCATCGCATCGGCGGGGACTTCGATGACGTCGGCGCCCAGCCGCTGGAGCCGCGCGATGACCAGCTGACGATCGCGCAGCATCGCCGCGGCGACATTGGCGCGCGTCACGTCCGATCCGCTTTCGGGGCGGCGGCGTTCCTCGTCCTCCAGCTCCTCGTCCTTGATGACGACGAACAGCAGCCGGTGTTTCTTGACCAGCCGGCCCGCGGCGCGGATCATCAGGTCGGCGCTCGTCGCTTCGGTGAATTCGGTGAAGAGGATAATCAGCGACCGGCGGTTGAGCTCGGCGCCGAGCGTCGACAGCGCGAGGGTAAAATTGCTCTCGACCGGCGCATAATCGATGCGGCTCGCCGCGCGTTGCAGCGCGGGAAAATCCTGCGTGTGCATATAGGCGGGGGTCATGCCGATCGGCTTGGCGGCAAAGGAAAAGAGGCTGATCCGGTCGCCAAGCTTCAGTCCTGCATAGGCGAGCAGCAGCGCCGCCGATACCGCGCGGTCGACGCGCGGCATCGCGCCGACGGGTTCGGCCATCGTGCGGCCGGCGTCGATGGCCAGCACGACGCGGTTGTCGCGCTCGACCCGATATTCCTTGGCAAGCAGCTTGACGTGCCGCGCCGATGCATTCCAGTCGATCGCGCGCCGATCCATGCCCGGCTGATACTCTGCCAGCGCCTCATATTCATGGCCTTCGCCGCGCAGCTTCTGCTGGCGGAGCCCGAACCAGCTGTTGCGCTGGAACAGGCGGCGGCCTTCGTCGGTAACGAGGCGCATGTTGGGCACGACGCTGATCGCGCGGTCGATCGCGAAGCGGCGCTGTTTCCAGACCAGGCCGAGCGGCCCCGCCCAGCGCACCCACAGCGCATCCACGGCTGCCTGCCCGCGTCGCGACGCAGTCAGCGGAAGCCGATGGGCGAGCGCGGCATCATCGCCGTCGCCCACCGTTTCGAAAGCCGCCGCGATGCGGCCGCCGGGCGCCAACCGCTCGTCGAGCGACAGCGCGAACTCGGCGCGGCGCGGAAGGGTCGGCGCGCGCGCCGCAAGCATCATTTCGAACGGTTCGCCGACCCCGATCTGCAGCGGGAACTGGGCGTCGAGCGCAAGTTTGCGCGGCGCCGCGCCGGTCAGCGTATCGAGGAGCAGCCCCAGGGCGACGAGCGCGATCCAGCCGAGCGCGACGAGCCAAAGGTCCGGGCGCAGCAGGCCGAGCGCCAGCGCCACGGGGGCGCCGAGCAGCAGCAAATAGATCGCGCGCCGCGTCGGGTAGATCACCGCGGCACGTCCACCCGGTCGAGCAGCGCAGCGACGACCTGTTCGACGCCGCGCCCCTCGATCTCCGCCGCGGCCGACAGGATCACGCGGTGGCGCAATACGCCGCCGGCGAGTCGCTGCACGTCGTCAGGGATCACATAGTCGCGGCCGTCGAGCGCGGCGGCTGCGCAGGCGGCGCGGGCAAGCAGGCTCGCGGCACGCGGACTCGCGCCGCATTCGAGGTCGGCACTTTCGCGGGTCGCGCGCACCAGCCGGACGATATAGTCGACGATCTCGTCGGCCAGGCGGACGGTCGCGATCGTGTCGATCGCGGTGCCGATCGTCGCGGCGTCGGCAACCTGCCCGACGCCGAAATCGGCGACCACGGGGCTTTTGAAGCGCCCGCCGTGTTCGGCCACGATGCGCCGCTCCTCGTCGGCGTCGGGATAATCGACGACCAGCTTGAACAGGAAGCGGTCGAGCTGCGCTTCGGGCAGCGGATAGACGCCCTGCTGCTCGATCGGATTTTGCGTCGCCAGTACGGTGAAGCGCGGACTCATCGGATGCGGTTCGCCGTTGATCGTCACGCGCCGCTCCTGCATCGCTTCAAGCAGCGCCGCCTGCGTCTTGGGCGGGGTGCGGTTGATTTCGTCGGCAAGCAGCAACTCGGTGAAGATCGGCCCCTTGGTCAGGGTGAAGCTCGACGTCTGGAAGTTGAAAAGGTTCGATCCCAATATGTCGCCGGGCATCAGGTCGGGGGTGAACTGGATGCGCCCGAAATCGAGCCCGACGGCGCGGGCGAAAGCCTGCGCGAGCAGCGTCTTGGCGGTTCCCGGCGGGCCTTCGAGCAGCACATGGCCCCCTGCGAGCAACGCGATCGTGACCATGCGGGTCAGATCCTGCTGCCCGAACACGACCTTGGCGACTTCGCCCTCGATCGCAGCGCCGAGCGCCTGAACGCCCTCGATAGTGTCAGCCGTCACGCAATAATTCCTTCCTGATGTCGTGCAGCGCCTGCGCGTCTGCCAGAAATTCATGGGTGTTGCGCGCGAGCGGGAGGCGGCGCGCGAGAGTGGCGAATGAGGCGCTATCCGCCTTCAGATGGCGGTCGATCCATGCGTCGGTTTCCTCGGCGCTCAGACCGCCGGGGGCGTGCAACCGGCGTGCGATTGCGCCGCGCTGGCTGCGCACATAGGCATCGGCACCGTCGAGTTCGCGGCGCGCCTGCCGGATCAGGTCGGCGCTGTTGGCGATCAGCGCCTGTTTGGAAATCGGAATCGCGCGCGCCGGACGCAGCGCGGGGCCGAAGCGCGCCCATGCCTGCCACAGCGCGAGCAGGCCGGCGGCGATCAGGCACAGGGTGATCCCGATGAACGGCGGGACAAAGGCGAAGCGCAGCAGCGACCGACCGCCGCCGAAGCCGTTGAGCGTCAGGTCGAAGGCGATCCCTGCCGCTTCCGCATCCTCGCCCACGGCATCGATCAGCATGGCCGCGGCATGCGCCTTGTCGCGCGACGCAAAGGCCAGATTGTTGAGGAGGTCGGGCTCGGCCAGAACATAGAATTCGCGATTGCTCGTCCGCGCCAGCACCGCGCCGCCGTTCGCGCCGGGGATCAGCGTCTCGAGGCCGGCGCCGCTGACCGTCTGGGCATTGTCCGGCAGCGGCACGGCAAAGCGGCGGCGCGCAACATCGGCGGTGACGGCCTGCGCCTTCGCCTGCGGCATCGCGATCTCGACCGTCCCGAAATAGCTTTGCGGCAGCAGGCGGGTGGGGGCGGGCAGCGGCACGCCGAAACCGGCCCAGCCCGGCTTGTGACCCTCGCCGGTGCCCGGCATCGTCCGCCACTTGGGCAGGACGAGCAGAACCGGACCATTGCCCTGTCTCGCCAGTATATCGGCGACATCTTCGGCATCGGTGTCGGCCGCGGGCGTCAGGACGAGCAGGGGCTTGTGGTCGTCATAGGTTGCCGTCTCGACGCTGCGGCGCAGCTCGACATCGGCGCGGGCGCGCTCGGCGAGGTCGACGATCCCCGCGAAGCCGGGCGCCGCCTTCGACAGCGCGTGCCCGCCGCCGTCATTGCCGCCCGACAGCTGCGGGCCAAGCGCAACCAGCGCCCATAGCGCGATGAAGGCGACGACCCCCACCGCGACCACTGCTGCGATCAGCCGCGGGTCGAAGGGGTTGTCGCGGTCGCTGCGCCCCGTCATGCGCGCGCCCAGTTCTTCGGCACCGTCAGCTCCGAATAGGCGCCGCGGCACGCGTCCCATGCCGCTGCGTCGATCGACCGTCCGCCGAACAGGCTGATTTCGACCGAGCGCGCGATGCGGCTGAACGCGTTGCGGGCGACGCCCGGCAGATCCCGCGCTTCCGCCAGTTCGCGCGACGTCATCGCCGGCCGCACCAGCCCCGGCCGCCGCGCGCTGATATCCTCGACGCTGCGATAGAGCAGCAGATGAACCGCCTCGGCAAAGCGCCCCTCGGCGGCGAGCGCGTCGGCTTCGGCCAGCAGCGCGCGCGCCGCACCCGCTTCGACCGCGCCCGCCTCATCCGCCTCGGCGCCCGCTCCGGTCTTGCGCAGGAAGGGCAACGCGTTGACCCAGCGCGCAAAGGCGGGGACGGTGAAATAGAGGATCAGCAGGACGAGCAAGATTGCGCCGCCCCACAGCATCGGCTTCAGCGCCGGCGCGCTCCATTCGAAGAAGCGGCCGATCGCTTCGAACAGCGATTTCAGCCAGTCGGGAACGTCGGGCGGCGGCGGCGGCGCGGGAAAGGCCGTCTGGATATCGCCGCGGGCAACCGTCTGACCATAAGCCGGATCGACGAGTTCGGGATCGAGCAGCCAGCCCTGATCGGGTGCGGCGGCGGCGGCCGACGCCTGGGCGATCCAGATCGACATCATATTGAAATTATGGCCTCGCCCCGCTGCACCATCGCCCTGCGGTGGTAGCGCGAGGCGCAGCACCGACGCAAGAGGATGCTTGCACGCCCGCAGCCCCCGTTCTAGCTGCGCGAGACGGCGGCAAATGGTTGCACCGGCAACCGGAAGACCGGCAGGAGGACAGCGTGGACGCGGCACAGGCGGTACATGAAAAATTTCTCGGCGCGCTGGCGAGCGGAACGCTCGCGCGCCGCGCCGATGCGCCCGATCCCGCGCGTGCCGGGCTGACGCGGTCGGATGCCACCGACATTTTCCTGTCGCAGCTCACCAGTCGCCAGATGGACCGGCTGTCGCGGACGCTGCAGGCACGCGGCGAGGGCTTTTATACCATCGGATCCTCGGGGCACGAGGGCAATGCCGCGGTCGCGGCGGCGTTGCGCGTCACCGACATGGCGTTCCTCCACTATCGCTCGAACGCCTTTCAGCTTCACCGCGCGCGCCAGCTCCCCGGGCAGAACCCCGACTGGGACATGCTACTGAGCTTCGCCGCTTCGGCCGAGGATCCGATTTCGGGCGGGCGGCACAAGGTCATCGGGTCGAAGCCGCTCGCGATCCCGCCGCAGACATCGACGATCGCGTCGCATCTGCCCAAGGCGGTGGGTGCCGCCTTTTCGATCGGTATCGCGCGGCGACTGGGCATGTGCGGCCTCCCGCTGCCCGAAGACGCGGTGGTGCTGGCGAGTTTCGGCGATGCCTCGGCCAATCATTCGACCGCGCAGGGCGCGTTCAACACCGCGGGCTGGTCGGCCTTTCAGGGCACGCCGTTGCCGCTGATCTTTCTGTGCGAGGACAACGGCATCGGCATCTCGACGCGCACCCCGACGGGGTGGATCGAGGCGCAGTTCCGCCACCGCGCCGGGCTGCATTATATCCAGTGCGACGGCACCGACCTTGTCGCGGCCTACGCGGGCGCAAAGGAGGCCGCCGACTTCGCGCGCCGCACGCGCAAGCCGGTGTTTCTCCATATGGGAACGGTGCGGCTCTACGGACATGCCGGGTCGGACGTGCAGGGTGCCTATCTGCCCAAGGCGCTGATCGAAGCCGACGAGGCGCGCGATCCGCTGCTCGCCGGTGCGGCGCTGATGGTGGAACAGGGATGGATGTCGGCCGCCGAAGTCGCCGATGCCTATGAAGAGATCGGCGCAACGCTGGCGCGGCAGGCCGAAGCTGCGATACGCCGCCCCAAGCTGACCACCGCCGCGGCGGTAATGGAGAGCCTGGTTCCGCCGAAGATCGACCGCCCGCCGGCCAATCGCCCCTCGACCGACGAGCGCGCGGCGCTGTTCGCGGGCGACGCGAACCAGATGGACAAGCCGATGCATATGGCGCGGCTGCTCTCCTGGGCGCTCGCCGACCTGATGCTCGCCTATCCCGAAATCGTCGTCGCGGGTGAGGATGTCGGGCCGAAGGGCGGCGTCTACAATGTAACCGCCAAGCTGCATCAGCGCTTCGGTTCGGCGCGCGTTATCAACACGCTGCTCGACGAACAGGCGATCCTCGGCCTCGCGATCGGCATGGCGCACAACGGCTTCGTGCCGATGCCCGAAATCCAGTTCCTCGCCTATGTCCACAATGCCGAGGATCAGATCCGCGGCGAGGCGGCGACCCTGAGCTTCTTTTCGAACGGCCAATATACCAACCCGATGGTGATCCGGATCGCCGGGCTCGGTTATCAGAAGGGGTTCGGCGGACACTTCCACAACGACAACAGCCTGGCGGTGTTCCGCGACATTCCCGGGGTAATCCTGGCGGTGCCGTCGAACGGGCGCGACGCCGTGCAGATGCTGCGCGAATGCGTGCGGCTGGCGCGCGAGGAGCAGCGCGTCGTGGTCTTCGTCGAACCGATCGCGCTCTATATGACGCGCGACCTGCACGAAGAGGGCGATGGCCTGTGGACGAGCGCCTATGAAGCGCCCGGCGAAGGGACGCCGATCCGGCTGGGCGATGTCGGCGTGCATGGCGACGGAACCGATCTCGCGATCGTCACCTATGGCAACGGCACTTATCTCTCGCGGCAGGCCGAAAAGCTGCTCGCCGCCGACGGCGTCAAGGCGCGCGTGATCGACCTGCGCTGGCTCGGTCCCGTCGATGCCGACAAGCTCGTTGCCGCGGTCGGCGAAGCGAAACGCGTCCTGATCGTCGACGAATGCCGCATCACCGGTTCGCAAAGCGAGGCGCTGATGGCGCTGTTTACCGAACGCACGCCGGAGAAGAAGCTGGCGCGCATCGCCGCCGAGGACAGCTTCATCCCGCTGGGCAAGGCGGCGACGGTGACGCTGCCAAGCCGCGATTCGATCTACGCCGCCGCGAAGGAGCTGCTGGCATGACGGTGGCGAAGAAGACCGCGCTTGTCGTCGCCCCCGGCCGCGGCACCTATGGCAAGGGCGAGCTTGGCAGCATCGCGCGGCTGCACGGCGCGCGCTTCGGCGATATCATCGCCGGGTTCGACGCCCAGCGCCGCGAGCGGGACCAGCCGACGGTCAGCGAACTCGACGGCGCCGATCGCTTCAGCGTCGCGACGCACATGCGCGGCGATGTCGCGGCCCCGCTGATCTACACCGCGACCCTGCTCGACTGGCTCAGCATCGACCGCGCCCGATATGACATTGTCGCGGTCGCGGGCAATTCGATGGGCTGGTACAGCGCGCTCGCGCTTGGAGGCGCAGTGTCGGTCGAGGATGGTTTTCGCATCGCCAATGCGATGGGTCTCAACAGCCAGACGCACGGGCCGGGCGGACAGATATTGGTGCAGATCGTCGATGAAGACTGGCGCCCGGTGCCTGGGCTGCGCGCCAGCCTGCTGGCGCTCGTCGCCGACATCGCCGCGCGCCCGGGTCATGCGCTCGCGCTTTCGATCGACCTTGCCGGCATGCTTGTCTTGGCGGGCAATGAAGAGGGGCTGGCCGCCTTGCTTGCAGAGGCGCCGCCGACGCAGGGCCGCGATCCGCTGCGGCTGGCGGGACATGGCCCCTTTCATACGCCGCTGATGGTCGGCAGCTCGGACAAGGCGAAGATCGAATTGCCCCCGGCGCTGTTCGGCATGCCCGATCTGCCGATGGTCGACGGCCGCGGTCATATCTGGCGCCGCTTTTCCAGCAATCCCTGGGGCATCTGGGACTATACCTTCGGGCATCAGATCCTTGCGCCCTATGATTTCGCGCTGTCGGTGCAGGTTGCGGTCAAGGAATATGCGCCCGACGTGATCATCCTGCCCGGCCCCGGCGATACGCTGGGCGGCGCGATCGCGCAGGCGCTGATCGGCATCGAATGGCAGGGAATCGCGGGCAAGGCCGACTTCATGGCGCGTCAGGCGGCGGACCCGCTCCTGCTGTCGATGGGCCGCCCGGAACAGCGCGCGCTCGTCACGGGCTAGCCCGTTTGTCTGTCGAGGTCCCGCGAAGGGGCCAGCGCCAAGGGGCCGACGGAAGTGGAACATCCTCCGCCGGCCCGGCTGGGATGCGCGGCCAGGTGGGGATGGCACGCGCGGTCGAACGGATCGCCCTTGGGGACCAACACAGGGGCGACGGACCGTTCGATTCTCTTATAGGGGCCAATCTATCGCGCTGGCCTGAGGCGGGCAGACATCAAGCTCCGAAATGGACGGGATTGGCGCTCGGGCCCCGCGCGAATTCGACGGTGAAGCGCAGCCGCAGCAGCTCGGCGACGCTCGCCGCGCCCGACCGGCGCATGATATTGGCGCGGTGCACCTCGACGGTGCGCGGGCTGACGTCGAGCCGCCGCGCGATTGCCTTGTTGCCGAGCCCCGCCGCGATGGCATCCAATATATCGCGTTCGCGCGGGGTCAGCGCGGCGAGGCGCGCCTCGGCGGCGCGCCGGTCCGCGTGCATTGCACGCTGCCGCTCCCAAGCCGTCAACGCATCGCCGATCACCGACCGGACGAGCCGCGGATCGAGCGGGGCGGGCAGCAGATCGGTCGCGCCGCCGCGCAGTATGGCGCGGCTTTCGCCGACGCTCAGCCGACTCGCGGCGACGAAGCAGGCGATATCGGGCGACTGTGCGATTGCCGCGAGCATTGCGCTGCCATCGACCGCGCCGGGCTGGGCCCAGTGGAAAAGCAGCACGGCGCAATCGTCGGCCGCCCCCGCGTCGAGCCAGTCGGCGCCGCTCGCAAAGCTGCGGACGATATGGCGGCCATCGGCAAGCGCGCGGAAACAGGCGGCGCGCTCGGTGGCGTCGGGAAGCACGAGATGGATATGCGCACCGGACATCTGCATGACGCCATGGTGCCAGCGGTGTCCGCCGCTGCCGAGCAGCGTCGCCTCGGCTTCGGCGTCAATTCGAAGCGTTCGGGGCCGTAGCGTTCAGGCGGCCGGCGCGACGACCGGCAGCCGGAGCGTGACGACGGTGCCGTGCGGCTGCCCGGGTGTAATCGTCATCCGACCGCCGTGCATATGCGCGATCGTCTCGACCAGCGACAATCCCAACCCCGCGCCCGATCCGCCGCGCGCGGGATCGAGCCGGACGAAGCGCCGCGCCGCTTCGGCGATGCGGTCGGCGGGGATGCCTGGACCGTCGTCGATTACCGCGAGGTTGATCGCATCGCTGGCTTCCCGGGCCGCGGTCAACCGGATCTGCGTGCCGCCGGCCGCATATTTCAGGGCATTGTCGATCAGGTTCGACAGCGCGCGCACCAGCATCTCGCGGTGTGCGACGACCTCAAGGTCCGCGGGTGCCCCGACCGCAATGGCAAAGCCCTCATCCTCGGCGAGCGGGCCATAGACTTCGGCCATGTCTTCGAGCAGCGGCGCGAGCGCGAAGCGCGTGAACTGGTCGCGGCCGATGCCCGCCTCTGCCCGGCTGATCTCCAGTGCGGTGTCGAGCAGGCGATGCAGACTGTCGGCCTCGTCGATCGCACCGGCAAGCGCCGCCGTCGTTTCGGGGTCGCGCGCGCGGCCCAGCGCCTGTTCCAGCTTCGCCTTCATCCGCGCGACCGGCGAACGCAGATCGTGCGCCATCGAATCGGTGAGCATGCGCAGCTCGCCGACCAGCGTTTCGATCCGGTCGAGCATCGCGTTGATCGATACGCCGAGCCGGTCGAAGGCGTCGCCGGTCCGGTCGCGCTCCACCCGCGCGTCGAGCCGGCCGCTGACAATTGCGGAGGCGGCGCGCGAAAAGACGTCGATGCGCCGCCCGAGCAGCCAGGCGACGAAGGCGGCGACGATTCCGGCGATCGTGATGCCGACCGCGAGCGCGAACAGAAAGGCGGCCTGACTGGCGCGCGCGAGCTGAACCTGCGCCTCGAGCACTTCGCCCGTCAGCAGGGCATAGCCGCCGGGAAGCGGCGTCGTTATCAATCCGATCGGTTCGGCCTCGGCAGCATCCTGGCGGAACAGGCGGATTTCGCGCCACGCCTCATGGTCGGACACCGTCGCCGGCCATTGGCTGAGATTGCCGACGACGCGCGTGCCGTCGGGCGCCTTCAACAGCACGACGAAATTGCGGTCGTCGCGCCGGGTGAGCCGGTCGCGGATCGCCTGAATCAGCGCTTCGGGCCCTTGCTGGCGTTGGGTTTCGGCAAAATCGTCGCGTGCGACTTCGGCCGCGATTCGCGCGTCGTCGATGATCGTTGCCTGGGTGAAGCGGTGGATGATCGTCAGGCCGAGCGCCAGCGCCGCGACCTGCGCGATCACCAGCGCCAGCGTCAGGCGGACGATCGTCGATTGAAAGAAGCCTGCGCGCATCCGGCGGTCAGCTCGCGGCGCCGAGCATATAGCCCGCGCCGCGGATCGTATGGACCAGCGGCGTTGCGAACCCGTCGTCGATCTTGCGGCGCAGGCGGCTGACATGGACATCGACGACATTGGTGCCGGGGTCGAAATGATATTCCCAAACCCCCTCCAGCATCATCGTGCGCGTCACCACCTGCTCCTTGTGGCGGAGCAGATATTCGAGCAGGCGAAACTCGCGCGGCTGCAGTTCGATCCGCTTGCCGGCGCGCGTCACGCGGCGATTGAGCAGGTTCATTTCCAGATCCTCGCAGTGCAGCGCCGTTTCGACCTGAGGGCCGTTGCCGGGCTTGGCAAGGAGCAGCTTGAGCCGGGCCAGCAGCTCGGAGAAGGCGAAGGGCTTGACCAGATAATCATTGGCGCCCGACGTCAGCCCTTCGACCCGCGCATCGACCGCGCCCAGCGACGACAGGATGATGACGGGCGTCGCGATCTGCGCGGCGCGCATCGCCGCGAGCAGCGCCATGCCGTCCATGCCGGGCAGCATGCGGTCGAGGATGATCGCGTCGTAACTGCCATCGGTTGCATGAAACAGGCCGTCGCGGCCGTCGGCGGCATGATCAACGACGAAGCCTTCGCCGGTCAGGCTCTTGCTGATGAAGTCGGCGGTCGTCCGGTCATCTTCGACGAGCAATATTTTCTGCGACATGCACTGTCCCCGGCTGTGGCCCGCGCGTCGCGGGAAGATGCTTATAGCTTGTCCGGATGCCACGGCGAATGCGCAGCGTCACCCCCTTGCGCGCGTCGCGGCGTAGCCGCGCGGCGGCATCGGCCGCCGACGCAATGGGGCGGCCATCGATCCGGTCGATCCGGTCGCCCGCCGCAATGTCGGCTTTTGCCGCCGGGCCGCCGTCCTCGACGCTGGTGACGACGAGCGCGATCGGCTGGTGGCGCCGGACAGGCTCCGCTTCGAAGGTCAATCCCCCCACCTGCCCCCCGCCACGCGAATGCGGCGAGGCATAGAGCCGCGCCGACAGAAAAATGATCCCCGCCAGCAGCAGGATCAACAAGGCCGTCGGCGGCATGGATCGGATGCGCGGCGGGTCCATTGGACCGGCGTAGCAGGCCGCGTCCCACCGCCCGATGGCGTGCAGATGAAACTGCGGTAATCTTGCCCGCGATCAAGCCGTGGCGGCGACGGGCGCGCGCGTATCCTTGCGGACCGGTGCGCGCGAGACGATCTGGTGCACCGCCGCCATTGCCTGCGCAAAGGCCATGCCGCGGGGTCCGGCGATGTAGCGTGGCTGCCAATCGGTCGCGAATTTTGCCTTGTAGCTGCGCAAACCTTCGAAACCATAGAGCATCTCGCCATGGCGAAAGACGAAGGCGGCGCCCTTCGCCCATGCGGGCGCGAGCTTGCGCCCCTCGATGCCCGACAAGGGCGCGATGCCGAGCGTGAACCAGCGATAGCCCGCTTGCTGCGCATGCTGCATCAGGCGAATGAACAGGAAGTCCATGACGCCATAGGGGATGTCATTCACATGGCGCATCAGGTCGACCGACATTTCGGCGCCATTGGAGGTCGCCAAAATATTGGCGAAAGCGACGATCCGCCCCCCTATCCGGACCACCGCGCAGGGAAAGCGCGCCATATAGGCGGGATCGAAGCGGCCGAGGCTGAACGCCTTTTCGCGCTGCCTTTTCGCGTGCAGCCAGTCGTCCGACACGGCCTTGAGTTCGGCCAGATGCGCGGGAACCTCGGCGGCGGCGATTACGGCGAATTCGGCACCGTCCTGCACCGCGCGGCGCTCGGCGTGGCGCAGCGTCTTTGCCTGCGGCCCGGCAAGGGTGAAGCGGGCAAGCTCGACGCGCGCCTCTTCGCCATATTTGACGATCGACAGCCCAAGGTCGATCGCTTGCGGCAGGCACGCCGCGCTGATCTGATAGAGCAGGATGCGCCCCTGCGCTGCGTCGGCCATCTCGCGCAGCTTCCACAAGAGATCGGCCCAGCGATCCTCGTTGCCGACCGGATCGCCCATCACGATCCAGTTGCCGCCCTGCACCCGGTACATCAGGAAGGCGTCGCCCTCGTCAGCGAGCAGGAAGCGCTTGTCGCCGGTGTAGGCCAGAAAGGCATCGGTGCTGTCGCTGAGCGCCAGCGCCGGTTCGAGGGCATCGAACCCCACCGGCGTATCGCGCACCGTGCGGGCCGACGGCGCGAATAGCCGCCACAGCGCGAGGCCGGTGATCAGCACCGCGATCCCGAAACTCGCGCGCAAGAAGCGGGGGGCGTCGCCGCGCAAGCTGAACTGCCACCACAGGCTGCTGGTATAATCGACATGCTTATAGGCAAAGAGGCCGACGAAAGCCGACCCCAGAATGGCGATCAGCGCCGCGACGATCCAGCCGGTCGACAGCGGCGCGTCGATCAGCGCGGTCTTGCGATAAAAGGCCGGGCGGCTCCACTGCAGCGCGGCGCAGATGGCGAGGAGGATCGCTGCCTCCTCATAGTCGAACCCTTTGGTCAGCGAAAAGATGGCGGCTGCAAGCAACAGCGCACGCGTCGCGACGAAGGCACCGTTGAGGCGGCGTAGCAGGCCGGGCGCGAGAAAGAGCAGCAGCGTACCCGACAGGCTGGCGGCGATATGCGATGCCTCGACGAAGGGCAGCGGCAGGATATGCCGCAAATCGTGCATCCGTCCCGCTTCGGCAGGGGTCGACCCCGACAGGAGCAGGATCAGGCCGCCGGCGAAGACGAGTGCGGCGAACAGCGGGGGTGCCAGTTCGCGGAGCAGCGATTCGCCCGCTGCGGCGAACTGGCGCGCCGGGGCGTGCCACGCCTTGCTTTCGTGCCAGGCAAGCAGCAGCGCGGCGAGCAGCAGCGGCAGCAGATAATAAATGACGCGATAGGCGAGCAGCGCGGCGAGGAGCTGCGCCTTGTCGCCGGGAACCATCGCGATCACCACCGCCTCGAACACGCCGAGCCCGCCGGGCACATGGCTGATCAGCGCCGCGATGATCGCAAAGGCATAGCCAAGGAAAAAGGCGGGGTAGGCGGCGGGGTCGGGCGCCGGCAGCAGCACGAATAGCGCCGCGCTGGCCGCAGCCAGATCGAGCGCGGCGACGAGCGTCATCGACGCACTTGTCTTCAGGTCCGGGATCGGAGTGCGCCACCCGCCGATGTCGAGCGCGGTCAGCCCGAAATGGCGGAGCAGCAGCGGGATAAGGCACAGGGTCGCGACGACCATCCCGCCGAGATGCAACCAGTGCAGCGACAGGCCGATGTCGAAAATCGGCAGCAACTGCGTACTCGCCATGGCCGCCAGACCCGCGAGCAGAACGACGCCGTTCCAGAAGCTCAGGCTGGCGAGCGCGATCACGCTTCCGACCTCCCCCCCGCTGAGCCCCGCGGCGCGGTAGACGCGGTAGCGCGCCGAGCCGCCGGTCAGCAGGGCCAGGCCCAGATTGTGGCTGAGCGTGTAGCTTGTGAAGGAGGCGAGGGCCGCGGTGCGCCAGGGCAATTTGCGGCCGATGACGCGCAATGCCCCGGTGTCGTAGAGGGTGAGCAGCAGATAGCTGGCCGCGGTGAGCAGCAGCGCGAATCCGATCTGCGCATTCGAAACCGCGCGAAAAGCCTCTCGAATCGCGTGCGGGCGCACCGAATGCAGCAAATGATAGAGCGCGGTGAAGCCGAGCGCCGCGACGACCAGCGCCGCTGCGATCGACAACGTCCGGCGATGCCGCGAGGCCCATGATCGCACGCCCCCGAAAACCGTCATCGACGCGTCCACTCCTGATGTTTGCAGATCAGCCCGCCCAGGATACAACCCGAAATTCGCAAGCTGTTCGGGTTCCTTACCTCGATCGTCGAATAAAAGCGACGACCCTGGTCGGGCACATAGACCTGCCCGGTCCAGCGCCCCGCACCCGTCGCGCGATAGTCGCTGAGCAATTCGGTGCCGATCAATGCCGTGACACCGGCGTCGCGCGCGTCGGAGAGGGCGGTGGGGCTGGCCCAGACGATATTGCCGCACAGCATCGCGCCGCAATTGCGTGTGCGCACCAGGATGGTGCCTTTCGGGTTCTGCCAGACGCCGATCGGGCTGGCGGCGGGCGTCGGGGCCGGAATGCCGGTCGCGGCTCCGAGCAGCAGAGCGATTGCCAGAGCCTTCATATCAGTTTCTCCGTTGGGGCGGTGCGTGCATCCGGTCGGTCGCATGCGCAATGGCAGGGAAAATCGCGGCCTCGAGCGCCGCGTCGTCGGATTGCAGCTTGTGCCCGCCCGGCAAGGCGATCTTGCGCACGCCGGGCAAGGTCAGTTCGGGACACAGGCTGTCGTTTTCCTTGATGCCCCAGATGCAGGTGAGCGGCGCCCAGTCGAGCTGCGATGCGGTCGGCAGGGCGAGTTGGTCGGGGATTTCGAGACCGGCGAGTTCGATCGGCGAGGCGCGGAAGATGATATCGTGGCCGGGGACGATCAGGATGACGGCGCTGATCGGCGTCCGGTCGGCCGCGGGCATCGCGGCGAGACCGGCGTGCAACATGTCGGCGCCAAAGGATTGCCCGATCAGGACGACGCGGCGCGTGCGGCCGAGCCGCATCGCCCGCGCCATCGCATTATCGAGCAGCGTTGTCGCTTCCTGCGGCGTCCGGCGCGGCGAGAAATAGGCGAGCGAATTGACTGTCACTACCGCATAGCCGCGGCGATTGATCCGCCGCGACACCGGCGGGGTCATGCCGACCTTGTTCCCCATGTCGCCCGACAGCATCACGATCGCAGGCCGGTCGGGTCCGGCGGCGTCCGACGCGAGATCGCGGTAGAGGGGTCCGTGATAATAGCCCGCCCAGACATAGAAATCGCCGAGCGCGAGCAGCGCCAGCAGCAGGCCGGCAAGGGCCAGCCGGACGCCGCGCCCCACGCCGCCGCGGCGGGCGGCGGGCGAAGCGGGTTCGGCGATCGATGCCAGGTCGGCGTGCGCGGTCACGGGGATACTCCCATTGAGCAGGATCGCGTTATGGAACCGGTCGGCCGTCCGGATGCTGGCGCACAAATTACCATATTGTCATGTCGCGGCCATCACCCCGTCGGTCTCGCCGGCCTAATAGGGGTTTGTCCAAGGCGGGATCACCCCCTGTCCACCCAGACCCCGCCCTGGACGTCCTGCTTCCCCGCCGGCCCCGTCGCGTTGACCGGGACCGTGCGGCGGGACCATTCGGAGTGATAGAGATGGCACGTTTTGGTTCCCTGATCGGCGTCGGCCTGGCCGCGACGATGATGATCGCCGCCCCGAGCTTTGCGGCAACCACCCCGGCGAAGCCCGCGACGACCGCGGTCAAGCCCGCCGCAAAGCCCGTCAAGCAGGCTGCCGCCAAGCCGAAGGCCGCATCGCAGCGCGTCGCCGCAGCCCGCCCCACCGGCCATATGGTCAAGGCGAAGCAGGCGAACGGCAAGACCGTGACCTATAATTGCAGCCTTCCCGGCAACAAGAACAAGCAGGCTTGCAAGGGCTGACCCCGGCACCCGAAGCTCCGAACAACCTGCTGCTGGCCAGCTCTCGCGCCCCGAGAGCTGGCCTTTCTTGTTCCGGCGAAGCGCGGCGCGCGATCAGCGCGCGATGGCGGCGGTATCGGCAGGGGCGATGGTGCCGCGGAAGCGGTCGAAGCGCGCCGCAATGGTGCGGGCATAAGGCTGCGACCCCTCATCCAGCACCAGTTCGTCGCCATCCCAGCGGATCAGTCCGCGCTGCGCGACATCGGTGAGCGCCGGGCGCGCGGCATCGGCCCATGCAGCGGGCAGCGCGGCGCGTCCCTGACACAGGATCGCCTTGATGATCGCGCCGCGCAGGCGGTCTTCATCGGCTACCGCGACGCCGCGCACGGCGGCAAGCCGCCCTTCGCCGATCAGGTCGCGATAGGGGCCGGCGCGCTTTTCATTCTGGACGATCAACCCCGGAAAGCGGCTGATCGCGCTCGCCCCGAAGCCGAGGAGGACGGGGGCGTCGTCTTCGGTGAAGCCCTGGAAATTGCGGTTGACGCGCCCCGCCTTGGCCGCCGCGGCAAGCGGATCGCCCGGCAGCACGAAATGATCGAAGCCGACGGGAATATAGCCCGCCGCGGTCAGCCGTTCGAAACCGTGCGCCGCCTGTTCGAAGCGCAACCGGTCGTCGGGCAGGTCGGTCGCGTCGATGCGCCGTTGCCGCGGCAACATCGCGGGCAGATGGGCGTAGCCGAACAGCGCGATCCGGCTGGGAGCGAGGCGGATCGTTTCGTCGAGCGTTGCGTCGAGATCGGCGATGCTCTGCCCCGGCAGCCCGTACATCAGATCGAAATTGATCGCGTCGATCCCGCGCAGTCGCAGCGCCGCGACCGTCGCCTCGATATCGCGGAGCGGCTGGACGCGGCCGATCGCCTGCTGGATGTGCGGGGCAAAGGTCTGAACGCCCAGGCTGACGCGCGTGACGTTCGACGCGGCGAGGACAAGCGCCCATTCGGTCGTGAAACCGCGCGGGTCGATCTCGATCGATATTTCGGGCCGGCTGACGTCGAAGACGGTCAGCAGGCGGTCGAGGATGCGGACGAATTCAACGGGCGCGACCGCATTGGGGCTGCCGCCACCAAAAGCGATATGCTGGACGCGCGCGCGGCCGCCGATCCGTTTCGCCACCATCGCGATTTCGGCGCGTAGCGCGACGAGATAGTCGGCGAGCCGCTGCTTGCGGCCTGCCGCCCCGGTATTGCAGCCGCAATACCAGCAAATCTGTTCGCAAAAGGGGATATGGGCATAGAGCGAAAGCGGCGTGGCCGGCTCGATCGCATCAAGCGCCCGCGCATAATCGGCTTCGCCCACCGCGTCGCCGAATTCCACCGCGGTGGGATAGCTGGTGTAGCGCGGCACGGGCTTTGCGAGCAGCTCGGGATAATAGGTCCACATGGTCATGGTCCTAGGGGCGGGCGGACTTTGCCGCATTGACCAAGGTCAAAGCGGCGGCCGCCATGTCAGCAACAACCCTTTTTGTCGTCGGTCGGCTTGCTGCGCCGCTCGGTCACGGCGTGGCAGGGCTTCGAACAGGGGTGGTCGCCGGGCTTGTCCGGGGCGCCGGGAATGACGAGCAGATGCGTCCCGCCGCCGCATGCGGGAAGCAGCAAGATCTGCGCATCGCTGGCAAGCGGCGCGAAGGCGAGTCCGGTGGTGGCGGCGAGCGAGGCGAGCGGGCGCAGGATCATGGCGCGGCATCCTCTTCATCCTCGACGAAGATGCGCAAGGCCGCGCCGTCGAGATCGTCGAACTGGCCGTGGCGCAGCGACCAGAAGAACGCCGCAAGACCGAGCAGTCCCAGCCCGAGCGCGATCGGGATCAGGAAAAGCAGGCCGTTCACCGGATCGCCGCCTTCAGGCGCAGCGCGTTGCCCACCACGATCAGCGACGAACCCGACATTGCGATGGCCGCGATCAACGGGGTGACGTGGCCGAAGATGGCGAGCGGCACCGCGACGATATTATAGCCGATGGCGAGGGCGAAATTCTGCTTCACGATCCGCTGCGTCCGGCGCGCCATGCGCACCGTTTGCACCACCGGCATCAGCCGGTCGCCGAGGAAGATGCAGTCGGCGGCATTCTTGCCCGCGTCGCTTGCCGATCCCGGCGCCATAGAGGCATGACCGGCGGCCAGCGCCGGCCCATCGTTGAGGCCGTCGCCGATCATCAGCACCCGGTGTCCGGCGCCCGCATGGCGGGCAATTGCGGCGAGCTTGTCCTGCGGCGTCATGCCGGTCTGGGCGGTGATGCCGAGTTCGCGGGCGACGGGTGCCACCGCCTCGGCACGGTCGCCCGACAGGATCGTCGCGTCGATTCCCTCGGCCGCCAGCGCGTCGATTGCGGCGCGCGCGTCGGGACGAAGCTGATCAGCGAAATGGATCGTCGCCAGCGGATCGCCGTCGATGGCGAGTTCGGTGGCCAGCGCGGTGCCCGCCGCCGGGCTGTGCGGGCGGCCGAGCGTGACCTTGTGCCCATGCCAGTCCGCCTCGACCCCGAAGCCTGGCGTTTCGCGTATAGTCTGGACCGCTTCGGGTGCCACGCCGAGCGCCGACAGACCGCGCGTCAGTGCTTCGCTGAGCGGGTGGCGGCTGGCCTGCGCCAGCGCCAGGAGCAGCGGGCGATGGGCGGGATCGACGGCGTCGAGGTCGGTGGCGATCGGCCGACCGAGCGTCAGCGTCCCCGTCTTGTCGATCAGCGCCCGGTCGACCTCGGCCATGCGTTCGAGCGCCGAGCCGTCCTTGATGAGCACACCGACGCGCATCAGCGCTCCGGCTGCGACGATCTGCGCCGCCGGAACCGCAAGGCCGAGTGCGCAGGGGCAGGTGATGATGAGCACCGCGACCGCGATCAGCAGGCTGTGGTGCCAGCCCGCCCCCGCGATCATCCAGCCCGCGAATGCGAGCAGCGCGAGCGTATGAACCGCGGGCGCATAGAAGCGCGCGGCGCGATCGGCAATGCGGACATAGCGCGACTTGCCCTGCGCCGCCTCGCCCATCAATCGTGCGATATCCGCGATGGCGGTGTCGGCGCCCGCGGCGGTGATGCGGACGCGGATCGGCGCATCGAGGTTGAGCGTCCCCGCGTGGACATGGTCATCGACATGCACCGCCTGCGGCGCGCTTTCGCCGGTGAGCAGCGACAGGTCGATCTGGCTCGACCCCGCGACGATCACCCCGTCGGCGGCGAGCCGTTCGCCGGCGGCGACCAGCATCACCATGCCCGGCTGAAGCGCGGTCGCATCGACCCAATGGCCGCTGCCTTCGCCGCGCAGCACCGTCGCGCCGGTGCCCATGTTGCGGAGCAGGGCGGTAACGCCGCCGCGGGCGCGGTCGCGCATCACGCTGTCGAGCCAACGTCCGCACAGCAGAAAGAAGAGGAGCATGACGACGCCGTCGAAATAGGCGTGCTGGCCGTGCGTCGCGGTTTCGTAGACGCTGAGCGCGCTGGTGATGACGACGCCGATGCTGATCGGCACGTCCATATTGGTCCCGCCGTGGCGCAGCGCGCGCCATGCCGAGCGGAAGAAGGGGCGCCCCGAATAGGCGACGGTCGGCAGCGCGATCGCCGCCGATAGCCAGTGGAACAGGTCGCGCGTCGCGCCCTCCGCGCCCGACCAGACCGATACCGACAGCAACATGACGTTCATCATCGCGAAGCCCGCGACGGCCACCGCACGCAGCAGTTCGCGGCTGCTCGCCGCTTCGGGATCGCCTTCGCCGGGGGCATCGCCGATCGGATGCGCCTCGAACCCCAACAGCGCGAAGGCGCCGACCAGATCGGGCATTTCGGCGTCAGGGGTGCAGGCGATATGGACGCGCTTTTCGGTGAAGTTGACGCGCGCCGAAGCGATGCGCCGGTCACGGACCAGCCCCTGTTCAAGCTTCGAAATACAGCCTGCGCAGCGGATATCGGGGACCGCGAAGTCGCGCTCGACCAGCGGCGAGGCGGTGGCGACGCTCATTGCAGATCGATCCGGTAGCGGGCTTCTTCGGCCCCGTGCCGGACCGAAAGGTCGAGCCGCCAGCGGCCCGCGGGCACCGTTTCGCGCGAGATCAGGCGGCCGTCCGCTGCTGGCGCGAAATGCACCGCGCGCGCTGGCAACTGGCCGAGCGGGTGGCTGAGCGTTGCGGTTGTCATCAGCCCTTCGAGCGGCTTGCCCTGACTGCGGACGGCGAGTTCGATGTGGCGGTCGGCATCGAGCGTGGCGCTCTTGTCCCAGCCCAGCCGGTCCTGCGCGGCGGCGCGGGCGAGCCATTCATTGTAGTGCTGGCTCGCGACATAGCTGTTTTCAACCACCGTGCCGCCGAAAGTCGAGAGGGCAAAGCGCGCCATGACGATGTTCACGGTGATGACGACCGCAAAGAAGGCGACGAGGATCGTCGTCATGTGCCAACCGGTGAAGCGGCGCGCCTTGCTCATTGTCCGGGCTCCTGATTGTCGACCGGCGGCCGGTCGAACTGGATGGTTTCGCTGTCGCCGCGCGGATCGCCGTCGAGGCCGCGCGTCGCGATGGTGAAATCCTGTCGCGCCGCGCCCGCGGCAGGGGCGGCGACGAACAGCTTGACGCGGGTGACGCTGTCGGGTGCGAGCGTCAGCGTAATCCGCTGCGCCGCCGTGACGCGCGAGCCCTCCTCGGTCCACAGCGCCGCATCCTTGAGCCCGCTGACCGTCACCTCGACCGCGCGCGGGCGCGTTTCCATGTTGCGCAGCTTGAGCGTGTAATTGTTGCGGATATGGCCATCCGAAAGCTGGACGTAGAGCGGGCTGCGCTCGTGCTGTACGGCAAGGTCGAGCCGCGTGCGCTGGCCCAGCGTGAACAGCATGGCGGCGCCGATCGCGCACCAGATCGAAAAATAGATGATTGTACGCGGGCGAAACAGCGTCTTGCGCACGGGGCGCGCCGTGCCGCCGGCCTTTTCCGCCGCGACATCCTCGAGCGTGCAATAGTCGATCAGGCCGCGCGGACGGCCGACCTGCGCCATCACCCCGTCGCAGGCGTCGATGCACAGCGCGCAGGTGATGCAGCCGATCTGCGGCCCTTCGCGAATGTCGATGCCGGTGGGGCAGACCGCGACGCATTGGTTGCAATCGATGCAGTCGCCGAAGGCGCCGGGGTGCGCCATCGCCTTCTTGGTGCTGCCGCGCGGTTCGCCGCGCCACTCGCGATACGTCACGAGCAGCGACTTTTCGTCCATCATCGCGGTCTGGATGCGCGGCCAAGGGCACATGTAGATGCACACCTGTTCGCGCATGAAGCCGCCGAGGACGAAGGTCGTCGCGGTCAGCACCGCAACGGTGCCATAGGCGACCGGCGCCGCCTGGCCGGTCCAGAAATCATGCGTCAGCGTCGGCGCATCGGCGAAATACATGATCCACGCGCCCCCGGTCCAGAAGGCGATGGTCAGGTAGATCGCATATTTGAGCGCGCGCTTGCCGATCTTCTCGGCGGTCCACGGCCCCTGCGCGAGGCGGATCTGTGCGTTGCGATCGCCATCGACCAGCCGGTCGACATGCTGGAACAGGTCGGTCCACACGGTCTGCGGACAGGCATAGCCGCACCAGGCGCGGCCGACCGCGCTCGTCACCAGAAACAGGCCGATGCCTGCCATGATGAGCAGCCCGGCGACATAATAGAATTCGTGCGGCCAGATTTCGATCTGGAACATGTAGAAGCGCCGGTGCGCAAGATCGACGAGCACCGCCTGGTCGGGTGCATAGGGGCCGCGGTCCCAGCGGATCCATGGCGTCCCGTAATAGATCGCCAATGTCACCGCCATGATCGCCCATTTCAGGCGGCGGAAGGGGCCGTCCACCCGCTTGGGATAGACGGCCTTCCGGGCGGCGTAGAGCGACGTCTTGCCGCCGGTCAGATCGTCAGGGCTGGCCATCGGCTCCCTGTCCTTCCGGGGCGGCTGCGGCGACCGTCGCGGGCGTCGGCGCCTTTTCACCGCCGCCCAGCGAATAGACATAGGCGGCCAGCATCTTGATCGTCACCGGGTCGAGCCGTTCGCCCCAGTGCGGCATCACACCGTTGCGCGGCTGGTTGATCGTCGCGGTCAGGCTGGCGCGATCGCCGCCATAGAGCCAGATGGCGTCGGTCAGCTTGGGCGCACCGACGCTGCGGCCGCCTTCGCCGCCGGCGCCGTGACAGACCGCGCAATTGGCCGAGAAGAGCGCCGCGCCGCGCGCCGACGAGGCGCTGGGCTTTTCCTGGCGGCTGATGACGCGCACATGGCTTACCAGATCGTCGATCTGTTTGGCGTCGAGGATGCCGTCGCGGCCGAAGGCGGGCATCTGGCTGGTTCGCGTCGTTTTCACGTCGGGATTCCGGATGCCGTTGGTGATCGTATAGTGGATCGCGGCGAGATCGCCGCCCCACAGCCAGTCGTCGTCGGTCAGATTGGGATAGAGCTTCTTCACCCCGGCACCGCCGGCACCGTGGCACTGGACGCAATGGACGCGGAACGCTGCGCCCCCGCCCTGGATCGCGGCCTGCATCAGTTGCGGCCGGGCGGGCAGTTCGGCGATCGGGGTGGCGGCGATCGCGTTGACGATCGGCGCCCGTCGCTGCGCCTCGGCGGCGAGCTCCTTTTCGAGCTGGCCGCGGCTGCTCCAGCCGAGCACGCCCTTGGTCGCGCTGTGCACCATCGGCCAGGCGGGATAAAGGATCGCGTAGCCGAGCGCCCAGATGATGGTGAGGTAGAAGGTCCACAGCCACCACCGCGGCAGCGGGGTGTTGAGCTCCTCGATCCCGTCCCATTCATGGCCGACCGTGCTCGTGCCGGTGGCTTCGTCGATGCGCCTTTTGTCAGCCATGGTCGTCGTCCTCAAAGATCATCGTTGCGGCCTCGCGATTGCGGTCGCCAGCGCCCTTGCGAAAGGGCCAGGCGATCAGGCCGAGGAACAGCAGGGCCATGCCAAGCAGGCCCCAGCTGTCGGCGAAGTGCCTCAAATCATTATAGGTCATGGCGCCTTCCCCTGCGGGGCGTCGGCGACATGCGCCTGTTCCTGCGGTGCGGCCTTTTCGACGTCGACGAGCGTGCCGAGCATCTGGAGATAGGCGACGAGCGCGTCCATTTCGGTCAGACGGGTCGGATCGCCGTCGAAATCGCGAACCTGCGCCTTGGGATAGCGTTTCTGCAGATCGGCGGCCGAGGCGGGGTCGACCTGTGCCTTCAGATCCTCGTTCGCCTTGGCGATGTCCTCTTTCGTATAGGGGACGCCGACGCGATAGAGCGCGGTCAGGTCGTTGCGCAGATCATCGGTCTTGAGGTCGTTTTCGGCGAGGAAGGCATAGGGCGGCATGATCGATTCGGGCACGACACTGCGCGGATCGATCAGGTGCGCGCGGTGCCATTCGTCCGAATAGCGGCCGCCGACGCGCGCAAGATCGGGCCCGGTGCGTTTCGACCCCCATTGGAAGGGATGGTCGTACATGCTTTCCGCCGCCAGGCTGTAATGGCCATAGCGTTCGACCTCGTCACGGAAGGGACGGATCATCTGGCTGTGGCACAGATAACAGCCTTCGCGGATGTAGATGTTGCGACCGGCGAGTTCGAGCGGGGTGTAGGGCCGCATGCCGTCGACCTTTTCGACCGTATTGTCGATCCAGAAGAGCGGCGCGATCTCGACGAGACCGCCGATCGCCACGGTAACGAGCGCGAAGAGGCCGAGAAGGCTGACGTTGCGCTCGAGCTTCTTGTGGCTGAAGCCCTTTTCGGCGGGTTGGGTTGCCATGGTCGGGGCCTCCTTATTCGGCGGGAACGGGCGCGAGCGGGCGGTCCGTCGCGGCGTTGTAGGGCGTTTCGGTCATCGGCCTTTCGTCGCGGACGCGGCCGGCGAGCGTATAGCCGACGTTGATCAGCATGATCACGAAGCCCGACAGGTAGAGCGCGCCGCCGGTGGCCCGGATCAGGTACATGGGATGCATCGCGGCAACGCTTTCGGCGAAGCTGTAGACGAGGTAGCCGTCGGGGCCATATTCGCGCCACATCAGCCCCTGCATGATCCCCGCGACCCACATCGAGGCGGCGTAGAAAACGATGCCGACGGTCGCGAGCCAGAAGTGCCAGTTGACCATGCGCAGGCTGTAGAGTCGCGGCCGGCCCCACAGGCGCGGGATGAGGTAATAGAGGCTGGCGAAGGTGATCATGCCGTTCCAGCCGAGCGCGCCCGAATGGACGTGGCCGATGGTCCAGTCGGTGTAGTGCGACATGGAATTGACCCATTTGATCGACATCATCGGGCCTTCGAAGGTGCTCATGCCATAGAAGGCGAGCGCCATCACCATCATGCGGATGATCGGGTCGGTGCGGATCTTGTCCCACGCGCCGTTCAGCGTCATCAGGCCGTTGATCATGCCGCCCCAGCTCGGCATCCACAGCATGATCGAAAAGACCATGCCCAGCGTCTGCGCCCAGTCGGGCAGCGCGGTGTAGTGCAGATGGTGCGGACCCGCCCAGATATAGAGGAAGATCAGCGACCAGAAGTGGATGATCGACAGGCGATAGCTGTAGACGGGGCGTTCGGCCTGCTTGGGCACGAAATAATACATCATCGCCAGGAAGCCGGCGGTCAGGAAGAAGCCGACCGCATTATGGCCGTACCACCACTGGGTCAGCGCATCCTGGACGCCCGCGAAGGCGGCGTAGCTCTTCGACCCGAAGATCGTGGCGGGCAGCGACAGATTGTTGACGATGTGCAGCATCGCGATTGTCAGGATGAAGCTGAGGTAGAACCAGTTGGCGACATAGATATGCGGTTCGCGGCGCTTGATGATCGTGCCGACGAACACCGCCAGATAGGCGACCCAGACGATGGTCAGCCACAGGTCGACATACCATTCGGGCTCGGCATATTCCTTGCCCTCGGTCACGCCCATCAGATAGCCGGTCGCGGCCAGCACGATGAACAGCTGATAACCCCAGAAAACGAAGCGGGCGAGCGAAGGCAAGGCGAGTCGCGCCCGGCAGGTGCGCTGGACGACGTAAAAGCTCGTCGCAATGAGCGCATTGCCGCCGAAGGCGAAGATCACCGCCGAGGTATGCAGCGGGCGCAGCCGGCCGAAGGTCGTATATTCGAAGCCGAGGTTGAGCGCAGGATAGGCGAGCTGCAGCGCGATATAGAGGCCGGCGAGGAAGCCCGCGGTGCCCCAGAACAGCGTCGCGATCACGCCCCAGCGGATCGGGTCGTCGTCATAGACGCCTTCATCGCCGGGCATTTTCAATATGCCGCGCGCGATGCCGTCGAAATCGGCGCGTGAGACGGTTGCCCACAGAACGGTGAGACAGGCGATCGCGACGATCCCCATATGCACCGCAAAGGGCGCATCGACCGCCAGCGCCGCCATTACGAGCGCGAGAATGGCCAGCGCCAGCCAGCCACCCGCCTTTAAAACCACACCGTCCATATTGCTTGTCCCTGCTTGGCGCGGTCCCTTCGACCGCACGGCTGGGAACCGCTCATGGACGGGGGCGGCCGCCAAAACATTGACCAGGATCAAGCAATTTTTTGCGTTCCATCAATGCGCGGCGCGGCGGGCAAGCGCAGGGAGGCGCTCGTCAACGCAAGGAGTCACGACATGAAGACGCATTATCTCTCCCTCGCCGCTCTGGCCGCCGCGATGGCGGTTCCGGGCCAGGCCCAGGCCAAGGCCGGGGACGTTCAGGTGAAGCTGCTCGCGACCCTCGTCGCGCCCGACGGCAAGATCACCGACGTGAAATATGACGGCCTCAGCCTGCCGGCCGGGACGCAGAGCAAGGCGAACGACAATGTCACGCCGACGATCGCGGTCGAATATTTCGTCACCGACAATGTCTCGCTCGAAACCATTGCCGGCGTGACCCAGCACGACGTCGATGGCGCCGGGGCGCTGGCGGGTGCCGAGCTGGTGTCCGACGTCAAGATCATCCCCGCGACGCTGACGCTGAAATATCATTTCGGCCGCGACGGCGGGATTCAGCCCTATGTCGGCGCCGGCCCGAGCTATTTCTTCTTCATTGACGAAAAGCCGGGCGTGACGACGCGCGGGCTGGGCGCGACGCGGCAGAAGATCAACGACAAGTTCGGCGCCGCGGTGCAGGCCGGGATCGATATTCCGGTGAACGACAAGGGGCTGGCGGTCTCGTTCGATGCGAAGCGCTATTTCCTGCGCCCGACCGCGACCTGGTATGCGGGTACGACCGAAGTGTTGCAGACCAAGCACAAGCTCGACCCGTGGGTGATCAGCGCCGGGGTGGCGTTCCGCTTCTGAAGCGGCGCGCGGCGCTGATCGGCGACATGCCCCGCCGGGGGGCGGGGTGTGTCGTCGACGCCGCCGGCTATCCCGCCATCGCTTCCATCGCGTCGCGATCGGTAATCACGATCTCGCGGCGCGAGGGGAGGTCGAGAAGACCGTCGGAGCGCATCCGGGTGAGCTGACGGCTCGTCGTTTCGATCGTCAGCCCCAATATGTCGGCGATCTGCTGGCGTCCGAAGGGTAACTCGAAACCGTTACGCGTGCCGCCGACCTGGCATCCCTGCCCCGAAAGCCGTTCGGACATTTCGAGCAGGAAGGAGGCGACCTTTTCCGACGCCGACTTGCGGCCGAGCAGCATCATCCAGTGCCGCGCCCGGTCAAGCTCGTCGAGCGTGCGGCGCAAGAGCTTCTGTTGCAGGTCGGGATGATTGCCCGCAAATTCGTCGAAGGCGTTGCGGTTGAAAATGCAGACTTCGGCATCGGTCATCGCGGTGACGCTGTACGGGCTTTCCTTGCCGAACGGGCGGCCGATGAAATCCGACGGAAAAACGATGCCGACGATCTGCTCGCGCCCATCGGCGGTTGCGACGACGAGTTTGAGCACGCCCTCGAGGACATTGGCGACCACGGGTGCGTCGTCGCCTTCCCACAGCAGCGTCTGGCCCGCCTTGACGCGCTGCTTGCGCCCCATCTTGCCGAGCAGCAACAGCTCCTCGGGATTAAGGCTCGCACAGATCGCGCGGTTTCGCACGACGCAGGATGCACAGTCGGTCACGCCGTTCGCCTAGCCGAATGCGCGGCATTTGGAAATAGCGAGAGCTTCCGGTCTGGCTGGATGAAGCGGTGCTGCGGAATCCCGGAAATTCGCGCCTCGGGCGTGCCGGTGACGCAGGATGATACGCCTATCGCGCCCCTCGTAACTTGATTTCGAATCATGATCCTCTATGCCCTTTTGTGTGCAGGGTGACCCAGACAATTACATCAGTCTCCTTTCGGCCGCGCAAATCGAAACGCTGCGGCTGGTTTTTGAGCACAAAAATTCCAAAGAGATTGCTCGCATTATGGATGTATCCCCGCACACGGTCGATGAGCGTGTGCGGCGCGCTTTGAAAAAACTCAATGCATCCAACAGGATAGAGGCTGCGACGATTTTAGCACGTAACGGTGTATTCGACCAAGTTACTCCCTATCAGCCATTGAGATATCAATTGATCAGCCTAGGCGACGAGGCGCCCGCCGATGAAGCCGGTGTGGGGCGCAGTTCGGTCCGGCGGCTTTTTGATATCGGTTCGCCATTTCCTACCGCGTCCCAGCCGGCCAACCGGCACGGGTTGATGGAAAGGATTATCTGGCCAATCCTGATCGCATTTGCGACCATTTTGGCTTTTTCCGCCCTCTATTCGATCCTTGTCGGTCTTGGTCGTGTGTTGACCTGAATGCTGCGGGGGGGATTCCGTCGGCATTCGTATACAAGGACCAGGATTATGCTGAATGAACGCATGTCTGCCGCCAAGAAGATCGCCTCGGACCTCCATCAGGCCGAAGATGCGATCGACGATACGATGATCAGCATCGCGCGTCTCGCCGCGACGCTGCCCACCGCACGGCGCGATACCAATATGTCGGCGATCGTCGGTCAGGAAGCGATGGCCAAGGTTGCGCAGGCGCTTGCAGCGGCCGGCGAAGTCCGTCAGCTGCTGACCGACGCGCATCTCGCGCTCAGCGTCACGCAAAAGCAGGTCGGTCTCGGCACGCGCATGTTCGGTGCAGGCGTCAAGCCGCCGGCGGCAACGCTGGTCGAGGACGGCAGCAACGATCACGGCGATGCCGCGGTGGCGCATCTGCCGCTCGCCAAAGCGTCGTAAGTTCAAGAGCGGGGGTGGACGAACCACATGTGGACCGTAGCGGGCTATTATGCGGTTCTGCTGACCACGGTGGCCGTCGCGATGTGGCGCGGCGGTCCCCTCGAGCGCTGGGCCGCCTATACGGCCCTGCTCGCGTCGGTGTGCACCACCCTCCTCGCACCCAATCCGGATTGGTCGCATATTGAATATAATATCTTTGCGATAGACTTGGTCGCGCTCGCGAGCTTTTGGTTCATCGCATTGAAAACGCAGCGTTTCTGGCCCTATTGGATCACCGGATGGCAGTTGATCGCCATTTTCGGCCATGTCCAGAAGCTGATGTTTTCGGAGATATTGGCGCGTCCGTACGCGCTGCTTTCAATGTATATCTCTTACCCGATCTTGTTCGTCATACTGTACGCATCGGGTTCGACCAGACGGAGGGGTGGTGTCGGTGTGTAGCGCCTGAAGGCGCACCAGGGGTCCCATCACATGCAGCAATTTTCCAACCAAGAAATTGCCGATCTGAAGTCGCGTATCGACGAAATTCACGAGCTGCTCGCCGCGCGCGGCGGCGACGAGCCGGCGGTGCCGGTCCGCGTCGAGCTTGAACCGAGCGGCGACGTCGCCGCGCCGCGGCTGGTCGACCAATTGTCGTTCAGCATCCAGGCCCGCCGTATGCGGCGCCATCATTTCGGCAGCGCGCAAATGTCGGGTCCGACGTGGGACATGATGCTCGATCTGATGCTCGCCAATGCCAATGGCCGTATCCTGAGCGCGAGCGATCTTGCCACCGGCGCCGGCGTGCCGCTGTCGTCGGGGCTGCGGATGATCGCCTCGCTCGAGGCGATGGGGCTCGTCAAACGGTCGATCGACGAACGCGACCGCCGCCGGACCATCGTCCGCCTGACCGACGCGGGGACCGAGCGGATGGCGAGCTATTTCGAAAAGGTCGGCCTGGCGCTGCGGAGCAGCCGCGCGGGTTGACCGGCGCGGCCGGATGCGGCTTTTGCTGGTCGCAGCCGCATCCGGCCGTTCGCGTCATTCGGTCATTTCGCGCATCATGCGGTCGATCTTGGCCATCGCGTCGCGCTTGATCTGGCAGACCCGCGCCGCGCTGACGTCGAGCGTTAGCCCGATCTCCTGCAGATTGAGCTCTTCGAAGAAATAGAGCTGCAGGACCATCTGTTCGCGGTCCGACAGGCGCCCGATGCAGGCGCGCAGCGCGTCGAGCATTCCTTCCTGTTCGAGCAGCTCGCCGGCGCCGAACCGGTCGTCGGCGAACAGGAAATCGCCTTCGTTCATCATTTCGTCGAGCGAGGTCGAGCGGCCGTGCGTCGCGCTGCGTTCGAACTCGAAATATTCATCGGCGCTCATCCCCATCGCTTCGGCCATTTCGGCGGCGCCCGGCGCCCGCATCAGCTGTTGTTCGAGCGCGGCGCGCGTCGCCGCGAGCCGCTTGGCGGCCGCCATCGCGGCGCGTCCGACGTCGGCCTCGCGCCGCTGCTGGTCGATCATTGCGCCGCGAATGCGCGTCGATGCATAGGTGGTAAAGGCGAAGCCGCGCTCTTCATAGGTACGGCTCGCTTCGATCAGCGCGATCAGCCCGACCTGGATCAGATCCTCAAGATCGCTCGTCCGCGACACGCGCGAATGGACCTGCCAGGCGATCTTGCGCACGAGCGGCGCATGTTCGGCGATCAGCGCCTCGACATTCTCGCCATAGCCGTGCGGCCGCAGGGCGTGCGCGGTCTTTCCCGCAAATTGCTCGGCGGGCTCAATTTTCATGGGGCTCGTCCTTCTGATAGGCTTCTTCGCCGCTGATCAGCCGCGGTTGATCGGCGCCGATCGTCGCGACGATTTCGGTCGCCTTGGTCGCCGGAATTTCGAGGTAGGAGATCACCGCAACATCGGGGAATGTCGCGCGCACCAGCCGCGACAGCGCCGGGCGACAGATGGGGGAGGCGACGAGCGCGAAACTGCGCGTCTGGAGCAGCAGCGGCTCGACCGCCTGGCCGATCTGTTCGACGATCTTCATCGCCATGCCATGTTCGAACGGCCATTCGGCGCCCGGATTTGCGCGCACCGCCTGATTGAGCAGCACCTCGATATCGGGGGTGAAGGTCACGACAGGCAGCGGCATGCGGCTCGGCACGATCGTCTGGACGATCAGCGCGCCGATGCGCTGGCGCACCGCTTCGATCAGGTCGCCATCGCCGAGCTGCTGGCCGACGAGCGCCACCATAGCCTCCGCAATCTTGCGGAAGTCGCGCAGCGGCACGCGCTCGATGAGCAACGCCTTGCACAGCGCGGCGACGCGCGGCAGTGCATAGCCCTGCGGGCTGAGGTTCGCCGCAAGCTGCGGATAATGGGTCTTGAGATTGTCGATCAGCGACTGGGCATCGTCGATGCCGAACAGTTCGGCGGCCGAAGCGATGATGCTGTTGTTGAGGTGCGTCGCGACGACGGTGGCGGGATCGACGACGGTATAGCCCGCCGCGATCGCGTCATTCTGGGCGCTCTTGGGAATCCACAGCGCGTCGAGGCCGAAGGTCGGATCCTTGCAGGGGCGGCCCGTCACCTTGGTCACCAGTTCGCCCGAATCGAGCGCGAGCATTTCGTTGGGGAAGACCTCGTCCTCGCCGACGATCACCCCGGCGATCGAGATGCGATAGACGTTGCCGGGCAGCGACAGGTCGTCGGCGACCTTCACCGGCGGCACGACGAAGCCGAGTTCCTTCGACAACTGGCGCCGGATACCGGTGATCCGCGTCATCAGCGGCGCGCCCTTGCGTTCGTCGACCAGGCTGACGAGCGCATAGCCGATTTCGAGCTGGCACGGGCCGATGTCGCTGACATCCGCCCACTCGATATGATGCGGGTCGGGCGCCGGGGCCGCGGGTTCGGGTTGGGCAGCGACCTCGGCCGCCGCGCGCCGGAGTTGCCAGCCGATGGTGAAGGCCAGCGCCGCGGCAGGCAGGATCAGCATCTGCGGCATTGCGGGGACAAGGCCGAGGATGAACAGGATACCGCCGACCGCCATCCATACATGAGGGGAGGCGAACTGGCTGCCGATCTGGCCCGACAGGTTGTGGGGCGACGACACGCGGGTCACGATGGCGGCGGCGGCGATCGAGAGCAGCAGCGCCGGAATCTGGGCGACGAGCGCGTCGCCGATCGCCAGCGTGACATAGGTGCTGCCCGCCTGCGAGAAGGACAGGCCGTGGCTGAACATGCCCAGGATCAGGCCGCCGACGATGTTGACGAACAGGATGAGCAGGCCGGCGACGGCGTCGCCCTTCACGAATTTCGACGCACCGTCCATCGAGCCGTAGAAATCGGCCTCGGTGGCGACTTCCTGACGCCGCGCCTTGGCTTCGTCGGGGGTCAGCAGGCCGGCGTTGAGATCGGCGTCGATCGCCATCTGCTTGCCGGGGAGGGCGTCGAGGGTGAAGCGCGCCGACACTTCGGACACGCGTCCCGCGCCCTTGGTGATGACGACAAGGTTGATGATCATCAGCACGCCGAAGACGAACAGGCCGACGACATAATCGCCCCCGATCAGCACCTGGCCGAACGCTTCGATCACATGGCCCGCCGCCGACGTGCCTTCGTGGCCGTGGACCAGCACGACGCGCGTCGAGGCGACGTTGAGGGCGAGACGGAACAGCGTCGCGAGCAGCAAGACGGTCGGGAAGGCCGAAAAATCGAGCGGTTTCGACGCCGACAGCGCGACCATCAGGATCGCGAGGCTGATCATGATATTGCCGATGAAGCTGATGTCGAGGATGATCGGCGTGACCGGGATCACCATCAGCGCGACGAGAATCAGCATCGCCGCGGGCAGTGCCGCGGCAGTCGCGAAGCGCGCCGCATTGCGGACGTCGAGCCCGGTCATGCGGTGCCTCCCGACAGCGAAGCGAGCCGCTGATAGGCACTGGCGGCAAAGTCCATCGACAATTTCCTGGGCATGGGTTGAATATCCATCATCGGTAGCGGCGGCCGCCCGGCGGCTTCGCCCGAAAAGCTGGTTGCGGCGCTGCGCCATGTCGAAACGGGCGCCGCAGCGGCGGGCAACGGTGCGCCGCCGCCGGCGTCGAGCTTGGCGCGGAACAGGTCGCGTATCTCGCCGACGCTGCGCATGCTGCCGTCGGGGGCGTAAAAGATCGGGCGGTTCGCCGCCGCGGCTTCGGGCAGCAGCGTGGCGCCCGGCTGGTCGGGGTTCGCGTCGAGCGCGGTCAGAAAGCGCGCGGCTCCGGCACTGCCGAGGAAATGCGCGAGGTAGAGATCGACCGGTTCGGCGGCGCGGCCCATCCGCCTTTCGAGGAACTCGCGATTATCGGCGGTCAGCGCCGCCGCCATGTTCGATGCGGCAAAGGGATCGTCGCGCAGCGCCATGATCTGGTCGCGCAGCGCCGGATCGCTGACCGACAGGCGGCCCGCGCCATCGCGGCGGATCGCGTCGGCCGCCCAGGCGAGCCCGTGATTGGCGCCGTGGCGCTCGAGCGTCGCGAGCCAGGTCTGATTGGTGAACTGATAGAGGCCCCGCGCCGACGAGGTTGCGGCCTTGGCGCCGGGATTGAAGCGGCTTTCGACGCGGGCGACATCGACCAGATAGTCGAAATCGACCCCCGTGCGCGCCGACGCCGTCTGCACCGCATCCATGACGGGTGCGGCGATCCGGTTCGCTGCCTGGGGGTTGTTGATTGCGTTCATTGCCTCTGTTCCGCTGTTTCAGCAGAAGAGAAGCAATCATCGTGCCATTTCCGGGAAAATCCCCGAAAATCTTGCTTATCAATAGGTTAAAGCGGGACCTCGCGGCTGCGTGCCGCGGATTGCATGGTTCATGTCAATCCTCTGACGCGTCCAGTTCTTCAGAACATTGATGCGGATCGCGGCCGCTTCGAGCTGGCCCAGCGTCTTGCCGATCAGCGCCCGTGCCTGCATTTCGCTGCCCGCCGGAACGCCGGCGCCGCGAAACAGGATGACCGCCGTTGCCAGATCCTCGGTCGCCGACACGATCGCCCCGGCATCATGCCCGTCGAGCGCGCCGACGAGCAAATCGAGCTTGGCCTGCACCTCATGCATCTGTTCGATCATCACGAATTGCCGCCCGTGCAGTGGAAAAGTGCCATCGATTTGGCGATTGCCACGGGATCGACGCTATATTCGCCGCTGGCAATCGCGGCGCGCAGCGATGCGATACGGGCATAATCCACCGGCGGCTCCTGCGCGGCCATTTCGTTGGCAAGGCTGATCAGCCGCGCGACGGGCATCGCCGTCGGAGCGGGCTGGGCCGTCGCGCGCTGGTTCGCCGAAGCGGTCGAACCGCTTGCCGTCCTGCGCACGGGTGTCGCTCGCGTGACACCGCCGACCTGCAGGACGAGTTTGTCGTCACCTGCCATCTTAGCCTCCATCATGCACCGTCGGAAACTCGACGGCACTGCTTCAGAGCCTTTAACGGCGAGTGGAGCGGCGCTTTAAGGGGCGGGTTGCCAAAAAATTAAAAAAAGAGGCCCGGCGGCGTCGAAAAATCGACAGCTACCGGGCCAGTGGGGCTTAACTATTTGAAAATCAGTCTTGAAGGCTTGCGCGCCCTGGACCGGTGACGGTGGCACTGATCATGTTTTTCGCGTCATTGCCGCGCAGGGCGATCGTTTCGCCGACGCGGCCGTCTTCGGTCGCGATGGCGTTGTAGCTTACCGAAAAGCTGTCGGTGTCGATCGAGACGCGGACATTGTCGCCGCGGCGGATGACCGGTGCAGCAGCCGGGGCGGAGCGGGCGAAGACCGCGGGGGTCGCCGCGCCCGCCTGCGCCGCCATCGGCACGCGCAAGCGCCAGCCGAGCGATTCGCAGCGCACCGCGAGCGTCTGGCTGTCGATCGCGGTGATCGACGCCTGTTCGGGACAGCGCGCCAGCTTGATGCGCCGGTCGATCGGCGTCGCGGTACGCCCCATCGCATTGGCGACCATCGCGGTCAGCGTGTCGATGGTCTGCCAATCCTCGGTCGCCTGCTGGGCGGTTGCGGCGGGCGCCATCGCGATGCCGGCGGCGAGGGCGGCTATCGTCCTGCGATACATGACCCAATCTCCTTTGCTGGTCCTTTGTCGCCGGTCACGGTGCAGGATGCGTGCCAATCGCGGGCAACTGCCGAATTTGCGGCCTGCGCGCCCGTCGCCGTCAATCTTTTGACGAGCGCTTCGCGGGCCGGGTCGGCTGCCGTCGCGGCATGGCCTCAGGTCACTGAAAAACAAGCGATAATGCAATTTGGCACGGCGATTGCATCATGCCTTGGTGATTTATCGCGCCCCTGCGCCGGACCGCCGGCAGCGAGGCGGGGCGACGGATCGAAAGCCGCCACTTGCTGGCGGCAAGCGAAGGCCCGCTACCGAAAGGTGGCTTGCGAAGGAAAGTGATGATGGCATCCGAGAAGCTCTTTGGCCTGCATGCGACAGCGCTCCAGCTGCGCAGCCAGCGCATGATGATGCTCGCGTCGAACATCGCCAACGCCGCGACCCCCAATTACAAGGCGCGCGACCTTGATTTTACCAAGGCGCTCGACTTGGCCCAGCAGGGCGCATCGACCGACGGCGCGATCGAAGGCGCCATCGCTTACCGCGTGCCCGTGCAGGCTTCGCTCGACGGCAACACCGTCGAAATGGCGACCGAACAGACCGCCTTTGCCGAAAACGCGCTCGCCTACCGCTCGAGCCTGTCCTTTCTGCAGGGCCGGATCGGCACGCTGACGCGCGCGCTGAAGGGCGAATGACGATGAGCGCGCTCTCGATCTTCGACATCAGCGGCCGCGCCATGTCGGCGCAGCTCGTCCGCCTCAACACAACGGCATCGAACCTGGCCAACGCCGGCACCGTCGCGGGCAGCGAAAAGGAAGCCTTCCGTTCGCTGAAGCCCGTGTTCCGCACCGTCATGGACGGCGCGGGGCGCGCGACCGTCGCGGTCGACCAGGTGACGGTCAGCAAGATGGCCCCGTCGAAACGGCACGACCCGTCGAACCCGCTCGCCGACAAGGACGGCAACGTCTGGGAAGCCGCGGTCGATAGCGCCGCCGAACTGGTCGAGATGGTCGAGACCGCCCGCCAGTATCAGAACAATGTCCAGGTCCTCGAAACCGCAAAGGGCCTGATCAACGAAACGCTGCGGTTGGGACAATAAGCCATGACGACCACCTCTGCCGTTAACGGAAGCAATATCACGGTGGTGCCGAAGAACAGCGGCACCCAGCTCGGCCAGCAGGATTTCCTGCGGCTGATGACCGCCCAGCTGTCGCAGCAGGATCCGTTCAACCCCGTCGACAACCAGCAGATGGTTGCGCAGATGGCGCAATTCTCCAGCCTGGCCGGCGTCACCGAAACCAACACGACGCTGAAGACGATATCGGACCAGCTCACGGCGCAGACCGCGCTGCTTCAGGACATCAAGACCGCCCAGGACGCCGCCGCGGCGGCGGCCGCAGCCACCCAATCGACCACGCAGGAAGGATAAGTTCATGTCATTCTATACTTCGCTTTCGGGCCTCAAGGGTGCCCAGACCGACATGTCGGTGATCTCGAACAATATCGCCAACGCCAGCTCGACGGGCTTCAAGCGCAGCCGCGCCCAGTTCGGCGATCTGTTCGCTTCGTCGCCGACCCAGTCGACGCGCATGGTCGCGGGTCAGGGCCAGCGCCTTAACGGCATCATCCAGCAGTTCACGCAGGGTACGCTCGAGGCGAGCGAAAAGACGCTCGACCTCGCGATCGCGGGCGAAGGCATGTTCGTCGTCAAGGGCGAGCCGCCGCGCGAGCAGGTGACCTACACCCGCAACGGCGCCTTCACCCCGACCGATGACGGCCATATCGTCGACACCACCGGCCAGAAGCTGCAGCTGCTCCCGGTCGATGCGTCGGGCAATGTCACTGACCGCACGCTTGCCGGCATGACCGACTTCGTGCTCCCCGCGGGCGCGCCGTCGGATCCGACCTCGGCGCTGGTCAATGTGTCGGTCGGCCTCGACGGCCTTGTCACCGCGACCTTCGCCAATGGCGAGGGCCAGGTGCTCGGCAAGGTCGCGATGGCGAGCTTCCCCTCGATGGAAGGACTGCGCCCCGTCGGCGACGCGCATTACCAGTCGACGGGCGAAAGCGGCCAGCCGACGATCGACGCCGCGACCAACGGCCCCATGGGTACGATCCGCTCGGGCGCGCTCGAACGCTCGAACGTCGACATCACTGAAGAGCTGGTGCTGCTGATCGCCGCCCAGCGCAACTTCCAGGCGAACGCGAAGGCGATCGAGGGCGCGTCGACGCTGACGCAGACCCTGATCAACATGCGTTCGTAATCGTCGATTAGCCGTCTGCCGGGAGCCAGAAGATGGACCGTCTCATCTACACCAGCCTCACCGCGATGCGGGGCAGCCAGGCCCGGCAGACGGCGATCGCCAACAATCTTGCCAATGCCCAGACGCCCGGCTTTCGCGGCGACATGGCGGAGGCGCAATCGCTCTGGCTGCAGGGCAGCGGCGTCAATGCCCGTGCCATGTCGTCGGAGGAAGTGATCGGCGCCGACATGCGCGCCGGTGCGGTGTTCGCCACCGGCCGCGACCTTGACGTCGCGATGACCGGCGACGCGCTGCTCGTCGTGCAGGCCGAAAATGGCGAAGAAGCCTATACGCGCCGCGGCGACCTGCAGGTTTCGGCGAGCGGGCTGCTCACCACCGGCGACGGCCACCCCGTCCAGGGGGCGCAGGGCCCGGTTACCATTCCGCCCGCCGACAAGGTCAGCATCGACAGCGAAGGGCGCATCTGGGTCGTGCCCACCGGCGGCGATCCGCAGAACCCGCAGGAAGTCGACCGGCTGCGCCTGACGACCCCCACGGGATCGGACATCGTCAAGGGGCTCGACAATCTTTTCCGCGTCAAGGGCGGCGGCATCCTGCCCGACGATCCCGAAGCGCGCGTCGTCACGCGGTCGCTCGAGGGATCGAACGTCGCCGCTACCAGCGCTCTCGTCGAGATGATCGAGGCGAGCCGCAGCTGGGATTCGCAACTCAAGCTCATCAGCGACGCGCGCGACATGGACAGCGCGACCGCGAACCTGATGCAGCTCCCCCGTTAAGGAGAATAGACAATGAGCTTCGGTGCCTTGCACGTCGCGCGGACCGGTCTGGATGCCCAAGGCTTCCGGATGCAGGTGATCGCGAACAACCTCGCCAACGTGAACACCACGGGCTTCAAGCGCGACCGCGCCAATTTCGAAACGCTGGGCTATCAGATGATGACCCAGCCGGGTGCGCCCTCGTCGTCGGAAAATCGCTACGCGACCGGCCTCAACCTCGGCACCGGCGTCGAACTGGGTGGCACCGCGCGCATCGATACGCAGGGTTCGCTCAACGCCACGGGCAATGCGCTCGACATGGCGATCGAAGGCGCCGGCTTCTTTCAGGTGCTGCTGCCCGACGGCCGCACCGGATATACCCGCGCCGGCAATTTCACCATGTCGGCCGACGGCACGATCGTCACGCCCGACGGCAAGCCGCTGCAGCCCAACATCCAGGTTCCCGAAGGCGCGACCGGCGTGTCGGTCGGGGCCGACGGCACCGTCTCGGCAACCGTTCCCGGCCAGGCCGAGGCAACCGAGCTCGGCCGCATCGAAATCGCACGCTTCGTCAACCCGTCGGGCCTGCAGGCGATCGGTGACAATATGCTCGTCGAAACCGCCGCTTCGGGCGCACCGCAGGTCGGCGCCGCAGGCGAGGAAGGCCGCGGCATCCTGCGGTCGGGCATGCTCGAAGGATCGAACGTCAATGTCGTCGAGGAACTGGTCGACATGATCGAGACGCAGCGCGCCTACGAAGTCAATTCGAAGATGATCCAGGCCACCGACGAGATGATGAAAAATGCCACGCAAACGCTCTAAGGCCCTGCTCCTTGCATCGGCGCTGCTGCTGCCCTTCGGCATGCTGGCACCGGGCGCCGCGCTGGCGAAGGACAAGGTTGCACCCGACGCCTTTGCCGTCGCGATGCCGGTCGACCCCGCGCCGCCGCCGACGCCCAACGGTGCCATCTTCCAGGGCGGCTATACCCCGCTCACCTCGGGCGGCCGCGCCGGCCGGGTCGGCGACATCGTCACGATCCAGCTCGTCGAACGCACCGCCGCGACCAAGAGCAACAGCGCGACGACGCAGCGCGGCGGCAGCATCGGCCTGACCCCGCCATCGACCGGACCGCTGTCGCTCTTTTCGCCCAGCGACATCGGCGCGGGCGGCGACCAGCAGTTCAAGGGCAAGGGCGATGCCGCCCAGTCCAACGCGCTGTCGGGCGAGATCAGCGTCACCGTCGCCGAGGTCTATCCCAACGGGATGATGCTGGTGCGCGGCGAAAAGCTGCTGACGCTCAACCGCGGCGACGAGCGCGTCCAGATCTCTGGCCTCGTGCGGCCGATCGACATCGGCCCCGACAACCGAGTCCTGTCGACCCGCGTCGCCAACGCGACGATCCGCTACGTCGGCAAGGGCGAGATCGCCCGCGCCAGCAAGCAGGGTTGGCTGCAGCGTTTCTTCTCGATCATCAGCCCCTTCTGAACGCCTTTTCAAAGGATAGTGCCGTGACCAAGCGTCCCACCCTTCTCGCCCTTTTCCTCCTGCTGATCGCGGGCTTCGGCTTCGCGGCGCCGGCATCGGCCGAGCGGATCAAGGACATGGGCCAGTTCCAGGGCCTGCGCGCCAACCAGCTTACCGGCTATGGCATCGTCGTCGGGCTCGCCGGAACGGGCGACGACAGCCTCGATTATTCGACGCTGGGCATGAAGGGCGCGATGTCGCGCTTTGGCATGACGCTTCCTGCCGGGGTCAACCCGGCGCTCAAAAATGCGGCCGCGGTGATGATCACCGCCGAGTTGCCGCCCTTTTCCAAGCCCGGCCAGCGGCTCGACATCACCGTGTCGGCGATCGGCAAGGCCAAGAGCCTGCGCGGCGGCACGCTGGTGCTCGCGCCGCTCTATGGTGCGGACGGACAGATTTACGCGATGGCGCAGGGCAACCTGGTCATCGGCGGTCTGGGGGCCGACGCCGCCGACGGTTCCAAGCTGACGGTCAATGTGCCGTCGAGCGGACGGATCGCCGGCGGCGCGACGGTCGAGCGCGCGGTCGATACGGGCTTTGCCTATGGCGACCAGCTGACCTTCAACCTCCACCAGTTCGATGCGACCAACGCGCAGCGCGTGACCGATGCGATAAACCGTTCGGTCGGGCCGGGCGCGGCGACGATGCTCGACGGCGCCAGCATCGCCATTCGCGCCGTCGGAACCGGCGACGATCGCATGCGCCTGATGTCCCGAATCGAGAATCTCGAGGTTATCCGCGCCGAACCGCCCGCCAAAGTCATTGTTAATGCGCGCACCGGAACGGTCGTTATCAACGGTGCGGTCCGGGTCGGCACCGCGGCGGTGACGCAGGGCAAGCTCTCCGTCTCGGTCAAGGAATCGCCCACGGTGGTGCAGCCCGCACCGTTCAGCCGCGGGGAAACGACGGTCGAACAGTCGAGCGAGATCGGCGTCGACCAGGAATATCGTCCGGTGATGATGGTGAAACCCACCGCATCGCTTTCCGAGCTCGTCGATGCGATCAATCGCATGGGCGTTCCTCCCGGCGACCTTGTCGCCATCCTCGAGGCGCTGAGCCAGGCCGGCGCGCTCACTGCGGAACTGGTGATCATATGACGACACCTCTTTCTTCGATCGGCGCCCCCGCCGCCAGTGCCGCCCCCGCCGGGGCCGGCAGCGGCGACGGCGGACTGCGCAAGGCGGCCGAATCCTTCGAGGCGGTCATCCTGCGTCAGCTCCTCTCGTCGATGCGGCAGGCCAAGCTGGGCGACGACATCTTCGGATCGAGCGCGACCGACAATTTCCGCGAAATGGCCGACGCCAAGACCGCGGACAGCATCGCCTCGATGCGCCAGTTCGGTATCGCCGACATGGTCGAGGCGCAGTTCCGCGCCCGGGTCGGAGGCGCGCAGTGAGCGACCTGCTCAACATCGGCGCCAGCGGCCTGCGCGCCTATTCGCGCGCGCTGTCGACGATCGGCGACAATATCGCCAACGCGCAGACGCCCGGCTATGCGCGGCGTACGCTCGAACTGGTCGAGAATCAGGCGGCGAGCAACATGCCGCTCTATCGCAGCTCGATCAAACCGGGCGGCGTGGCGATCCAGGGCGTGACGCGTTCGGTCGACCAGTGGCTCATTCAGGATTCGCGCATTTCGTCGGGCGACGCCGAGCGCTCGGCGACCAAACTCGACTGGATGAACAAGGTCGAGGCCGCAATGAGCGACGATTCGAACGGGATCGCAACCGGGCTGGGCAAGCTGTTCAACACTGCCGATCTGCTCACCGCCGATCCGTCGAACCCGACGCTGCGGGCGCAGTTTCTGCAATCGGTCGACGATGTCGCGTCGGGCTTCCGCACCGCGGCGGGCCAGCTTTCGAGCATGGCCGACGGGATTTCGAGCGCCGCGGCGGGCGAAGTCGATAGCTTCAACACCAATTTGAAAGCCCTCGAACAGATCAACATCGGGCTGCGCAAGGCGCGCCCGGGATCGACCAACGAGGCATCGCTGCTCGACGAGCGCGACCGTTTGCTCGACGAGCTTTCGACGCAGGCCGGCGTCACCGCGAGCTTCGACAGCCATGGCGCGGTGACGCTGACCGCAACGGCGACCGGCGATACGCTGGTCGGCGGCGGCGTCGTGACGCCGATTTCGGTCAGCGCTGCGGCCGACGGCCGGCTGTCCTACAGTATCGGCGGATCGCCGTTCACGACCGCGACGGGGTCGCTCGCCGGGCTGGCCGAGGCGGCGAACCATGTCGCCGACCAGCGCGCGGGGCTCGACACCATGTCGGCGCAGTTCGCGAACCAGGTCAATGCGGCGCACCAGGCGGGCGTCGATGCCAATGGCAATCCGGGCCAGCCGCTGTTCACCGGTGTCGGCAGCGCCGCGACGCTGGCCGCGGCGTCGCTGACGACCGCGCAGGTCGCGGCGGCCGATGCGACGAGCAGCAACGGCAATATGCTCGCGATCGGCGGGATGCGCGGATCGAACGATCCCGAAAGCGCATGGTCGGCGCATATGGCGACGCAGGCGCAGGCGACCGCATCGGCGCGCGCGCAGGACGCCGCCGCGACGACCCGCCGCGACGCCGCCTCGGCGGCACGCAGCGCGGTCAGCGAAATCGATCTCGACCGCGAGGCGGCCGATCTGCTGCGTTTCCAGCAAGCCTATTCGGCGGCGGCGCGCACGATCCAGGTCGCGCGCGACACGATGCAGGCACTGCTGAACGCGGTGTAGGCGAAGGATTTGGGGCCATGAGCCACAAGGGGCAGAACGATGATTAACGCCACTGGCAACCGCATGACGCGCGAGATCGCGCGCCAGTCAAAGCTCGCCGAACAGATCGAAAAGCTGCAGATCCAGGTCTCGACCGGCAAACGGCTCCAGCGCATGTCCGACGATGTCGTGGCGTCTAAGCGGATCGCGACGATCGGCAAGACCCAGGCGGCGATGGACACCTGGGCGACCAACATCAACACCGGCAAGGCGCTCGCCGCGCAGGCCGACGGTGTTCTGCAATCGACGAGCGATCTGCTCACCCGCGCTCGGGAACTCACGCTCAATGCGGCGAGCGACACCGCGAGTCCGGCCGATCGCGCGACGATCGCCGCGGAATTGAGCGCGATTGCCGACCAGATCGACGGGCTGGCCGCGACGCGCGATGCGAACGGCGAACCGCTTTTCGCAACCGGCAATGCGCGCGCAATGCGGTTCGATTCGGACACGGTATTCGCCCCGGTGCCATCTGCGGCCGATGCCCTGGCCGTCAGCGGGACGAGCTTGTCGACTTTCGTCCGCGATGCCGCGGCCGCGGTGGCGGCAGGCGACAAGACGGCGATGGGCGGGTCGATGACCGCTCTCGACACCGCAATCAACCACACCGCTGACCAGAACGCCGCCATAGGCCTCGCTGCCGGCCGTCTCGAGCGGATCGGCGACAGTCTTGCCGCGCGCGGCGTGACGCTGGCCGACGAACGCTCGTCGGTCGAGGATACCGATCTTTCGGTTGCGATCGCGCAGCTCAACGCTGCCGATCTGACGCTCGGCGCTGCGCAGGCGGCCTTTGCCAAGATCAACCGGCAGAGTTTGTTCGATCTTTTGAGCTGAGCGGCCTCAAGTTTCCGGCGCCGCTGCCGTTAAGCATAAGAGACGTCCCTGGTTAGGCGGACCCCGGGCGGGTCCGGATGGAGTTGAGCGCGCATGTTTCCCGTAATCGGCATCGTCGTACTGATCCTGCTGGTGTTCGGGGGTTTTGCGCTGACGGGCGGCAACCTCGGCCCCGTCATGCACGCGCTGCCGCACGAAATGCTCATCATCGGCGGCGCCGCGGTCGGATCGCTGATCATCGGCAATTCTGGCGCCGACCTGAAGGCGCTCGCCGGCGGGCTCGGCAAGGTGTTCAAGGGGCCGCAGTACAAGAAGCAGGATTATCTCGACGTGATCCTGCTCGTCTCCTCGCTGATGAAAATGATGCGCACCGAGGGACCGGTCGCGGTCGAACCGCATATCGAAGACCCGAAAAGCTCCCCCATCTTCCAGCAATATCCCAGGCTGCTCAAGGACAGCACGCTCGTCCACCTGATCTGCGATACGTTGCGCCTGGTCGTTGTGTCGTCGGGAACGCTCGATCCGCACGCGGTCGAGGACGTGATGGACAATGCGGTGAAGAACCACCACCACCACGCGATGAAGCCGGCCGACGGCTTGCAGAATCTCGCCGACGCGCTGCCCGCGCTCGGCATCGTCGCGGCGGTGCTTGGCGTGGTGAAGACGATGGGCTCGATCGACAAGCCGCCGGAAATTCTGGGCGGGATGATCGGTTCGGCGCTTGTCGGCACCTTCCTCGGCGTTTTGCTCGCCTACGGGCTTGTCGGCCCGTTCGCGACGCGCGCGAAAAGCGTGATCGAAAGCGACGGCGCCATCTATCACACGGTGAAGCAGCTCATCATCGCATCGCTCCACGGCCACCCGCAGCCGCTCGTCATCGAAGCGGCGCGTTCGGGGGTCGAACATTCGAACCAGCCGAGCTTCGCCGAGGTCTTTGACGGAATGCGGGGCCGCTGATGGCCGCGCGTCCCAACACGCCGCCGCGGCCGATCATCGTCAAAAAGGTGATCGAGGGGGGCCATGGCGGCCATCATGGCGGTGCGTGGAAGGTCGCCTATGCCGACTTCGTGACCGCGATGATGGCCTTCTTCCTGCTCATGTGGCTGCTGGGCGCCACCACCGAAAAGCAGCGCAAGGCGCTTGCCGACTATTTCGCGCCGACGATCGTCCAGACCAAGCAGGAAAGCGCCGGGTCCAACGGCATGTTCGGCGGCGATTCGATCGTTTCGGCCGACAATTATCCGCATCGCGCCGGGCAGACGGGGACGCGGTCGATCACGATCCCGCGCGACGTTGTCGGCGGACCCAAAGAGGCTTCGGGCCGCGAACAGGAAACCAAGAAGTTCCAGCAGGTCGCGAAATCGCTCGCCGAGCGTGTCCAGCGCAAGGGCGATCTGCGCCGCCTCGCGCGCAACCTGCGCTTTACCCAGACCGTCGACGGCATGCGCATCGACGTAGTCGACGATGCCGATTTCTCGATGTTCACGATGGGAACGAGCCAGCTCACGCCCGAAGGCGTGCGGCTGTTCCAGGAAGTGGCCGAGGCGATCGGGGGCGTTCCGAACCAGCTGATGATCCGCGGTCACACCGATGCGGCACCCTGGTCGGCAGGCGCGGGCACCAACAACTGGCGGCTGTCGGTCGACCGGGCGGAGGTGGTGCGCAACTATCTCCAGTTCCGCGGGATCAATTCAAACCGCTTCTCGCGTATCGAAGGGGTCGCCGATCGCGAACCCTATGTCCCGTCGAATCGCTTCGACCCGCGCAACCGGCGCATCTCGATCACGCTCGGCTGGGGCAGCGCGGCCAAATATTAGTGCCAGATTGGCAGTAAGATAAATCCTTAACCGCGCAATTGAGCCGCCATTGCTGCCAAATTGGCAATAACCCTTTGTTTTCAATGGGTTGTAATAGCTTGGATAATCTTTCGTTTACCATTTTCCTCAATCTCTCGGCTCATCGGAAAGGCGCCATGGGGGGCGCCATGGAGACGAAAATGACTGAGGTGGGGCAGAACAAGGGCAATAACGCAGCGCTCGAAGCGTTGATCATCGGCAACAGCCCGGCGGTCAGCCAGCTGCGCGAGATGATCCGCCGGGTGGCGCGGTCGAATGCCTCGGTCATGCTGTGCGGTCCATCGGGATCGGGCAAGGAACTGGTCGCCCGGGCCATCCACGACGAAGGCGTCCGCGCCGGCAAGGCCTTCGCCGCGATCAACTGCGGCGCCATCCCCAGCGAACTCATCGAATCCGAACTTTTCGGCCACGAAAAGGGCTCGTTCACTGGCGCCACGGCGCGCCGTATCGGCCATTTCGAAGTCGCCAGCGGCGGCACGCTCTTCCTCGACGAAATCGGCGACATGCGCTTCGACATGCAGGTCAAGCTGCTCCGCGTGCTCGAGGAACGCACCATCGTCCGCGTCGGCAGCAGCGAGGTCCGCCCGGTCGACGTCCGCGTCATTTCGGCCACGCACCAGGATCTGGGCGCGGCGATCGCCGAGGGCAAATTTCGCGAAGATCTTTTCTTCCGCCTGGGCGTCGTCGTTTTGCAGGTGCCGAGCCTGGCGAGCCGCGTCGAGGATATTCCCGCGTTGATCCGCCATTTCCAGCGCAAGATGCCGGCCGACGCTAAGTGCCGCTATGACGACGCCGCGATCGCGATGCTGATGCAGCACCGCTGGCCGGGTAATGTCCGCGAACTGCGTAATTTCGTCGAGCGCGCCAGCGTCCTGTTCGGCGGCGAAACGCTCGGCTGCGACGATGTCGCGATGCTTTTGAACCCCACCGCAGCGCTGGCACCGCGGCCGATCCTCCCCACGGGTACGGTCGCGGTACCAGCCGGCGGGCTGGACATCCCGGCGGCCGCCGGCGCGCAGGCGAAAAAGCCCGCGCCGGGTCAGCCGATCGACCTCAAGCGCGAGATCGAGACGATCGAACTCGAACAAATCCACGTCGCGCTCGACCTTGCCGACGGCATCATTTCGGAGGCTGCCCGCCTCCTGTCGCTCAAGCGCACGACGCTGATCGAAAAGATGCGCAAATATGGAGTTCAGCAGCAGGCCGCCTGAAAACTACCCCACCAGTTTCGGCGCCGCTGAATTCGGCACCGGTCGCACCCCACCCCCGTCGTCGCTTGTCCCCACTTATAGCGACGGCGCGGGCCGCGGCCGGTGCCGAACCCTTTTTAACCGATCGATAATGAAGAGACGACGCGGGCGCGTCAGCGAAGCTGGCGCCAAGCCTCGGCGATCGTGCGGATGCCGTCGAGCACCTCGGCAAAGCCGTCTTCGCGATTGGCGGCGATCGCCTCATCGAGCTTGCGGCGCATGCTGCGATAGACGCGCGACAGCGCCGCGGCGACATCGCCGCCCGCGCTATGATCGAGATTGGCGTCGAGTCCGATCAGGATCGCGCGCGCGCGGTGCGCGGGGTCGGTGGCGGAGACGCGCTGTCCCTGTCGCGCCATCGATCCGAGCACGCCGACCGCCGTCTCCAGCTCGTCATAGAGCATGGCGACGAGCTCGACCGGGTCGGCGCCCTCGGCGCGGCTTTCCTGCTGCAGCCGGCGGTAGGTGCCGGTGGCGCGGACGATCGAGGCGGTGGCAGGCACGGCGAAAACCCTTAGTTATTGCTGTTCTGGTTGTTCCACATCTGGATCTGCTGTTCCAGATAGGCCTGGGTCGCCTTGAAGGCTGCCAGCTTGGCGTCGAGCGTGCTGTATTTTTTCTCCAGCCGCGCGCGATAGGCATCTTCGCGCTCGTTGACCTTGTCGAGCTGGTCGGCAAGATCCTTGCTCTTGGCATCGAGCGTCCTGGTGACGCGATCGATGACGCCGCCTGTCCCCACGGCCTTGTCACGCAGAGCGTCAAGCACACCGGCGATGCCCGGATCGCTGACGTCGGTATGCGCGCCGTCGCGCGGCGGATTGAACAATGCTTCGACCGCGCCGGCGTCGGTCGTCAGGGCGGTTTCCAGCCGGGTTTGATCGACGGCAAGCAGGCCGTCCTTGTTCGTGTAGATGCCAATGTCGGCGAGCGTCGTGTAGGTGCCGCTGCTGGTCAGCGTTTGCGACATCATGCCGCGCAACTGGCCCTCGAGCTCGCGCAGGCCGCGCGTGTCACCCGACATCGCGGCGGCGTCGGTGATGCTCTTCTTGAGCTGGTTATAGACGTCGACGAAATCCTTCACCGTCTGCCGGATCATGTCGAGCGGGCGACTTGCCCCCACATCCACCTCCTGGCCTGGCGATGCCTTTTTAAGCGTGAGCGACATGCCGGGAATCACGTCGTCGACGATATTGGAACTGCGGCTATAGGCCACGCCGTCGATCGTGAATTGGGCATCGGTCGCCGATTGGCCGAGCGTCATGCCGCCGCCTGCACCATAGCCGAACGCCGCGAGCGCCGGATCGGCGCCCGCGTCGGCAGTCAGCGTGAAGCTGTTCGCCGCTCCCGTCGCGCCCTTGAGCACGATCCGGCTGCCGCCAGTGTCGGACACGATCGAGGCCGATACGCCGCTGCCGCTGGCGTTGATCGCCTTTGCCAGCCCTTCGAGGCTGTTTTTCGTGCTGTCGATCGTGATCACATGGTCGGTGCCGCCGACGCTGAGCGTCATCGTGCCGGTCCCGATCGCCGCCGTCTTGTCGGCGACCACCGCCGAATAGGCGGTCTGCGCCCGGGCGAGCTGGTCGACGACCACCGTTGCCGAGAAGCTGTCGGCGTTGATACCGGCGCGCGTCGTTGCCGAAATCACGCTTTCGTCCGAAACCGTCGGCGTACTGCGCAAGGTGCCGTCGGACACCATTTGCGCCAGCGAATCGGCAAAGCCTTCAAGGTTCGATCGCGCCTGCGAAACGGCGCTGATCCGCGCCTGATTCTGCTGCGCCAGCGTCGAGAGCCGCGTAACCTTGGGCTCGCGCGAGGCAGCCGCAAGATCATCGACAAGCTTGGGAATGTCGATCCCCGACCCGGCGCCGAGCGAACTGGCAATGGAAGTGAGAGCCATGGCAAATATCCTTCGCTCTTCTTAACGGCCGCGCGCGCGCGACATTAAGCGCGAAATCAGCCCTGCCGGCGCCCGTCGGGATCGAATTGGTGCGACACCGGAATCTCGACATCGGGCTGGCTGCGTCCCTCGGCGACCGCGCGTTCGAGCTGGAACACGAAGGCGAGGATCGTGGCGACGGCGACGAACAATTCTTCGGGAATCGTCCGCCCGGCGCGCACGGTGAAATAGATCGCACGGGCGAGTTGCGGATATTCCAGAATCGGAATGTCGGCGCCGCGGGCAAGCTCGCGGATCGCCAGCGCGACATCGCCGCGCCCGCGGGCGACGACCACCGGCGCTGCATCGACGCCGGGGCGATAGCGCAGCGCGACCGAGAAATGCGTCGGGTTGGTGAGCACGACCGTCGCGTCGGTCACCGCCTTGCGCGCCGACCCGCTCAATATTTCATGCGCCCGCTGGCGCTGCGCCTGCTTGAGTTCGGGGGCGCCGTCAGACTGGCGCATCTCCTCTTTGACTTCCTGCTTGGTCATCATCAGCCGCCGGTTGCGCTGATACCATTGGGCGGGAACGTCGATCAGCGCGATCACCACCAGCCCGCCCGCCATCGCGAGCATCGAATGGCCGATGGCGCTGCCTGCGAGCCCGATCGCGGCATTGAGATCGGTCGACGCCATGGTCATGATCGCGGGCAGATTGACCGCGATCAGCCAATAGCCGATCGTTCCGAGCAGCAGCACCTTGGCGATCGACTTGACCAGTTCGATCAGCCCCTGCGGCCCGAAGATGCGCTTGAGGCCGTTCAGCGGATTGATGCGGTTGCCCTTGAAATTGAGCGCCTTGCCGCGCCAGCCGAGCGAACCGAGCATCGCGGGCGCCGCGATCGCAGCGACGAAGGCGAGCGCGAACAGGCTGCCGAGCGGCAGCAGAATTTCGACTCCGTTGCGCATCACCGCTTCGCCCGGCGCAAAATGCGCGACGTCGTCGGCGCTGAGCGTCAGGCCGCGTTTCATGAGGTCGCCCGCCGACTGGACGAGCCAGCCGCCCGCGGCAAAAAGCCAGCCCGCACCCGCGAGCATCATCAGCGCGGTCGCGAGTTCGCGCGACATCAGCACATCGCCCTCGCGCACGGCGTCGGCGCGCTTTTTCGGGGTTGGCTGTTCGGTTTTCTGGTCCTTGTCCGACTGTTCGGCCATCGTCAGCCCCCCGCGAGCAGGCGCGCCATGTCGAGCGCATCGGACAGGAAGCGGGCGATCGCCTCGGCCATCGCGGGGGTCGCGATGCCGAGCAGGATGACCCCGGCAAGCAGCGTCGCCGGCAGGCCGACCGCGAACAGGTTCATCGCCGGGGCCGAGCGCCCGATGACGCCCATCACCATCTGGACCATGATCAGCACGAAGCCGACGGGCAGGGCGATGGTCAGCCCCGCCGCGAACATCAGGCTGCCGAAGCGCAAGATGCCTTCGATCGCGCCATAGGAGGGAAAGGCGTTGCCCGGCGGCAGCGCATTATAGCTCTGCACGATGATCTCGATGAGCAGCAGATGGCCGTTCGCCGCCAGGAACAGCGCGGTGGCGAGCATCGAGAGGAACTGGCCGACCGCCGAGCTCATCTGCCCGCTCATCGGATCGACCATTGCCGCGAAGCCGAGGCCCATGGCGTTGCTGATCGCCTCGCCCGCGAGCAGCGCCGCGGCGAGCCCCATTTGGAGCACGAAGCCGATCGCGAGCCCGATCACGACCTCGCCCGCGACGAGGAGCAGGCCGGTGAAGGACACGAGCCCTTCGGGCGGCAGATGGAGCCCCGATGCCGCGACCGCCGGAACGCCGACGGCGAGCGCGATGACGAGGCGGAGCTGCACCGGCACGTTCGTCGCCCCGAACACCGGCGCGGCCAGAAAGGCAGCGCCGGGGCGGATCATCCCCAGCATCCAGAGCTGGAGCATCGCCTCGATATTCGGGATATCGGCCAGGTTCATCGCGGCCCTATCGGACCAGATTGGGTATCTGGGCGAACAGGTCGCGGGTGAAATCGGTAAGCAGGACCAGGATACTGCTGCCGAAGATCGCCAGACAGATGGCGGTGATGATCAGCTTTGGTACGAAGCTGAGCGTCTGTTCGTTGATCGAGGTCGCCGCCTGGACCATGCCGAGCAGCACGCCGATGACGAGCACCGGAATCAGGATCGGCGCCGAGGCGAGCGCGAGAATCCACAGCGCCTGCTGTGCGACACCGATGAAATAATCGGCCTCCATCGCGCTATGTTCCGAATGATGAGGCGAGCGACCCCATCGTCAGGGCCCAGCCGTCGACGAGGACGAAGAGCAACAGCTTGAACGGCATCGATATGACCGTCGGCGACAGCATCATCATGCCGAGCGACATCAGCGCCGAGGCGACGATCAGGTCGATGACGAGGAAGGGCAGAAAGATCAGGAAGCCTATCTGGAACGCGGTCTTGAGTTCGCTGGTGACGAAGGCGGGCAGCAGGATCGAAAAGGGGACGTCCTTCGGACTCGCATATTCGGGCGCCTTGGCGATCTTGGCGAACATCATCAGGTCGGTCTTGCGGGTCTGCTTCATCATGAAGCCGTGGAGCGCATCGCCCGACCGGACGACCGCCTCGCCGATGTCGATCTGTTCTTGGCCATAGGGGGTGATCGCGACGCGGTTCACCTCGCTGAGCACCGGCTGCATCACGAACAGCGACAGGAAGAGGCTGAGCCCGACGAGCACTTGGTTGGGCGGCGTCTGCTGCAGGCCGAGTGCGTGGCGCAGGATCGACAGCACGATGATGATGCGCGTGAAGCTGGTCATCATCAGGAGCAGCGACGGCAGCACCGTCAGCAGGCTCATCAGCAGCAGGATCTGCAACGACAAGCTCAATGGGCGGCCATCGCCGCCGATCTCGCCGACCGCGCGGGTCAGGCCGTCGGCTGCCTGCGCATGCGCCGCGGGCGCCGCGGCGACGAACAGCGCGATGCCGCCGGCAATTGCCGCGCGGCGCAGCCATCGGCTGCGCGCCGGGGCGGCGTCAGTCGACATGAAAATCGCCCTGGCTGTTGTCGGCAAGGCGCGTGATGCCGTTGCGCGACACCGCGATCAAAATCTGTTGCCCGGCAAATTCGACCACCGCGAGCTTCGACCCCGGACCGAGGGGGAGCACGCCGACAAGGTCGACCGGCCGATCCTGTTTCGCGCCGCCGCCCAGCGGCACGCCCATCTGGACGCGCTTCCACAGCCACAGGCTGCCCCAGGCCATGCCGCCGACGATCGGCAGCAGGATCAGCAGGCGCAGGATATATTCGAGCATCAGGCCCTCCGGTCGAAGCCGGCGATGCCGCGGTCGGGCGCGACGACTTCGGCGACCTGGATGCCGTAGCGGCCGTCGACGCTGACGATCTCGCCCTTCGCGATCAGCGTGCCATTGGCATAGATGTCGAGCAGGTCGGTCGCCGCGCGGTCGAGTTCGATCACGCTGCCTTCGGTCATCGTCAGCAGTTCGGCGAGCGTCATCGAGGTCGACCCGACCTCCACCGAGACGCGCAGCGAAACGCCGGCGAGCAGGTCGAAATTGGGGGCGGCGGCAATCGTCTTGCCTTCACGGCGGTCACGCTGCGGCGCCGCGGGCGCGTCGCTGAGGTCAGTCATTGTCCGGTCCTTTTTCGATTTGATCGATCATGATGGCGGCGTTGCCATTGGCTTCGCCGATGCTGCCGAGCGCGAATTTGCGTCCGGCGACGGTCACCGGCACCTGGCGCGGCATGGTGATGGGGATGATGTCGCCGACTTCGAGCGACAGAAGTTTGACGAGGCTGATTTCGGGACGCGCGAGCACCGAACGCACGGGCAGGCGGACGTCCTTGAGCGCCTTGTTGAGCGCGCCCGACCAGGCGGGATCGGTCTGCGGCAGGTCGCGCATTTCGGGCACCGGTTCGGCGCCCGCGATTCCGCGCAGCGCCGCCTGCGGATAAGCGCACATTACGGTCTTGCCATCGAAGGGCGCGCCGCGCAGCGTGAAGCGCTGGACGAGCAGTTCATCGTCGGCGCGCACCGCGGCGAGCTTGGCGCTTTCGGTGGTGACGAAATCGAGTTCGGGATCGATCGGGTGCTTGTCGCGCCACGCGGCGGCGAGCTGCAACCCCATGTCGCGGCCGAGGCGCGCGGCAAAGCGTTCTTCGGCGTCGGTCAGATCCTCGCGCTCGCCCGCCGGCTGGCCCTTGCCGCCGTAAAAGATGTCAACGAGCTGGAGGACAAGCGCGCGGCCGCCGGTGATCAGCACCGGCCCCTTGAGCGGCGGCGCGTGATAGCGCCAGAAAATTGCCGGTTCGACGACGGCGCACCAGTCGGCAAAGCGCATCGTTTCCGCGGGCGCGCGCTCGATCTGCACGAGCGGCGCGCCGAGCGCGCGCACCAGATCGCGCAGGCTGCGCGCGAACTGGTTGCTCACGGCGTCGAGCAGCGGAAAGGCATAGCTGCCCTCCGACCGGCGGAGCAGCAGCGACGCCTGCGCGTCGGCCTCCTGTCGCGCCGCGGCGTCTGCGGCCGCTACGGGTTTGGCGTTTAGCGTCACTGAATCACCAAGCTTGTGAAATAGACATTGTCGATGCCCCCGAACCCCTCCTTGTCGCGCAGTACTTGGTTAATCGCATTGGTCAACTGGCGTTGAAGCCGCTGTTTGCCCTGCGACGTCGAAAGCAGCGCCGGATCCTGTTCGGCAAGCGTCATCAGGACGGCCGACCGGATCGGCACCTCCTGCCGCTTGATGTTGGTGATCAGCTTGCCGTCATAATAGGTCGACAGGCTGATCCCGACCTGAAGAAAGCCCGATCCGTCGGCCAGATTGGTCGTGAAGGGCTGTTCGATCGGATAATAGGTGATCTCATATTTGCGGGGATCGACCTTGTAATGATCGTTGGGAACGGAGACGGTACCGACCTTCAGCGCCGGCGCACCGCCGCCTTCGCCGCCCTCGCCCGAGGCCGCTTCTTCCTTTTCGCTGCGTACGACCAGCTTGGGGTAATTGTCCTGCGGCGTCGCCTTATGCTCGCCGAGGCCGCCACCCAGATAGATGCCCGCGCCAGCACCGGCGCCGATCAGCGCGGTTCCGCCGACGCCGACCACCAGCAGCTTCTTCATCTTGCCGCCCTTCTTGGGCGCTGCTTCGGGGGCCTTGTCCTTGCTCATCTCGTCGGTTCCTTTCGATATCAGGCAAAGCGGCCGCGGCGGTTCGCGGCGCTGTCGTCATCGCGCGCGTCGGCGCGATCATTGGCGGTTTCGATCAAATGGCTCGCGTCGGGCGCAGCGCCGCGTCCCTGGTTCTGGCCCTGTCCCTGACCCTGGGCGAGCGACGGGCGCCCGGCCTGATCGGGGGTGCAGGTCACTTCGGCGCCGGCAACGCGGACGCCCTGCTGGCGGAGATCCTCAACCAGTCGCGGCTGTGCGGCGGCAACGATCGCGGCGGTGCTTTCATGCTGGGTGTCGAGCTTCATCGACACGCTGTCGCCATCGAGTTTCATCGCGACGTCGAGCCGGCCGAGGTGGCGCGGCATCAGGCGGAAGCTGAGGTCGCCCTTGTCCGATTTGGTCGCGGCGATATCGGCGGCGAGCTGCGCGATCCAGCGATCATCGCTCGTCAAGTCGAGCGTGCGTTCGGCGAGCGGCGCCGCCTGCGCCGGGGCACCGATGCTTGTGGCGCTGGGCGCGGCGGGCTGATTGAACAGCACGGTCATGGAAGCGCCGCCTTCGGCACGGATCGGCTTGGCCGCGGGTTCGGCGGCGGGCGCCGGCGTAGCGGTGGCGCTCTCGGCCTTCGCAGGCGTTACGGCGGGTGCGGCGGGGGCGTCGCGGCCTTGCGGCGCGGCCGGGGCAAGTGCCGGCTTGACAGCCTTCGCGGGCTTGTCGGCAACCGGCGCGGAGGCTTCGGGCGCCACCGCATTCGCGGCGGCAGGCAGCGGATTGACGGGCAGGGGCACGGCGGGAGGCGTCGTTCCCGCCGTCGCGGCAGCGTCGGCTGTAGGCGCGGCGTCGGTCGCTTCAGCATCGGCGCGGCCGGTGCCGGTCTTCGCCGGATCGGCGGCGGGCTTGGCGGGCTTGCCGGTCAGCGCGGCGAGCAGGCTGGCGGCATGTGCCGCGGCATCCTGCGCATCGGGTTGCGGGACGTCCGGGCCGGCACGCTTGGGCGCGGCCTTGGGCGACGTGTCGTCAGCCGGGGTCGCGGGCGCCGCTTCGGTATCGGCAGCGGGCGCCGCCTTGGCCTCGGTGGCGAGTTTTTTGCCGCCGACGATGGCGGCGAAATCGGGTGTCACGACGTGCGGCGTCTCGTCGGGGGTGATGGCTGTAGTCGGCACGGCATCCGCCGTCGGCGCCACCGTGCCCGCCGCTTTGGGCCCTGCGAGCGCGATCACGCTCGCGGTCGTCGCCTGAGTATCGCCGGTCGGCGCAGCGCCGGGCGTGCCGGTCTTGCCGGTCGGCGCAGCGCCAGCCGTGCCGGTCTTGCCGATCGTCGCTGCACCGGGATGCGTCGCGAGGAGCTGGCCGAATCCGCCATCCTCGCCCGTGCCGCTGGCGGGCGTCTGACCGATATTGGCCAGAAAGGTCGCGAAGCCGGGCTGGCTCGCGCTCTGGGGCAGACCGGGCATCATTCCGGGCCGCCTTCGACCAGGCGCAGGCTCATCGTGCGGCGGCGGTGCGGGCGGTTCGCGTCGGCGCGGCGTTCCATCTCGACTTCGGCCGACTTGCGGCTGCGTTCATAGAGGCGCACCGCCGATTCTTCCTTCATCAGCGCGCTCTGCGCGAGCACGCCCATTTCGTCGCGGCGGGCGCTGGCGTTGACCAGCGGCGTCGCAAGATTTTCCTTCGCCATGTCGAGCCGCATGCCGAGTTCGCCGACCGTATTGAGCGCGCGGCCCGCGACGACGCCCCGGGCGACCGCAAGGTCGGCGCGCAGCGCCTCGAGCCGGCGCGACAGCTCGACGAGGCTCGCAAGCTCGCCATTGGCGCGCGCCAGATTGGCCTCCGCCATCTGATGTTCGACGGTGCGCACGCGAATGATACGTTTGCGGCGTGCGGTGCGAGCGGTCATGCAGAATATCCTTCGATGAGTGACTGGCGTGCGGTCTGGAAATCGACCTGGGCGCCGGCGGGCTGGGTAACGAATGCAAGCTGGTCGGCGCGCCGCGCGATGGCGGTGTCGAGCACCGGATCGGTGCCGGCGACATAGGCGCCCATCAGCATAAGGTCGCGATTCTCTTCATAGGCGGACCAGAGCTGGCGGAAGCGCGCGGCGGCGGCGGCGTGATCGGCATCGACCGAATCGGCCATGGTGCGCGACAGCGACCGGGCGATGTCGATCGCGGGATAGACGCCCTGTTCGGCAAGCTGGCGCGACAGGATGATATGACCGTCGACGATCGCGCGCGCCGAATCGACGACCGGATCCTCGATGTCGCCGCCATCGGCGAGCACGGTATAGAGCGCGGTGATCGACCCGCCGGTGACGCGGTCGTTGCCGGCGCGTTCGACGAGCGAGGGGATGAGCGCGAAGGTCGAGGGCGGATAGCCCTTCATCGTCGGCGGTTCGCCCAGTGTCAGCCCGATCTCGCGCTGCGCGTGCGCGACGCGGGTCAGGCTGTCGATCAGCAGCAGCACCTTCTTGCCGTCTTGGCGAAAGGCTTCGGCGATCGCGGTCGCGCGCATCGCGGCGCGCAGGCGGAGCAGCGGCGGATGGTCGGCGGGAACCGCGACGACCACCGATTTCTTGCGGACGGCGGGCGGCAGCTTGGTTTCGACAAAGTCGCTGACTTCGCGGCTGCGCTCGCCGATCAGGCCGACGACGATCACGTCGCACTCGGTGCCTGCGATCATCTGGCCCATCAGCACCGACTTGCCGACGCCCGACCCCGCGATGATCGCGACGCGCTGGCCTTCGCCGACGGTGAGCAGGCCGTTGATCGCGCGCACGCCCATGTTGAGCGGCTTGGTCACGCGGCCGCGGCGCAGCGGATTGACCTTGCGGCCCGCGAGCGGCCACTGGAACTGCGACTTGACCGGCGGGCGACCGTCGAGCGGATTGCCCTGCGCGTCGATGATGCGGCCGAGCAGCGCCTTGCCGACCGTCACCATGCTCGACGCGCCATGCGGTTCGACCGGCGCGCCGGTGACGAGCGGCATGTTGGTGTCGAAGGGCAGCACGAGACTGCGGTGTCCGCGAAAGCCCACGACCTCGCCGTTCACATATTCGTTGTTCGCCGACTTGATGCGGACATTGCTGCCGAGCGGCTGGGGAAAGCCCGATACTTCCAGCATGATGCCTTCGTGCGCGACGAGCGTGCCGATGCGGCGCGGCGATGCGTCGCTGAGGTCGACGGGGTCGAGCAACTGGCGCGCGGACATGGCGAGGCGGCGCGTCATGCGGCGGCGCCCTGGCTGCCGAGCGCGGCACGCAGCTCGTCCAGGTAGACCGCGCGGCCATGTTCGATCCAGCCGGCCGAGGTTTCGACACGGACGGTGCCGCGCGCCATCGACGGATCGCTTTCGATCGGCAGCGCGATCGGCGCGTCGATGAGCAGCACGGCGTCGGCGGGATTGACCCACAGGGTGCGCGCCTTGTCGGCTTCGGCGACCAGCGCGGCGGCAGTTTCGGCCTGAGTGCGCAGCCAGTCGGCCTCGATCGGCGCCGCCTCGACGATCTGGCGGACGAGCCGCTCGACCGTTTCGGCGATCAGCTGCGCCAGTTCCTCGCTCGGTTCGTCCTGCAGCGCTTCGGCGGCGGCGACCATCGCGAGCAATTGTTGGCGTTCGACCGCAAAGGCGGCTTCGGCGAGGCGCTGGCCTTCGGCAAGCCCGCGCGAAAAGGGATCGTCGGCGGGCTCGGCCGCCGCTTCGGCGACCGGCGTCAGCGGAGCGCTGCGCGGCTGGCCGAATTGCAGCGGGCGAAAGCCGCCGTCGCGCGCCATCGCATGCGCCAGCGCGGCAACGGTCGATTCGGACGCGAGATCAGACATAATCGTCGCCCCCGCCCGCGAGCATGATTTCGCCCGATGCCGCCATCTGGCGGACGATCTGCATGATCGACTTCTGCGCCTCGTCGACGTCGGTGCGCTTGACCATCGTCATTTCGGCCATTTCGTCGCGGATCGTTTCCGATGCGCGCTGCGACATCGTCGACAGGCACAGATCGACCATGTCGGCGTCGGTGCCCTTGAGCGCGACTGCAAGGATCGCCGCATCGACCGAGCGCAGCACGGTGCCGATGCTCTTCTTGTCGAGTTCGCGCAGATTTTCGAAGATGAACATCTCTTCCTCGATCGCCTGCGCCAGCAACTTGTCCTGCTTCTTGAGCGCGCGGATCGTGCGTTCGGACAGCGACTTGGGCATTTTCTTCATGATCTTCGCGACGTCGCTCGGGCCGCCGATCGGCTGCTTGGCGACGCGCTGGCCGCCGACATTGGCGGAGGCGAGCACCGATTCCAGATCCTCGATCGCGGCGGCGGGGACGGTGGTAAGCTGCGCCGCGCGTAGCACCAGATCGGCCTGCAGGACTTCGTCCAGCGTTTCGATCGCGCGCGCTGCGACGTCGGGGATCAGCACCGACAGGATCAGCGCGCCGACCTGCGGATGTTCGCTGGCGAGCAGCGCGCTGATCGCCTCGACATCCATCCAGCGCAACATTTCGAGCGACGCGGCGCTCGACTGCGGCGCGACCGCGGCCAGGATATTGTCGGCGCGGACATTGCCCACCGCCTGATTGATGACGGTGCGGATACGCGTTTCGGCGCCGATGGCGAGCGCACTGACGTCGCGGCTGCGCACGACAAACTGGTCGAGCGCCTGTTCGATCTGGGTTTCGCTGGCGTTGGCGGCGTCGAACATGCCCTTGGCAAGCAGGCGCACCTCATCGGGATCGAGATGCTTGAGGATCGTGGCGGCGTCGCCTTCCTCGAGCAGCATCAGCAGGATCGCGGCGGCGGCCGATCCTTCGATGGCGGGGCGCAGGCCGACCGCGGGTGCGATCTCGCCGGCGACGTCGGTGTCGTCAGCCATGGGCGCCCTCCTGCATCAGCTGGCGCACGACGAGTGCGGCGCGCGCCGAATCCTGGCGGACGAAGGCGCGGACCAGATTGGCGCGCGCTTCATAACTCGGCGCGGCCTCGATCATCTCGAGCGTGATTTCGCTGCCGCCGCGCGGCGCGTCGAGCGCAGCGCGGTTTTCGGTGGCGGTGAGCAGCGACTGTTCGATCTCGGCATCGCGTTCGGCGCGCGCGGCGGCGCGCTGTCTGGCCGATTTGATCATCGGACGGCCGATGAACAGAAAGGCGAGCAGCGCGGCGAGCACGGCGCCGATCTGCTTGGCGAGCGGCATGAACCACGGCTGGTCGTAGAAGGCTGGGGGGACATCGTCGACCTTCGCAAAGGGACGCTGGCTGATCGCGACGACGTCGCCGCGCGTCTGATCGTATCCGACTGCGCCTTTCACCAGCCCCTCGATCTTGGCGAGGTCGGCCTGGGTCAGCGCCTTCTGGCCCTGGTTGAGCGCGACCGCGATCGACAGGCGCTTCAGGCGGCCCTGTGGCTGGTGCGTGACAGAGATTTCGCGGCCGACCTCATAGGCGCGGGCCGAATTTTCGTTGCTCTGCGTGTCGGTGGTCGGCGCGCCGGCGGGCGTCGGCGCGGGGGCATTGTTGGTCACGGTGGTCGCCTGCGGCGGCTGGTTCGACAGCGCGCCGGGGATGCCGACGGCGGGCGGTGTGCTCTGGCCGCTGACGACCCGGCTCACCTGTTCGGTGCGCAGCGCGCGGTCGTTCTCGGGGAAGCTTTCGCGCGTCGCCTGGCTTTCCGACATATCGACGTCGGCGTGGACCTCGACCGAATAATTGCCCGAACCGAGCATCGGACCGAGCAGCGTTTCGAGCGCGCGGCGGAAGCGGTCCTCCATCTGCATCTGGAGCTGGAAGCTCTTCATGTCGCCGCTGCTGGCGCCGTCGGAGAGCAGCGCGCCGCGCTGGTCGATCACCTGCACCTCGTCGGCGTTCATGCCGGGAACCGAGGAGGCGACGAGGAAACGGATCCCCTGAACCTGCGCGTCGCTGAGGCTGCGGCCGTTCTGCAACGTCAGCATCACCGACGCGGTGGCGGGCTTGTCGTCGCGGACGAACAGGCTGGGTTCAGCGGCGGCGATGTGGACGCGAGCGGTCTTGACCGCGTCGATCGTCTCGATCGTACGGGAAAGATCGGCTTCGCGCGCCGAGCGCAGCGTTTCGCCTTCGATCGCGCGGCTCGACCCCATCGGGAGCGAGGCGATCAGGCTGTCTCCGCTCGGCTGCGCCTTGGGCAATCCCTGCCCGGCGAGCGCGATTCGCGCCTGATACAGTTTGTCGGCATCGACGGTCAGTGCGCCGGTCGTCGGATCGATGGTGTGGCCGATCCCTTGCGACTGGAGCGCGTCGGCGACGGCGGCCTTGTCGCTGTCGTCGAGCCCGGCGAAGAGCTGCGCCTGCGGCGCCGACTGGGTCATGAAATAGGCGAGCGCGGCCAAGCCGATCGCGGTCGTCGTGGCGATCGCGGGCAGGGCGCGCTGGACGGCGGGCTGGCGGACGAACTGCTGGACCGGCGCAAAGCGGCCACCCATCGCGGGGAGGGGCAGCCGGTTCGTATCGGCAACGGGGGCAAGGAGTTGAGCTTCGGCCATGGATTACACCGGCATGTTCATGATGTCGCGATAGGCGGACAGCAGCTTGTTGCGGACCTGCAACGTGGTTTCGAAGCCGAGCGAGGCCTTCTGGCGTTCGATCATCACGCTGACGATGTCGTGCGTGTCGCCGCGTTCATAGGCTTCGCTGAGGTCGCTCGCCTTCGCCTGCTGGGTATTCACTTGCTGCAGTGCGCTGGCGATCGCCGATCCGAAATCGGGTGCCGCACCGGCACCCGCGGCGCCGCCCGCAGCCGCGCCGCCGGCGGCGCGTTGCAGCGCCTGGTTCTGATTGAGAATCGAACTGCGCATTTGCAGCAGTCGGCTCTGGTCAATCGTGCTCATAAGCTTTCATCCGTCCTGGTGCGCGGCGGTTCGCCGCACGCACAAAGAGTAATGCAAAGCCCGTGCCAAAAATTCTTTTCGTTGAAAAACAGATGTTTGATAGAGTGCTTCTGTCGCGCCCCGCGCTCCGCGGCGTTTTTTTGACGCGCGGGCTTAATCCGCCGCCGCCGCCGCCGTTACAGCTTTCGTGACCGCTCGCTGAGCCCTCACACCACGGGAATGGCCAAGGGGCCGGAAAGGAACATTATGACTGTCATCAACACCAATGTGAGCGCGCTCCGCGCCCAGAACAGCTCGCGTGTTGCCAATCGCATGCAGTCGCAGGCTATGGAACGTCTGTCGAGCGGCAAGCGCATCAACAGCGCCAAGGACGACGCCGCCGGCCTCGCCGTTGCAACTCGCATGCAGGCTGCCTCGCGCGGCTTCACCCAGGCGATCCGCAATGCCAACGACGGCATTTCCCTGGCGCAGACCGCCGACAGCGCTGCCGGCAGCGTTTCGGACATCCTGGTTCGTATGCGCGACCTGGCGATGCAGGCTTCGACCGGTACTCTCAGCGATGCCGACCGCGGTCTGGTGCAGAAGGAAGTTACCGCGCTGATCTCGCAGATCGGCGACATCGTCGGCCAGACGACGTTCAACGGCAACAAGCTGCTCGACGGCAGCGTCACCGCAGGCTTCGATATCCAGACCGGTATCAACACCGGTGAAAACGTGAACATCACGATCGGCAAGCTTGATGCGACGACGCTGGGCGTCAACGCGCTTTCGGTTGCCACGGCTTCCGGCGCGACCGGTGCACTGGCGACGCTCGACACCGCGATCACCACGGTCGCCGGCGAACGCGCCAACCTCGGTGCGCAGCAGAACCGTCTTGAAGCGGCTGTCGATAATTTGACGTCGCGTGTCACCAATCTGGACGAATCGCGCTCGCGCATCGAAGATGCCGACTTCTCGGCTGAATCGACGAAGCTGGCGGCCGCGCAGATCCTGTCGCAGGCTTCGACGGCGATGCTCGCCCAGGCGAACCAGAGCGCCCAGGGTGTGATGAACCTGCTGCGCTAAGCGCGGAACATCGCAAACATCTCAGGCTATATTTGGTTGGTCCCTTTAATAGCCTGATCGGATGCCCCGGCTCCCCACAGCCGGGGCATCTTTTTGCGTGCGGGGCGGAGGCCCCCCGCTTCAATGAAAATCGCGTGACTTGGGCAGGATGCGGACATTGCGCGGATGACTGTGCCGGGCGCCCGGCGTGCGGCCGCGCGGCATTTGCGGGTGCTTGACCTCGTCGGCCCGGCACAAGTCGGGATCGAAACCGCGATCGCTGCCCAGGGCGTCGAGCATCGCGGTGCGATCGACGATGCGGGTCGCCATCAGGTGGATGACGCCCTCCTTGCTGCGCTGCACCTCGCCTTCGGCCAGCATCAGCCGCGACGCCATGACGGCGCGGCGATAGCGTTCGAAATGGCGCGCCCATAGCAGGATGTTCACGATCCCGCCCTCATCCTCGATGGTGATGAAGATCGCATTGCCCTTGCCCGGCCGCTGGCGGATCAGCACGACCCCCGCGGTGCGGACGATCGACCCGTTCTTCGCCGCCGCAACTTCGCCCGCGCTCAGCACGCCTTCGCGGGCGAAGGCGGGGCGCAGAAAGGCCATCGGATGGCCCTTCAGCGACAGGCGCGTCGTCTGATAATCGGTCAGCACCTGTTCGACCGGCGGGGTCGGCGGCAGGCGTACATCGTCTTCGGTGCCCAGTTCGTCGGCGCCGGCCGCACCGAACAGCGGCAACACCCCCTGACGGACGCGCCGCGCGTCCCATAGCGCGGGGCGCCGATCGAGTCCCATCGACCGGCATGCGTCGGCATCGGCGAGCAGGCGCATCGCTGGAATTGACGTCGACCGCGCGCACCTCGACACCATGTTCGCGCGCATCGCGGACAAGCTGCGCCGGCGCATAAAAACCCATCGGCTGCGAATTGAGCAGGCCGCAGGTGAAAACGGCGGGGTGGTAATGCTTGATCCATGACGAGACATAGACAAGCCGCGCAAAGGACTGCGCATGGCTTTCGGGGAAGCCATAGCTGCCAAAGCCCTCGATCTGCTTGAAACAGCGTTCGGCGAAATCCTGCGTGTAGCCCCGCCGCACCATGCCGCCGATCATCTTGTCCCGGAAATTCTCGATCGTCCCGACGTTGCGAAAGGTCGCCATCGCGCGGCGCAGACCATTGGCCTCCTCGGGCGTGAAATCGGCGGCCACCATCGCCAGCTTCATCGCCTGTTCCTGGAATAGCGGCACGCCGAAGGTCTTGCCGAGCACGTCGTGCAGTTCGTCGGGTGGGTGCGGCGGGGCAGGCTCGGGGAATTCAACCGGCTCCTCGCCGCATCGCCGGCGCAGATAGGGGTGGACCATGTCGCCCTCGATCGGGCCCGGCCGGACGATCGCGACCTGCACGACAAGGTCATAGAATATCTTGGGTTTCAGGCGCGGCAGCATGTTGATCTGGGCGCGGCTCTCGACCTGAAACACCCCGATGCTGTCGCCGCGCTGGAGCATCTCATAGACGGCCTCGTCGCCGCAATCGATGTCGACCTCCAGCGTATGGTCGCCCAGCCCGTGCGCACGCATCAGGTCGAAGCATTTGCGAATGCAGGTCAGCATCCCGAGCGCGAGAACATCGACCTTCATCAGGCCGAGCGCATCGATGTCGTCCTTGTCCCATTCGATGAAGGTGCGGTCCTCCATCGCGGCATTGTGGATCGGCACCAGTTCGTCGAGCCGCCCCTGGGTCAGCACGAAGCCGCCGACATGCTGCGACAAGTGGCGCGGCGCCTTCAGCAATTCGCCGACGAAGCGGTGCAATCGCTCGATCTCGCCATTATGGGGGTCGAGCCCGGCTTCGGCCAGCCGTTCGACCGGCACCTCGTCGCCCCAGCTTCCCCAGCTCGTATCGGCGAGCCGCGCGGTCACATCCTCACTGAGGCCCAGCGCCTTGCCGACCTCGCGGATCGTGCTGCGCGGGCGATAGTGGATGACGGTTGCGGCGATCGCGGCGCGGTCGCGCGTGTAGCGGCGGTAGATATATTGGATCACTTCCTCGCGCCGCTCATGCTCGAAATCGACGTCGATGTCGGGCGGCTCATCGCGCTCGGCCGAGACGAAGCGGGAGAAGAGCAGGTCGTGCTGCATCGGATCGACCGAGGTGACGCCGAGCAGGAAGCAGACAATCGAATTGGCCGCCGATCCGCGCCCCTGACAGAGGATCGGGGGTTCTTGCGCGCGCGCGAAACGGACGAGATCGTGGACGGTGAGGAAATAATAGACGTAATTCCGCCGCCGGATCAGCCGCAGCTCGTTGCCGATCAGCTTGCGGACTTTCGCCGGCAAGGGCGTGCCATAGCGCGCCTCGGCCGCTGTCTTCACCAGATGGTGCAGATAGTTGAAGGGCTTCCATCCCGGCGGTACCGGCTCGTGCGGATATTCGTAGCGCAGTTCGTCGAGCGCGAAGCCGATACGGTCGAGCAGTCGCGCGCTTTGCTCGACCGCTTCCGGACAGGCCGCGAACAGCCGGCGCATCTCGGCCGGCGCTTTCAGATGGCGTTCGCCATTGGCGTGGAGACGCCGGCCCGCCTTGTGAAGTGTCGTGCCCTCGCGGATACAGGTGACGATGTCGTGGAGCGGGCGCTGCGCGGAGGTCGCGTAGAGCGCATCGCTGGTGGCAAGCAGCGGGATGTTCACCGCCGCCGCCAGACGGTGCAGTCGCGCCAGCCGCCGCGCGTCGGCGCCGCCCCGGGGCATGGTCGCGGCGAGCCAGACCGATTTCGGACGTGCATGCTTGAGCTGGCGCAGCAGGGCCTCGTCGCCACCCGTCGCGATCAGCAACAGATCGTCGCAATGCGCGAGCAGATCTTCGAGGTGAAGGATGCAGTCGCCCTTCTGCGCGCGCAGATTGCCGGTCGATAACAGGCGCGTCAGTCGGCCCCAGCCATGGCGGCTCACCGGATAAGCGATAATGTCGGGAGTCTCGTCGGCGAACGCGAGCCGGGCGCCGACGACCAGCCGGAATCCCGCCACCGCCTCCGGCTGCTTGACCTGCAGCTCTTTCAGGAAGGCCCAGGCCCGCACTACCCCCGCGACGCTGTTGCGGTCGGCGATGCCGATGCCCGTCATGCCGAGTTCGAGCGCGCGCGCGACCATTTCGGCGGGGTGCGAGGCGCCGCGCAGGAAGCTGTAGTTGGTCGCAGCGATCAGCTCGGCGAAACCGGGATCGGCGTCGGGACAAGGCGCGCTCATGCAAAGACCCCGTGAATATACCAGCGCGGGTCGGGCTTTTCATCGTAGAGGCCGTGGCGGAACAGCCAGTAACGGCGGCCCTGCGCATCCTCGACGCGGTAATAGTCGCGCGTCAGCCCGGCATTGTCGCGGCGGCGCCACCATTCGGCGGCGATGCGTTCGGGGCCTTCGAAGCGGCGCACCGCATGGAGCGTGCGGCGCCAGCGGAAGCGCTGCGGCGGGCCGTCGGGGACTTCGGCGATCACTTCGATCGGCTGCGGCGGGTCGAACAGGTGAAAGGGGCGCAGTGGCGGTTCGCCCGGCTCGGTCGCGGTCCAGGGCGTCGGCGGCGGCGCCTCGACCGCGGGAAAGGCAAGCTGCGCCTGTTCGGGGATATGGGTATCGGCGCTACGCAGCCGCCGAACGCGCCCGCGCCCCAGCCGGGTCGCCAGCCGGTCGGCGAGTTCGTCGACGGCGGCGGCGCCCCGCGCGGTGTTCGCCGCCCCGCCCTCGAGCCTGAGCTGGCCGGCACCCAGCGCCTCGATCCGCGGGACGGCGAGGCGGATCATGTCGAAACCGAAACCGGGGTCGATCGGGTCGCGCAGGCTGTCGATCCGTTCGGCGAACAGACGCATGACCAGATCGGCGTCGCGCGTCGGCTGGCCGGTTTCGATCGCGATGCTGCGCGCGAGCCCGTCGCTGCGAAAGAAGGTCGCGCGAAAATGGCGCCCGCCCTTGCCGCGTTCGCCAAGCGCGACGGCAGCCTCGGCGGCAAGCTCGGCGAGCACCGCAGCGGCATGGGCGCTGCTGCCCAGCGGTTCGGCGAAACGGCGCTCGACGATGATCGGCGGGGGCCGGATGCGCGGGTCGAGCGGGCTTGGCGCATCGCCGAGCAACCGGCGCAGCGCGTTCGCCGCCTCGGCCCCGAAGCGCGCGGCGATCGCGGCGACCGGGCGGCCCGAAAGATCGCCGATCGTCTTGAGCCCCGCGCGGACGAGCGCGGTCGTCGCCTCCGCCTCCAGCCCCAGCGCCGCGACGGGCAGGCGGCGCACCGCCGCGGCCTCGTCGGGGGCGGGGAGCGCCTGGTAGCGCGCGAGCGCGCGCGCCGCATCGGCGGTGCCGGCAAGCGCGCTGCGCAGGGTCATTCCCAGCCGGTCCATGCGCCCTTCGACATCGGCGACAAGTCCTGCTTCGCCGCCGAACAGATGCGCCGCGCCCGCGATGTCGAGGATCAGCCCGTCGGGGGCATCGAGCGCGACGAGCGGCGTGTAGCGCGCGCAGCCCTGCGCCAGCCGGTCGAGCCACGCGGCATCGGCGACGGGATCGTGCGGCACGACGGCAAGGTCGCCGACCTGCGCGCGAGCATCGGCGAGCGGCATCCCGGGGCCGAGCCCCAGCGCCGCGGCGTGCGGATCGACGCTCGCAAGACGGAGCGCCCCGCGCTGCTTTTCGGCAAAGACGATCGGGGCGTCAGGCGGCGGCGCGGCGCGGCACAGCCGTTCGGCCGGGAGCCACGGGAAGAAGAGCGCCAGATAGCGCCGCCCCCCGGAAGACTTGCTCATCGCGATTCCATTCCATCTGCCAGCGGGCGCCCGCGGGGCCGCCGCGCCAGCGTATCAGGTCGAGGATGAAGCCCGGGGCGCCCGGCGCATCGGCCTCGAGCGCGGTCGAGGGCGCGGCGGCGACCGTCCAGCGCGTTTCCGCCACGCTGGGCGCGGGAAGGGTGTTGAGCCGCAGCATCAGCAGCACGGTCCCCGCATCGCGCGCACCGAGCGCCAGCCGCCGCCCCGCGGTCAGGTCGAGCGCGGGCCACGCTCCCCAGCTTTCGACGATCACCGCCGCCGATCCGCCGCACCGCACCGCGTCATTGGCGCAGGCGAGGAGCATTTTGGGGTCGGCGGTTTCGACGAGCAGCAGCCGGTCGGGGTCGCCGCCAAGCTCGGCGATGCCGGGCGCATAGATATGCCCTGCGCGCCGTGCGGCATCGGCGGTGCGCAGCCACAGCAGCGGCGCCGCGCCGGGCGTACGCAGCGCGAGCAACGCGGCAAAGGCGGCGGCGCTCGTCGCATCGAGCGCGTCGGCTGCGAAAAATTCATGCGTCTTGCCGATCGCCAGCCCACCGCCGATCGCCGCATCGAAATCCGCATGGCCGCTCGCCAGCCAGCCGCCATCGCCCCCGCCGGACGGGGCGCCGCTATCGGCGAGCCGGGCGACGCGTTGGCGCAGCGCGGCGAGAGAGGAAGACGACTCGCGCATAATGTTCCTGATTTGTTCTATTAGCGCGCGAGCGGACGGGGTTGTCAAGCGGAGTCGGGATTCGCGTCTTGATTGCGCTCTAAGGCGCCGCGGACCCCACGCTGCTGTCGCCGCCGAGCGCGCGGAACAGGGCGATGCGGGTCTGGACGAGCAGCAGGCCCGTCGCGATTTCGCTGCGCCGCGCGGCATAGAGGCTGCGCTGCGCGTCGAGGCTGGCGAGGAAACTGTCGACCCCGCCCTTGTAGCGCGCATCGCTGAGTCTCGCCGTATCGGCCGCGGCTTCGGTGTTGGCGGCGGCGGCGCGGACGCGCTCGGCGATTGTGCCCTGCACCGCGAGGGCGTCGGCGACTTCGCGAAAGGCGGTCTGGATCGCGCCTTCATAGCTGGCAAGCGCGGCATCGCGCTGCGCCTCGCTCACCGCCACCCCGGCGCGGCGGCCACCGAAATCGAAGATCGAGGCGCTGGCATCGCCGCCCGCCGACCAGGCGAAGGAGCCCTTGTCGAACAGGCTCGACAGCGCGTCGCTGGCAAAGCCCAGCAGGCCGGTCAGCGAAATCGTCGGAAACAGCCGTGCGCGTGCGACGCCGATATCGGCATTGGCGGCGCGCAGCAGATATTCGGCCTGGATCACGTCGGGCCGCCGCAACAGGATTTCCGACCGCATCCCGGCCGGGGGCGCCGCAACCGCAGGCGTCACCTCGGCCAGGCTGGCGGGGAACAGCGCCGGATCGACATCGCCGCCGACGAGCAGGCGGATCAGATTTTCGTCCTGCGCGATCGCAGTCTGCTGCTGCGCGATCGCGTCCTCGGCGGTCGCCAATATCTGTTCGGCTTGCCTGAGGTCGGTGCGCGGCGCGACGCCGCCGTCGAGCCGCGCCTTCGTCAGCCGGACATTTTCGCGCGCATTGGTCGCGGTTTCCTGCGCAATGGCGAGCAGGTCGCGGTCGGCGCCATAGGCGGCCCAGGCATTGGCAAGATCGGCAATCAGGCTCAGCCGCACGGTGCGCGACGCGGCCTCGGTCGCCAGCGCGCGGTCGCGGTCGGCGGCATTCGCGTTGGCGAGGCGCCCGAACAGGTCGAGTTCGAAGGCGGTGACCCCGCCTTGCAGCGCGAAACTGCTGCCCGCGCCGCCCGTGCCGCCACGGTCGGCATAGTCGCCGCTCGCGCTGACGCCGATCGCCGGGAATTGCGCTGCCCGGCTGACCCGCACCTGCGCGCGCGCCGCCGCCAGATTGGCATAGGCGGTGCGCAGATCGCGATTGTTCGCGAGCGCCTGTTCGACGAGCGACTGGAGCCGCGCGTCGGTGAACAATTGTTTGTAGGACAGGATCGGCAGCGCCGCCTCGCTCTCGATCAGATAGGCGTCGCCGACCGGCCAGCCTTGCGGCACCGGGGGCGGCGGTAACGCCGTCTTCGGCGCAAGCGAACAGCCCGCGAGCAGCAGCGGCGCTGCGATCATCAGGAAGGGCGCGCGTTTCATGCCGTCACCTCCGCGCCGCCGTCCTTTTTGCCGAAGCGCCGGCGCAGCGCGGCGAGCCCGTCGCGCACGCCGCGGCGCACGAGCACGAAGAAGAGCGGGATGAAGAAAATGGCGAGCAGCGCGGCAGTCAGCATGCCGCCGATCACCGACGTACCGATCGCAACGCGGCTGTTGGCCCCCGCACCGGTCGCGATGGCGAGTGGCAGGACGCCGAAGATGAAGGCAAAGCTGGTCATCAGGATCGGACGCAAACGGATACGCGCCGCCTCGACCGCTGCCTCGATGACGCGGCGGCCCTTGCGTTCCTCCTGTTCGGCGAACTCGATCATCAGGATCGCATTCTTCGCCGCCAGTCCCATCGTCGTCAGCAGCCCGATCTGCAGATAGACGTCGTTTTCGAGCCCGCGCAGCGTCACCGCGAAAACCGCGCCGACCAGCCCGAGCGGAATGATGAGCAGCACCGCAAGCGGGATCGACCAGCTTTCGTAAAGCGCGGCAAGGCAGAGGAAGACGACGAGCAGCGACAGCCCATAGAGCAGGGGCGCCTGCCCCGACGACAGGCGTTCCTGATAGGAAGCCCCCGCCCAGGCGACGCTGGTGCCGGGAATTTCGGCCGCCATCCGTTCCATCTCGTCCATCGCCTCGCCCGAGCTGACGCCGGCGGCCGCCTGCCCCGAAATTTCGAACGCCGGGACGCCCTGAAAGCGTGAGGTGCTTGCCGGGGTGGTCGACCAGCCGATGCTCGAAAAGGCCGAGAAGGGTGACATCTCGCCATCGGACGAGCGGACATACCATTGCCCGATATCGTCGGGCTTGGCGCGATAGGGGGCATCGCCCTGAACATAGACGCGCTTGACGCGGCCCTTGTCGATGAAGTCGTTGACGTAGCGGCCGCCCCAGGCCGTCGCCAGCGTGTTGTTCACATCGCCGTTGCTGAGGCCATAGGCGGTCAGCCGCTGCGTATCGATATCGACCTTCAGCGTCGCAACGTCGGGAAGGTCGCTGAGCCGCACCGAGGTCAGCTTGGGGTTGGCATTCGCCATGTCGAGCAGCCGGTCGCGCGCCGCGACGAATTCGGCGCGGCTCATCCCGCTGCGGTTCTGGAACTCCATCGTAAAGCCCGACGAATCGCCCAGACCGCGCACCGCGCCGGGAACGAGGGCGAAGACCTGCGCGTCGCGCAGGCCCGACAGCGCCTTGCGCGTCCGGTCGGCGATCGCGTCGGCGGTGTTGTCCTTGCCGGGACGGTCGTCCCAGTGGACGAGGTTCAAAAAGCCCTGGCCGGTATTCTGGCCGGTCGCACCGCCCCCGCCGCCACCCGCGACGAGGAAGAGCGCGCCGACATTGGCCTTTTCCTGGCTCAGCAGATATTTTTCGACGCTGTCGCGCACGGCGAGCGTGCGTTCCTGCGTCGCGCCCGCGGGCAAGCGGAACTGCACCGAAACGCGGCCCTGATCCTCATTGGGCAGAAAGCCGGTCGGCAGGCGCACGAACATCAACACCAGCAGCACCAGAATGATGGCGTAGATGCCAAGGAACAGCCATTTGCGGTCGACGACGCGGGTCACGCTGCCGACATAGCCGCGAACCGTGCGGTCGAACCGCGTGTTGAAGCCGTCGCGGGCGCGGATCATTGCGGCGTGCAGACGCGGGAAACGGTGCGGCCGATCCTCGTCCCCGCCATGGCTGCGCGGCTTGAGCAGGGTCGAGGTCAGCGCCGGGCTGAGGATCAGCGCGACGAGTACCGACAGCGCCATCGCCGACACGATGGTGATCGAGAACTGGCGATAGATGACGCCCGTCGATCCGCCGAAAAAGGCCATCGGCAGAAACACCGCCGACAGCACCATCGCGATCGCGATCAGTGCGACCTGCAATTCCTTCATCGACTGGATCGTCGCCTCGCGCGCCGACATGCCGGGATTCTCTTCCATCAGCCGCTCGACATTCTCGACCACGACGATCGCGTCGTCGACGAGCAGGCCGATCGCGAGCGTCAGGCCGAACAGGGTCAGCGTGTTGATCGTGAAACCGGCGATATAGAAGACGCCGAAGGTGCCAAGCAGCACGACCGGCACCGCGATCGCCGGGATCAGCACCGCGCGCCAGCTTTGCAGGAAGACGAACATCACCAGCACGACGAGCAGGATCGCCTCGAACAGCGATTTCTGCACTTCGCTCACCGACAGCTTGATGAAGGCGGTGGCGTCGTTGGCATAGGCATAGGTCAGGCCGTCGGGAAAATCCTGCGCCAGTTCGGCAACGCGCGTCTTGACCCGGTCGGCGGTTTCCAGCGCGTCGGAGCCGGGCGACAGCGAGATCGAGATGCCCGCACCCGGATGGCCGTTGATGCGCACGATGGTCCCGTAATTTTCGGCGCCGACCTCGACCCGCGCGACGTCTCTGATCCTTACAGTCGAGCCGTCGGGCAGCGTCTTGAGCACGATATTCTCGAACTCTTCGGGCGTCTGCAACCGCGACTGCGCGGTTACGGTCGCATTCAGCATCTGTCCCTCGGGCGCCGGGGTGCCGCCGACCTCGCCCGCCGCGACCTCGCTGTTCTGTGCGGTGATCGCGGCGACGACGTCGCCGGGCATCAGCGACACCGCGGCGAGCCGCTGCGGGTTCAGCCAGATGCGCATCGCATGCGGCGAGCCATAGACATTGACGTCGCCGACGCCTTCGACGCGCGACAACGGATCCTGCACGTTCGACGACAGATAGTCGGACACATCCTGGTTCGATCGCGTATCGGTGGTGTCATAGACGCCGACGAGCAGCAGCGAATCCGAATTGGACTTGGTGACGCGCACGCCCTGGCTCTGAACCTGTTGCGGCAGGCGCGAGATGGCGGAGGCGATCTTGTTCTGCACCTGCACCTGCGCGATGTCGGGATCGGTGCCCTTGGCGAAGATGGCGGTAATCGTCGCCTGTCCGCGCGAACTCGACTGCGAGCTGAAATAGAGCAGGCCGTCGATGCCGGTGAGCTGTTGCTCGAGCACCTGCGTGACGCTGTTCTCGATCGTCTCGGCCGAGGCGCCGGGATAGCTGGCGCGGATGTTGACCTGCGTCGGCGCGATGTCGGGATATTGTTCGATCGGCAGCGAAAACAGCGCGCCGAGCCCGCCGAGCATGACGACGATCGCCAGCACCCAGGCGAAGATCGGCCGATCGATGAAAATGCGCGACATGGGGCGTTATTGTCCTTTCGTCGCGGCGCTCTTGTCGGCGCTCTTCCCCGCGGGCGCCCCCACCCGCTGCGGACTGGTCGCGGGCACGGGCTTGATCGCCGATCCCTGCTTCAGATTGCCGACCCCCTGCGTGATGACCCGGTCGCCCGGCTTCAGTCCGCCGGTGACGACCCAGTTCGCGCCGACCGTGCGGTCCGCCTCGACCTTGCGCCGTTCGGCCTTGTTGTCCTTGCCGACCAGATAGACGAAGGCCGATCCGTCGAAATCGCGCTGCACCGCGGCCTGCGGCACCAGCATCGCCGCGGGGTTCACCGCCTGGTCGAACAGCGCGGTCACGAACATGCCCGGCATCAGCAGGCCCGAAGGGTTGGGGAAGCGCGCGCGCAGCGTCACCGTTCCCGTCGCTTCGTTCACCGTCACTTCGGAAAACTGGACGGTGCCAGGCAAGCCGTAATCGCTGCCGTCCTCCAGCTTCAGCCGGACGTTCGTGCTGCCTGCGGTCACGCCGCCGCTGGCGAGCGACTGGCGCAGGCGCGTCATGTCGGCGGCCGATTGCTGGATGTCGACATACATGGGGTCGGTGCGCTGGATCACCGCGAGCGGCGTCGCCTGGCTGGCGCTGACCAGCGCGCCGGGGGTGACGAGCGAGCGGCCGATATGGCCGCCGATCGGCGCGGTGATCGTCGAATAGCGCAGGTTGATCCGCGCGGTTTCCAGCGATGCGGCGCTTTGCGCGACCGCGGCGCGCGCGACGCGCGCCTGCGCCAGTGCGTCGGTGTAATCCTGTTCGGCCACCGCCTGCATCTTGGCGAGCGGTTCGAAGCGCTTAGCCTTTTCTTCCGCCGCCTGCGCACTCGCGCGGGCGCTCGCCAGGTTGGCCGCCGCCTGATCGACCGCCGCCTTGTAGAGGCTCGCGTCGATCTGGAACAGCGGCTGGCCGGCGCGCACCGCGCCGCCCTCGGTAAACAGGCGCTGGCGGACGATGCCGTTCACCTGCGGCCGGACTTCGCTCGTTTCGAAGGCGACGGTGCGGCCGCCGAGCGCGGTGGTGATTGGTACAGCCTCCTCGCGCACCACGACAAAGCCGACCTGCGCGGCGCGGTTGCCGCCCTTGTCATCCTTGCCCGAACAGGCGCCCAGCGAAAGCGTCATCGCGCACAGCGCTCCGGCAAGGAGCAGCGGCTTCTTGTGCAGCATAGTCTGTTGTCTCGTGTCGAAACCGCCGGGGTAGGCGGGGGAAGGGCGCCTATTCAACCTATTGCGCCGCACCATGCAAGCCCCGTGGCGGCTTTGCGACAAATTACGACAATTTTCCTGGTTCGGGGACGAACAGCGTGCGTGCGGCCTGCACTTCGGCGTCGAGCCAGTCGATGAAGGCGCGAATCCGGGGCTGCGGTGCGATGTCGCGGTGCAGCGCCAGCCAGAAGGCGCGCGCGATCGTCTGGTCGCGGCGAACGCGGACAAGCGCGGGGTCACCGGCGGCAAGAAAACAGGGCAGGACGCCGACCCCGGCACCGCCCGCGATCATCCGCCGCTGCGCGAGGATCGAAGAGGATCGGATGCCGGCACGCAGCCCCGGTTCGATTTCGCCCAGATAGTCGAGCTCGGGGGCATAGAGGATGTCGGGGACATAGCCGACGACGGGAATACCGGTACGCGAGAGCGGCGCCGCTTCGACCGCCCGATGCCAGTCGCGGCGGTCGGCGGCAACGTAGAGGCCGAGGCTGTAGTCCGCGAGCTTGCGCGTGATCAGCGGGCCCTTGCGGGGGCGCGCGAGCAGCACCGCCATATCGGCCTCGCGCCGCGAGGGGTTGAGGAAACCCGACGAGGCGACAAGGTCGATCTCGAGTTCGGGGTGCGCCGCGAGGAAGGCGGCGAGGCGCGGCGCAATGAAGCTGTTTCCGAAACCTTCGGACACGCTGATCCGCAATTGTCCCGACAGCGCCGCGCCGCCCTCGCCTGCCGAATGGATGCGTGCCGCGGCCGCCGCCATCGCTTCGGCGTGCGGAACGAGCGCCCGGCCGGCCGCGGTCAGAACGAAACCCGTCGGCGCGCGTTCGAACAGCGTCTGCTGCAAGGCGCTTTCCAGTGCGCTGATGCGGCGGCTGACCGTCGTGGCGTCGACGTGGAGCGCCTGGCCGGCCCGCGCCAACGTGCCATGACGCGCGACCATCAGGAAACATTGCAGGCTGTCCCAATTCATATGCTGCAAATATGCAGGATAAAGCTGCAAGTCTATCCCTTGCAATCGCGCCGGTTTTGGGTTGTGGCTGCGACACGTCAGAAACGGGAGACTCGACCCTCATGCGACAGATCGATCATCACATCGTCGGCGGTGCCGGCGGCAATGCGGGACGGCTCGGCGACGTGCTCGATCCGAACAATGGCGGCGTCCAGGCGCAGGTGGCGCTTGGCGACAAGGCGCTACTCGATCGCGCGGTCGCGGCGGCCAAGGCGGCTCAGCCGGCCTGGGCCGCGGTGAATCCCCAGCGCCGCGCGCGGGTGATGTTCGAATATAAGCGGCTGGTCGAGGCCAATATGGACGAGCTTGCCCAGATGCTCTCGGCCGAACATGGCAAGGTGATCGCCGATGCCAAGGGCGACATCCAGCGCGGGCTGGAGGTCGTCGAATTCTGTTGCGGCATCCCGCATGTGCTGAAGGGCGAATATACGCAGGGCGCCGGCCCCGGCATCGACGTCTATTCGATGCGCCAGCCGCTCGGCATCGGCGTCGGCATCACGCCGTTCAACTTTCCCGCAATGATTCCGTTGTGGATGGGCGCGGTTGCCACCGCGGTCGGCAACGCCTTCATCCTGAAGCCCAGCGAACGCGACCCGTCGGTTCCCGTCCGCCTGGCCGAACTGTTCCTCGAAGCCGGGATGCCCGAGGGGATTTTCCAGGTCGTCCACGGTGACAAGGAAATGGTCGATGCCATCCTCGATCATCCCGACATCGCCGCGGTCAGCTTCGTCGGCTCGTCGGACATCGCCCATTATGTCTATGAACGCGGCGTACGCGCGGGCAAGCGGGTGCAGGCGATGGGCGGCGCGAAGAATCACGGTATCGTCATGCCCGACGCCGATCTTGACCAGGTGGTGAGCGACCTGACCGGCGCCGCCTTCGGCTCGGCGGGCGAACGCTGCATGGCGCTGCCCGTCGTCGTGCCAGTGGGCGAGGATACGGCGCAGCGGCTGCGCGACAAGCTGGTCCCCGCGATCGAGGCGCTGCGCGTCGGCGTATCGACCGATCCCGATGCGCATTACGGCCCCGTGGTGACCCAGGCGCACAAGGAAAAGGTCGAAGGCTGGATCGCGAAATGCGCCGACGAAGGCGCCGAGCTGGTCGTCGACGGGCGCGGCTTTACCTTGCAGGGGCATGAAAAGGGCTTCTTCGTCGGCCCGACGCTGTTCGATCATGTCACGCCCGAGATGGAAAGCTACAAGGAAGAAATCTTCGGCCCGGTGCTGCAGATCGTCCGCGCGCCCGATTTCGAAACCGCGCTCGAACTGCCGTCGAAGCATCAGTACGGCAATGGCGTCGCCATCTTCACGCGCAACGGCCACGCCGCGCGCGAATTTGCCGCGCGGGTCAATGTCGGCATGGTCGGCATCAATGTGCCGATCCCGGTGCCCGTCGCCTATCACACCTTCGGCGGCTGGAAACGCTCGGCGTTCGGCGACACCAACCAGCACGGCATGGAGGGGGTCAAATTCTGGACGAAGGTCAAGACCGTGACCGCGCGCTGGCCTGATGGGTCGCCTGACGGCGGCAACGCCTTCGTCATCCCGACCATGGGCTGACGGCGCGCGGGCGATGAAACCGGCCCCCGTCATCGGGCATTTCCTGTTGGGGCGCCGGCCGGTCGCTGGCGCCGTGCAGGAGATCGAATGATGACGCGCTGGCTGTTTTCCGCTCCCTTGTTGCTGCTTGCCGGGTGCAGCGGCGGCAGCGATGACACTGATAACAAGGCGCCCACCGCCCAGGAACAGGCGGCCGATACGCCGGCCGGGCCTTCGCAAAACGCGCCCGCCCAACCGGCGCCCGCCCCGGGCGGCGCCAGCGATGCCGACCTCACCTATGTTGCCGATCCGTCGGTGGCCCCGCCCAAGGCACCCGAAGCGGGAGTCGGTATCGGCGGGCAGGCGATTCCGGTTGCCATCCGCGGTCGCTGGGCGCTGAAGGCAGAGGATTGCGGCGCGCGTCCCGGCACCGACCTGACCGCGCTGGTGATCGACGCAAAGACGCTGCGCTTCTTCGAATCGGCGGGCGATCTGGCGCGGGTTCGCGACCGCGATGCGAACCGCATCGTCGCCGATTATAAATTCAGCGGCGAAGGGCAGCAGTGGGACCGGCTGATGCTGCTCGGCCTCGCCGACGGCGGCAAGACGCTCGTTCGCCGCGATTATGGCGATGGTGCCGCGCCCGATGCGATGCGCTATACCCGCTGCGCCTGACTTGCGAAGAAAGGGAGATATATGATGGACATCCGTTTTCTGACCCTCGCCGCCGTCCTGCCGCTCGCCGCCTGCGCCAGCACAGGGGACGGTTCTCCCTCCGATGCCGGGCCGCCGCCGCCGGCTGCGATGACGTGCAGCGCCGATGCGGCGCAAAGCTATGTCGGGCAGACCGCGAGCCCCGATCTGGGCGGCGCCATCTTGAAAGCGACCGGCGCGCGCACGCTGCGCTGGGGTCCGCCGCGCAGCGCGATGACGATGGATTATCGGCAGGACCGGGTGAACGTCATGTACGACGACGCCTACAAGATCACGCAGGTTACGTGTGGCTGACGGCTCGCGGCGCAATCACGGCTCGGCGTCGCCCTTTGAACCCGTGTACGGCTACAGCCGCGCGGTCCGGGTCGGCAATCGCATCGACGTCGCGGGCTGCGCGCCGATCGAACCCGACGGTTCGTCGACCGTCGGCGACGCCGGAGTGCAGGCCGCGCGCTGCCTGACGATCATTGGCGAAGCGCTCGAAGCCCTGGGCGGCAGCTTCGCCGACGTTGTGCGCACCCGCATGTATATCACCGACGCCGCCGATGCCGATCGCGTCGGGCAGGCGCATGGCGCCATATTCGGCAAGATCCGCCCGGCCGCGACGATGCTCGTCATTCCGGCGCTGATCCGTCCCGAATGGAAAGTCGAAATCGAGGCCGAGGCCATTTTAGAGACAGAGATATGACCGACCAGTTCCAACTCACCGACGACCAGCGCGCGATCCAGGACATGGCGCGCAAGTTCACCGCCGACGCCGTCACGCCCTTTGCGGCCGAATGGGACGAGAAGGCGCATTTCCCGCGCGACGTGATTAAGCAGGCGGCCGAACTCGGCTTCGCGGCGATTTATGTCAGCGAGGAATCGGGCGGTATCGGCCTCGGCCGACTCGAGGCGGCATTGATCATGGAGGCGATGTCCTACGGCTGCCCGGCGACGAGCGCCTTCATCTCGATCCACAATATGGCGAGCTGGATGATCGACAGCTTCGGCGGTTCTGCGGTGAAGGCGAAATATCTTCCCTACCTCGTCACGATGGACCGCATGGCCAGCTACTGCCTCACCGAACCCGGCTCGGGGTCCGATGCCGCCGCGCTCAAGACCACCGCGACGCTCGACGGCGACCATTATATCGTCAACGGCACCAAACAGTTCATCTCGGGCGCCGGCGTCAACGACCTTTATGTGACGATGGTGCGCACCGGCGAGCTGGGACCGAAGGGCATCAGCTGCCTCGTCATCGAAAAGGACATGCCCGGCGTCAGCTTCGGCGCGAAGGAGCGCAAGCTCGGCTGGAACGCCTCGCCGACCGCGCAGGTGATCTTCGACAATGTGAAGGTGCCGGTCGAAAACCGCGTGGGGGCCGAAGGCGACGGCTTCCGCTTTGCGATGGCGGGGCTCGACGGCGGCCGCCTCAACATCGGCGCCTGCTCGCTCGGCGGCGCACAGCGCTGCCTCGACGAGGCGATCGCCTACACCAAGGACCGCCAGCAATTCGGCCAGCCGATTGCGGATTTCCAGAACACCCAGTTCATGATCGCCGACATGGCGACCGACCTCGAAGCCGCGCGCGCCTTGCTCTATATGGCGGCGGCGAAGGTGACTGCAAACGCCCCCGACAAGTCGCGCTTCTCGGCGATGGCGAAGCGGCTGGCGACCGATAACGGCAGCAAGATCGTCAACGACGCGCTGCAATTGTTCGGCGGTTACGGCTATCTGAAGGATTATCCGATCGAGCGTTTCTGGCGCGACCTGCGCGTCCATTCGATCCTCGAAGGGACGAACCAGGTGATGCGAATGATCGTGGGAAGGGATTTGCTACGCCAATGATGAATACGATGCTTCGAGACGCCGCTTCGACAGGCTCAGCGGCTCCTCAGCACAAACGGGTTTCCTTTGCCGCCGTTCGTCCTGAGGATGGACTGAGCCTGGCGAAGGCCCGTCTCGAAGGACCTCTTGTATGACCGACGACATCCTCATCTCGATCGACGGCCATGCCGGCCGCCTGTCGCTCAATCGTCCGAAGGCGATCCACGCGCTCAACCTGCCGATGTGCCGGGCGATGATCGACGCGCTGCTCGAATGGCGCGATGACGATGCCGTCGAGGCAGTGATCATCGACCATAGCGAGGGCCGCGGCTTCTGCGCCGGCGGCGACATTCGCATGCTCGCGGAAAGCGGCGCAAAGGACGGGACGGAGGCGCGGCAGTTCTTCCACACCGAATATCGCCTCAACCATCTGCTCTTCACCTATGCGAAGCCCGTCGTCGCCTTCATGGACGGCATCACCATGGGTGGCGGCGTCGGCATTTCGCAGCCGGCGAAATATCGCGTCGCGACCGAACATACGCGCTTCGCGATGCCCGAAACTGGAATCGGCCTGTTCCCCGACGTCGGCGGCGGCTGGTATCTGCCGCGGCTGGAAGGGCGCGTCGGCGCGTATCTCGCGCTCACCGGCGCGCGGCTTGACGGGGCCGAATGCCTCGCACTGGGCCTCGCCACCCACTATCTGCCCTCCGAAAAGCTCGCCGAGGCGAAGGCGCGCATCGCGCAGCACCCCGATCGCATCGGCGGCATATTGGGCGAGCTGTCGGTCACCGCGCCGCCCGCCGCGATCATTCAGCATATCGACCGGATCAACCGCCTGTTCGCCAGCGACAGCTATGAAGAGATTCTTGCCGCGCTCGAAGCCGATGGCGGCGAATGGGCCGAAAAGGAACTGGCGACGCTCCACGGCAAATCGCCGCAAACCTGCAAGGTCGCGCTCCGCCAGCTCAAGGAAGGCGGTGAGATGCACGACTTCGCCGCGCAGATGACGCAGGAATATGCGATCGGCAGCCGGGTGGTGCAGATGCACGATTTCATCGAGGGCGTCCGCGCGCTGATTGTCGACAAGGACAACAGCCCGAAATGGGACCCGCCGACCCCCGAAGCCGTCACCGACGACTGGATCGACGCGATCTTCGCGCCGTTGCCCGAGAATGAGACATGGACCCCGCTACCATAAACTCGTCACCCCGGACTTGATCCGGGGTCCATTCTGCCTTGGTGGGAGGAATGGATGCCGGATCAAGTCCGGCATGACGAAAATCCGGAGATACCGAATGACCTACGAATCCCTCCTCGTCGAACAGCGCGGCGCCGTCACGCTCGTCACGCTCAACCGCCCGCAGGCGCTCAATGCCCTGAACTCCGATGTGCTTGACGACCTGATCGCTGCCTTCGCGGCGTTCGAGGCCGATGACAGCCAGCGCTGCGCCGTCCTCACCGGATCGGGCGACAAGGCGTTTGCCGCGGGTGCCGACATCAAGGAAATGGCCGACAAGCCCGCCGCCGATTTCTATCTCGAGGACTTCTTCTCGAAATGGACGAGCGACTTCGTGAAGAAGGTGCGCAAGCCGTGGATCGCCGCCGTGAACGGTTTTGCCTTGGGCGGTGGCTGCGAACTGGCGATGATGGCCGACTTCATCATCGCCAGCGACAAGGCGAAATTCGGCCAGCCCGAAATCAAGCTCGGCGTCGCCCCCGGCATGGGCGGGTCGCAGCGTCTGACCCGCGCGGTCGGCAAGGCGAAGGCGATGGAAATGTGCTTGACCGGCCGGATGATGGATGCCGCCGAAGCCGAGCGTTCGGGCCTCGTTGCGCGCGTGGTCGCGCATGAAACGCTGGTCGACGAAGCGGTGAAGACCGCGAGCCTGATCGCAGGCATGCCGCCGATGGCCGCGATGGTGAACAAGGATATGGTCAATGCCGCGTTCGAAACGACGCTCGACCAGGGCCTTCTCTACGAACGCCGCCTGTTCCAGATCCTCGCCGCGACCGAGGACAAGGCCGAAGGCATGGCCGCCTTCATCGAAAAGCGCGAAGGCGTGTGGAAGGGGCGGTGATCGTCTCGAATGTAGTCCATTTTTTGAGTGAAAAGCTGTGTGCCCCCGCGAAGGCGGGGGCCCATCATCGGACGGCGCAATTTCAAACTGCCGGATGATGGATCCCCGCCTTCGCGGGGACACACAAGCCTTTGAGGTTTGTGGAGAGAGTTATGAAAATCGCCTTTATCGGACTCGGCAATATGGGCGGCGGGATGGCCGCGAACCTTGCGAAGGCGGGCCATGACGTCCGCGCCTTCGACCTCAGCGAAGAGGCGCTGACGCGGGCGGTCGAAGCCGGCTGCACGCGCGCCGCATCGGCGGCCGAGGCGGTGACCGGCGCCGAGGCCGTCGTCACCATGCTCCCCGCGGGCAAGCATGTTGCAGGGGTCTATGAGGCCGACGTCTTCCCCAACGCCGCGCCCGGCACCTTGCTGCTCGATTGCTCGACGATCGACGTCGCGACCGCGCGCGCGAATATCGAGGCGGCGACGGCGAAGGGCCTCGTCGCGGTCGATGCACCGGTTTCGGGCGGCATCGCGGCCGCCAATGCGGGCACGCTGACCTTCATGGTTGGCGGCACCGACGAGGGCTTCGCGCGCGCCGAACCGATCCTCGCGAAAATGGGCAAGGCGGTGATCCACGCCGGCGACGCGGGTGCGGGGCAGGGCGCGAAGATCTGCAACAACATGCTGCTCGGCGCCTCGATGATCGCGACGTGCGAAACGCTTGCGCTCGCGCAGAAGCTCGGGCTCGATCCGCAGAAATTCTTCGACATCGCCAGCGTGTCGTCGGGGCAATGCTGGTCGCTCACCAGCTATGCGCCGCTCCCCGGCGTCGGGCCGACGACGCCCGCCGACAATGATTATAAGGGCGGGTTCGCCGCTGCCCTGATGCTCAAGGACCTCCGCCTCGCGATGGAAGCGGCGGCGAGCGTCGAGGCTGAGGTGCCGATGGGGTCGAAGGCCCGCGAACTCTATGAAGCGTTCGTCGCCGCCGACGAAGGCGGGCACGATTTTTCCGCGATCATCAAGACATTGCAGGATTGAGCCGCAACGCCGCCCGTGACGGTTTGGGGTCGATTCCGGCCATGCAACCCGGATCGACGGCGAACGGCGGTTTTGGGGTGGAAGGCGGACGTTAGGTCAAAGGCTCGGTTCTATCGCCAATATGGAGGTCGCCTTCGCGAACGGTGAACCAGCGTTGCGGGCCGTTGCGACAGTCCACCAGATACCATCGCGGCTGACCCTCGGTGGTCGAGAAGGTTAGGCGGCGTGGACAAATTGCGGTCTCAAGGGCATCGGTGACCAAACACGCCGAATGCTTCCGTGATAGAGTTGGCTTCAGCTTTCCAGCGCACCGACCATATTGTCGTGCAGATCGTATTCCCCCGTTGGATATCAGCCGAGCGATAGCCATCGGGACCCAGCGGGCTGATCTCAAATCCGTTTTTCTGTAGCTCTGCGATAACGATTTTCTCGGCCGAGCCTACGGGATATGCGGATTTCACTCGCTGATCGAAGACCTTCTGGGCAACGCGAACGTCAGCAGGAAGTTTATCGGCAATAGGCGGCAGAGGCTGGCTCGAAGCACTACTGCAAGCGGTCGTGAGGCCAAATATCATTGTGAGGAAATAGTAGCGCATGCGGGCATGGTATTGACTGCGGCTTTGAGCCGCAGTCAAGCGATGCTGTTGACGCAGGCAATGAGCATTGATTCAAGGCTGCTTTTTGGGAGGCAGGCTTGAGCATGGGCGATCTCACAGAGGAAGAATGGCGCGTTCTGAAGGTCTTGTTACCATTGAGCCTGAGAACCGTGGCCGAGGTCGTCTGCTTTGGGGTGGTTAGCTGCCATCCCTTCTAAAGGGACGCTTCCGATTTATCTTCCGGGCTAGGGGCCAAGGTTGACGAAGCTCAAATCTGCCTAGTTCCTGCGCCGCGTCGTCATCACCTCTTCGTGCCGCACGTCGTAGCCAATGTCGGTAACCCGCAAGATCGCCGACATAGAATAGTGAGAGCGCAAGGTTCTGCGCAGCATTTGTCTCACCTTGTCGATATGCTCGGAGCATTAGGCCGATGGGGCTGTTGGGATCATTAGGCCGTCCAAGTTCCGCGCGTGTGCCCTCCTCTGTCATCCGGGCTGCTAAGCTCAACATGGAGGGGGCGTAGCGACGATGCGCGAGAGTATATAGGATCGGTATGCCAAAGCCGTTCGCTTTACCATCAAGGATTTTTTCAGCCCGGTCGAAGAGCTGTTCGTGTTTCTCGTTCATCTGTCGATACTAGCTCGACACCCAATGTCCGCAACTGGTCGTAACCGGACCCACCGCGGTCCGGCACCATTTCAATAAAAATCCGCCGTCTCGCCGCCATCGAGCCTTTTGGTGCGATGCACTTGCGTGGGCGCTTTGCGGTCGCCGGCGCGCACTTCCAGCCGGCCGTTCACCCGCCGCACCTCGGCCGGGGCCACTATGCGCGCGCGGGCGATGCCCACGGCGCTTGCCTGCGGCGGCGGGGCTTGCGCCGCCGTCGGTGCGCCCGCGGCGACGAGCAGGGCGAGGGCGAAGGACATGGCATTCATGCTCTGCCCTAACGGCCGATGCCGCCATGATCTTAACCCTGAATCGCTGCTGTTTTTGCGGGCGGTCGCCGTGATTTTGACAAAAGAAGGGCCGCCTGACCCAAGCGGGGACAGGCGGCCCTTGCTTCGTTTCGTGCTGGCTTAGAAGCCCGCTTTCGCCGCGGCCTTCTCGGCGAGCAGCGGTGCCACGGTAAAGCCGTGCTTTTCCAGCGCCGCGGCGATCTTGTCGGTGCCTTCAAGGCCCGCCCAGAACATCGGACCGCCGCGATAGACCGGCCAGCCATAGCCATAGATCCACACCACATCGATGTCGCTGGCGCGCTGTGCCTTGCCTTCGGCGAGGATCAGGGCGCCTTCGTTGACCATCGGATAGAGCGTGCGTTCGACGATTTCCTGATCGCTGATCTCGCGCTTCTGGATGCCCGCCTTCTGGCGGAACTCCTCGATGATCTCGGCAACGCGCGGGCTTTCCGACGGATTGCGCTTGTCGTCATAGTCATAGAAGCCCGCCTGCTTCTTCTGGCCCCAGCGGCCCTCGGCGCACAGCGCGTCGCGGATGCTCTCGATCCGGTTCGGGTCGCGGTGCCAGCCGATGTCGACGCCGGCAAGATCGCTCATCTGGAACGGTCCCATCGGCATGCCGAAATCGACATGCACCTTGTCGACCTGCGCCGGGGTCGCGCCTTCGAGCAACAGCTTCTGCGCCTCGATCTGGCGCGGTGCGAGCATGCGATTGCCGATGAAGCCGTGGCAGACGCCCGCGACGACGGCGACCTTGCCGATCTTCTTGCCGATCGCCATCGCGGTGGCCAGCACGTCGGGCGCGGTCTTGTCGCCGCGCACCACTTCGAGCAGCTTCATCACATTGGCGGGCGAAAAGAAGTGCATGCCGAGCACGTCGCCGGGGCGGCTCGTCGATGCCGCAATCTCGTTGACGTCGAGGTAGCTGGTGTTCGACGCCAGGATGGCGCCGGGCTTCGCGATCTTGTCGAGTTTGCCGAAGATGTCCTTCTTGACGTCCATATTCTCGTAGACCGCCTCGATGATGAGATCGCAGTCGGCGAGCGCGTCGAGTTCGAGAGCGGGGGTGATGAGCCCCATCATCTGATCGACCTGTTCGGGCTTGAAGCGGCCCTTCGCGGCGCTGGCGTCATAATTCTTGCGCACCACGCCCAGACCGCGGTCGAGTGCTTCCTGCTGCATCTCGACGATGGTGCAGGGAAAGCCCTTTTGCAGGAAATTCATCATGATGCCGCCGCCCATCGTGCCGGCGCCGATGATGCCGACCTTCTTGATGTCGCGCAGCTGCGTGTCCTTGGGCAGGCCGTCGATCTTCGCCGCCTGGCGTTCGGCGAAAAAGATGTGGCGCTGCGCCGCCGACTGGCTGCCCATCATCAGCTTCATGAATTCCTGGCGTTCGAAGGCGAGCCCTTCGTCGAAGGGCAGGCGCGTCGCCGCCTCGACGCAGGCGAGGTTTGCATAAGGCGCCTCGAACCCGCGCCAGCGCTTCGCGTTCGCGGTTTTCAGCTTTTCGATGACGCCGACGTCGCCGAACACGGCGCGCTCGCGCGTCGGACGCGGGCCGTCGGCGATCTTGGCGCGGGCAAAGGCGATCGCGTCGGCGGCAAGGCTGTCCTCACCCGCCAGTTCGTCGACAAGGCCCATATCCTTCGCGCGTGGCGCGGGGACGGGGTCGCCGAGCGAGGTCATCGTCGCGGCGGCTTCGACCCCGACGACGCGCGGCAGGCGCTGCGTGCCGCCCGCGCCGGGCAGCAGGCCCAGCTTCACCTCGGGCACGCCGAGCTTCGCCGACGGGACCGCGACGCGATAATGACAGACGAGCGCGGTTTCGAGGCCGCCGCCGAGCGCGGTGCCGTGGATCGCGGCGACGACCGGCTTGGTCGCGGCTTCGATCATGTTGAGTACGGCGTTGAAGTCGGGACCGCGCGGCGGCTTGCCGAATTCGCTGATGTCGGCGCCGGCGATGAAGGTTGCGCCATCGCAGCGCAGCACGATCGCCTTGACGCTGTCATCGGCGAGCGCGGCTTCGAAATTATCCTTCAGCCCCTGCCGGACATGCCACGACAGGGCGTTGACCGGGGGATTGTTGACGATGACGACGGCGATCTCGCCATCCTTTTGCATCGTGACGGAAACGGGGGTTTCTTCGGACATGGGAAAGCTCCTCTCAATCTAAAGCCTGTCAGCAAAGCCTGTGCTCCCGCGAAGGCGGGGGTCCATCACCGGACGGCACGATCTGGCACCGGCGGGAGATGGGTCCCCGCCTTCGCGGGGACACGGCCTTTTTCATTCGAACATATACATCATTTCAGTCGTCGATCGCGGCGTGGACGAGCGTCTTGACCTCGCGCCGCACGGGATAGGTGGACGAGGGCATGAGCTGGGTCATGAACACCATGCAGATTTCTTCGACCGGATCGACGAAGAAGCCGGTCGAAAACATGCCGCCCCAATAGAAATCGCTCGCCGAGCCGGGGATGCCCGCCGCCGCCGGGTCGAGCGTGACCGCGAAGCCGAGCCCGAAGCCGACCCCAGCATTTTCGTCCTCGCTAAAGATGCCGACGCTGTGCTGCGTCAGGTCGCCACCGCCGACGAGGTGGTTCGCGGTCATCAGGGCGAGCGTCTTGCGGCTGATGATCCGCGTGCCGTCTAGCTTGCCGCCGCCGAGCAGCATCAGGCAGAAACGGTGATAGTCGGCGAGCGTCGAGACGAGCCCGCCGCCGCCCGAATGAAAGCTGCGGTCTTTCGCCCAGCGGCTGCGGTCGCCGCTGTCGAAGCCCTTCATCTTGTCCTTCGGGTCGAAGGCGTAGCAGTCGGTCAGCCGATGCTGTTTGTCCGCAGGCACCTTGAACCCGGTATCGACCATGCCGAGAGGGCCGAAGATGCGCTCTTGCAGCACCTGGGCAAAGGGCTTGCCCTCGATCCGCTCGATCACCGCGCCGAGGACGTCGGTCGCCATCGAATAATTCCAGTGCGCGCCGGGATCGAACTGCAGCGGGATTTTCGCGAGCCCCGCGATGAAGCTGTCCATCGTATAATCGGCGTCGAAATCGTCGATCTTGGTCTTGCGATAGGCGGCGTCGACCGGGGTGCGCTCCTGAAAGCTGTAGGTGAGGCCGGCGGTATGGCGCAGCAGGTCGACCATCAGGATCGGGCGCACCGGCGGCCGGGTCAGGAAGGGCACATTGCCGCCGCCCGCGACGAAGACGCCGGTGTCCTTGAACTCGGGGCAATATTTGATCAGCGGATCGGACAGCGCGACCTTGCCCTCCTCGACCAGCATCATGAAGGCGGTGCTGGTGATCGGCTTGGTCATGCTGGCGATGCGGAAGATCGCATCCTCTTTCAGCGCCTCGCCCGGACGCGCGTCGCCGATACACGACAGATGCGCGATCTCGCCGCGCCGCGACACCAGCGTCGCCGCATGCGGCAGGCGGCCGGCGCCGACATATTTGGCGTCGAGAAAGGCGGGAATGCGGTCCAGCCGCGCGGTATCGAATCCGTGGGTCATGAGATTAATTCCAAACTGAACAAGCTGTGTGCACCCGCGAAGGCGGGTGCCCATCACCGGATGGTGCAAGTTCGAACCGACCAGAGATGGGTCCCCGCCTTCGCGGGGACACACGGCCTATACCGGAGTCTGTCATTTACGAGCCACCTTCAATGCGATGTCTGGCCGAGAAGCTGGCGCGTCACGGGGTGCGAACTGGTGAGGCCCCCGTCGACCGCGATCGCCTGTCCGTTGACGTAGCTTGCCTGGTCGCTGAGCAGGAAGAGCGCGACATTGGCGAGCTCCTCGGGCTGGCCGGCGCGCTTCAGCGGGTTGAGCTGGCCAATCTTGTGGGTGACGCCCTTCTCCTTTGCATAGTCGAAGGTCGGTTTGGTCATCCCGGTTTCGGTGAGGCCGGGGCAGATCGCGTTGACGCGCACATTGGCCGAAGTCATCTGCTGCGCTGCCGTCTTGGCGAGGTTGATGACCCCCGCCTTCGACGCCGAATAGGCGGCCGGGCCGGCGCCCGAATTGATCCCCGCGACGCTCGCGGTCAGCAGGATCGCGCCGCCGCGGCCCTGATCGACCATCGCCTTGCCCGCATGTTTCACCATCAGCGCCGGGCCGATCAGGTTGACGCGCAGCGTTTCGGCCCAGGCATCGGGCGAGATGTCGAAGATGCCGCCCATGTCGCCGATGATCCCGGCGTTGGCGAAGGCGATGTCGATCCCGCCGTAATTTTCCTGTGCGGTCGCGACCAGCCGTGCAACATCAGCCTCGACCCCGGCATCGATTTCCAGCGCGACGACAGTGCCGCCCGCGTCCTTTACCGCCTGCGCCGTGTCATGCACCGCCGCGCTCTTGTCGCCGATGACGAGTTTCGCGCCTTCGGCGGCGAAGCGCAGCGCGCTTGCCCGGCCGATGCCGCTGCCCGCGCCGGTAATGATCGCGATCTTGCCGTCCAATGCGCCCATCATGCGCCTCCCGATATCGTGGCTCCGCCATCGCAGACGATGGTCTGGCCGGTTGTGAATGCCCCCGCCTTGCTGGCAAGAAAGACCGCCGCGCCGGCGATCTCGTGCGGTTCGCCGATGCGCTTCAGCGTCGAAGCCGCGGTGGAGCGCCGAAGATTTTCTTCATTTTCCCACAGCGCGCGCGCCATGTCGGTGCGGATCAGGCCGGGCGCGATGCAATTGACGCGGACGCCCCTGGGGCCGAACTCGACCGAGAAATTGCGCGCCACCTGCATGTCCGCCGCCTTGGAAATCCCGTAGGCCCCGATGATCGGCGATCCCTTGAGCCCGCCGATCGAACTGATGATCGTGATCGATCCTTCGCCGCGTTCCAGCATTTCGGGTGCGACCATCGAAATCAGCCAGTGGTTGGACAGGATATTATTGTCCATGATCTTGCGGAACTGGTCGTCGCTGATGCCGAGGCCGGGACCATAATAGGGGTTCGACGCCGCGTTGCAGACGAGCGCGGTGATCTTGCCGAAGGCGGCGCGCGTCGCGTCGACGAGATGCTGCAGATCCTCCTTCGACGAGATGTTCGCGGCAACCGCAATCGCGGTGCCTTCGCCAAAGCGCGCGTTGATCGCCGCCGCCGTCTGATCGCACGCATCCTGCTTGCGGCTCGAGATGACGACCTTGGCGCCCTGTTCGGCCATCGCTTCGGCGGTCGCCTTGCCGATGCCGCGCGACGATCCGGTGATCAGCGCGACCTGTCCGGTCATGTCGAACAGGCTCATGCGCCGGCCTTCTGCGCGAAGTGCCACGCCTTTTGCGCCAGCGGCAGGACGCGTTCGGACATCGCCTTGGCATGGGCGGACGATGCGGTGCCGTCGATGACGCGCTTCTTGATCCCCTGCATGATGCCGGCGAGGCGGAAGAAATTATAGGCGAAATACCAGTTCATGTCGGGAACGCTGTCGCGCCCTGTCGCGGCGCAATAGCGATCGACCACCTCGTCGAGCTCCGGAATGCCGAGCGCCGCGCGGTCGAGGTCCATCACCCCCGAACGGCCGCCGTTTTCGGTCACCCACGCCATTGCGACATAGGTGAAATCGGCGAGCGGATCGCCGAGTGTCGACAATTCCCAGTCGAGCACCGCCAGCACCTGCGGCCGGTCCTTGGCCCAGATCATATTGTCGATCCGATAGTCGCCGTGGACAACGCTGGTGCGCGTCTGTTCGGGCAAGGTCGCGGGCAGCCATTCGATCAGCCGTTCCATCTCGTCCATCGTCTCGGTCTCGGAGAGGCGATACTGTTTGGTCCAGCGATCGACCTGGCGGCCGAAATAATTGCCCGGCTTGCCGAAGTCCGAAAGCCCGGCGGCTTCGACATCGACGCTGTGCAGTGCGGCGAGCGCGTCGATCATCGCGAAATAGGTCGCGCGGCGATTTTCGGGGGTCGACCCCGGCATCGATCCATCCCAGATGGTATGGCCGTCGACCATCCCCATCACATAGAACCAGCTGCCGACCACGCTGTCGTCGGTGCACAGGCCATATTGGCGCGCGACCGGATAGCCCATCTTGTGAAGCCCCGCCTGAACCTTATATTCGCGGTCGACGGCGTGCGCCGACGGGAGCAGCGGACCGAAGGGTTTGCGCCGCAGCACATAATTGCCCGACGGCGCCGAAATCTTGTAGGTCGGGTTCGACTGGCCGCCGGCAAATTTGCTCTGCGTCAGCGGGCCTTCGAACCCTTCGACATTGGCTTCCATCCAGGCGGTCAGCTTCGCCTCGTCGAGGACGTCGGCCCCCTGGGGCGCGACGGTGCCGCTGAAGGCCTTTTGCGCGTCGATTGTTTCCGTCATTGGTCGAACACGATCACCGACCGCGCGGCATCGCCCTTTCGCATCTTGTCGAAGCCTTCGTTGACCCGGTCGAGCGGGATCGTCTCGGCAACGATGCTGTCGAGATCGAGCAGGCCGCGCAGGTAGAAATCGACGAGCCGCGGAATGTCGACCGGGAAGCGGTTGCCGCCCATGATCGCGCCCTGCAGCTTCTTGCCCGAAAGCAGGTCCATTGCGCCCAGCCCGACCTTTTCGGACAGCGGCATCATGCCCAGGATCGTCGCGGTGCCGCCGCGGCGCAGCGACGCAACCGCGAGGCTGGCGGAGGCGGGGCGCCCGACCGCTTCGACCGCATGGTCGACGCCGCCCTTGGTCATTTCGACGATCTGTTTGGCGGCATCGTCGGCGAGCGCATCGACGACATCGGTCGCGCCCAGCTTCATCGCCAGTTCGCGCTTTTCGGGAACCGGGTCGGCGGCGATGATGCGTCCGGCGCCTGCGATCTTGGCGGCGTTGATCGTCGCGAGCCCGACGCCGCCGCAACCGACGACCGCGACCGTTTCGCCCGGCGTCACCTTGCACGCGTTGAAGATGGTGCCCGCGCCGGTCGTGACCGCGCAGCCGATCACCGCCGCGCGGTCGAGCGGCATTTCGGGATCGATCGCGACGCACGCATGTTCGTGGACCAGCATCACCTCCGAAAAGGCGCTGAGGTTGAGCATCTGGTTCACCGGCGATCCGTCGGGGCGCGTGATGCGCGGGGCCGATCCGACCGGCCGGCGCGTCTCGCCGCCAAGGCACAGCGACATGCGGCCGGTAACGCAGAACTCGCAATGGCCGCAAAAGGCGCTGAGGCAGGTGACGACCGCGTCGCCCGGCTTCACCGTGCGGACTTCGCTGCCCACCGCCTCGACGATCCCGGCGGCTTCATGGCCGGGGATGGCGGGCAGGGGGTGCGGATAGGCGCCGTCGATGAAGTGCAGGTCCGAATGGCAAAGCCCGCAGGCGGCGGTGCGGATGCGCACCTCGTGCGGACCGGGCTTGTCGACGACAACCTCCTCGATGACGAGGGGCTTGCCGGGTTCGATCAGGACGGCGGCTTTGGTCAATGTATCTTCTCCGTTCGGTTCGAGCGACATCGAGAACCGGTTGTGGCCGTTCGTGTCTCGACTTCGCGCGACACGAACGGACGTGGGACGGTTTAACGCGTAACGCCGATGTCGCCCGACGAGAAACGATCGTCCTGCGCGGCGGGCGAATGTTTTGCCAGCTCGATGCGCGCGATGGCGCGGGCGTGGACTTCGTCGGGACCGTCGGCGATGCGCAGCGTGCGCTGGCCGGCATACATTTTGGCGAGGCCGAAATCTTCGCTGACGCCGCCGCCGCCATGTGCCTGGATCGCATCGTCGATGATCTGCAGCGCCATGTTCGGCGCCTGCACCTTGATCATCGCGATCTCGGCCGCGGCCGACTTGTTGCCGACCTTGTCCATCATGTCGGCGGCCTTCAGGCACAGGAGGCGCGTCATTTCGATGTCGATGCGCGCGCGGGCGATGCGCTGTTCCCAGATGCTGTGTTCGGCCACCGTCTTGCCGAAGGCGACGCGCGACTGGAGCCGCTTGCACATCCGTTCGAGCGCTTCTTCGGCGACGCCGATCGTGCGCATGCAATGGTGGATACGCCCCGGCCCGAGGCGGCCCTGCGCAATCTCGAAGCCGCGGCCTTCGCCGAGCAGCATCGCATCCTCGGCCTTGACGCGAACGTCCTTGAGCTCGATTTCCATATGGCCGTGCGGCGCATCGTCATAGCCGAAGACGGGCAGGTGGCGCAGGATGTTGATGCCCGGCGCGTCCATCGGGACCGCCAGCATCGATTGCTGCGCGTGGCGCTTGGCGCCGAAGTCGGTCTTGCCCATGACGATCGCGACCTTGCAGCGCGGATCGCCCGCGCCCGACGACCACCATTTGACGCCGTTGATGACATAGTCGTCGCCGTCGCGTTCGATCCGCGTTTCGATGTTCGTCGCATCGGACGAGGCGACCGCGGGTTCGGTCATCAGGAAGGCCGAACGAATCTCGCCATTCATCAGTGGGGCGAGCCATCTGTCCTTCTGCGCGCGGGTGCCATAGCGGTGGAAGACTTCCATATTGCCCGTGTCGGGCGCCGAGCAGTTGAATACCTCGCTCGCGAAGCCGACGCGGCCCATTTCCTCGGCGCACAGCGCATATTCGAGGTTGGTGAGCCCCGGCCCTTCGAATTCGAACGTCTCGTCGACATGATGGTGCGCGCTGCTGCGCGGCGGCATGAACAGGTTCCAGATGCCGGCGGCCTTCGCCTCGGCCTTCAGATCCTCGACCACCTGGATGACTTTCCAGCGGTCGCCGCTCGCATCCTGCTGTTTGTAGGTCGCAACGGCGGGGCGGATCTTGCGGTCGATGAACTCGCGCACCCGGTCGCGCCAGTGCACCTGCCGGTCGGTGAAGTCGAAATCCATCGCTGCATCCTTTCCCTTTACGTTCACGTAAGCCTTTGGACCGATTCGCCCCTCTTTGCCAAGACCCGCGGCGCAGAAAATTGCCCCGGCATCGCTGCCCGCGCAATCTTCCGTTACGGCCGCGGCCCTTGGCTATCGGCCGCTGCGCCGCCCGTCGAGGCGAGGGCGGCGAGCCGTGCCTCGTGGCTGGCCCGGTCGATCGGATACCGCCGCAGCAACAGCGCCGACATGATCGAGATCAAAACCATCGCCCCGGCAAAGGTCCACGCCATCCCGGTCGCGGTGCCCGGTGCCAGATCCTCGGGCCGTACCCGCTCGCCGAGTCCCGACAGGGCGATGATCTGGCCGACGAGGAAGATGCCGAGCGCCTGCCCGAATTTCTGCGTCATCAGATAGCCCGAAAAAAACACGCCTTCGATGCGCGTGCCATGCTCGACCTCATGCGCCTCGACGATTTCGGCGACCATCGACGAGGCCGAAATCGTTGCCACGATCATGCCGAACAGCGACACGGTCATGAACGACAGCAGCAAGGCCATCGAGGGCCAGCTGCCGAGTTCGATCCACCACCCCAGATTGCGGGCGGCATAGGGCAGAAAGCCGACCACGGTGCCGAAGGCGATCGCCGCGACCGCCGTATCGCGCTTGCCGAGACGGCGATGCGCGGGCCCGACAGCCAGGAAGGCGGCAAAGACGGCAAGCGCCAGGCCCGCGGGATACCAGGCAAGCTGATCGTCGGTGAGCCGCCAGACATAGAGCATCATATAGTTGGTTGCCGCGATCGACGTCGCATAGCTGGTGACGAGGAACAGCGCGCCGCTGGTCAGTGCGAGAAAGGCGGGATTGCGGAAGGCAAGCAGGATATCGGCGAGCATCGCGATCCCGTGCCGCTGCACCGGCGGCCGCGGCGGCAGCGCGACGACGCGGCGATGCTGACCCAGTGCCGATCCCAGCGTCGAAACGAGGATCATCGCCGCGCCGAACAGGCCGAACGCCGAATAGCCAGAAGGATCGAGCAGCCCGTTCTGCGCCGGATCGTCGGATTTTAGGAAATAGCCATAAGCAAGCGCGGTGGCGACCAGCCCGCCGAGCCAGCCGAAGAGAAAGCGATAGCGCATCAGCGCAGTGCGCTCGTCATAGTCGCGCGTCAGTTCGGCGACGAGCGAGATCGACGGAATTTCGCACGCCGACACCAGGATGCGGACCGCGATCACATTGAGCGCGAGACCCAGCGTCGAATGGGCCGCGATGTCGGGCGACATCCACAATAGCGCCCAGGCGATCGCCATCGGCACGGCGGCGCCATAGAGCCAGGGCAGCCGCCGCCCGATCCGCGTGCGCGTCGCATCCGACAGGCGCCCGATCAACGGATCGACCATTGCATCGACGAGCATCGCGCCGATCAGGATCAGCGACACGATGCGCGGATCGAAACCGAGCACCTGATTGTAATAGATCATGAAGAAGGTGGTGAGACCCGCCTCCTTGATACCGAGCGCGACTGCCCCCGCGCCATGCGCAACCTTGATGCGCGTTGGCAGCGCGCCCGGAATGTCTCCCTGGGTCATCGCGGGTCGTCGATCGGCGCGACCGCGAGCGCGGCCACCCGCGCCTCATGATCTTCGCGATTGATCGGATAATGGCGGAAGATCAGCGACGACAGGATCGCGAACAGGATCACCAGCACGCAATAATAGAGCGAAAAATTGTCGATCACCGATTCAGGCACCTTGGCGGGGTCGGCCTTTTCGGGGATGCCGGCCAGATCGACCAGCATCCCGGTGATGAAGATGCCGAGGCCGGTCGCGCATTTCTGCATGAAGAAATTACCGGCAAAGAAGGTGCCTTCGCTGCGGCGCCCGGTCTGCATTTCCGACGCTTCGACGATGTCCGCGATCATCGACCCGCCCGAAATCATCACCGCCACGCTGAACAGGTTGGCGAGGAAGAAAAAGGCGAACAGGCCGGCGGTCGATGCGGTGCTGCCCTCGACGGGCCAGAGATCGAAATGACGCAGCAGGAAAGGGGCCACCCAAAAGGCCATGCCGATCAGCCCGCCGCTGATTGCGGTCGCGCGCTTGCCGAAGCGCTGATGCGCCGGGCCGACGAGCAGGAAGGTGCCGACAACACTTGCGAACAGGACCCATGGATAGAGCATGAAGGCTTCGGGCGAAAAGCGCCAGATGAAGATATACAGATAGTTGGAGATCGAGAAGGTGACCCCCTGACTGGTATAGGCGATCGCGCCGGCGCCGAGCAGGACGAGGAAGGCCGGATGCGTCAGCGCTTCGCGGATTTCGCGGAAAGCGGTGCCGAGGCTGAGCGCGGAGGGCTTGCGATCGGGCCAGCGTGCCGCCCAGCGATGCTGGCCCGCTGCCGAGATCAGCACCGTCGCGGCCATCAGCAGGCCGCCGACCAGTCCATATTGATAATAGCCCTCGACCTGCAGCAGCGATTTGGCGAGGAAGACGTCATAGGCAAGGAAAAGCATCAGCAGGCCGCCGGCCCAGCCGAACAGATAACGGTAGCGCATCAGCGTCGTCCGCTCGTCATAGTCGCGCGTCAGTTCGGGGAGCAGCGCGACCGAAGGCACTTCGCAGCAGGACACCAGGCTGCGCACGATCACCGCGACGATCACCAGATGCCAGAAGCCGGGGGTCCCGTCGGTGCCCGGGGTCCATAGCGCGAACCAGGCGAAGGCGAGCGGGATAGGCGCGAGATAAAGCCAGGGCAGGCGCCGGCCCCAGCGCGTGTGGGTCTGGTCCGACAGATAGCCGATGACCGGATCGACGAAGGCGTCGAGAACCAGCGCCAGCATCAACGCGAAGCTGACAAGCTTCGCATCCATGCCGAGAACCTGATTGTAGAACAGCAGCAGAAAGGTCGAAAAGCCGTTGTCCTTCACGCCATAGGCGATGCTGCCCAGGCCGTGATACATTTTGAGGCGGAGCGGCAGCGGAGCCGCGGGCGCAGGCTGCGCCGCCGCCGTCGCGGTCACGCGGCGGCTCCGGCCTTGGCCGCATCCTCCATGGCTATCAGGGCGTCGAACAGGCCGGGCGCTTCGGGATCCCAGGCGTGGCGCTGGCCGATCGTCAGGCCGCCGTCGACCAGCATATGCGTGCCGGTCATGAAGCTCGCCTCCTCGCTCGCCAGATAGGCGACGGCGTTCGCGATGTCGTCGGGCTGGCCGCCGCGCGCGACCGGCTGCGCGTGCGCGCTCATTTCGGCGATCACCGCCTTGGCCGCATCCTTGCTTTCGTCGGGCACCTCGAGCGAGGTGGTGAAGATATTGGTGTTGATGAAGCCGGGGCAGATCGCGTTCACGCGGATGCCATATTGGGCAAGATCGGTCGCCGCGACCTTGGTCAGATGCAGCACGCCCGCCTTGGCGACGGCATAGGCGGTCGGCGAATAGCCGGCGCCGAGCGCCGCGACGCTCGCAGTGTTGACGATCGCGGCGCCTTTGCGGCCCTTCATATGGGGCGCGGCATAGCGGATGCCCATCGCGACCGATTTGAGGACGAGGTTCATCGTCCAGTCCCATCCGTCGGGCGTGATTTCGTCGATCGGGGCGCGGTCGCCGCCTGCGGCGGCATTGTTGAACACGATGTCGATGCCGCCGCCGCGCTTCGCAGCTTCGTCCATCAGCGCTTCGATGTCCGACGCGACGGTGACGTCGCACCGGATGAATTCGATCCGGCCGTTCGACGCCGCGGCAAGCGCCTGACCGCCCGCCTCGTCGATGTCGGCGGCGAAAACATGGGCGCCTTCGCCCGCGAGTTTCAGAACGGCCGCCTTGCCGATACCCGATGCTGCGCCGGTGACGACGGCGACCTTGCCTGCGAATCGCATTTCCTGCTCTCCCGTTTTCTTTTGCCACTCAGCTTAGGCGCATGGGAGGGCGCGTCAACGGCCCGCAATCGGACGCTACGGCGCCGTAACGGCAGCGCGGCGCAGCCAAGTTGACGCTTGCGTAAAGCGGGCGACTCCCCTTAGTTTGCGCGCCAGAAGAGGAGCCCGAAAGATGAGCGATCAGGACGCTTTTCGCGCCGAAGTGCGCGCCTGGCTGGAAGCCAATTGTCCCCCCGAAATGCGCGAACCCGTCCGCGACGAAGGCGATGTGTGCTGGGGCGGCCGCAAATGGGTTTTCAAGAATGACGCCCAGAAACAATGGCTCGAAGCCTGCGCCGCAAAGGGCTACACCGTTCCCGATTGGCCGAAGGAATATGGCGGCGCCGGGCTGACCCCCGAACAGACCAAGATCCTGAAACAGGAAATGAAGCGCATCAACGCGCGCTCGCCGCTCGACAGCTTCGGTATCTGGATGCTCGGCCCCGCGCTGCTCAAATTCGGGACCGAAGAGCAGAAGGTCCATTATCTGAACCAGATCGCGCGCGGCGAAATCCGCTGGTGTCAGGGCTATTCGGAACCCGGCTCGGGCAGCGACCTCGTCTCCTTGCAGACCTTCGGCGAGGACAAGGGCGATCACTGGGTCGTCAACGGATCGAAGATCTGGACCAGCTATGCCGACAAGGCCGACTGGATCTTCTGCCTCGTCCGCACCGACAAGGCGAACAAATATCAGGGCATCACCTTCATGCTCTTCGACATGGAGAGCAAGGGCGTCACGACCAAGCCGATCCTGCTGATTTCGGGCAATTCGCCCTTCTGCGAAACCTTCTTCGACGATGTCGAAGTGCCCAAGACGCAGTTCGTCGGCGAGATCAACCGCGGCTGGGACGTCGCCAAATATCTCCTCGGCCACGAACGCGAGATGATCTCGGGCGGCGGTGCCGGCGGCGATATGGTCAGCATCGGCGGCACCTTTGCCAAGGCGATCGGCAAGAACGACCATGGCGAACTCGACGATCCGATCCTGCGCGCCGAAATGGCGGCGTTCGACGTCGACGTCTTTGCCTATCGCGCGATGGGCGAACGCTTCATGGACATGTGGAAGACCGGCCGCGCACACCCCGCCTCGTCGAACATGATGAAATATGTCGGGACCGAGCTCAACAAGCGCCGCCACGAACTCGTCATGTCGGGCGGTGGCAGCGAAGCGCTCGAATGGGACAGCCCCGAAACGAAGGGCGGCGCCCGCCCGCGCGCGTGGCTGCGCACCAAGGCCAATTCGATCGAAGGCGGCACGAGCGAAGTGATGCTCAACGTCATCGCCAAGCGTATCCTCGATTTGCCGGGGGCTTGATGCCTTCAACCTCCGTTCGTCCTGAGGAGAGACTGAGCGGAGGCGAAGGCGGAGACGAAGGCTCGTCTCGAAGGACCATATCGAACCCCAGGCCCTTCGAGACGCCATTTCGACAAGCTCAATGGCTCCTCAGGACGAACGGAGTTTTCTGATTATGCCGCTCTATCACAATGACGACCAGGCGATGCTCAAGGACAGCGTCGCGCCCTTCGTGGCCGAACAGGCCCCTGTCTCGCACCTCCGCAAGCTTCGCGACGAGGCCGACGCCACCGGCTTCTCGCGCGACCTGTGGGCGCAGTTCACCGAAATGGGCCTGCCCGGCATGCTGGTGCCGGAGGAGCATGGCGGGCTCGGCATGGGGCATATGGAAGCGGGCATCGTGCTCGAGGAAATCGGCCGCAACCTGACCCCGTCGCCCTTCCTCGCAACCAGCGTCGGCGCGGTCGCCGCGCTGGCGAAGGCGGGCGGCACGCAGGCGGGCCGCTGGCTCCCCGCCATCGCCAGCGGCGAGGCGATCGTCGCACTCGCGATCGACGAGGGTGCCAAGCACCGCCCCGACCGCATCGCCACCACCGCGACACGCGCCGGAAACGGCTTTCGATTGGACGGCAAGAAAAGCTTCGTCCTCCACGGCCATGTCGCCGACATGAGCATCGTCGCGGCGAAAACCGACGGCGGTATCACCCTGTTCGCGGTGCCGAAGGATGCAAAGGGGCTGACCGCTGATCCGCGCCGCCTCGTCGACTCCTCGCTTGCAAGCCATGTCACCCTCGACGGCGTCGAGGTCGATGCCGACGCAGTGATCGGCGAAGTCGATGCCGGCGGCGACAGCCTCGACGCGCTGCTAGCGGCCACCCGCACCGGCGCAGCCGCCGAGATGGTCGGCGTCGGGCAGGGCGCTATGGATATGACCGTCAATTACCTCAAGGAACGCAAGCAGTTCGGCAAGCTGATCGGCGAGTTTCAGGCGCTCCAGCACCGCGCCGCGCATCTCTATGGCGAGATGGAAGTCGCGCGCGCCACGGTGATGAAGGCGCAGCAGCTCCTCGACGAGGGCAGCGAAGGCGCGAAGCTGATGGTCTCGGTCGCCAAGGCCAAGGCCGGCCGCGCCGCCAACCTTGCGGTGCGCGAAGGCGTTCAGATGCACGGCGGCATCGGCATGACCGACGAATATGACATCGGCCTCTACATGAAACGCGACCGCGCGCTCGCCGAATTCATGGGCGATGTGCATTACCATATCGACCAGGTCGCCCGGATGAACGGATACTGAGACGACCCAAACCCCCTCCCGCGCGCGGGAGGGGCAGCGAGACTTGCGAGCCTGCTCGCTAGTCGCAGCGGGGTGGGTAACCGCACCGTCGCTGGCCCACCCCTAGCCCCTCCCGCTTGCGGGAGGGGGATGATCGGAGAAAAACCATGAACCTCAATGATATGTTCGGCCTCAACGGCCGCATCGCGCTCGTCACCGGCGGTTCGCGCGGCATCGGCAAGATGATCGTCGAAGGCTATCTCGCCGCCGGCTGCGCGCGCGTTTATATCTCGGCGCGCAAGACCGCGCAGATCGAGGAAGCCGTCGCCGATTTCGAAACGCGCTATCCGGGCAAGGTCATCGGCCTGCCCGTCGATCTTTCGACCGTCGAAGGCTGCCGCGCGCTCGCCAAGGAACTCGAAGCACGCGAGGAAAAGCTCGACATCCTCGTCAACAATGCGGGCGCCGCCTGGGGCGAACCCTTCGAGAATTTCCCCGAAGCCGGCTGGGACAAGGTGATGGACATCAACGTCAAATCGCCCTTCTTCCTGACCCAGGCGCTGCACAATCTGCTGAAGGCGGCGGGCACGCCCGCACAGCCGGCAAAGGTCATCAACATCGGGTCGATCGACGGCATGCGCCTCAACCCGTGGGAAACCTACAGCTATCACGCGTCGAAGGCGGCGATCCTCTATCTGACCAAGCGGATGGCGGCGCGGCTGGTGCAGGACAATATCCTCGTCACCGCAATCGCACCCGGCGCCTTCCAGTCGGACATGAACAAGGCGGCGCGCGACCATGGCGACGCGGTTGCCAAGAGTATCCCGACCAAGCGCATCGGCGTGCCCGAGGATATGGCCGGCGCAGCGATCTTTCTCGCATCGAAGGCGGGCGATTATGTCGTCGGCGAAACGATCGCGGTCGACGGCGGTCTCGTCCATGGCGACCTCAAGACCAGCATCGACGCTTAGCTTAGGCGGCTTCTTGCTGGCCACCCCGGACTTGATCCGGTTTGTATCCCTGTCGAACCGTAACCGCGTCATGGCGAACCGACAGGAAATTGACTCGCCGCGCGCGCAGGTGTATTATTCAAATAATGCACCAAGGAGACAGTCCATGCGTTTCGCCTTCCTGATTCCCCCGATGCTGTTGCTCGGCGCCTGCGGGCACGCCGAAGACAAGAGCGATAAGGCCGAGGTCACGGTGAATGCCGATGGCGACGGCGGCAATGTCCGGATCACCGCCAGCAAGGATGGCGGCAAGGTCAGCATCGACGGCGATCACGGCTCGATGAGCTTCAAGCTCCCCGATTTCGCCAATATCGACGTCGACAGCGATTTCGACATCGACGGGGTGAAGCTCTATCCGGGCAGCAAGATCGCAAGCATCGATGTCAATGCGAGCGACAAGGGCGGCGCCGACAAGGCGACGGTGCGCCTCGGCTTCACCTCGCCGGCCGCGCCAGCCAAGGCGGCCGACTGGATGGCCGGCGAATTTGCGAAGAAGAATATCCAGGTCCAGCGCGCCGGCGACACGCTGCGCGGGACCGACAAGGACGGCGCCGATTTCACGATCAGCTTCGAACCCGCGGGCGAGACGAGCAAGGGCGAGGTGCGAATCGTCAAGAGCTGAGCGGAATCCTGTTTCAATCGCGGCTTTCCTTTAATCGTCACCCCGGCGAAGGCCGGGGTCTCGACGGCGCGAAATGACGCGAAGTTGAATTCCCCCCTTCGCCGGGATGACGAATCTGCTAGCCTACCCGCTGTTGCGCAGCGCGGTTGCGATCGCGTTGATGGTCAACTGAATGCCCTCGGCGATGCGGGGGTCGGTTTCGCCTGCGCGGTGGCGCTTCATCAATTCGATCTGCAGCAGGTTGAGCGGCTCGATATAGGGCAGGCGCAGGCGGATCGATGCCTCGAGCGCCGGATTATTCTCGAGCAGCCGCGACTGGCCGGTGATCGTCAAAAGCCCGTCGTGGGCGCGGTGCCAGCCGTCGCGGATGCGCGAAAAGATCGCCGCATGCCCGCCCACATGCCCGGCCAGTTCGGCATAGCGCGCGGCGATGCCGATATCCGATTTCGCCAGCACCATTTCCATATTGCCCAGCAGCGCGCCAAAGAAGGGCCAGCTTTGCGCCATATCGGCGAGCAGCGCTTGGTCCTCGAACGCCGCAAAGGCTTCGCCGGTGCCGTACCAGCCGGGCAGCATGGTGCGCGCCTGCGCCCAGCTGAACACCCAGGGAATCGCGCGCAGATCCTCGATCGCGGTCGATTTGGTGCGGCTCGACGGCCGCGATCCGATCTTCAGCGTCGCGATCTCGGCGATCGGCGTCGTTGCACGGAAGAAGTCCTTGAAGGCGGGCGTGTCGTAAACGAGCCCGCGATAGGCGGCAAAGGCGTTGTTCGACAGCGCGGTCATTGCGCCCGCAAAGCGCCCGGCGTCGTCCGCGCTCATCGCCTCGGGCTCGAGGCTGGCGAGCAGGCTTGCCGATACCATCGCCTCCAGATTGGTCGCGGCGCTGTCGGCGGTGCCATATTTGGCCGCGATCACTTCGCCCTGTTCGGTGATGCGAATGCGGCCCTGCACCGTCCCCGCGGGCTGCGCGCGAATCGCGGCGAAGGCACTGCCGCCGCCGCGCCCGACCGCACCGCCGCGACCGTGGAAAAGCTGCATCGCGGTATCGGCGGCCTCGAACACCGGGGTCAACGCTTCCGATGCTTGGTAGAGCCCCCAGGTCGAGGTCAGATAGCCGCCATCCTTGTTCGAATCCGAATAGCCGATCATCACTTCCTGATGTCCGCGCGCGACGACATGCGGCGCAATCTCGGGCAGCGCGAAATAGGCGGCCATGATCCCCGGCGCCTCGTCGAGGTCGGCGATGGTTTCGAACAGCGGCACGACCATCAGATTGTCCTGCGCCTCGGCCGACCATAGTCCGGCTTCACGGGCGAGGACATGGACCTCGAGCAGGTCGGACAGGCTTTCGGCCTTGCTGATGATCCACTGGACGATCGCCTCGGCGCCCAGCTTGGCGCGGATCGCGGCGGCGGCGTGGACGATCGCGAGTTCGCCAGCGGCTTCCTCGCTCCATTTGTGCCACGGCGCGGCGAGCGGGCGGTTGGTCGCCAGTTCGCGGCGCAGCAGGTCGACGCGCGCCTCTTCGCCCAAGCCGCGATAATCGCCTTCGACCCCCGCGACCGCGAGCAACTCGGCGAGCACGCGTTCGTGCACCGCGCTGTTCTGCCGCATGTCGAGCGTCGCAAGGTGGAAACCGAAGACCTCGACCGCGCGGATCAACCGGCCGAGCGCGCCGATGCCGCCAAGCTGGCCCTCGCCGCTCGCCGACAGGCCCGCCGCGATGGTGACGAGGTCGCGGCGGAAATCGGCGGGGGCGGCATAGGCGTCGCCGGCCAGTGCCGACGGCCGCGGCGGCGCGCGCCCGACGATGCCGGCATAGGTTGCGCACAGCCGGGCATAAATGCCCGACAGCGCACGGCGATAGGGCTCGTCGCTGCGGCTCGGCGCAGCATCGCCGCTCGCCGCGGCCAGTGCCTCGACCGCTTCAGGAACCGTTGCGAGCGATGACGACACCGACAGTTCGGCACCCAGCGCATGCACCGCGTCGATATAATGGCCGAGCACTGCGGCGGCGTTGCGGCTTGTCGCCATATGCAGTGTCTCGGCGGTGACGAACGGATTGCCGTCGCGGTCGCCGCCGATCCAGCTCCCGACGCGCAGGAAACTTGCCGGGCGCGCGCCAAGCTCCTGTTCCCAGCGCGCATAAAGCTTGGGGATCACCGGCACGAACACGTCGCGCAAATAGGTCAGCGCATTGTCGATCTCGTCGGCGACGAACAATTTTTCGGTGCGCAGCGGCCGCGTCTGCCACAGCAGCACGATCTGGCGGCGGATCGCTTCCTCGACGACATCGCCTTCGGTGGTTTCCTCGACGCCGGCATCGCGCAGCCGCATCAGCTCGGCGATGCGGTTCTTGTGGTCGAGCATCGACTTGCGGCGCACCTCGGTCGGGTGCGCGGTGAGCACCGGCGCGACCAGCGCGGCGCCGAGCAGCGCCGCGACCGCATCGCCATCGATGCCGTCCTGCTTCAGCCGGGTAAGCGCTGCCGCTACCGTCGCCTCGGGCTCGGCGGCGACGCCCTGCCGGTCTTCGGCCAGATTGGCGAGCATCGAAAACAGCATGAAACCGCGCACGAAGGCGATGGTATCGTCAAGGCTCAGCGCCTCCAGCCCCGGGTCGATCGTCTCGGCGCCCGCGATACCGCGATGCCGGTCGACGCTCGACGACCGGATATATTCGGTCTGCCGGAACAGCTTTTCGCCGCCATAGGCGCGAATGACGTCGCCGAGGATCCGCCCGAGATAGCGAATGTCGGGATTTTGCGAGATCTGGATCGGTGGGCCCATGGGCCAAGAGTGCTGCACCTGCGAAGGTGCAGCGTCAAGGGCAGCGCGCGCGCATAGCTATGCGCGGCCGGCTGTCTTGTCAGGCGAATGTTTCGTAGACGTCGTCCGAGAAGCCTTTGCCGCGTTTTAGGGCAATGGCACCGCGAATGCCTCCGACCATCGCACCAAGCAGAACCGCGCCCACTATCCAACTTGTTGGCGTACTCCACAAAATCGCACCGACAAAATAGAGGAGCGTCGCAAGGATTCCGGGAATTATGCCTCGGCCTTGGCGAAGAAGAGCGGCGGCGAAAAACATCAGGAGAATTTGAGCGATGGCAATTAATACAACCGGATTCGATGCACCAATAAGCCGGACCAAAGGGTCGGTGCCAAAGGTAAACCACAGCCTGAGCGCGCTGAGCGTCGCGACAATATTGAGCGCCGTAGAAGCTGTTTGAGCGGCACTCAATGCACCGGCGCGGGTCGTAAGTTCCGGCGACCACAACTTCTTGAATGTACTCCCGATACCACCCTCATAAGCCATCGTTGTCCCCCTGTCATGAGCGGCCGATCGCATTGCATGCGAACAGCTCGCATGCACGAGTTAACGCGCTGAACCAGTGTGGACCAGTCACGGCTTTCGCTTCTGTCCGATTTGGAGCAATCAGGTCGAAACTAGCGCGTCTTCACCATCACCAGCGTCCCCAGGTCGATCCGCGGCGTACCGTCGAAGGTCACGCTATTGCGCGTGTCGGTGATGAACATCAGCTTGCCCGAGGCATCGGTGATCCGCGCCGCCACGGCATAGCTGTGGCGCGGGTCGAGCCGGCGCTGATCGACGGTCAGCGAAAAGGCAAAGGGCACCTGCCGGCCGTCGGCGGTGAAGCTTTGGCGTGCGATCACCGACGCGGGCGCATCCATCAGGCTGACGTCGGCCAGCGTCACCTCGACCTGCGCCGTCGGCGGCAGCGCCATGCGTTCGCGATAGGTGATTGCGCCGGTCACCGACACGGGCCGCTCGGCCGGCGCGAAGCTTGCGCAGGCGGCGAGCGGGAGGGCGGCGAGGCCGATGGCGAGCGAGGCGACGGCGCGGTTCATGGCGATACTCCTGTTGACCAAATATCTGGCGACCGCTTGACACCCTCCGGCTGAACCGGGCCTGTCAGCCCTCCAGTTCGACGTCCCAGTAAAGCCAGTCGATCCAGCTTTCGTGCAGATAGCCCGGCGGAAAGGCGCGGCCATTGTCCTGAAGCTGCCAGCTCGTCGGGCGCCACGGCTTCTGGTGCAGCGGCATATGCGCCTGCGCCGGCGTTCGCCCGCCCTTGCGCAGATTGCACGGCGCACAGGCGGTGGTGACATTTTCCCAGCTCGTCCGTCCGCCCAGCCGCCGCGGCACGACATGGTCGAAGGTCAGATCCTTGCCCGACCCGCAATATTGGCAAGCGAAGCGATCGCGCAGGAACAGGTTGAAGCGCGTGAAGGCGGGATATTGCGACGGCTTCACATATTGGCGCAGCGCGATGACGCTGGGGATCGGCATCGTCCGCGTCGGCGAATGGATTTCGCGTTCGTAATTCTCGACGATCGTGACGCGGTCGAGGAATACCGCCTTGACCGCGGTCTGCCACGGCCACAGGCTCAGCGGGTAATAACTCAGCGGCGTATAATCTGCGTTGAGGACGAGAGCCGGACAATTATCGGGATGCCGGGCAAGATCGGGATGGAACATGGCTTGGTAACGCTGCCCCCTATGCTGCTCGGGATGGCGCGCCACTGCCTTCCTCGCGTGACACCATCATTACATGCCGCATCAGAATCTAGCGTCAAGGGGGGATGTGTCGCAATATATGGAATGGATCAGTTGAAAGCCCCACAGCATATGGATTCGGCCGCCGCGCCATGCTGACCCGCTTCGCTCCCAGCCCGACCGGCGAACTGCACCTCGGCCACGCGTTCAGCGCGATCCTGGCGCATGATGCCGCGCGCGCCGCGGGCGGCACGTTCCGCCTCCGCATCGACGACATCGACGGCAGCCGCTCGCGCGAGGCCTTTGTCGGCGCTGCGCTTGCCGATATCGAATGGCTGGGCCTGACGTTCGACGGTGCGCCGGTTCGGCAGTCGCAGCATCTGGGCGATTATGCCGCCGCGCTCGCCGATCTTCGCGACCGCGGGCTCGTCTACCCCTGCTTCTGCACCCGCGCCGATATTGCCGCCAGCCTCGCGGCGCCGCACGGCGCGCCGGCGGACGGTGCGGCGCTCTATCCCGGCACCTGCCGCCACCTCGGCGCGGCCGAGCGCGAACGGCGATTGGCGCAAGAGGCGCATTGCTGGCGGCTCGACATGGCAAGCGCGGTCGCGATTGCGGGCCCGCTTGTCTGGGAGGAGGAGGGGCAGGGGCCGCGCGCCGCCGATCCCGCCGCGCATGGCGACGTCGTCCTCGCGCGCAAGGATGCCCCCGCCAGCTATCATCTCGCGAGCACGATCGACGATGCCGCGATGGGGGTGACGTTGGTGGTTCGCGGCGCCGATCTGATCGCCTCGACCGATGTTCACCGGCTGCTTCAGGCGCTGCTCGATTTTGCGACGCCGGTCTACCGCCACCATGCGCTTGTCTGCGGCGCCGACGGCAAGCGGCTCGCCAAGCGCGACGGCGCGGCGGCGCTTGCCGCGCTGCGCGCTGCGGGCGCGGACGGGCGCGCGCTAGCCGACGATTTGCGCGCCGGGCGGCTTCCGGCTGGATATTCGCTGCAAATGCCCTAAATAGAAGACATGCAGGTGCTTCTCATCCTTGCGGTCGTCGCGTCGGCCGGCCTCGTCCTCTTCGCGCTCGCGCGCGGGCTCTTCTATTTCGCGCAGGGTCACCGCGCCGCGATGGAGGGCAATGAGCATGAAAATCAGCTCATGCAGAACCGGATGATGATGGCGCGCGTGAAGTGGCAGGCGGTGACGATCATCCTGATCGTGCTGATCGGCCTTCTCGCCGCGGGCAGCTGATCGCGGCGCATCCGCCGGCGGCCTCTCGCTTATGGTCAAGCTCAACAAGATCTACACGCGCACCGGCGATGACGGCACGACGGGCCTCGTCGACGGGTCGCGCATCGCCAAGTCCGACGCGCTGATGGAAGCGATCGGCGACGTCGACGAGGCGAACAGCGCCCTCGGCATAGCGGTCGCGGCGTTGCCCGCGGGCGGCGAGGCAGCGGCGATGTTCGCGCGCATCCAGAACGAATTGTTCGACCTTGGCGCCGATCTCGCGACGCCTGCCGATCCGCAGCATGGCTTCGGCCCGCACGAAATGGCGCTGCGCATCGTCGCGAGCCAGATCGCCCGGCTGGAGGCGGAGATCGACGCGATGAACGACAGGCTCGCGCCGCTGTCCAGCTTCATCCTGCCCGGTGGCACCGAAGCCGCGGCGCGCCTCCACCTCGCGCGCGCGATCGCGCGCCGCGCCGAACGGGCGGCGGTCGCGGCGTCGGCGACGCGGCCGCTCAACCCGCTGGCGCTTGCCTATCTCAACCGCCTGTCCGACCATCTGTTCGTCGCGACGCGCCACCTCAACGCCGCGGCGGGCGGTGACATCCTGTGGAAACCCGGCGCGACGCGCTAGGACCGGCCGCCATATTGTTCTTCTTTTGTTCTAGACAATTCTCCGTCCTGTAACCATATTGGGGCAGGCGACGAAACCGAATCGCTCTTCGGGGGATTGTCAAACCATGGCCAGCCGAACCGATGCTTCGCCCGCGACCGCTCCTTTGGCGGACGACCTGACCCGGCGCTTCACCGCGACGCGGCAGCTCTCGCTCGACCTTGTCGCGCGCCTGTCCGACGCCGACGCCAGCGTGCAGTCGATGCCCGACGCATCGCCCGCCAAATGGCATCTGGCGCATACGAGCTGGTTTTTCGAAACCTTCGTCCTGCGCGATCATTGCCCCGGCTATTCGCTATTCGATGACCGTTTCGCCTATCTGTTCAACAGCTATTATGAGGCAGAGGGACCGCGACACGCGCGCCCGCGCCGCGGCCTGCTGACGCGGCCGTCGCTCGATGCGGTGCGCGATTGGCGCGGGCATGTCGATGCGGCCATCGTGAAGGCGCTGCCGACGCTGTCGCCGGCCGCACGCGCGCTCGTCGAGCTTGGCATCCATCATGAACAGCAGCATCAGGAATTGCTGCTCACCGACATCAAGCATCTGTTCGCGCAGAACCCGCTCGGCCCCGCCGTCTGGGACGCTTCCGACAGTGCAATCGCGAATGAAGTTGCGCAGTTTTCCGCCGATTCTTCGCCACCGTCCGCCGCGGCGGGGCCGCTGCGCTGGATCGCGGGAACGGAAGGGATCGTCGCCGTGGGGCATGAGGGCGACGGTTTCGCATTCGACTGTGAACTTCCGCGCTTTTCGGCGCTTCTTGCGCCGCATGCGCTCGCCAATCGACCGGTAACGAACGGCGAATGGCGCGACTTCATCGCCGACGGCGGCTATCGCACCCCGTCGCTGTGGCTCAGCGACGGCTGGGCATGGGTCCAGGCCGAAGGCGTCGACGCCCCCGCCTATTGGGAGGGCGATCGCCAGTTCACCCTTGCCGGATGGCAGGCGATCGATCCCGCCGCACCCGTGACGCACATCAGCTTTTTCGAAGCCGACGCCTTCGCCAGCTGGGCCGGGGCGCGGTTGCCGACCGAATTTGAATGGGAAGCGGCGGCGGCGGGATATGATCCGCGCGCGGGGCAGCAGCTCGATGCCGCCGGCCCGGTGCATCCGGCGGCGGCGGACGGCGCCGCATCGGACGGCGCTGCGCTTGCGGGGATGTTCGGCGGCGTCTGGGAATGGACCGGCAGCGCCTATCGCCCCTATCCCGGTTTTCGCGCCGCGCCGGGCGCGGTCGGCGAGTATAACGGCAAGTTCATGAGCGGCCAGTTCGTGCTGCGCGGTGGCAGCTGTGCGACCCCGCGCGGCCATGTTCGCGCCTCCTACCGCAATTTCTTCTACCCCCACCAGCGCTGGCAGTTCACTGGCCTGCGCCTTGCCAAGGATTTGTGACCATGGGCGTTGTTCGCCAATTGCGGCAGGTCGATGCCGATGACAGCGGCGTCGATATCGCCTTTCGCGCCGACGTTCATGCGGGATTGTCGCAGGCGCAAAAGGCGATTCCGGCGCGCTGGTTCTACGACGCGACCGGATCGGCGTTGTTCGAGGATATTACCGGGCTGCCCGAATATTATCCGACGCGCAGCGAGGTGGCGCTGCTCACCCGCCATGCGCGCGAACTGGCGGCGGCGATCGGGCCGGGCCGCGCGGTGGTCGAACTGGGATCGGGCAGCTCGACGAAAACGCCGCTGCTGCTCGATGCCATTGCGCCCGGCGCCTATGTGCCGGTGGATATTTCGGGCGATTTCCTGCGCGACAGCGCGGCCGCCCTCTCGGCACGCTTTCCCGACCTTCCGGTCTATCCGGTCGAGGCCGACTTCACCCAGCCGGTCGCGCTCCCGCGCGAGATTTGCGGCCTTGCCAAACTCGGCTTCTTTCCGGGCTCGACGATTGGCAATATGGTGGCGCGCAGCGCGGTCGATCTGCTCCGCCATTGGCGCAGCGCGCTCGGCGACGGCGCGCTGATGCTGATCGGGGTCGACCGGATCAAGGATATCGGCACCCTCGAACGCGCTTATGATGATTCGGCTGGCGTCACCGCGGCGTTCAACCTCAATCTGCTCGAACGGATCAACCGCGAACTGGACGGCACGATCCCCGTTACCAATTTCGACCATCGCGCCTGCTGGAACGATGTGCATGCGCGCATCGAAATGCATCTGGTCGCGGCGTGCGACCTCGACTTCATCGTCGATGGCCGCTCCTATAAGATGGCGAAGGGCGAAACGATCCACAGCGAGAACAGCCATAAATATGGGCCGCGCGACGCCAGCCTACTCCTCCGCGCCGGAGGCTGGACGCCGATCGCGGCGTGGGACGATGTCGATCCCGCCTTCGCGCTGATCCTCGCCGAAGCGACCGAGGTGCGCGCCGCGCCCTGACGCGCCAGCCCGACTCTCGGCCTTGACGACGCTTGCCCAGTCCCTAGGGGCAGAGCTGCGATTTCCAGCGAAAGGGCATATCATGATCGTCGGCGTTATCGGGGCAGGGCAAATGGGCGCGGGGATCGCGCAGGTTTCGGCAGGCGCCGGTCACGAGGTGCTGCTGTCGGACATCGACATCGCCCGCGCCGAAGCCGGCAAGGCCGGGATCGCCAAGGCGCTTGGGCGCTTGGTCGCCAAGGACAAGATGACGCAGGGCGATGCCGACGCGCTGCTCGGCCGGATCACCCCCGTCGCCGACCACGCCGCCTTCGCGCCCGCCGCCCTGGTGATCGAGGCGGCGACCGAGCGCGAGGAAATCAAGCGCGCGATCTTCGCCAGCGTCGGCGCGCATCTCTCGGACAGCGCGATCCTTGCCTCGAACACCAGCTCGATCCCGATCACCCGTCTGGCGCAGGCGGCTCCCGATCCGGCGCGCTTCATCGGCGTCCATTTCTTCAACCCGGTACCGGTCATGGGCCTGATCGAACTGATCCGCGGCCTGGCGACCAGCGACACGACGCTTGCCAGCGTCGAAGCCTTCGGCCGCGGACTCGGCAAGGAAATCGTCCATGCCAACGACGCGCCGGGCTTCATCGTCAACCGCGTGCTGATGCCGCTGATCAACGAAGCGGTGTTCGCGCTCGGCGAAGGGGTGGCGACGATGCAGGACATCGACACCGGATGCCGGCTCGGCCTCAATCACCCGATGGGGCCGATCACGCTCGCCGATTTCATTGGGCTCGACACCTGCCTCGAGATTATCCGCGTGCTGCACAGCGGCACCGGCGATCCCAAATTCCGTCCGGCGCCGCTGCTCGTCCAATATGTCGAGGCGGGCTGGGTCGGCAAAAAGTCGGGGCGCGGCTTTTACGACTGGACCGGCGAGGCGCCGGTTCCGACGCGCTGACCCGGCGGGAGCCGAATCGGTCCTCGTTCGTTATCCCGCTGGCGCCGGTGCGGGCGCCTGCGGACAACAGGAGGACAGGGATCATGCGGAAAACATGGCTGCCGCTGGCGATTATCGCCGCGCTATCGGTCAATGCTACGGTGCAGGCGCAGGAAGGCGCGCCCGAGGATTCGACGCTGAAATCGACCGCGAACAGCGTGACCGAGCCCTTCGACGGCAAGGAAGTGCCCGACAAGCTGAAGGCGATCCAGGACGACCCCTATTCGCTGGCGGGCTTGCGCAAATGTTCGGCGATCATCCGCGAGGTCAGCGAACTGAACGACGTGCTCGGCCCCGACGTCAACGAACCCGCCGACAAGAGTGCGGCGAAAAAGCGCGAGGAAACCGTCGGCCGCGTTGCGGGCACCGTCGCCGGGTCCATCATTCCCTTTCGTAGCCTGATCGGCGAGGTCACGGGTGCCAACGCCGAACGTCGGCGCTATGCAGAGGCGGTCTATGCCGGCACGGTGCGTCGCGGCTTCCTGAAGGGCGTCGGGTTGCAGCGCGGTTGCAAGGCGCCCGCGCGGCCCTGACGCGACGGTCGAAGGCCCGGTCAGGTGGGGGAGGGACTGAATGAAGGTCGAAAATATCCGCGCGTTCTGCGCCGAGGTTCCGCAGGCAGCGATCGATGATCTGAAAGACCGGCTGGCGCGCACGCGCTGGCCCGAAAAGGAGACCGTCGACGATTGGGACCAGGGCGTCCCGCTTGCCTATGCGCAGGAACTCGCAGCCTATTGGCGCGACGACTATGACTGGCGCACGGTCGAGGCGCGACTCAACGCGCTGCCCAATTATCTGGCCACGGTCGATGGCCTCGACATCCATTTCCTCCATATTCGCTCGAGCAATCCCGCGGCGCGGCCGCTGGTGCTGACGCACGGCTGGCCGGGGTCGGTGCTCGAATTTCTCGACGTGATCGTACCGCTGTCGGCCGACTATCATCTCGTGATCCCTTCGCTGCCGGGCTACGGCTTTTCGGGCAAGCCCGCGGCCGCGAAATGGAGCGTCGAACATATCGCCGCGGGCTGGGACGCGCTGATGCGCGCGCTCGGTTATGATCGCTATTTCGCGCAGGGCGGCGACTGGGGCAGCGCGGTTACCTGCGCCATCGGGATGAACCATGGCGACCATTGCGCGGGCATCCATGTCAACATGATCGTCGGCCAGCCCGACCCGGCGCTGATGGCCGATCTCACCGACGCCGAAAAACTCTATCTCGCGCGTTTCGGCTGGTATCAGGCAAAGGATAACGGCTATTCGACGCAGCAGGCGACGCGGCCACAGACCATCGGCTATGCGCTCACCGATTCACCGGTCGGGCAGATGTGCTGGATCGTCGAGAAATTCCACGGCTGGACCGATTGCGGGCATCAGCCGGGCGGGCAGTCGGTCGGTGGCCATCCCGAACGCGCGCTGTCGAAGGATGCGATGCTCGACACCGTCAGCCTCTATTGGTTTACCGCCAGCGCCGCGTCGTCGGCGCGGCTCTATTGGCACAGTTTCCGCAGCTTCGCGGCGGGCGAGATCGACGTGCCGACCGGCGGCAGCCTGTTCCCGAACGAGATCATGCGCCTGTCGCGCCGCTGGGCCGAAAAGCGCTATCGCAACATCGTCTATTGGAACGAGGTCGATCGAGGCGGCCATTTCGCAGCGTGGGAGCAGCCCGCCCTTTTCGCGCGCGAGGTCCGGGCGGCGCTTGCGCAAATGACGCTGTAACGGGGGAGAGGCGCCCCGCCTACATCGGCCGATTGACGGGGCGGCAGCTTTCGGGCGCGGTGCGGGCGGCGGTGTTCCACGTCACCTCGTTGCCGTTGCGATACAGCCGCGCGCCGCTCTTGTTTTCATAGGCCTGCCCCATGTTGGTGGGCGCGGCCTTTAGGACCATGCTGCGGCGGCCATCGACGCGGACGATCGCGCCGTTCGCGACATAATCGACCTGCAACCGCGTGCCGCGATTGCATTCGTAAAGCGTGCCGGTGTTTTGCGGGTAGGAGGCACAGCCCGCAACGACAAGAATGGCCGCGCCCGCGGCGGTCAGCTTCGCGATTCGGATCATCTCCATTCCCCTCAATAGCCCGAACGGACGCACAGCACGTCGGCCAGGTAAACGCGGCCCGAAACCGTTTCCATATGTTCGCGGGCCGATCCGTTCCAGCCGATCGAGCGGCACCATGTGTCGGCGGTCCGCGCCGCGCAGGCGGCGGTTGCCGATCCGCTCTGGCAAGCGAGAACGCGATAGTTTCCGGTGGCGGGCTGGGTGTGGAATTCGGCGAAATTGCCGCGCGCCGCCTGATCATTGGCGACCGGGCCGGGGTTCCAGCCGCCGCCCGATCCGACGGGGCGGATCGACTGGATCTTGATACCGCGCAGGATATTGCCCAACATCGGCGTGTCGCGTTCGACCGTCCGGCAATTGCCCCGGTAGCGCGTCTTTTCGCACAGCTCCCAGCGACCGCTTGTCACACGGATGGAATTGACCGGCCACGACAGGCCCAGATCGGGCTTCGCTTCGCCGATGAATACCGCCGGCCCCTTGTACGCGGCGTCGCGATAGATCGTCGTCTCGGGCGGGCGCATCATCCTGTCTTCGGGCGATTGCGCCTGCGACGCGGCAAGGAAACCGCCGCCGAGCGATACGGCAGCGGCGGCGAAGAGCGACCAGCGATGGATGGATTTCATCAACAACCTCCCTGTTTGGCGAACGCGACCCGGGATTCGTTTTTCCGGAGCCGAAGCTACGCCACAACAGGGAGACTTGCAAATTATCCCGTGCTCACCGAGCCTTGCGCGGCGCCGCCAGCGGGTCAGGGTGCCTTGGCCGCGGTGGGGGCGGCGGTATCGACGGCCGCGGGCGGCGCGTCGGGAAGCGGCGTGGCTGCAACCGGTGTGGCAGCCGGCGGCGGGGCGGCGATCGGTGCGGTGAAGCTGAGCATCAGACCGGCGAGCGCCGCCGACATCAGGTTCGACAGGCTGCCCGCAAGCAGTGCCTTCAGCCCCAGCTTGGCGATCATCGGCCGTTGATTGGGGGCGAGGCCGCCGGTCACCGCCATCTGGATCGCGATCGAGCTGAAATTGGCAAAGCCGCACAGCGCAAAGGTCGCAATCGCAACCGACACCATCGACATCCCCCCCTGGATTTTGCCGAGGTCGATGAAGGCGACGAATTCGTTGAGCACGACCTTGGTACCGAACAGGCCGCCCACCGCCGCGCTTTCGTCCCACGGCACGCCCATCAGCCACATCACCGGGCGGAAGATCGCCCCGATGACTGCCTGGAACGACAGATCGGGATAGCCGAACCAGCCGCCGATCCCGGCGAGCAGCCCGTTGGCGAGCGCGACGAGCGCGACGAAGGCCAGCACCATCGCGCCGACCGCGACCGCCAGCTTGACGCCGGTCTGCGCGCCCTGCGCCGCCGCCATGATGATATTCGCCGGCTTTTCCTCGTCATGGCTCGCCTCTGGCATGATGACGGGTTCGATGCCCAGATCCTTGGGATCGTCGGGCATCATGATCTTGGCCATCAGGATGCCGCCCGGCGCGGACATGAAGCTGGCGGCGAGCAGATAGGGCAGCAGCTGTTCGCCGATCATGCTGGCATAGGCGCCGAGGATGGTCCCCGCGACCCCGGCCATGCCGACCGTCATCACCGTGAAGAGCTGCGACGGGGTAAGACCGGCGAGATAAGGACGGATGACGAGCGGGCTTTCGCTCTGCCCGACGAAGATATTCGCCGCGGCGCCCAGGCTTTCGACCTTGGTAATCCCCGTAATCTTCTGGATCGCACCGCCGACCCATTTGATCACGAACTGCATGATGCCGAGATAATAGAGGATCGAGATAAGCGAGGCGAAGAAGATGATCACCGGCAGCGCGGCAATCGCAAAGCTGTGGCCGCCCATTTCGGGTCCGGCGAGCGGGCCGAAAATGAAGTCGGTTCCCGCCTTGGCATAACCCAGAAGATTGGCGACGCCGGTCGACATCGCCTGAATGATCGCGCGGCCCCACGGCGTACCGATCACCAGCAGCGCGAACCCGGCCTGCAACAGAAAGGCCGGCACGACGACGCGCAGGCGAATCCAGCGACGGTTCGATGAAAACAGCACGGCAATCGCAAGCAATGCAACGATGCCGAGCAGGCCGATAAGATGTCCCATAAGTGTTTTGCGTCCCCCGCAAGTTTATTGCGCCTGTCTAGCGGGCTTTGCGGATCGGGCAAGGGGGGCGGCGGAGCATTGCAGTCATCCATAACGGCAGCGATCCCGCTTGGCGGCTCCGTGACGGCTTGATAGGCAGCGCTGAAACAGGGGGAATATGATGCGGACTGGCGTTGCGGGACATGTAATTTTGGCGATATGCGCGCTGGTGCAGGCGGCCGTGCCCGCGGCGGCGCAGGCGCCCGCCACGACCGCATCGACCCCCGCTCCGCCATTGCCCACGGCCGCCTTTGCGCAGCTTCCCTTTGCGGAAAATACCGAATTATCGCCCGACGGAACGCATATGGCGGGCCTGTTCGCGGTCCGTGGGGAACAGCGGATCGGCATCCTTCCCGTGCTGGGCGATCAGAGCAAATCGGTCATCATTGCGGTTCCCGACCAGACCGAAATCGATTGGCTGACCTGGGTCAACGACGATCATCTGCTCGTCGGCCTGCGGGCGTTGATGGCGGTGGAGGCCGACAATTGGTACGTTACCCGCATCATCGACATCGACCGGACCTCGGGCAAGATCACGCGGCTACTATGGGATCTCAAGGGCCAGAATGCGTCCGATGTCGTCTGGCTGCCCAAAGACGGCAGCAGCGAAATTCTGGTTGCGGGTCAGGACTCGATATATGACAACGCCGATTTCTGGCCCGCCGTATACCGCATCGATGTGAAGACGGGGCGCAAGAAGACCGAACTGCGGTCGCGCACCGGGGTTATGGAATGGGGCGCCGACCATCTCGGCCGGGTGCGCTACGGCATCGGCTATCGCGACGATACGACCCGGGCCACGCTGCTCTATCGTAGCGCCGGAGAAGGGGCTTTCCGGTCAATCGAGCGCGCTTCGCTACGCGATGACGAGCGGCTGACGGTGCCGATCCTCTTCGTCGACGGCACCGACAACGGGTTGGTTTACAAGGACCGGGACGATGGCAAGACCGCGATTGCCGAGGTCAATCTTGCTACCGGTGCCGAAGTCCGCACGGTCGTTGCGCCCGACGCGGGCGACATATCGGGCGCCATTCGCGCGCCCGACGGATCGAGGCTGCTCGGCGTTCACGTCGCCGACGATCTGAAGCCGGTGCGCTGGCTCGATCCGGTGATGGCGGGGCATCAGGATACGCTGGACGCGACGGCCCGTGCGGCGCGTGTCCGGATCGACAGCTATAGCCGCGACCTGACGAAAATGCTCGTGCGGATCAGCACCCCCGACAATCCGGGGCTGCTCTATTATTATGATTCGACGACCGGCGATTTGTCGCGTCTTGCCGCGATGAACGAACAGATCGGGGCGAAGCGCCTCTCGCGCGCCAAGCTCGTCCGGTACAAGGCGCGCGACGGGCTGGAGATCGAGGGTGTGCTGACGATGCCGCGCGGCCGCGCGGCAACCAACCTGCCGTTCATCGTGATGCCGCACGGCGGACCGTGGGGCCAGGACGAGCTGACCTACGATTATTGGGCGCAGTTCCTCGCCGAACGCGGCTATGCGGTATTGCAGCCCAATTTCCGCGGCTCGACGGGCTACGGTGCCGAGTTCGAAAAGGCCGGAGAGGGGCAACTCGGCTTTGCGATGCAGGATGACGTGACCGACGGCGTGCGCTGGGCGGTCACCGAAAAGATCGCCGATCCCAAGCGCGTGTGCATCGTCGGCGCCTCTTACGGTGGTTATGCGGCGATGTGGGGGGTCGCCAAGGATCCCGACCAGTATCGCTGCGCGATCTCGATCGCCGGGGTCGCCAATCTGCGGCGCGAGGTCAATGATTTCGGCGGCACGCTGCGCGCCAATCTGTACCGGACGCAGTGGAAGCGCATGACCCCCGATTTCGCGGCGGTGTCGCCGATCAACGCCATCGACCGGATCAAGACGCCGCTGCTGCTGATCCACGGCAAGAAGGACGTGACGGTCGATCATAGCCAGTCGGCGCGCATGTATGCGGCGATGACCAAGGCGGGGAAGACGGTGGACTTCGTCTCGCTGCCGCTCGCCGATCATTATTTCACGCGCGAGGCCGATCGGCTGCTATTGCTGCAATCGATCGAATCTTTCCTCGCCAAGTATAATCCCGCCGATTGACCGGCATCTTTCCACGCGTCGCAAAAGCGACTATCGGGCGCCGATGACCGAACCGACTTCGACCGCGCTGCCGCGCACGATCACCCCTTCGCTTTTCCTGTTCACGATCATCTATGGCGGCATGGTCGTGCTCGCCGGCGTGCTCGGGAACAAGCAGGTCGCGCTGGGCGCCGGTCTTGCGGTCGAGGCCGGGATTTTTCCGTTCCTGATTCTCGTCGCGCTGTCGAGCACCGTGTCCGAACTGCACGGACAGGCGACCGCGAACCGGCTTGTGCTGTGGGGTTTCGTGCCGCTGATTCTGTCGATCATGCTGACCTCGCTCGTCTATTTCGTCCCCGCCGCGCCCGAGATGGACCCGGCCCGGCTGGCATCGTTCGAGATGATATTGGGACAAACGCCGCGCCTGATGGCGGCGGGCATCGTCGCCTATGGCACGTCGCAGTTCCTGAACGTCACTATCTTTTCCAAACTGCGCGGCCGTGAAGGCGCGGGGACGGGGTCGACCTGGCTCGCGATCCGCGGCGCAGTCGCCAGCGCGCTCAGCCAGATCGTTGACACGCTGCTGTTCGTCACCATCGCCTTTTACGGCGTTTTCCCGATCGCCAATCTGATGGCTGGACAGATGCTGGCCAAGGTCGCGCTGTCGATTGTCGTCATCCCGGCGGTGATCACCGGCCTCGTCGCGCTCGGCCGCAGCCTCGACGCGAAGACCGCGGAATGATGACGATGACCGACCCCACGACCATGCCCGATCTGCTGACCAAGGCCGAAACGCTCGTCGAAGCGTTGCCCTATCTGCAGCGCTATGCGGGCGAAACCTTCGTCATCAAATATGGCGGCCATGCGATGGGCGATCCCGAGGCGCAGCGCGACTTTGCCGAGGATGTGGTGCTGCTGAAGGCGGTGGGGATCAATCCCGTCGTCGTCCATGGCGGCGGACCGCAGATCGGCGCGATGCTCAAGCAGCTCGGCATCGAATCGCAGTTCGTCGGCGGGCTGCGCGTTACCGACGCCGCGACCGCAGAGGTCGCCGAAATGGTCCTGGCGGGCAAAATCAACAAGGAAATCGTCGGATGGCTCGCCGGGCTTGGCGGCCGCGCGATCGGCCTGTCGGGCAAGGACGCCAATCTGGTGCTGGCCGAAAAGGTCCACCGCACCGAGCCCGATCCCAATTCGGGGATCGAACGCCACGTCGACCTGGGCTTCGTCGGCGAACCCGTCGCGGTCGACCCGACGATCCTGCAGCGGCTGGCGGCCGACAATTTCATCCCGATCGTCGCCCCTGTCGCGCTCGGCGCCGATGGCGCGACCTATAATATCAACGCCGACACCATGGCCGGGGCGATCGCCGGCGCGCTTGGCGCGCGGCGTTTCTTCCTGCTGACCGACGTGGCCGGAGTGCTCGACAAGTCGGGCGCTCTGCTGACCGACCTCGACCGCCCCGCGATCGACGCGTTGAAGGCCGACGGGACGATCACCGGCGGCATGATTCCGAAGGTCGAAACCTGCGTCGCGGCGGTCGATGCGGGGGTCGATGCCGCGGTTATCCTCGACGGCCGGGTGCCGCATGCGATGCTCCTCGAAATTTTCACCGCAAGGGGTGCAGGCACGCTCATTCACCGCTAAGAGGGCCTGCAAGACCCCCCTTTACGGAGACCCGCCTTGCTTCTCATGCTCATCCAGATCGTCGACATCATCCTGACGGTCCTGTGGTGGTTCATCATCGCGCAGGCGGTGATGTCGTGGCTGATCGCCTTCAACGTCATCAACACCCACAATGACTTCGTGGCGCAGCTGTGGATGATGCTCGACCGCATCACCGAGCCGCTCTACCGGCCATTCCGGCGCATCATGCCCGATTTCGGCGGGCTCGACCTGACGCCGATGCTCGTCCTGATCCTGATCATCATCATTCAAGGCCCGGTGCTGGGCTATCTCGCGCGCCTCGCCTATTCGAGCGGAATGGCCTGATGTTCGTCGCGACCGAAGCGCGCATCATCGACGGCAAAGCGTTCGCCGCCGGGCTGCGCGCACGCATTGCCGGCGCCGTCCCGGCGTTCGAAGCCGCGACTGGCCGCGTGCCGGGGCTGGCGGTCGTGCTCGTCGGCGACGATCCGGCGAGCGCTGTCTATGTCGGCTCCAAGGGCAAGGCGACGGTCGCCGCCGGCATGGCGAGTTTCGAACATCGCCTGCCCGCGACCGCGAACCAGGAAGAGGTCGAGGCGCTGCTCGCATCGCTCAACGCCGATCCTGCGGTCGACGGCATCCTGCTCCAGCTTCCGCTGCCCGGCCATCTCGACGAGCAGCGCGCGGTGGCGACGATCGATCCCGAAAAGGACGTCGACGGGCTAACCCCGGTCAGCGCCGGACGGCTCGCGCTCGGCATCCCGGGCATGGTGCCTTGCACCCCCTATGGCTGTCTGTTGCTGTTGCAGGATGTGCTCGGCGATCTTGGCGGCAAGGATGCGGTGGTGATCGGCCGCTCGATTCTGGTCGGCAAGCCGATGGCGGCGCTGCTGCTTGGCGCCAACTGCACCGTGACCATGGCGCACAGCCGCACCCGCGATCTGCCCGATCTGGTCCGCCGCGCCGATATCGTCGTGGCGGCGGTCGGCCGCCCCGAAATGGTCAGGGGCGACTGGATCAAGCCCGGCGCGGTGGTCATCGACGTCGGCATCAATCGCCTGCCGCCCGAAGCGGGCGCGACCAAGGGGCGGCTCGTCGGTGACGTCGATTACGCCGGCGCGGCGGCGGTGGCCGGCGCGATCACCCCGGTGCCCGGCGGCGTCGGCCCGATGACGATTGCCTGCCTGCTGCGCAACACGCTGGTCGCCGCGCACCGCCGCGCCGGCCTCGCCGATCCGGAGGGTTTCTGATGCGCCGACTGCTCCTTGCCGGGCTTGTGCTGACGACGCTCGCCGGTTGCGCGCCGCAGGGGCCCGAGGCACGCAAGCGCCCGCTTTCGGCGAATCCGAGCGGCTTTATCGCGGCGGAAATCGCCTTCGCGCGGCTGGCGCAGGAAAAGGGGCAATGGACGGCCTTTCGCGAAACCGCGGCGCCCGACGCGGTGATGTTCGTGCCGCAGCGGGTCAACGCCCGCGACTGGCTGAAGGCGCAGAAGGATCCGGCCGAGGCGGTGCGCTGGCAACCGCACAAGGTGTTCGTAAGCTGTGACGGCAACAACGGCGTGACGACGGGCGCATGGCAGAAGGGTCCGGCGCAGGGATTCTTCACCACCGTGTGGTCGCGCGATCCGATGAAGGGCGACATGCGCTGGCTGCTCGATTCGGGCGATGCGCTTGCGACCCCGCGCGCAGCGCCCGACTTCATCGAATCGAAGCAGGCGACCTGCACCGGCAAGCCGGGCGCCACGGTAACCGCCGCTGCGGAGGGCGACGATATGATGGTCGGCATGTCGCGCGACCAGACGTTGAACTGGACTTCGGTCGTGCGCCCCGACGGATCGCGCAGCATCACGGTGCGGCTGTGGGACGGGCATGACATGACGACCGTTATCGATGACCGCATCGCGGCGCCGAAACAGCCATGATCGACCTTTTCATCTCGGCCTTCGTGACGCTTTTTGTCGTCATTGATCCGCCCGGCTGCGCGCCCATCTACGCCAGCCTGACGACGGGGGCGAGCGCGCTGCAGCGGCGGTCGATGGCGATCCGCGCGACGTTGATCGCCGGTTTCATCCTGATCTTCTTCGCGATGTTCGGCGAGGCGCTGCTCAGCTTCCTGCACATCGATCTCGACAGTTTCCGTATCGCGGGCGGGGTCATGCTGTTCATCATCGCGATCGACATGGTGTTCGAAAAGCGTACCGAGCGCCGCGAACAGCGCGCCGAAAAGCTGATGGCGACGCCCGAGGTCGAAGATGTGTCGGTGTTTCCGATGGCGATGCCGATGCTCGCGGGGCCGGGATCGATTGCGTCGGTGATGCTGCTGGTGTCGCAGAACAGCGGACTTGACCGCGCGCTGGTGATTTTCGGCGCACTGCTGCTCGTGCTGCTGCTGACGCTCGCGGCGCTGCTGCTCGCCGGGCCGTTCATGCGCTTGATCGGCAACAAGGGCGAGGCCGTCATCACCCGCCTGCTCGGCGTGCTGCTCGCGGCGCTCGCGGCGCAGTTCGTCATCGACGGACTGAAGGCAAGCTTCCCGAGCCTCGCCTGACAGGGAAAGGAAAAGGGCGCCGCCTGCCGGCGACGCCCTTTCCATCGTCCACGGGAATGGACTTTATTGTGCGGCGGCCACGTCCGCCTGCGTCACCGGCGCGATGCGGATTTCGACGCGGCGGTTGCACTGATAGTCGGCCTGCGTGCGTTCGGGCGCGCATTTGAGCTGCGTTTCGCCATAGCCCATTGTCGCCATGCGCGCGCGGTTTACGCCGCGACCCGCCAGATAGTCTGCGACCGACGCCGCGCGCCGTTCGGACAGGCCCTGATTATAGGTTTCGCTGCCCTGCGAATCGGTGTGGCCGTAAACGTCGATATAGGTGCTCGGATATTCGGACAGGGTCGAGGCGACGCTGTCGAGTGCGCCGCGGAACTGCGACTTCACGACTGCGCTGTTGAGGTCGAAAGTCACGTCGCCCGGCATGTTGAGCACAAGCTGGTCGCCCTGTCGCTCGACATCGATGCCGGTGCCCGCTGTGCGTTCGCGCAGCTTCTTTTCCTGCTGGTCCATATAATAGCCGACGCCCGCGCCGGCGACGGCGCCGATACCGGCGCCCAGGATCTTTTCGGTCCGGTCGTTGCGTCCGCCGACGAGATCGCCGAGCAGATAGCCGCCGAGCGCGCCGCCAATGCCGCCGATCGCGGCCTTGGAAATGCGCTGCTTGCCCGTTTCGGGGTCGGTGACGCAACCGGTCAGCGCGAGCGCGCCAAGGCTGGCGACGGCCGCGAGCTTGATCGTCCTCTTGTTCATTTCTGGCTCCCTTTTTTGGGCATCGCCGGTCCATGCGATGCCACGACCACAAGGATAACATATGACCGCGCTTTCCGTTCCGTCATTCATGCTGAACGCCGCCTGAGCATGGCCGATGTCGTCGCCATTGTGCAGCACCGCGGCTTTGGCCTATAGGACCGGCATGACCGAAGCTGACAGGGGCCGGGCGCGCCAGCGCCGTACGACCGCCCAATGACCCCTTTTCCCTGGTCGGATGTGGCGATCATCCTGATCCTTATCCTGCTCAATGGCGTTTTCGCCATGTCCGAACTCGCGATCGTTTCGGCGCGCGACCCGCGGCTTCAGGCGGCCGAAAAGCGCGGCAGCAGCGGGGCGCGGATCGCGCGCCAGCTTGCCTCCGACCCCGGCCGCTTCCTGTCGACGGTGCAGGTCGGCATCACGCTGATCGGTGTGCTGACGGGCGCCTATTCGGGCGCCAGCCTGGGCCAGCCCGTCGCCGAACGGTTGCAGGCCTGGGCCGGACTCGATGCCGAAACCGCGCGTACGGTTGCGTTCGCCCTCGTCATCGCGCTCACCACCTATGCCTCGCTGATCGCGGGCGAACTGGTCCCGAAGCAATTTGCGCTACGCGCACCCGAACGGATCGCGACCATCGTCGCGCCGATGATGTTCTGGCTCGCGCGGATCGCGGCCCCGCTCGTGTGGCTGCTCAACAGCAGCTCGGGCCTGGTGTTCCGCCTGCTCGGCCTCAACCGCGAATCGGACGATCAGGTGACCGCCGAGGAACTGCATCTGATCGTCGCCGAGGCGTCGAAATCGGGCGTGATCGAGGAGAGTGAACGCGCGATCATCTCGGGCGTCGTGCGGCTTGCCGACCGGCCGGTGCGCGAGGTGATGACGCCGCGCAAGGATGTCGACTGGATCGACATCACGCTCGACGCGACGGGTGTGCGCGACAAGCTGCTCGAAACGCCGCACAGCCGCCTGCCGGTCGCGCGCGGGTCGGTCGACGATATCGTCGGCGTGGTCCAGGCGCGCGATATCGCGGCGGCGCTGTTCCGCGGCGACCCTATCGACCTAGAGCGGCTGATGCGCCGCGCCGCGGTGATCCATGACCAGATCGATGCGATGGACGCGCTGGCCGCGCTGCGCCTTGCCGAAGTGCCGATGCTGCTCGTCCACGACGAATATGGCCATTTCGACGGGCTGGTGACGCCCGCCGACCTGATGTCCGCGATCGCGGGCGAGTTCGCGTCCGATCAGGATATCGGCAGCGAACCCTTCGTGGTCGAACGCGAGGATGGCAGTCTGCTGATCGCCGGGTCGATGCCCGCCGACCAGATGGCCGAGCGGCTGGGGATCGAACTCGACGACGACCGCGACTATGCGACCGCCGCAGGCCACGCGCTCGCGATCCTCAAGCATCTGCCCGAAGAAGGGGAGGCGTTCACCGACCGCGGCTGGAAGTTCGAGATCGTCGATATGGACGGCCGCAAGATCGACAAGCTGCTGGTCAGCGAAGTGCGCAAGCCGAAGGTCGAAGCCGAAGGCGATTGATCGGGGACTGACGGGACAACTAGCCGTTTACCGGGGGCGCGTCGGTCCGACATGATGCATCACCGCTTCCGCCAGTTTCCGCTCCTCGCGTGTCGGGCGGACCGGTTCGATTTCGGGCGTCGCCGGACGTCGTCCGAACATCGGGCGGCGGGCAGGCAGCAGGGGGACATAACGCATCGGGGAACGCCTTGATTGCGCGGCCGCCCCCCGGCACCGCAATGGGTCTGGTCCCCATAGCCATCCTTGCGCGCGCGACTTGCGCGACGCTTAACGGACAGCGTTACTGATTTCTTTGCGGTACGCTGAAGGTGCCCTTGACGCGGCCGCCCGACCCGTCGGTAACCGGGCTGCCGTCGGGGCCGCGGGCGGCACCGCGACCATCGACCGTCGCGCGGCCGCTGTTGAGGTCGATCACGAGCCGTCCACCCGACAGGCGGTTCGCGCCCTGGGTCAACTGGACATTGCCGACCATCGTGATCAGCCGGCGGTCGAGATCATAGATCGCGACATTGCCCTTTGCCGTTTCATTGCCCTTGGTCACGGTGACGCCGCCCGTCGCGTCGAGCCGGTTGACGTCGGTGTTGCCGGCGCGGGTATAGGCGACGGTCATGCGCGGTGCGACCACCGTCAGCCCCGCCTGCGTCACGCGCACGCCGCCCGCCAGTACGACGCGGTCGGCGCGGTCCTGCACTTCGATGCTGCCCGCGTCGAAATCGACGGGGGCGTTGCTGTTGTGATTCGCGAGCGCCTGCGCGTACGCTGCGCCGCCGCCATGCCCGCCCGCCAGAATCGCCAGGCTGGTCAGCACGAAGCTGGCGCCGGCCAGCGTCAGGCTCTTCACGGTCCAAAGCCCCTTCATTTGAGCGCTCCCTGGTTGATCCGAAGATGGGCGTTCCCCGACAGGCGGACGATCCGCTGGTCGAGGTCGGCGGTCAGTTCGTTGGCGGAAAAATTGCCGATGTTCAACGCGCCATTGACGCCGCCGGTACCGACAAGGCTGCGATTCTTGAGGTCGATGGCGACATTGTTCGCGTCGATGCGATAGCCGTCGGCGCCCTTGACCTGCACTAGTCCCGGCACGGTCACCTTTTCGCTGTCCATGTCATATTGTCCGTTCGCGGCGGCGATCGTCGCCGGGCCGTCGGCCAGCTTGATCGCCCCGGACAGTCCGTTCATCCGCACGATCGGTTCGGCCGAGCTTTTCTGCACTGCGCTATCCGCGATGAGCGCAAAGGGCTGGCCCTTGGTATCCTGGCCGCGATATTCGGCGCGCACGACCTTCATCCGTTCCTTCGCCACTTCGACCTTGTCCTTGGCGAGCAGGAAGCTGACCTCGCTGCGCTGCGTAAAGGGCGAAAAGACGAGCACGGCCGCGACGACGCCGATAACGAGCGGCAGGCCGTAGCGCAGAATGCGCACGACGCGGTCGTGGCGCGACCCGCTGGCCGCCCACAGGCGGCGCATCGTGCGGTCGATTTCAGCGCGTTCGGACACCCGCAGCGGCTCCCCGTCAGCTATGCGCGAAAATGTCGACCTCGGGCCATCCGGCAAGGTCGAGCGCTGCGCGCGTCGGCAGGAAGTCGAAACAGGCCTGCGCGAGTTCAGTGCGCCCCTCACGCGCGAGGCGGGCGTCGAGCACCTCCTTCATCGCGTGCAGGAAGCGCACGTCGCTCGCGGCATAGTCGCGCTGCGCCTCACTCAACTCGGCGGCGCCCCAGTCGCTCGACTGCTGCTGTTTCGACACATCCTGTCCCAGCAGTTCGCGCACCAGCTCTTTGAGGCCGTGGCGGTCGGTGTAGGTGCGCACCAGTTTCGACGCGATCTTGGTGCAATAGACGGGGGCGGTGACGACGCCGAGCGCCTGTTGCATCGCGGCGATATCGAAACGCGCGAAATGGAACAGCTTGAGCCGATCCGGGTCGGTCAGGATCGCCTTGAGCACCGGCGCGTCATAGCGGCTGCCGGGGCCGAATCGAACCAGATGCTCGTCGCCCTTGCCGTCGCTGATCTGGACGAGGCACAGCCGGTCGCGCAGCGGGTTGAGGCCCATGGTTTCGGTGTCGATCGCGACGGGGCCGGGGCCGATCGCGCCTTCGGGCAGGTCTTCTTCGTGGAAATATACGGTCATCGGCTTGCCTTAGGCGAAGCGGAGGCGCCGCTCAATGACTGGTTTTTGCGCCGCCGCCCGCCAGTGCCGGCGCTGCGGCAAAGCTTGGAAATCCGCCAATCGCGGCTTTGAATTTTCTGTTCGCAGATGCCGTTCATATAGGTTATATATTGCGCCGTTAGCGGCACGGGGCGAGTCTGTGCCCATGGTGAACTGCGTCCCCGTCCGGCGCAAGGAGCCGGTTCAATCGGGTGTGGACGACCGAAAGCGACTACTAAGCAATGAGTTTCAACAAGGATCGCCGTGGCCATCGCGGACGCGGCAAGCGCGACGACTTCGGCAATTTCGACAGTTTCGAACCGGCACCTTATGGCGGCGGCGGCTTTGGCGGTGGCGACCGCGGTGGTTTCGGTGATCGCGGCGGCTTCGGTGGCGGCGATCGTGGTGGTGGTTTCGGCGGTGGCGATCGCGGCGGCTTCGCCGGCGGCGGTCGCGGCGGCTTTGGCGGTGGCGGCGGCGGTGCCCGCGGCGGCATGCCGGCACAGGTCGTCGGCGAAGGCCAGGGCCAGGTGAAATTCTTCAACCCCTCGAAGGGCTTTGGCTTCATCGCGCGCGACGATGGCGGTGAAGACGTGTTCGTGCACATCAGCGCGGTCGAACAGGCGGGGCTGCAGGGCCTCGCATCGGGTCAGCCGCTCGGTTTCACGCTCGTCGAACGCAACGGCAAGGTGTCGGCCATCGATCTCAAGATCGAAGGCGAACCAATGCCTGTCGAGGACTTCGCCCCGCGTCCGCGCGAGGATCGTCCCGCTGCGGGCGGTGCGCGCGGCCGGCGTCAGCTGACCGGCGAACGCACGTCGGGCACGGTGAAATTCTTCAACACGACCAAGGGTTTCGGCTTCATCGCGCGCGATGACGGACAGGCGGATGCCTTCGTCCACATCAGCGCGGTGCAGCGCGCCGGCATGGCGGGCCTCGAAGAAGGCGACCGCGTCGCTTTCGACATCGAGGTCGATGATCGCGGCAAATTCGCCGCGGTGAACCTCCAGCCGACGCAGGACTGATTCGGCGTCCACCGGATGAACGAAGGGCGGCCCCGCAAAGGGCCGCCCTTTTTCGTTAGCGGTGGTCTGCGCAGCCCCTCAGGCGAGGGTGGACTTGAGGAACCAGATACGCTGCTGCGTTTCGTCCGCCCAGCCATCGACCAGGCCGCTCGTCGCAATGTCGCCATCGGCTTCGGCCGCCGTCTTGGCATCCTTGAGCTGCGCGAGCAGTGTCTCGTTATCGGCGGCAAGGTTGCGCATCATCGTTTCTGCATCGACGCTCGCTGCGTCGTCGTCCTTGATCGACTGGTGACGGCTGATGTCGCCGATTGAGCGGAGCGTCGCCGCGCCATTCTTGCGCACACGCTCGGCGATCAGGTCGGTCGTCGCGAGGATCTGGGCCGCCTGCTCGTCGAACAGAAGGTGCAGGCTGCGAAAACTGGGCCCCTTGACGTGCCAATGATAATTTTTGGTCTTCAGATAGAGCGCGAAACTGTCGGCGAGCAGCGCGTTCAGCGCATCCGCAACGGCAGGCTGATTCTTGTTGGACATGGGAAAGCCTCCTTTTTCTGCTTCCTGGCCAATATAGTGCCGCAGCGGCAAAGCTGCCCATGAAGCCTGTTCGATGCTGTGATCGATAAAATCGATTATTGGGCGCTAAAATCGGATTTTCTATCAGAGACCGAAGGCGCGCATCGCGGCGTTGAGGCCCCATAGCGTGAGAATCGCGGCGCTCATCAACCGGGCGATCCGTGCCGCGGCCTGATCGGCGAGCGCGGCGCCAAAAGCGAGGAACGGGACCAGCGAAAGCGTCCAGCCGATCAGCCCCCCCGCGGCCGCCCACAGCCCGGCGCCACTCGTCGCCGCCAGCGCGCCGATCAGGAAATGGCTGCGGTCGCCGAGTTGAGCCAGAAACAGCCGTGCCGCGAGCGAGGGCAACGGAGCTTCCTCCAGACTCTGGACCGCCGGGCCGAGGCGCCCCCGCCAGACGAGCGCGACTGCCGCACCGAGCAACGCGAAGGCGAGCAGCAGCGCCACGATACCCTGACCGATCACCCGGTTTGCTGCCGTCCCCGCGACCGCCGCGATGGTCGCATTGGCCACAAAGGCGGCAAAGGCAATCGCGACGACGGCGCGGCGATCCCCGCGCGCCGCCATCACCTGCGACAGCAAACGTCCGGTTCGGCCATCGGCATTGGCAAGCAATACTGCGACGAGGGCAAGCATGATGGCATCCATGACGACCAGCCTACTCCAGCTTTGGCGGCGAAGAAACGGGGCGGCAGAAGCATGGCATGGCGGGGAGGACGCGCAAGCCCGCCGCTTCCCCGTTTCGAATCCCGCCCGTCAATGCCAAGGCGACGTCCGCACCGCCCAATAGACGAGGTAAAGCAGTGCGGCCCACAACAGAAGGATGAAGGCCATGCCCGCGCGGCTCGAAGGGCGCTCGCTCGCAAGCTCCGCCGCTGCATGCAATTCGCTCCACAGCGGATCGGGGATCATCTGTCGGACCAGCCACAGACCCGCCGGGACGATCAGCAGATCGTCGAGCCAGCCGAGTACAGGGACGAAATCGGGTATCAGATCGATCGGTGACAGCGCATAGGCGGCGACGGCGACCGCCAGCAGCCTGGCAATCAGCGGCGTCCGCGGGTCCCGCGCGGCAAGCCACGCGGCGTGCGCCTCGACGGCGAGTCGGTGACCCAGATCGCCAATGCGTTCGGAAAGGGATTTGCCCGTCATCGCGCCGCACATTAGTCTTCCTGCATGGCTATCCAACTGAAAAGCGCACGCGTCGAGCGTTGGCCCGTCGCGGGCGAATTCGTCATCAGCCGCGGTGCAAGCGACCATGTCGATGTCGTCGTCGCCGAAGTCGAGGAGGACGGCGTCGCAGGGCGCGGCGAGGGAACGCCGATCTATTATCAGGGCGAGGACGCAGCCGGCTGCCGCGACGCTCTGCTGCGCGTCATGCCGGATCTCGCGGGACTGGGCGCGGCGGCCGCGCGGGCGGCGGTGCAGGAATTGATGGGGGCGGGTGCGGCGCGCAACGCGATCGACTGTGCGCTGTGGGATCTCGAAGCGCGCCAGCGCGCGGTCCCGTTGTGGCAGCTTGCCGGCTGCGATGCGCCGGCGCCGCGCGTCACCGCCTTCACCATTTCGCTCGGCGGACCCGGCACGATGGCGGCGCGAACCGAGGAAGCGGTGATGGCGGGCTATCGCCTGTTCAAGATCAAGCTGGCCGGCGACGCCGAAGATCGCGCGCGCGTTGCTGCGGTGCGCGGGGCGGCGCCCGGCGCCCGCCTGATCGTCGATGCGAACGAGAGCTGGGGCGCGCTCGACCTGCTTGCCGAGGCCGAGGCGCTCGCCGAGCTCGGAGTCGAAATGATCGAGCAACCGGTGCCGGTCGGCACCGACGTGCTGGTCGACGGCATTTATGCCCCCCTGCCGTTCATCGCCGATGAAAGCTGCCATGTCGCTGCCGATGTGCCGCGCATCGGGGCCTTTTACGACGGCGTGAACATCAAGCTCGACAAGGCGGGCGGGCTGACCGAGGCACTCAAGCTGGCCGATGCCGCCGACGCGGCGGGTCTGACCATCATGGTCGGCTGCATGCTATCGACAAGCCTGGCGATTGCGCCGGCGTTTCTGCTCGCGCAGCGGGCGCGATGGGTCGACCTCGACGGCCCCGCCTTGCTAGCGCGCGATCGCGCCGATGGCTTCAGCTTCGCCAATGGCGAAATTAGTCCAATTTAATGATAGTAAATCATATTGACTAAACGGCCGAAGCGGGAAATATTCGCCGAATGAGCAATTCGGACGCCGCCCGCCACCGCGAGATCGTTATGCCCGCCCTTCTGCGCCATGCGCGCACCATCTATGGCGGAGCGATGCGGGGGGCGCTTGATCGCGCCGGATTTGACGACATTCCTGCCAATGGCCTTTATGTGATCGGCGGTTTGGCGGTGGGGGCGGAGGAGGTTCCGCTGGCGAATCTGATCCGCGATTTGCGCATATCGAAGCAGGCGGCGGGGCAACTTGTCGATACGCTCGTCATGCGCGGCTATCTGGAGCGGCAGGTCGATCCCGCCGACCGGCGCCGGCTGGTCGTGCGCCTGACCGAGCGGGGAACGGAGGCAGCGAAGATTCAGGGCAAGGCGCGCGACGCCGTTGATGCGAAACTTGCGGCGCGGGTGAGCGCCGAGGACATCGCCGCAGCGCGGCGTGTCCTCTATGCGCTGGTAGAGATGGGGATCGAGGCCCGCGAGCGCGAGCCGGCTTCGTCCTAGAGCGCCACCTCGGCATGGCTGCCGAGTTCGCCTTCCTTTACCGTCGATCCGGTCATCAGGCGGAACAGCCCCTTGATCCCCGCCTCTGCGGTCCAGATTTCCGCATCGTCGAGATCGAAGCGCAGCATTAACAGATCGGGATCATCCTTGCCGCCTTCGTACCAGGCCTCGACCGGCTTCGACCAATATTTGTCGATCGTCGCACGGTCGGTCACCGGGGTCAGCGTGCCGGAGACGCATGCGAACAGGTCATGCCCCTTGGCGACATATTGCGCCATCGCGCGCCCGCCGGCGGCGAGACGGCCGCTCTTGGCGTGGAAAAAATGGAAATAGCCGTCATTGTCCTTGTCGAGCTGCGCCGTCATCGGGATCGCGTGGGCATGACCGGCGTCAAGCGCGACCATCAGATAGGGATTGTCGGCGAGTTCCTTCCAAAAACGCTGTTTGATATCTTTGCTCATCGGGGAGGCTCCTTTCTGCTTGTGCCATGCTAACGCGCGGAGCCGCCCCGATGTTGCGCGCTTCAGCGCGCGGCCCGCGCGGCGTAGCTCACCACCTCATATTCGATGCCGTCCGGGTCGAAGAAATAGAAGCGGCGGCCGGGTTCATAATCGCCGTGATTGAAGGGGCGCAAACCGGCATCGACCACTTTCGCCTCGATCGCATCGAGATCGTCGACTTGGATGCCGACATGGTTGAGCGGTTCGCCTTTCGCGAAATGCGCGTTCGCATGAAGGCCGTCGGGACCGGTGTAGAGTGCGACATAAGCCTCGTCCGATCCAACGTGGATCGCCATGCCGCCGTCGCGCGCCGGCCCACGCCAGCGTTCGTGCCAACCGAAGATCCGCGCCATCAGCGCGGCGCTGCGTTCGGGGTCACTGACGGTCATATTCACATGTTCGATAAAGGGATGCGCCATGGGCTGAAACTCCTGATTCAGGTTGACGCACACCAATATGAAAGCTCAACCAAGCTTTAGATCAAGCATATTGTGCGAAGGGAGCTTTCGTGCACCGCACCGACCTTCTGCCCATCGGCGAGCTTGCCGCGCGAACCGGCGTCGCGGTGTCGGCGATCCGTTTCTACGAAGCGAAGGGGCTGATCGCGTCGCTGCGCACCGCGGGCGGGCAACGGCGCTTTTTGCGTGCGGACACGCGGCGCCTGTCGTTCATCCTCATCGCGCAGCAGATGGGGCTCAGCCTCGACGAGATCGCGGCGGAACTCGTACGCCTCCCTTCGGAACGTACCCCCAATGCCGCCGACTGGCGCCGGATCAGCACCGGCCTGCGCGCGCGGATCGACGCGCAGATCGCGGCGCTCGAACGGACGCGCGATCTGCTGGACGGCTGCATCGGTTGCGGTTGCCTGAGCCTCAAGAAATGCGGGCTTTATAACGCGCGCGACAAGGCGGCGCAGCGCGGCGCCGGGCCGCGCTATCTGCTGGGCGACCGATCGGGCGACATTGCCGAAGCGCGATAGCGCGCAAGGAGGTAGGGATTATTCGGCTGTTGCAATGGAGGCGACCGGGTCGCGCCGGGCTTACATCGGTTCGGCCATCACCGCTTCGATTTCATGGTTCAGCACTTCGGCGCGGCGGCATTGCTCATGATCGCCGCGCTCGCATTTGTCGGCCGCCTTGTCGCGCTGGCGCGAAAGCTTGCCCAGCCTCTCCTCGCGTTCGCGCATCGCCCGGCCGCGGTTGCGGTCGGCCTCGTCCTGGCTGGTGGTTGACCAGTCGACGACCTGTCCCGCGGCCTTCACCGGCGCGGTGACGACCGATTTCACGGTGCTTACACAGCCCGCCAGCAGGGGCAGCGCCAGCATCGCCCCGAACCATATCCGCATCGTCCTTCTCCTTGGCATCCGGCGTTGCACATTGCCGCAGCGATGGCCAGCGGCTTGCGGCCAAAAGTGCAGCCTTTCGGCGCTTCTGTCATATCACTGAAACAAATGGTTAAATTCACATTTACTCTCTTGGCCTAGGTCGCCCTGCATCGCTTTGCAGTCAAGAGAGACAGATGACGCCCCCCGATCCGCTATTGGCCCCCGCGACCGGACATTCGATGGCGATCGCGCACGATGCGCATCTGTCGGCGGTGATCGACATTTTCCGGGCGCAGCCGCAGTTGCGCGTCCTGACGATCGTCGACGCGGCGGGGCAGCCGGTCGGGATCGTGCGCGAACAGCGGGTGCGCGAGCTGCTCTTTTGTCCCTATTGGTTTTCGCTGATGCAAAACCCGTCGATCGGGGGATCGATCGCCTCGCTCATCGATCCGTGCCAGATCGCCGATGTCGGCGAGAGTACCGCCGCGCTGCTGCGGATCGCCGCGCAATCGGCGGCGCAGGAGCTGGTGCTTGTCGATCGCGGGCGCTTCGTCGAAACACTCGACGCGGCGCAACTGTCGAAATTGGCGATGCTGCGCGAGATCGAGGTGGCGCAGGAACGCAGCGCGCGCGCCGCGACGGTCGAAGCAAGCGGACGCCGCTTCGAACAGGATATCAGCGCGCTGACCGCGACGCTCGCCGAGATGGCGCGTGAGGCAGAGGCGGTGGCGCAGGGACTGGGGACGCGCGCCGACGAGACGGGGCGCGACGCGGTGTCGGTCGCGGGCGCAACCGCCCAGACGCTCGCGGGGCTTCAGGAGCTTGGGGATCGGGGGCGCGGGCTCGCTGCCAGCATGGCGCGCATCGTCGCCGACGGCACCCGCGCGCGCGACGTGCGGCGAGACGCCCATGCGCGCGTCCGGTCGGCGAGCGAGCGGGCGACCGCGCTGCGCGAGGCGAGCCAGTCGATCGAGCATATGCTGCGCCTGATCATCGACATGGCGAGCCGCACCAACATGCTGGCGCTCAACGCCGGGATCGAGGCGGCGCGCGCGGGGGAGGCGGGGCGCGGCTTCGCCGTCGTCGCCCAGGAAGTGAAGAATCTCGCGGCGCAAACCCGCGCCGCGGCCAGCGACATTTCGCCCTTCATCGACCATATTCGCGAAATTGTCGGGCAGGTGGCCGAAGGCTTTGCCGAGGTCGAGCGCGCGATCGAGGCGAACAACGCCTTTTCGGATGCCGTCGATACGGCGGTCGACGGCCAGAGCGCGACGACCTTGCTGATCGCAAGCTATGTTGAGCAGGCGGTTGCTGCGGGGAAGGAGATCGACACGCGCGTCCATCAGATCGGCCGCGGCGCCGCGGCGGTCGGACAGGAGGCGGTGGCGCTCGGCGAATTGTCGTCGGGGCTGACCCGCGCGGCCCGATCGCTGCATCAGCGCGCGAGCCAGTTCGTCGAGACCGTCGCTGCGGCCTGAATCCCGCCGCGGGACATATGGTTTACAAAGACTTGCCGAGGGCATCGGCTGTGATAGGGTTGCTCCCGCGCCCGCGGCGCTTCCGGCCCCGGGCGGGAGGGAGGGTCCATATGACCAATATGCAAAAGGGTCTGGCCGAGTTTATCGGCACATTCTGGCTTGTCTTCGGCGGTTGCGGCAGCGCGGTTCTGGCGGCGGCCTTTCCCGATGTCGGCATCGGATTGCTCGGCGTCGCGCTCGCCTTCGGCCTGACGGTCGTCACCATGGCCTATGCCATCGGCCATATCTCGGGCTGTCATCTCAACCCCGCGGTCACGGTCGGCCTGTGGGCCGGCGGCCGCTTCCAGTCGCGCGACATCCCACTCTATGTCGTCGCGCAGGTGCTGGGCGCGATCGTCGCCGCTTTTCTCCTCTATTATATCGCGAGTGGGAACCCCGATTTCGATCTTGCGACCAAGGGCCTCGCCGCCAACGGTTTCGGCGACGGCTCGCCCGGCCATTATGACATCTGGTCGGCGCTGATTATCGAGGTGGTGCTGACCGCGGGCTTCCTGTGGGTCATCATGGGATCGACCGACGGCCGCGCGCCTGCGGGCTTCGCGCCGCTGGCCATCGGCCTCGCGCTCACGCTCATCCACCTCATCTCGATCCCGGTGACCAACACCTCGGTCAATCCCGCGCGCAGCACCGGCCCGGCGCTCGTCGTCGGTGGGCTGGCCTTTAAACAGCTCTGGCTTTTTTGGGTTGCGCCTATCGCCGGTGGGATCATCGGCGGCTGGCTCTACAAGACGCTGGGCGCCGATCGCTTTCCCAAGCCCGATATCGAGGGCGAATGACGGACGGACCGGCGGGGCGCGTCCCCGCCGGTTTCCGCCCCCCGATGTTTCCTATTTGAGCAGATCGAGCGCGAAGGCGCGCACATCGGCCGCCATGTCGGGGCGTTCGAGCGCGATCGCCAGATTGGCCTGGATATAGCCGGCCTTTGATCCGCAGTCGTAGCGGGCGCCGTCGAAGGTGACCGCGTGAAAGGGCTGCCGCCCGATCATCGTCGCCATGGCGTCGGTGAGCTGGATTTCGCCGCCTGCGCCCTTTTCCTGGCTTTCGAGAACGCGCATGACGTCGGGCTGAAGGATGTAGCGACCCGAGATGATGAGGTTCGACGGGGCGTCGTCGATCGCGGGCTTTTCGACAAGGCCGCGCACTTCGGTCAGGGCGCCCTCGGCGCGGCCCGGCGCGATCACGCCATAGCTCGACACCTGTTCGTGCGGCACTTCGAGCACCGAGATCAGATTGCCGCCGACCTTGTGATAGGCATCGACCATCTGCTTCATGCAGCCGGGGCTGCCGTGCATGAATTCGTCGGGCAGAAAGATCGCGAAGGGTTCGTCGCCGACGATGTCGCGCGCGCACCAGATCGCATGGCCCAGCCCCATCGGCTCCTGCTGGCGGACATAGGCGCAATTGCCGGGACCGAGCCGCGTGGGTTCCAGCACCGACAAATCCTTGCCGCGTTCGGACATCGTGCGTTCGAGTTCGAAGGCGATGTCGAAATGATCCTCGATCGCGCTCTTGCCGCGGCCGGTGACGAAGATCATCTGTTCGATCCCCGCCTCGCGCGCCTCGTCGACCGCATATTGGATCAGCGGCCGGTCGACGACAGGCAGCATTTCCTTGGGGATCGCCTTGGTCGCGGGCAGGAAGCGCGTGCCGAGGCCGGCGACGGGAAAGACGGCTTTGCGGATCGGTTTCATGGCCGGCCTCTTAGCGGGGATCGGGCGGTGTGGAAAGGCAGGGCCGACGGCGGTTCAGGGCGTCACGATGATGACGACGCGGCGATTGTCCTGCCGGCCTTCGGGCGTATCGTTCGGCGACAGCGGCATGGTTTCACCGCGTCCGATAATCTGGCCGGGGGCGAATTGCATTCCGCCCGCGATCAGCGGCGCGGCAACGGCCTGCGCCCGCGCTTCGGAGAGCTTCTGGTTATAGTCGGGCGCGCCCGTCGAATCGGTGTGACCTTCGACACGCGCGCTGGGGATGCCGACCGCGATCAGGCGCCGGGCAAGCGTGCCGAGGCGTTCGGTCTGTTCGGGCTGGATCGCGCTTTCGTTGGTGGCGAACAGCAGGCGATCGGCCATCGTGAGCTGCCAGCTGTCGTCGGTGGCGGCGGGGGCGGGGATGAAGCCTTCTTCCTTCAGCACCGCGACCTGTGCAGCGTTGAAGCCCTTTGGCGCCGGCATGCTCTGGCACGCTGCGAGCAATGCGGCGACGGCCAGCGCGAACAGGGTGCGAAGGTGGCGGGGGGCGGCATGGGTCATTGCAGGTCTCCGGGGGGTCGTCATTTCGAAAGCTTGCCGAGCTTGTCGGCATACATGGCGGCGTCGGCCGCGGTCAGCAGCGCGGTGGGATCGGTGCCGTCGGCAGGATGCACGGCAACCCCGATGCTGACCGACAGGCGGTAGCTGTCGCCGCCGGGCAGCGTGATCGGATCGGCGATGGCCGCGCGAAGGCGCTCGGCGAGCGAGTCGGGTTGTGCGTCATGTCCGGCCGGATCGACGATCATCACGAATTCGTCGCCGCCGATGCGCGCGGCGAAATCGCCCGGGTGAAGCAGCGCCTTGATCCGCTGCGACAGCGCCACAAGCACCGCGTCGCCGGCGGCGTGACCAAAGCCGTCATTCACCGCCTTGAAATTATCGGCATCGATGAACAGCAGCGCAAAGCGCGCACCGCCCGCAGCCAGCCGCGCCGCCAGCGCTTCGTCGAACGCCGCGCGGTTGGGCAGCGCGGTGAGCGGATCGTGCGAGGCGCGGTGGGCGAGAAGCGCCTTTTCGCTTTCCATATGCCCCTGCCAGCCCTGCAACTCGTCGAGCAGCGCGTTGATGTCGCCGCCGAGTCGGTCGAGTTCGGCAATGCCGAGCCCCTGCACCCTTTTGTCGAAACGGCGGTGCAGCCGCACGTCGTGCGCGACGGTCGCGATCTCGCCGAGCGGCTTGACCAGTTCATATTCGAAGCGCCGGGCGAGGATGACCGTGCCGATCGCGGTGACGAGCAGGCAGGCGAGGCCGGCGAGCAGGCCGAGCCGCACATAATGGGTCAGCGTCGAACTGTCGCCCCACACCTCTATCGTCCCGATCACCGACCCGTTGCGCTGGACGGTGGTCGCAAAGGGCCGCGGAAAGAAAAAGCCCGTGAGCATCGGCATCGCATCGCCGTGCGGTGACACCCATTCGGTGAGCAGCCGTCCCTTGTCGTCGAGCACGCGCAAGCGCGCGATGCCGGGTATCCGGGTGAGCGGCTGCAGCCCCTCGCGCGCCGCCTGCGGATCATTGAAGACGAGCGCGGGTTCGACGCCATAGGCCGCGACCTGCGCCGCCAGTTCCATATTGCGGTCCGCATAGCCGCGCAGCGTCGTGATCCCGGCGAGCAGGATCGTGATCCCCGACAGCGCGACCGCGAGCAGCGTGACCCCGAAATGAAAGCGCGACAGCAGCTTTTGCAGGGTCGTGCGCGCGCCGCTGCGTTCGGGGGCGGGCGACGGCGTCATCGCGGTCCTCCGTCGCTGCCGATCTTGAGCACGCGCGGATCGACGCGCACGGTGCCGCGGCCGATCGAATCGAGATTGACCGAAAAGCTGAGCCGCTGGCCCTGCGCGTTCAGGCAGAACATCGCGCCGAGGTTGCAGTTGCTGTCGTCGTCGGTGACCGTGAGCACCGCCTTTCCGCGCACCCAGCCGATCAGCCGCTGCCGGTCGACCGCCGGCATTTGCCCGAGATAGAGCATGTGACAGCCCGCGCCGCCGATTGCCGCTGCGGCGCTGACGCGCCGGACGCTCACCGATCCGCGGCCGGGCAGGTCGGGCGCCGGACGTTCGGTCAGGCGCGGGGTGCCGATGACGCACATGGTGCGCGGGGCGCCCGGCGCCTCGTTCGGCCATGTCGCATAGGTCACGATGCCGCCGAGCATGCGGTTGACCGCCAGCGCCATGCCGCCCGGGCTATCGTCCACGACAGTTTGCGCCGCCGCCTGCATGGCGAGCTGCGGCGCCGTCATCGACGAGCCGATCAGGAGCAATGGTATCAGCACGCTGTAGCGGTCCCCACCTCGGATGGGGGTGATCCTGCCCCCGCGAGGCGGCGTCCGCTAGAGAAAAGCGCCGCTAAGTCAAGGAAAAGTGACGCCATGCGGCCATATTGCAACAGTTGGCCGCCCGCCATTCGATGGCTTCAGGCCTCGCGCAGCCGCTCCGAAAACCCCTTGCGCAGCTTCGCGAGCTTCGGCGGGATTACCGCCATGCAATAGGGGTTGCGCTGGCCTTCGCCGTCCCAATAATCCTGATGATAATCCTCGGCCGGATACCAGGTCGACGCCGGTTCGATGCGGGTCACGATCGGCGCGGGCCAGTCGGGCTGTGCGCGCGCGATTGCGGCCTCGGCGGCGGCCGCCTGCGTTTCGTCGAGCGGAAAGATGGCGCTGCGATACTGGGTGCCGATGTCGTTGCCCTGGCGATTGAGCTGCGTCGGATCGTGCGTCGCGAAGAACACGTCGAGCAGATCGGCGTAGGAAATGGCCGCAGGATCATATCCGATGCGGATCGCCTCGGCATGCCCCGTATCGCCGCCGCACACCTGCTTGTAGGTCGGATTGGCGACCGACCCGCCGATATAGCCGCTTTCGACGCTTTCGACCCCCGCCAGCGATTTGAATACCGCTTCGGTGCACCAGAAGCAGCCTCCGGCGAAAATGGCGGTCTCTGTCATCGGGTTGATCCTTTGATGGGGTGGAAGACGCCCAGATAGGATCGGCCGCCCTCTATTCCAAGGGCGGCGGCGCGCCGATGAGCGGCGGCGCGAGCGGCTGGCCTGCTGCGCGCTGCGCCTCGATCGCCCGGACCTCCTTTTCGATCGAGGCGGCGCGATCCTGCCATCGGGGGTGGGTGCCCGCCTGAAGCAGCGGACGGCCGGCACGTTGGCCGAAAGCGGTCCAGAAGCGAACTGCGGCGCGCGGGTCATAGCCGGCATTCGCCATCAGCCAGGGCGACAGGCGATCGGCTTCGATCTCGGTCTGTTTGAAGAGCCGGGCATTGCGCCCGAACTGCTGCAACAGTCCGCGATCGACCCCCGCGGCGTCGAGCCGGGCACGATGCCCGAGAATATTATGCGCGAGTTCGTGCGCGATGGCCGCCGCCAGCTCGGCGTCGTCCTTTGCGAATTGCGCCAGCCCTGCGGAAATGACGACGAGCCGGCCGTCGGCGGCCCCGTCGGGGCGGTCGCGGGCGTCGACGCGGAAATCGGTCGCGCAGCCGACCACCGGTACGATCCGTACCGGAGCCTTGCCGGTGTCGAGCATGGCGGGCCGGTCGCTCGGCAGGCCTGCAAACAGCCTTTCGAGCGCGGCGATGCGGGCGTAGGCGTCGCTGCCCGCGCCCTGCGGGGGCGGCGAACCGGCCAGGCCTTGCACCAGGCTCCCCGCATGGAGCCCGGCGGCGGCGGCGGGCGAGCCTGCGGCGACCGCAGCGAGGAACGGCGTGTCGGTGTTCGCGGCGCCATAGGCAGCCTCGGCCGCCGGGCGCTGCGCGTCGGAATAGAGCCGCGGATCGCCCCACAGCCAGCCGAACTGCGGCTGGACCCGCGCGCACCATGGCGCATTGCCCGTCGTCAGGCGGTAGCCGATGGTCGCGACGCGCGCCTCGAGCGCCGCGAGCGCCGGATAGGGAGAGGGCTCGGCCATCGCGGCGGCGGGGGCGGCGATGGCAAGCAGAAGGGCGGCGGACAGGCGCAGCATGGCGCCGACTTATCAGCGCCTTTCTGTCGGAGCCATGAATTTCGCGGGGTGTCGGCGCCTCTTGCCTATCGCCCGGCAAGCGCCGATAGGGCAGGGCGATGTTGAACGCTTCGTCATCGGCCCGGCCGCTCCATCCCCGCCCCGCCGCGCTTGCGCGCTGGCTGTGGGCCGTCGCCATCCTCGTCATCATGGTCGTCGCCGTCGGCGGCATCACCCGGCTGACCGAATCGGGGCTGTCGATCACCGAATGGAAGCCCGTATCGGGCGTGCTGCCGCCGCTGACCGAGGCCGGATGGCAGGCCGAGTTCGAAAAATACAAGCAGATCCCCGAATATAAGGAGATCAACCTCGGCATGTCGCTCGCGGCCTTCAAGGGCATTTTCTTCTGGGAGTGGCTGCACCGGATCCTAGGCCGTCTGGTCGGCATGGCTTTGCTGGTGCCGCTTGCCTGGTATGCGTGGCGCCGCGCGATTCCGGCGGGCTATGGTTGGAGGCTGTTCGCGCTCGCCGCGCTCGTCGGGCTGCAGGGCGCGATCGGTTGGTGGATGGTCGCGTCGGGACTCGAATATCGCACCGATGTCAGCCATTTCCGACTGGCGACGCACCTCCTGACCGCGCTGTTCCTGCTCGCGGGGCTCGTCTGGACGGCGCGCGACCTTGCGCTGCTGGCGCGCGATCCCGGTGCGCGCCCGGCGCGCCTGACGGGCGCGGCGATTGCAGTCATTGCGATTCTGATCGTCCAGCTCCTGCTCGGCGCGTGGGTTGCCGGGCTCAATGCGGGCTATGTCGCCAGTACCTGGCCGCTGATGAACGATCATTTCGTTCCCGAAGGCATCGACTGGTCGGGCGGCACCTGGCTCGCCGTCACCAACGATCCCTTCCTCATCCATTTCCTCCATCGCTGGTGGTCGTGGGTCGCGGCGGGCGCGTTGCTGTTGCTGGCGCGCTCGCTCGCCCGGCAAGGGGCTCGGCGCGAGGCCGGTCTGCTGCTGCTGGTCGTCGCGGCGCAGATGACGCTCGGCATTCTGACGGTCGTGACCGGCGTATCGATGTGGATTGCGGTGTTGCACCAGGTGACGGGCGCCATTCTCGTCGCGACGACTGCCGCCGCGCTCCACCGGCTCGGTCGCGCAGCGGCATGATCGTCCTCGGCGCCCTGTTGCTGCTTGCGGCGCAGGCGCCGGAGCCTCCGGTCCCTTCGGAAACGCAGCAGGTTGCCGCGTTGGCGTTCGCACCGCCGCTCGATCGTCCGCTCACCTATCGCGTCGCAACGCGGCGGTTGAGCCGCGACGGCAGCTTCACCAGCTTTGCGCTCGTTTATGATTTGCGGTGGCAGCGCGTCGGGCGCGGTTATCAGTTGCTGGCGCGGATCGACCGCGTCGAGTCGGACGCGCATCCCGAAGTCGTGCGCACGCTGCGGCTGATGATCGACCCGCTGATCGGCGAGACGCTGACCTATTTCGTCCCCGCCGACGGCAGTTCGGTCGATATGGTCGACCCCGACGGGCTGTGGCGCCGCGTCGTCGACCGGGCGCAGGCGCTTGCGGCGTCGTCGGACCGGCCCGAGGCGAAGCAGGCCGCGCAGATCATCGCCACCTTGCCGTCAGCCGAGCGCGACAAGCTGGCGAGTGCCGACATCCGCGCCCTCGTCGTGCCCGCGAACGGCGCGATCCCGAACGGCGCCGACGGTCCGATCATGACCGTCACCGTCGCCGGCCGGCGCACCATATCGGCGAGCGAGCCGCCCGCCGCCGGCGCGGCGCAGCCGATTGAGGTCGATACGCGCTGGACGATCGATCTGGCGACCGGGCTGCTCGCCGAGGAGCGCCGCCAGAGCTTTCTGGCGGCCGGAAACGCCGCCGATCGCAAGCTGGTCGAGGAGCGGATCCGGGCGCTCGAACTGAGCGATCCCGGATGATGGTATCATAATACCCGTCAGCAAAGCCGCTCTCAGCTTGACTTTCGGTCTGTCTACCGCCATTGGCCCGCGTCGAAGCGCTGCTTGAGTCCCCTTGGGGTCGGGCGGCGCGGTTTGTTTTCGGGGTGGCGGGTCTTCCGGCCGGTCGCTCCCGTCCATCTCTGTCAAGGAGCGTGCCATGAAGGCGCTGACCAAGACGACCCAGTCGGCGAATGCCGGTACGGTCGAAAAGAAATGGGTGCTGATCGACGCCGACGGCCTGGTTGTTGGCCGCGTCGCTTCGATCATCGCCAATATCCTGCGCGGCAAGCACAAGCCGAGCTTTACCCCCCACGTCGATTGCGGTGACAATGTCATCGTCATCAACGCCGAAAAGGTGAAGTTCACCGGCAAGAAGCTGGCCGACAAGGTCTATTACAAGCACACCGGCTATGCCGGCGGAATCAAGGAAGTCACCGCCCAGAAGGTTCTGGAAGGCCGCTTCCCCGAGCGCGTGCTCGAAAAGGCCATCGAGCGCATGATCCCGCGCGGCCCGCTCGGTCGCCAGCAGATGCGCAACCTGCGTATCTTCGCCGGCAGCGAACATCCGCACGAAGGGCAGAGCCCCCAAGTGATCGACGTCGCGTCGATGAACCGCAAGAACAAGGTGGGTGCATAATGGCTGACGAACAGACCATGACCGATCTCAAGGATCTCGCCGGCGCCGTCGAAGGCACCGTCGCTCCGGCAACCCCGACCGCTCCGCTCCGCGAAAAGCAGGTCGACAAGCAGGGCCGCGCTTATGCGACCGGCCGCCGCAAGGACGCCGTCGCCCGCGTGTGGGTCAAGCCCGGCACGGGCAAGATCACCGTCAACGGCCGCGACCAAGAAGTCTATTTCGCGCGCCCGACGCTGCGCCTCGTCATCAACCAGCCCTTCGGCCTGACCGAACGCGCCGGCCAGTATGACGTCGTCGCGACCGTCAAGGGCGGCGGCCTGTCGGGCCAGGCAGGTGCCGTTCTGCACGGCATCGCGCAGGCGCTGACCCGCTTCGAACCGGCGCTTCGCGGCACGGTCAAGGCGGCCGGCTTCCTGACCCGCGACAGCCGCGCGGTCGAGCGCAAGAAGTACGGCAAGGCGAAGGCCCGCCGCAGCTTCCAGTTCTCGAAGCGCTAAGTTTCTTCCGCCGACGGGCGGAGAAAAGGAGGGCGGTCCGGCGACGGGCCGCCCTTTTTGCGTGGTGCTTTCTAAGCGCCGACTGCAACATCGGGCGATGGCGGCGCGTTGGCTTGGCAACAGCATCGAAGGAGAAAGCCCATGCCGAACGCCGCATCGCTCACCGGTCGCCAGATATTGATCATGGCGACCGATGGTTTCGAACAGTCCGAACTCGAAGTGCCGTTGAAGCAGCTTGAGGACGCAGGCGCCGACGTAAGCATCGCGTCGCTGCGGACGGACGACATTCGCGGCTGGGATGGCAGCGACTGGGGCAACAAGGTCGCGGTCGATCGTCTGATCAAGGACGTCGATGTCGAAGATTATGACGCGCTGGTGCTCCCGGGCGGGCAGATCAATCCCGATCTGCTGCGCGTAGAGGACGCGGCGATCGACCTGATCCGCGCCTTCGCCAAAGCGGGTAAGCCGATTGCCGCCATCTGTCATGCGCCGTGGCTTCTGATCGAGGCCGGATTGGCCGAGGGCCGGCGGATGACCGGTTACAAGTCGATCCGTACCGACATCGGTAACGCTGGCGCTAAGCTGCTCGACGAGGCGGTGGTCGTTGATCGCGGGATCATCACCAGCCGCTGCCCCGACGACCTCGACGCCTTTTGTGCTGCGATCGTCGAGGCGGTGGTCGACAGCCGCGTCGCCACCTAGAGAAGGTCGAGGCTGCCGAGCGCGATCGCCTGCCGCGCGGGGCGCTCGGCCATCACCGCGAACATTTCGTCGCCGCGTTCGGTGCGCTCGACATTCATCGATGCGAACACCGCCATGAAATATCCGCTCAGCGCCCCGATGCGATAATCGTCCCACAATCCCGCTTCGTCGGGTTCGACGCCGCGCGCGCGCAACGCGGCAATCCAGGCGTCGAAGGCGGCGCGATCGGCGGCGGCACGTTCGCCGGGATCGGCGATGCTCGTTCCCACCAGATAGGCGATGTCGGTTGCGCCGCTGCCGCGCCCCAATGTTTGCCAGTCGACCAGCCAGCAACGCGCTCCATCAGGAGCGAACAGGATATTGTCGATGCGCAGGTCGCCATGAACGATCGTGCGCGCAGACGGCGTGCGCGTCAGATAGGCGTCGAGACAGTCGACGATCCCGGCGCCGAGATCGAGCGCGTCGCGGTCGAGCCGACCCGCGTAGCGCTCGCGAAATCCTTCATAGAGTTCGGGAAACAGCGCGCGGACGAGTTGGCTCGTGTCGCGGTTCAGCCATGGCAGCGCGTCCGCGCGGACGTCGTTCCATAACAGCGCGTGCAGCCCCGCCGCGGCGTCGATGCACGGCGCGAGCCCGGCAAGACCGACGCCGGCGAGCTGGTCGCCCTGCCGCGCCGGCGCGAGGTCGGAGAGGAGCAGGATGAAGTCGACGTCATTGTCCGCAATATCGGCATGGTAGCAGTGCGGCGCCGCGACGCCGCTGCCCGCTGCCAGTTCGCGATACCAGCTCACCTCCTTGACATAGGTGGCGGTGAGCGCCGCGATATTGCGGCTTGCCTCGTCATGGCTCGGGCATTTTGCGACGATCGTTGGGGGCAGCCCGGTGCCGTCCGCCCAATCGAGTGTGAGGCGGAAACTGTCGCACATCTGCCCGGTGCCGATGGCGGCAGCGCTAAAGCCTTTGAGCGCGCCCTTGGGCTGACCCAGCTTGTCGGCGATCCAGTCTGCCGTCATCGCCTGCGGCGCGGTCGGAAAGCTCATGCAGCGGGATCCATCAGGCCGGTCAATCCGGTCGGGCTGTGCGGTCCGACGAACAATTGTTCGAGCACCCCGACGCCGTCGTGGGTCCGTCCGCCATCGATCAGTTCCGCAGTCACGAAAGCCTGGATGTGCATCGCCAGCGGATTGCCCCAGCCGCGCTCGGCCTCGGTCAGCCGGTCATGCGCGACGGCAAGCTCGGCGCCATGATCGAGCCCGTGGCCCCAGACGGGATGCGTGTAGCCGAGCCCGCTCATCGCGAACACCGGACCCGCCGGGGTCAAGGTCAGGGCGCGGCCGCCGCCGAGATCGGCGGTCATTCGCGCGATCCGGCGCGTCCCGCTCTGCCAGTCGATGGCAAAGCCGGGCGCATCGAAATGGCGTTCGGTTCCGTCGTCGCCGCTGATCACGCCGCGCCGGTTCCATGGCGCGCCGACACCATCATCGTTGCTGTGGAAGAAGAGCGATGCAGCCTCGAAGTTGCACGGCGTCCACAGCCAGAAGAACTGGTTGAAATTGCCCTCCGGCGGCGGTTGCGGTTCGGCGGCACCGACCGGCCGCACCCCCCAGCTCCTGTCGCGCGTACCCGTCCAACCCGCGCCGAGATCGGTGCGCGCGCCCTCGACCGAAAGCCATCCCGACCAGCGGCCGTTCTGCGTCATCCGCGTATAGTCCATGAACAGACGCGTGCCGTTGCGGCGGATGAAGCGCGGCTCCTCGATCGGAAAATGCCGTCCGGTGAACGTCAGTTCGGCGGCCAGCGGTCCATCGCCGGCGGCGATCCGCAGCGTCACTTTTTGCAGCGGATCGTCGATCGCGATGGCGATGGGGCCGACCGACAGGTCGAGCCGTTCGCCGCCCGAACGACGGCTGGCGCGCAGATTATGCTGCACCCCCTCGGCGATCACGCAAAAGCTGGCATCGACGATGCCGAGCTGGGGGTAAAACCCCATCGCGGCGGCGAAAAAGACGCTGCCGTCGGGGCTGTAGCCGTTGAAGAAATAGCGGTCGTAGAAGTTGCGATCCGTTCCGGCGAACGCAATCGGCTCGCTGGTCTGGTGCAACGGATAATCGTCGCCTTTTGTCAGCATGATCCTCATCCCGTTTTTTTGTGCAACCTAACGGGACGCGGCACTGCGTCAATCCCGATGCTCAATGGATGGGCGGATCGGTTGGCGGCACCGCGCCGACGGGTGCAATGGGCTCGCCGGGTTCGCGTGGCGGCCGTGCGTCGGGCGGTATCGCGTCGATCAGCATGTCGGGCGTCGGGACCCGCGCCAGATTGCGGACGCGGACCGAAATCTCGCCGCCGCGGATTCGCAATTCGTTGAAGCTCGGCGGCGTCGACCGGATCCGGCGCGACAGGGTGCCGGCGCCGATCATGCGGATGGGGCCGGCGGGGGTGTCGGCGATCAGATCGAAGGCGTCATGGACATGCCCGGTCAGCACGGCGGCGACGCCGCGATCGGCGAGGGCGGCAAGTGCCGCCGCGCCGCCGCGGGTCAGCGCGCGCCCCTTGGTCCCCGCTTCGACGAGCGGGTGGTGCGCCGTCACCAGCACCTGCGTCCCGCGCGGCAGGGCATCGATCGCCGCGAGTGTGCGGGCGAGCGCCTTGCGCGTCACCCAGCCTTTCGACCAGTCGAGCCGCCATTGCGCCCGCGCCGTGGTCTTCAGCGGAACGACGGCCAGATTGCGAAAGTCGAGCTCGCGTTCGACCAGCGCCTCGATCCGCCGGATTCGGCGATAAGGGTGCAGGAACCGCGCGACCGGGTTGAAATAAGGCAGGTCGTGGTTGCCGACTTCGACCGTCACGGGGAGGTCGAGCGCCATGATCCAGTCGCAGGCGGCGGCGAATTCGCGGCTCCGCGCCCGCATTGTCAGATCGCCGGTTATCAACACCGCGTCGGGTTGTTCGCGGCGGACGCATTCGCGGAACCAGGCGAGCGCATCGCGATCTTCGAGCCCGAAGTGCAGGTCGCTGATATGGAACAGGCGCATCAGGCGGTCGCGATGAAGTCGAGCGCGCTCTGCCCGATCGAGAAGCGGGCGGGCGAGGGGATTTCGGCCAGTTCGCCGTCATATTCGAGCGCGATGATGCGATCGCTTTCGAGAATGATTGTTTCCGCGGTCGCGACGCGCTCGTGCGGACCGTCGCGAAAATCGCCGCCGAGCCATGCGAGCCCGTGGCGCAGCACATCGCCCGTGGCGTCCGCCACTATGCCGTCGGCGGTAATGCCTTCCCGGGTCGGGGTCAGGATGATCGCCGGATAGGCGGCGTCCGATCCCGCGACCTGTACCCCGGGGGCGTTGAGCATTTCCTCGAGCGCGTCGGGCGCTTCGCGGCTCGCTTCGATCAGGCCCTGGCTGCGCATCGTTTCGCGGACCTCGGCCCAGCGTGTCGCCGGCCCCGCAACGACGGTGATGAACGCTTCGCGCGCCGCCGACCGGATGGTCGGGACCGGGGCGCGCCGCCCGCCGTTCGCCAGTGCGCGCTCCAAAATGGCGGGGGCCGGATGGTCGCCATGCAAATGTTTCGACAGGAGGTTCAGCGTGCCGCCGGGCAACGGCAACAGCGGGCCGTGCCAGCCTTCGCAACCGGTTGCTGCGGCGTTGATCGTCCCGTCGCCGGTCCACACGATCAGCAGGTCGATGGCGCTTGCGCGCAGCGCGGCGGCGTCGGGCAGATCGTCCTTCGGCAGGATGAAGCTTTCCGCAACGGACGCGCCGGCGGCTGCGCACGCGTCGATCAATTGGCGGTGGATGCTCTCGTCATAGCTGCCGCTCCGGTCGTTGCAGATCAGGGCGGGGCGCGAATAGGGGCTGGTCATGCCCGCCCAACGCACGACGCGCGAAAAGGTAACGCGCACGGCGCTTGTTCGCGCTCGCCGACCCCTGTAGGGCGCGGAGACGGGCCGGGTCGCGGGGTGAGGCAATGGCGGATCGGACGGTCAGGGAACAGCGGCGGTTGATCAAATTCCTTCTTCTCATCGGCTTGCTCGTGCTGCTGTTCGGCGGCGGAGCCAGGGCGATCGTTGCGGGCGGCGCCAAGTCGCTCGACCTTGCCGACAAGCTGCTCGGCAGCGGCAAGGGCGCGCGCCTGCTCCTTGCGGACCAGCCCTATGGCCGCGGGGCGCGGCAATCGCTCGATATCTGGGTGCCCGAACAGGCCCAGGCGGGCGACCGGTTGCCGGTCGTGGTCTTCTTCTATGGCGGCGGCTGGGGCAGCGGTGAACGGCAAAGCTATGGCTTCGCCGGCCGGGCGCTGGCCAACCAGGGCTTCGTCGTCGTGATCCCCGATTACCGGCTGGTCCCCAAGGCGCATTGGCCCGACTTTCTGGAGGACGCCGCGGCAGCGGTCGCGTGGACGCATCGCCATATCGGCGAACTGGGCGGCGATCCCGATCGCATTGCGCTGATGGGCCATTCGGCGGGAGCGTATAATGCGGTGATGCTCGCGCTCGATCCTGAATGGATGCGCGCGGCCAAGAGCGACGCGTCGGTGATCCGCGGTGTTGCGGGCCTCGCGGGCCCCTATGATTTCCTGCCGTTCGAAAAGGGCGGCATGGCCGACCGTGCGATGGGCAAGGTGCGCCCGCCCGAAAGAACGCAGCCGATCCACTATGCGCGCGGCGATGCGCCGCCGCTATGGCTGGCGAGCGGCGACGAGGACGAGACGGTGCGCCCGCGCAACAGCCGGAACCTCGCCGCGGCGATCGAACGGCTGGGCGGATCGGCGACGCTGCGCGTCTATCCGGGCATGGGGCACACCGGCATCGTCATGGCGCTTGCGGCACCCTTTCGCGCGAAAGGCCCGGTGCTCGACGAGGCGACCGACTTTCTGCGCGGCGTGACGGCGCGCCGGGTCGCGCCTGCGGCGGGGGCGCAATGACGGCTCCGACGCCCGGTCCGATCTCTGCCATCATCCTCGCCGGAAGCCGTCCCGGTCCCGACCCGCTGCTGACCGGCAGCGGCGTGTCGACCAAGGCGCTGCTGCCGGTCGGCGGACGGCCGATGCTCGTCCATGTCATCGCCGCGCTGCGGGCCGCGCCCGAGGTGGGCGCGATCCGGGTGCTCGCGCAGAACAGCGCCGAACTGGCGCGCGAGCCCATGTTGGCGGCCGTGCCCGACCTGCACTTTGCCGATTCGGGACAAGGGATCAGCGCTTCGCTCGCTGCTGCACTGCCCGAAGGCGACGCGCCGGTGCTGGTGACGACGGCCGACAATGTGCTGCTGACGCCCGCGATGATCGCCGAATTCCTCGCCGGCGCAGCGGGCAGCGATGTCGCAGTTGCGATGGTCGAGCGGCGCGTGCTGCTCGCGCGCTACCCCGAATCGCGGCGGACCTGGCTCAAATTTCGTCGCGGCTGGTGGTCGGGCGCCAATCTCTTTCGCCTGCGCGGGCAGCGCGTGCTGCCGCTGCTCGACTTTTGGGGACGGATCGAACGCGACCGCAAAAAGGGGCTGAAGATCGTTGCCGCCTTCGGGCCGTGGCTGCTCGCGGGCGCTTTGCTGCGGCTGTTCACGATCCAGGGCGGCGTCGCCCGCGCCGGACGCCGCTTCGGCCTCGCCGCGCGCGTGGTGCCGATGTCCGACGCCGAAGCCTGCATCGACGCCGACAAGCCGTCGGACGTGACGCTGATCGAGCGCATTCTGGCCCAGCGTGGCTAGGGCGGGGCTCCTAAGCTGCCAGACGCATAAACAGCGCCAGAACGAACCAGCTCCCGAATTTGCGGTGCTGTCGGTACATGCCGAGCAGCGCCGCGAAGGGCAGCGGCGACGCCGCTTCGGTGAGATCGCAGTAGCGTCGCAGCTCGCGGCGCAGCGCCTGCCACGGCATCCGGCCGGCGCGCGTGCTGACGAGACGCCAGCCGATTTTCGTATATTCCTTCGCGCAAAATTGGGCGAGGCAGTAGCGCGTGTCGCCGTGCATGGCGGGCAGACCGGCCGTCACTGCGGTCATGATGTCCGCCAGAACCGCCGTCAGCGCATCATTGCTCGCCGTGTCGAAATGTCCTGCCGTGCGGGTCGCGAGCCCGGTCAGGCTGCCCTCCCGCACACGGTAGTCGATCCACGGCGCGGGCTCGTAATAATGACTGCGCACCGTCAAGAACAGATGCGGGACGACGGCCATATCCTCAAAGCAGGCGAGGGGCGGAAAGCGCAGATCATGCCATAGGTTGCGGCGCGCGATCTTGGTCCATAAATGCATCCGGCGGCGCGCGAACAGGCCATGAAGCAACGCTTCGCGGTTGGTTACGATGCGGCGCGCAGTTCCCGTGAAAGCCGCCTCGTCGCGGCCCTGCTTGCGATAATCGCAAAGGACCAGATCGGGCGCATCGCGCATGACGATCGCGTGCAGCGCGGCGATCGCGCCAGGAAGCAGCAGGTCGTCGGCATCGATGAACCAGACATAATCGCCCCTCGCCAAGTCGAGGAGGCGGTTGCGCGCCGCAGCGACGCCGCCGTTTTCCGCCTGCCGATGCAAGCTTGCCGCGGGTCCGATCTCTGCGCAGATCCGCGCGCCGATGGCGTCCGATCCGTCCGTCGACCGATCGTCAAGAAGCAGCAGTTCCACGCCCGCCGCGGGAAGCTGCGCGGCGATCGAGGCGAGCGTCTCGGCCAGATAGGGCGCGACGTTGAAGACTGGCATGAGAATACTGAGCCACAGCTCGTTGCCACCCGCCGTGTCGTTGCTCACCCGGCATCGTCCGCTTGTGCCAACCATAGGCAGGTGGAAAGTATCGCCGCGCGCGGTAGGCGCCCGCTGCTTCGGTAATGGCGCGCCAGCGCCGCAAAGGCGATCGGCGACTCTGCGTCCATCATACCGCGGTAGCGGGCGAGCTTGCGGCGCAGGTCGCGCCAGGGCATCCGAAAGGCGCTGCTCGACAACAGCCGCCAGCAGATTTTGGTGAACTCCTTCGCCCAGAAATGCGCGATATGGCACCGGGTGGCGTCGCTCATGGCGGGGAGCGCGTCGCGCGTCGCTGCGTCGAAGCCGGCCAGACTCATCGCCAGATCGTCATTCCGGCAATCGTCGAAGCGCCCCCGCGACCGGCGCAGCATTCCCATGATGCTGTCGGGGCGGTCGCGGTACCGCACCCAGGGTTCGGCCGCGTAATAATGGGTTCGGGCGCGGAGCAGCAGCCACGGCGTCGTCGCGATATCTTCGAAGCATCGCCCGGCGGGAAAACGCAAGTCCTCGTTCCAGAGCGAACGGCGCGCAATCTTGCTCCAACTGTGCAGCCGCCGCCGCGCGAAAACGCCCTGCAGCAACGCCTCCCGGTCGTCGCTGGGTTGACCGGCCGGGCCGGAAAAGCTGCTGAGATGCCGGCCGCCGCGCTCGTAATCGCAAAGGACAAGATCGGGCGCATGGCGCTCGACGATAGCCCGGAGCCCGGCGATCGCGCCCGGCATCACTTCATCGTCGGAATCGACGAACCAGATATAATCGCCCCGCGCCGCGCCGAGCATCGTATTGCGCGCGGCGCTCAATCCCGCGTTGCTGGCATGGCGCATAAGCCGGACTTGCGGGTGCGACTGCGGGCAGATTTCGCTGCATAGCCCGAGCGAGCCATCGGTCGACGCGTCGTCGAGCAGAATCACTTCTACCCCGCGCGGCGGGAGCTGCGGCAACAGCGACGCGAGGCAATCGCGCAGATAAGGTTCGACATTATAGACGGGGATCAGGATGCTCAGCCACGGGGAATCGCTGCGTGGCGCACCGCCTGCGGTTCCCCCTTCGACCTGTGCGGACAGACCCACGCGCATTCCCGTTTCAATTCCCGAACGCCTCTGCCCCGCCCCGCGTTACTAGATCAGCTGGGCGAAAGGGAAGTCGTTTTTCCGTCGATTTGGCTGTGCAAATGGATGGAAAACGACGCCAAAGGCGATATAGGCCGCGCGCATGGAACCCGCTCCACCCCCGGCCGACCGCCGGCCCCCCTTCTATCGCACCTGGATCGATAGGGGTATTGCGGAGGTACGGCGCCTCGGCGCGCCGGCTGCCGACACGGGCGACCAGGGACCTTTCCGGCGCATCATGACTCACCTGAGCTGGATTCTCGGGGGCAAGGGCTATGGCGCGATCCTCAGCCTCTTCTACCTTGCGATCGTCACGCGCGGCCTGGGGCCGGCCGCCTATGGTTCCTTTGCCCTGATCCTCAGTTCGACGCTGGTGCTGCAGGCGATCCTCAATTTCAACATCTGGCAGGTGCTGGTCAAATATGGCCAGGAACATATCCACAGCGGCAATCATCCGGCCCTGGCGCGCCTCATCCGCTTTTGCACCGCGGTCGATCTGGCGATGGCGCTGCTCGGCATTGGCGCGGCGGCGATGATCCTCTGGCTGGGGCGAGGGTTGCTTGGCATGCCGGCCGAACTCGTCTGGACGGCGTTCGCCTATGTCGTGCTGTTCATGCTGTCGATCCGCAATGTGCCGCGCGGGATATTGCGGCTTCACTCCGAATTTTCCCAAACCTTCCTTGCCGAAGCGGTGGTGCCGACGCTGAAGACGCTGGGCGCCGTCGTCGCCTTTTTCACGCACCCGTCGCTCGAGATTTTCCTGATCGTGTGGGCGGGTTCGGAGATGGCGAGCACGCTCGTCTTCTGGTGGCTCGCCAACCGGTCGTGCCGCCGCGCTTATGGCCGACCCGACGGCCGGCATTGGTGGCGCGTGTGGCGCGAGAACAACGGGCTTCCCGAATTGATGGTCGCATCCAATTTCGGAACCATGGCCTATACGGTGGCGCAGCAACTGCCGGTCTTGCTGGTCGGTTCGTTCGCGGGCGCGACCGAAGCGGGCATCTATCGCCTTGCGCATCAGTTGACCCAGTCGATCACGATCATGGCCGGCTTTATCGGCCTCGCCAGTTACACCGAGATGACGAATATCTACGTCAAGCAGGGGCTGCGCGGCGTGGCGTCGCTCTATGTCCGGTTGACGCTGATCGCACTCGGCCTGTTCCTTTTGCTCGCGCCGGCGATCGTGCTGCTCGGCAAGCCGCTGCTGCTGCTCATGTCGGGTCCGGCGTTTCTGGGCGCCTATCCGTTCCTGCTCGTGCTCGGCCTCGCGGCCTGCCTGCAAATGGCCACGGTCAGCTGCGAACCGATGCTGATGGCGGCGGGACGATCGCGCCTGATCATCGGCATCAGGCTGGCGGGCACGGCCACGCTGATCGCCGCCATCTATCTGATGCTGCCGACGATGGGCGCGATCGGCGCCGCCTGGTCCAAGGTGCTGGCCGAAACCGTGACCTTGCTGCTGCTGTTCGGCGCCAGCTTCCTGATCCTTCGCGAAAGCCGGATGCCGTCATGACGAAGCGTATCTTGTTCCTGTTCAACCATGATGCGGCGCATCAGGCGGCGCATATCGCAGGCATAGCGGGCGAACTCGCGCTGCACGCGCCGACGGTTCAGGTCGTCGTCGCCTGCGGCGTCGAGGCGATCCGTCACAAGGTGGCAGAGATCATTCCGGCTGCGGCGCACGACCGTATCGAATGGCGGATGCTCGACCTGCCGGCGGCGGAGCAGCGGTTGCTGGCGCCGATCAACAAGGTGGCGCCGGTGCTGCGTGTGGCGCGCCTTTACCGGCATCTCGATCTGTTTCGCAGTGTCCATCTGGTGGTATCGACCGAACGCACCTGTCTGCGCGTCCGGCGCCGATTGGGGGCGGCGGGGCCGCGCTTTGCCTATGTGCCGCACGGGTCGGGCGACCGGAATGTCGCCTATCACCCCGAGCTAGCGCAGTTCGACCTCATGCTGCTCAGCGGACCGAAGCTGGTCGACGAGATGGTGCGTCACGGCATCACCACCGCCGACAAGTGCCGCGTCATCGGCTATCCCAAATTCGACACGATCGATCCGGCGGTGCGCAGGCGCTTCTTCGACAACGATCGTCCGGTCTTTCTCTATAATCCGCACTTCGATCCGCACCTGTCGTCCTGGTACGGCATGGGCCAGGCGGTGATGGATTTTTTCCTCGCGCATCGCGACTATAATCTGATCGTCGCGCCGCATGTGATGCTGTTCCGCAAGCGGCTGCACTATTCGCTCGAATATCGGACCGCCAAGCTCCGGCCGGACATCGCCGACCGCTTCCGCGCCGCCGACAATATCCTGATCGACGTCGACGGCCCCAATCTCTTCGACATGAGCTACACGATGGCGGCCGACGTCTACATCGGCGATGTGAGCAGCCAGGTTTACGAGTTTCTGCTGCACCGCGGCGCCTGTTATTTTCTCGATCCGAACGGCAAGCCCGCCGACGGCGTGGCCGCGCGCTATGAATTCTGGCGCAACGGGGAGGTCTTGTACGGCCCCGCTGAGCTTGCCGAGCGGATTCCGCACTGGCGCGAAAGTGCCGCGCTGCACCGCGCCGAGCAGGATCGGCTGTTCGCCTACACGATGGACCACCGGGCGGGCGAGACGTCGGTTGCGCGCGGCGCCGCGGCGCTGGAGGCCTTCGTCGAGGGGCGCTAGCCCGTCCCGAAATCCGTCAGCGTCCAGCCGTTGTCGCGTGCCGCTTTGGCGATGCGGCCGCCACGCCCGATCGCAAAGGCTTCGTCGGCGAGCGCGAACAGCGGTGCATCGCTCGCATGATCCGAATAGGCGCGCATATGGTGCGCGGCGCGTTGCGGGTCGGCGGCAAGCCATTCGGCGACGCGGCGCGCCTTTTCCGGCCCATAGCAATTGGTGCCGTCGAGCGCCGCGAGCCAGCTTCCGTCGGCGGCGCGCCGATGCCGGGTGGCGATGCAGGCATCGAAGCCCAGCGCCTCGGCCAGGGCGGCGGCGTAGAATTCGGGGGCCGCGGTTGCCAGCAGCAAATGATAGCCGGCGGCGCGGTCGCGGGCGATCGCCGCTCTGGCCCCCGGTTGAACGTCGGCGGGCACGCGCCAAGCGGCAAAGTCCGCAGCCAGGTGCGCCATTCGCTCCGCCGGCAGCCGCCGCCCGAGCATCAATCCGATCGCCGCAGGCTTCAACGCATCGCGGCTGTAGAGGCCCAGCGCATGGCCGGCGAGCAGTCCGAGGAAAAGCGGCGCCAGCAGAAGGCGCCAGGGGGCGCTGCGCGCGGCCGCCCACAGAAGGAAGAGCGTGAACGTCGGCGTCCGCAGCACGGTGCGATCGAGATCATAGACGGCAAGGCGAAAGGGGGCGGCGGCGTCGCTCATCGCCGCCGGGCCTAGCCGCTCGCTTGGCGTGCCGCCACCGCTTTCGCGCGTGGACCGCCGCACACCCTCTTGTCGCGGCGGTTCAATGGGGCTACGCAGCCCGCGATTGCATAGGGAGCCCGCGATATGGCCGAATTTCGTCTGCCCAAGAACAGCCGCGTCCAGAAGGGCGGCACGGTCCACAAGGCCGAGGGCGCGAGCAACGTCAAAAAATTCAAGGTCTATCGCTACAATCCCGACAGCGGCCAGAACCCGCATTTCGACACGTTCGAGATCGACACCGACAAATGCGGCCCGATGGTGCTCGATGCCCTCATCAAGATGAAGAGCGAGCAGGATTCGACGCTGACCTTCCGCCGTTCGTGCCGCGAAGGCATTTGCGGCAGCTGTTCGATGAACATGAACGGCAAGAATGGCCTCGCCTGCACCACCGCGATCGAGGATCTGAAGGGCGACATCCAGATCACGCCGCTGCCGCATATGGAGGTCATCAAGGACCTCGTTCCCGATTTCACCCATTTCTATGCGCAATATGCCTCGATCGAGCCGTGGCTGAAGACCAAGTCGACAACGCCCAGCGGCAAGGAGCGGCTCCAGTCGCCTGAAGAGCGCGAGAAGCTCGACGGCCTTTACGAGTGCATCCTGTGCGCCTGCTGTTCGACGAGCTGCCCCAGCTACTGGTGGAACAGTGACAAGTTCCTTGGGCCCGCGATCCTGCTTCAGGCCTATCGCTGGCTCGCCGACAGCCGCGACGAATATACCGGCGAACGGCTCGACGATCTCGAAGATCCGTTCCGCCTCTATCGCTGCCACACGATCATGAATTGCGCCAACGCATGCCCCAAGGGGCTGAGCCCCGCACGCGCGATCGCCGAGATCAAGAAGCTCGAGGCCGAGCGGCAGGTGTGAACGACGGAATAGAGGACCCCAAGCGCGCGGATCATTTCAGTGCCGAGGCGCTGGAGGGCGGCTGGATCAGCTGGAACCTCAAGGACGCGAGCCGGTTCAACGCCTTTATCGAACCGCTGTCGGTGCGCCTCGAAAGCCCGACCGAGGACGGCCGGCTGCGCGCTCGCGTGCGGATGCTGCCGACGCGCAAACACAGCAATCTGGGCGACAATGTCCATGGCGCGGTAACGCTGGCGCTGGTCGACATTGCTCTCTTCGCCGCCTCGCACCAGTTCGGATCGCTCGAGGCCGGCCATTCGGTGACGCTCGACCTGTCGACGCAGTTCGTCGGCGGCGGCCGCCTCGACGAACCGCTCGATGCGGTGGTCGAGCAAGTGCGCGAGACGGGGCGGCTGATCTTCCTGCGCGGGCTGGTCGTTCAGGGGCCGGGTGACGAGCATATCGTGCTGAGCTTTGCGGGGACGATCCGCAAGGCAAGCCGCAAGTGACAGGATTGCTTGCCGCCTATGACGCGCTGGTCGCTGCGGGCGAGCTGAAGCCCGACGCCGAACAGCGGGCGGCGGCAGAACGCCTCGCCGCGCTGCAATCCGATCTGCAGGCGGCGCCGCCGCGCGGCAGCATCCTGTGGCGGATCGCCGGGCGCAAACCCGACGCGCCGCGCGGCGTCTATCTGTGGGGCGCCGTCGGCCGCGGCAAGTCGATGCTGATGGACCTGTTTTACGACCATCTGGCCATCCAGCGCAAAAGGCGCGTCCATTTCCACGCCTTCATGCTCGACGTCCACGCGCGGATGCGCGAGGTGCGCAAGAGCGAGAGCGGCGATCCGATCCCGCAGGTTGCGGCCTCTCTGGTCGAAAATGTCCGCTGCCTCGCCTTCGACGAAATGGTGGTGAACAATAGCGCCGATGCGATGATCCTCTCGCGCCTGTTCACCGCGTTGATCGCGCACGGGGTGACGGTGGTCGCGACGTCGAACCGTCCGCCCGCGGATCTCTACAAGGACGGCCTCAACCGCGAGCATTTCGTGCCCTTTATCGCACTGATCGAGGAACGGCTCGATGTGATGGGCCTTAACGGCCCGACCGATTACCGGCGCCACCGGCTCGGCGACGGCAAGCGCTGGTTCGTGCCAGCCGACGCGGCAGCGACCGAGGCGCTGTCGGCGGCCTTCTTTCGCCTGACCGATTATCCGCCCGAGGACCGCGCGCATGTGCCCTCGCTCGATCTGGACGTCGGCGGCGGGCGGACGCTGCATGTGCCCAAGGCGCTGAAGGGCGTGGCGGTCTTTTCGTTCAAGCGCCTATGCGCGGAGGCGCGCGGCGCATCGGACTATCTGGCCGTCGCGCGGCATTTTCACACGGTGATCATCGTCGGCATTCCGCGCATGGGGCCCGAGAACCGCAACGAGGCGGCGCGTTTTGTGACACTGGTCGACGCGCTCTACGAATATAAGGTCAAGCTGCTCGCCAGCGCTGCGGCCGAGCCCGATGCGCTCTATGTGGCCGGCGATGGCGCCTTCGAGTTCGAGCGCACCGCGAGCCGCCTCGCCGAAATGCAGTCCGGCGAATATCTGGCGCTAGGCCACGGCCAGGATGACGCCGCATAGCACTTTGCCCCACCGTGACGAGTTGATCGTCAGGGCGACGACATCGCGGACATAGCGGATTTCGTGCGCGATATGTCCGGCGATCTGCTCGGCAACGCGGCGCAGCGTGCGCAGGGGCTTGGGCGCCGCCGCCGGGATGCGGCCGGGGCGCGTTGGCGGCGCGGGCAGGGTTGCAAAGCCCCCGCTGCTGACTCGCGGATCGTCGGCGACTGCCCGGCACAGCGCCTCCATCCGCGCGATCGCGAGCCCGTTCGGAACCTGACGGTCGCGGCTGAGCAATTCGAAACTGTGGCTGAAGGCCGAAAACTGGATCGCGCCGCTCGCCGCCGAATGATCGAGCGCGTCGCGCATTTCCTCTTCGGACATGGCGCACAGCTGCGCGGGACGAAAGCTGTTCGCGCGGTCGCGCAGGCCGCTGACCGGCACTTCGCAAATGCCATGATGGACGCGCATGCCCAGATTGGCAGGGTCGAGCGTGATGTCGCACCCCAGCCCCTGCCAGGCGGCGTTGAAGCTGCTGTCGAAGCGGAAGCCCAGCGCGGCGAGGACGCGCAGCGTGTCGTCGTTGGCGCCGAAATTACCGGCGCGGAAGGCGGTCGGTCGGGGCGCCCCGGCACTCGTCAATATGTCGCGGGCGAGGGCGATCAGTTTCTTTTGCGCTGCGAAAGGGAAATCGCCGATATTGCGGCCGCGTAGCTTGCCGACCGGATTGAACCGCGCAAATTCCAGCCATTCGGTGTGGAGATGGAGTTGCACTTCATGGCCGCGCGCCAGGATCGGGCCGACGATCGCATCGACAATCCCGGGGCCGTGGACAAGTGCGGGCATGGGGTCGACGAAATAGACGCCTTTCAGGCCGAAACGGTCGAGCATGTCCATCTGGAAATGGATGCCGAAATCGCCGTCGCGGCAGCGCCCGAGGATCGAGCTTTCGAAATTGGCGCGCGCGCTCGCGCCGCGGCGATGAAGCCCGGCGGATAATTCGGTATCGAAGCTGATGATCGCGCGCGTCACCCGCCCGCGCTATCAGCAGCGGCGTAACGAAGCGTTAAGCGGCCGCTGCGGCTCCCCCGCAGCGATCGTTCAGGCCGATCGTTCAGGCCGACCTCTCAGAAGCGCATCGTCATCGCGACGCCGCCGCCCCCGGCATCGGCCCACGGAAAGACCTGAACCCGGTCGCTTGCGCGGCGCGTGATCAGAAAGCCCGATGCCTCGCCGATCGCGGCGCCGACCAGCACGTCATGGACATGATGTTTTCGGGCTTCGACCCGGCTCAATCCGACGAAGGCGGCAAGCGCCTGCGCGGGGAGGCCGACTTTCCAGCCATAACGGTTTTGCAGCGTCGCCGCCGCCGCGAAGGAAACCGATGTATGGCCCGAGGGGAAGCCCTTGTTGTCGCTGCCGTCGGGGCGTCGCTCGGGAAAGACCTGCTTCAGGCCGGCGGTTACGCCGGCGGCAGCGACGAGGCTGCCGCCGGCTTGCAGCGTGCCGTCCCAGTCGCTCTGGGCAAGCGGAACCCCGAATGCGGCGATCACCAGGGCGTCGCGCGTGATCGATCCCGCATCGTTCCATGTCTTTTCGCCAGCATGGGCGAGCGGCGTTGTGGCGGCGGTCAGGAGGATGGCGCAGGACAGCGCAGGGATAAAAGCTCTCTTGGTCATGGTGGCGTCGATCCTTTTGCGGGCGCAGGGCACACGGCCCCGCCTGGCGACGCCCCAAGATCGCCACCGCCTGTCTTACGCCTGTGGCCGACCGGCGCAAGCGATGTTCACGCAGCCGGTATGAATCGCTTAGGATCGCTCGCGCTTCGGTTCTGAATCGTGCCCGATCTTGCAATAACGCTATTGCGAACTATTTGCATAAAAACGCGGTTTTTCGTCCTTTTCGCGGTTGTTTCGTTAACGGAATCGGCGTAGGGCGTCGCGAGTCTTTGGGATCGGCAGGCGGCTTTGGCCCGTGGCCCCGCCGGTCTGGAAATCACTGCCGGGCTTTGCCAGGAAGGGAGTGCCGCGCGCCATGGGACGCAAGAAGATCGCTTTGATCGGAGCCGGGAATATCGGCGGGACGCTGGCGCTGCTCGCCGCGCAGAAGGAACTGGGCGACGTCGTCCTGTTCGACGTCGTCGAAGGCGTGCCGCAGGGTAAGGCGCTCGACCTGTCGCAGGTCGGCCCGATCGGCGGCTTCGACGCAAAGATCACCGGCTCGAATGATTATGCCGACATTGCAGGCGCCGACGTCATCATCGTCACCGCCGGCGTCGCCCGCAAGCCGGGCATGAGCCGCGACGATTTGCTCGGCATCAACCTGAAGGTCATGAAGGCGGTGGGCGAAGGCATCAAGGCAAACGCCCCCGACGCCTTCGTCATCTGCATCACCAACCCGCTCGATGCGATGGTCTGGGCTCTCCGTGAGTTCTCGGGTCTGCCGCACAACAAGGTCGTCGGCATGGCCGGCGTGCTCGACTCGGCGCGTTTCAGCCACTTCATCGCCGACGAATTCGACGTGTCGGTGAAGGATGTGAACACCTTCGTCCTCGGCGGCCATGGCGACACGATGGTCCCCGTCGTCCGTTACTCGACGGTCAACGGCATCCCCGTTCCCGACCTCGTGAAGATGGGCCTGTCGAGCCAGGACAAGATCGACGCGATCGTCAAGCGCACGCGCGGCGGCGGCGGCGAAATCGTCGCGCTGCTCGGCACCGGCTCGGCCTTCTATGCCCCGGCCGCCTCGGGCATCGCGATGGCCGAAGCCTATCTCGGCGACCAGAAGCGCATCCTGCCCTGCGCTGCCTATGTCGACGGCCAGTACGGCGTCGATGGCCTCTATGTCGGCGTGCCGGTGATGATCGGTGCGGGCGGCGTCGAAAAGATCGTCGAGATCGAACTCGACGATGCGGACAAGGCGGGCCTGCAGGTGTCGGTCGATGCGGTCAAGGAACTGCTCGACGCGTGCAAGAATCTGGACCCCAGCCTGGCATGATTGCGGTGCCCCTGCGAAGGCAGGGGCCCATCACCCGCGCTCGAATGATAGGGCCGTCGGTGAGTTGAAAATCTGGAGATGGGCCCCTGCCTTCGCAGGGGCACAGAGAATGGAACAAAACGTATGAGCATCCTCATCGACAAGAATACCAAAGTCATCACGCAAGGGATGACCGGTGCCACCGGCACTTTCCACACCGAACAGGCGCTTGCCTATGGTACGCAGATGGTCGGCGGCGTGACGCCGGGCAAGGGCGGCACGACGCACATCGGTCTGCCGATGTTCGACACCGTCGCCGAAGCGAAGGCAACGACCGGCGCGACCGCGTCGGTCATCTATGTGCCGCCGCCGTTCGCGGCCGATTCGATCCTCGAGGCGATCGACGCCGAGATCGAGCTGATCGTTGCGATCACCGAAGGCATTCCGGTGCTCGACATGGTCAAGGTGAAGCGCGCGCTGTCGGGTTCGAAGTCGCGGCTGATCGGCCCGAACTGCCCCGGCGTGCTGACCCCCGACGAATGCAAGATCGGCATCATGCCGGGCAGCATCTTCAAAAAGGGCAGCGTCGGCGTCGTCTCGCGTTCGGGCACGCTGACCTATGAAGCGGTGTTCCAGACCACCAACGCCGGCCTGGGCCAGACCACCGCGGTCGGTATCGGCGGCGACCCTGTCAACGGCACCAACTTCATCGACGTCCTCGAACTTTTCCTTGCCGACGAAGCGACCAAGTCGATCATCATGATCGGCGAAATCGGCGGCGATGCCGAGGAGCAGGCAGCGCAGTTCCTGATCGACGAAGCCAAGCGCGGCCGCAAGAAGCCGATGGTCGGCTTCCTCCATCACCGTGTCGGCCAGCCCGTCGGAACTCGGCACGACGCTTGCCGAAGTGCTGAAGGAACGCGTCTGATCATCGTGCGCCGCTCTTCGCCCGTGCCCCTGCGAAGGCAGGGGCCCATCACCCGACCGGGCAATGAATGAAGAGCGGCGCGGTTTATATGATGGTGAACCGCAAGAACGGCACCGTTTATACCGGATCGACATCGAAACTGGTGCAGCGTGTTTACCAGCACCGCCAGATGATGATTGAAGGCTTCACGAGGACTCATGGCTGCGTGCGGCTGGTATGGTTTGAAGTGCATGCGGATTTGCGGGAGGCGCGCTTGCGCGAGTTGCAGATCAAGCGATGGAAACGAAGTTGGAAAGTGCGGATGATCGAGGAAACAAATCCCGATTGGCGGGATTTGTGGTTCGAGATTCAAGGGCGATGAAGATCGCCCGGATCGGCACCATATAGCACCCCCAGGAGATGGGCCCCTGCCTTCGCAGGGGCACGGATAGGTTAGAGATATGAACCTCGAACGACAAAGCTTCGACGTCGATGAAGTCCAGGCCGGCCCGAGCTGGGCGCCGAAGAACTGGCCGCTGATCGACAGCGACGACCTGACCGCCGCGCTCGACCCGCAGCAGATGCAGGTCGCGGTCAAGGCGGCCGCGGCGAAGGCGGGGGCGCCGCTCTCGAACGCCGAAGTCGAGCGCGCTGCCGACGATTCGATCCGCGCGATGATGCTGATCCGCACCTATCGCGTGCGCGGGCACCTTGCCGCGACGCTCGATCCGCTGGGCCTGACCCACCGCGAATTGCCGGCCGATCTGACGCCCGAATATCACGGCTTCGTCGGGGCCGACCAGGACCGACCGATTTTCCTCGGCGGCACGCTGGGGCTCGAGAAGGCGACGATCCGCGAGGTGGTCTCGATCCTTCAGGCCAATTACTGCGGGCACGTCGGCCTTGAATATATGCACATCGCCGATGTCGAGGAGCGCCGCTTCCTTCAGGAACGGATGGAAGGCGCCGACAAGTCGATCGACTTCACCGCCAACGGCAAGAAGGCGATCCTCAACAAGGTGATCGAGGCCGAGGAATGGGAGAAATTCCTCGCGCGCAAATATGTCGGCACGAAGCGTTTCGGGCTCGACGGCGGCGAATCGATGATCCCTGCACTCGAGGCGATCATCAAATATGGCGGCCAATATGGCGTGAAGGAAATCGTCTATGGCATGGCCCATCGTGGCCGTCTGAACGTCCTCGCCAATGTGCTGGCCAAGCCGTACAAGGTCATCTTCCACGAATTTCAGGGCGGCACCGCGAACCCCGAAGATGTCGGCGGTTCGGGCGACGTCAAATATCACCTCGGCACCTCGACCGACCGCGAGTTCGATGGCGTGTCGGTCCATATGTCGCTGGTCCCCAACCCGTCGCACCTCGAAGCGGTCGATCCCGTCGTGCTGGGCAAGGTGCGCGCGCAGCAGGTGATGCGCGACGATCTGGCCGAACATAGCCAGGTGCTGCCGGTACTGATCCACGGCGACGCCGCCTTTGCGGGGCAGGGGATCGTTTGGGAATGCCTCGGCTTTTCGGGCATTCGCGGTTACAATACCGGCGGGTGCATCCACTTCATCGTCAACAACCAGATCGGCTTCACGACCAGCCCGCAGTTCGCGCGCTCGTCGCCCTATCCGTCCGACGTGGCAAAGGGCGTGATGGCGCCGATCCTGCACGTCAACGGCGACGACCCCGAAGCCGTGACCTTCGCGTGCAAGCTGGCGATCGACTTCCGCCAGCAGTTCAAGCGCGACATCGTCATCGACATGTGGTGCTATCGCCGCTTCGGCCACAATGAAGGCGACGAGCCGAGCTTTACCCAGCCGCTGATGTACGCGATCATCCGCAAGCATCCGCCGGTATCGGACCTCTATGCCGCGCGGCTGGAGGCAGAGGGCGTCATTTCGACCGGCGATGCCGAAGCGCACCGCGCCGAGTTCGTTGCGCGGCTCGAAGAGGAATTCGAAGCATCGAAGACCTACAAGTCGAACAAGGCCGACTGGTTCGCCGGCCGCTGGTCGGGCCTGCACGCGCCCGCCGATCCCGAAAATGCCCGGCGCAACATTTCGACGGGCGTATCGGAAAAGCTGTTCGACGCCATCGGCCGCACGATGACGACGATCCCCGACGATCTGGAGGTGCACAAGACGCTGCGCCGCGTGATCGACGCCCGCGCCGCGATGTTCGCGAACAAGGACGATGCCGAGGTGTTCGACTGGGCCACCGCCGAAAGCCTCGCCTTCGGCACGCTACTCAGCGAAGGCTATCAGGTGCGCCTCTCGGGTCAGGATTCGGGGCGCGGCACGTTCAGCCAGCGCCACGCCGTCTGGGTCGACCAGAAGGACGAGCATAAATATATCCCGCTGACCACCGTGCCGCACGGCCGGTTCGAGGTGCTCGACAGCCCGCTGTCCGAATATGGCGTGCTCGGCTTCGAATATGGCTATGCGATGGCCGATCCGAAGAGCCTCGTGCTGTGGGAGGCGCAGTTCGGCGACTTCGCCAACGGCGCGCAGATCATGATCGACCAGTTCATCGCGGCGGGCGAAGCCAAATGGCTGCGCGCCAACGGCCTCGTGCTGCTGCTGCCGCACGGCTATGAAGGGCAGGGGCCCGAGCATAGCTCGGCGCGTCTCGAACGCTTCCTTCAGCTTTGCGCCGGCGACAACATCCAGGTGTGCAATATTTCGACCCCGTCGAACTATTTCCACGTCCTGCGCCGCCAGATGCTGCGCCCCTTCCGCAAGCCGCTCATCATCATGACGCCCAAGTCGCTGCTCCGCCACAAGCTGGCCGTGTCGCAGCGTTCGGACTTCATCGGCGAAGCGCATTTCCGCCGCATCATGTCGGACCGCACCCCGCCGGAAGATGCGAAGGTCAAGCGTGTCGTCCTGTGTTCGGGCAAGGTCGGTTACGACCTGATGGAGGCGCGCGACGCCGCCGGGCTCGACGACACGACGGTGATCCGCATCGAACAGATTTATCCCTTCCCCGGCGAGGCGCTGGCCATCCGCCTGAAGAAGATGAAGAATCTGGAAGAGGTCGTTTGGGCGCAGGAAGAGCCGCGCAACAACGGCGCCTGGTTCTTCGTCGAGCCGCTGATCGAGGAATCGCTGATCGACGCTGGCCACAAGGGCATGCGCGCCCGTTACGCCGGCCGGGCTGCCGCGGCTTCGCCCGCCACCGGCCTGATGAGCCGCCACCAGACCGAACAGGCGGCGCTCGTCGCCGACGCGCTGGGCCTCAATGTCCGCGCCGAAATCCGTCGCAACAAGAATAAAGCCTGAGCAAGAGCTTAAGCCCTAAGGAACTGCATCAATGAGCACCGAAGTCAAAGTCCCGACGCTGGGTGAAAGCGTGACCGAAGCGACGATCGGCGAGTGGCTGAAGCAGCCCGGCGAAGCCGTCGCGCTCGACGAGCCGATTGCCAGCCTCGAAACCGACAAGGTCGCGGTCGAAGTGCCGTCGCCCGTCGCCGGCGTGATGGGGCAACAGGTCGTCGCCGTCGGCGATACCGTCAATGTCGGCGCGGTGATCGCGACGATCGAGGCCGGCGACGGCAAGGCCGCCGCCCCCGCGCCTGCGCCCGCGGCGAAGGCCGAAGCGGCGGCGCCCGCTCCTGCGACGACCGGCGGCGAGGATGCCGTCGTCACCCTGTCGCCCGCGGTGCGCCGCCTCGTCCTCGAGCACGGCCTCGATCCGAGCAAGATCAAGGGCACCGGCAAGGACGGCCGCCTGACCAAGGAAGATGTGCTCGCGGCCGCCGAAGCCGCGCCCGACGCGGCGCCCGCGCCCGCGGCTGCCCCGGCACCTGCTGCCGCGCCTGCCGCAAGCGGTGCGCCGGGCCGTCAGGAAGAGCGGGTCAAGATGACCCGCCTGCGCCAGACGATCGCCAAGCGCCTGAAATCGGCGCAGGATACGGCCGCGATGCTCACCACCTTCAACGACTGCGACATGTCGGCGGTGATGGCGACGCGCGACAAATATCGCGACAGCTTCGAAAAGAAGCATGGCGTCCGCCTCGGCTTCATGAGCTTCTTTACCAAGGCGGTTGCGCTTGCGGCGCACGACATTCCCGCGGTCAATGCGCGCATCGACGGTGACGAAATCGTCTATCACAATTATCTCGACGTCTCGGTCGCGGTCAGCGCGCCCAACGGCCTTGTCGTGCCGGTCGTGCGCAACGCCGACAGCATGAGCTTCGCCGACATCGAAAAAGCGATCGCCGACCTCGGCCGCCGTGCCAAGGAAGGCACGTTGACGATGGACGACATGACCGGCGGCACCTTCACCATCTCGAACGGCGGCGTCTTCGGCGGCCTGATGTCGACCCCGATCATCAACCCGCCGCAGTCGGCCGTGCTCGGCCTCCACCGCATCGAGGATCGTCCGGTCGTGCGGAACGGCGAGATCGTGATCCGCCCGATGATGTATCTGGCGATGAGCTATGACCACCGCCTGATCGACGGCCGCGAGGCGGTGACCTTCTTGAAGACGGTAAAGGAAGCGATCGAGGATCCGACGCGGCTTTTGATCGACCTCTAAGAGATTTCTCCCCATCCCCCGAGGGGTAAAGGAACAACAAATGGCTGATTACGACTACGACGTCCTTGTCATCGGTGCCGGTCCCGGCGGTTATGTCGCGGCGATCCGCGCGGCGCAGCTCGGGCTCAAGACCGCGTGCGCCGAAGGGCGCGAAACGCTGGGCGGCACCTGCCTCAACGTCGGCTGCATCCCGTCGAAGGCGATGCTGCACGCGTCGGAATATTTCGAGGCGGCGGCGGGCGGCGCGATGGCGGCGATGGGCATCAAGGTGACGCCCGAACTCGACCTTGGCGCGATGCACGGCCAGCGCAAGGATGCGGTCAAGGGCCTGACCGGCGGCATCGAATTCCTGTTCAAGAAGAACAAGGTCGACTGGCTGAAGGGCTATGCGCAGTTCACCGGCAAGGACAGCGTCGAGGTTGCGGGCAAGGCCTATCGCGCCAAGAACATCATCATCGCCACCGGATCGTCAGTGACTCCGCTTCCGGGCGTCGAAGTCGACAACGACAAGGGCGTGATCGTCGATTCGACCGGTGCGCTCGAGCTTGCGAAGGTACCCGGTCATATGGTCGTGATCGGCGGCGGCGTGATCGGGCTCGAACTCGGTAGCGTCTGGCGCCGGCTTGGCGCGAAAGTCACCGTGGTCGAGTTTCTCGACCAGATCCTGCCCGGGATGGACGGCGACGTTCGCAAGGAAGCGAACAAGATCTTCAAGAAGCAGGGCATGGACTTCAAGCTGAAGACCAAGGTCACCGGGGCCGAAGTGAAGGGCAAGAAGGCCGTACTGACGCTCGAGCCCGCCGCGGGAGGCGACGCCGAAACGCTCGAAGCCGATGTCGTCCTCGTCTCGATCGGCCGCCGCCCGAACACCGACGGCCTCGCGCTCGACAAGGCGGGGTTGACCACGAACCAGCGCGGTCAGATCGAGACCGATCATGATTTCCGCACCGCCGTCGACGGCATCTGGGCGATCGGCGACGTCGTTCCCGGCCCGATGCTCGCGCACAAGGCCGAGGATGAAGGCATCGCCTGCGCTGAAAATATCGCGGGGCTGACCGGCATCGTGAACCACGACGTCATCCCGTCGGTGGTCTACACTTGGCCCGAAATCGCCGGCGTCGGCCTGACCGAAGAGCAGGCTGTCGAGAAGGCTGGTGGGGAAAAGGGCGACGTCAAGGTCGGCAAATTCCCGATGCTCGCCAACAGCCGTGCGAAGACCAACCACGAACCCGACGGCTTTGTGAAGGTGATCGCCGATGCCAAGAGCGACCGCGTCCTGGGCGTCTGGATCATCGCCGTGCCGGCGGGCACGATGATCGCGCAGGCGGCGCAGGCGATGGAATTCGGCGCGACGTCGGAAGACATCGCCTACACCTGTCACGCGCATCCGACGCATAGTGAGGCGATCAAGGAAGCCGCGATGGCGGTCACCGGCAAGCCGATCCACATCTGAGTTACCCGTCCACTGGGGTAGGGCGTGGGGCGGCGGCGACGTCGCCCCATTTCCGTTGCGCCGCGCCGCCAATGATCGCATGACGAAGCGGTTGCCGGCGCTGGCGCCGGCCAGTGGCACGAAGAAGCATCGCCGATCCATGGACACCCAGACGCTCGTTCGCCTTCTCGATCTGACCGGCATCGCGGTCTTCGCGCTGTCGGGCGCGTTGATGGCGGTGCGCCTGCGCCAGACGCTGGTGACGGCGAGCTTCTTTGCGCTCGTCACCGGCGTCGGCGGCGGCAGCGTGCGCGATCTGCTGATCGGCGCGCCGGTCTTCTGGGTTCAGGACGGGGCGATCGGCGCGGTGTGCATCGCGATCGCGCTGGTCGTGTGGGTGACCCCCGAACGCTGGTGGCAGGGGCAGCTTCTGGAATGGGCCGATGCGGTCGGGCTCGCCGCTTATGCAGTGTTCGGAACTGCCAAGGCCCTTGCCTGGGGCGTGGCGCCGGTTCCCGCGCTGATGATGGGCGTCATCACCGGCTGCGTCGGCGGGACGATCCGCGATATATTGGCCGGGGTGCCGTCGATCATCATGCGGCCCGAAATCTATGTCACCGCGGCGGCGCTCGCCTCCGGGCTGTTTCTGGTCCTGACCTGGCTCGGCGTCGCGACCTCGGTCGCCGCTGTCGCGGGGGCCGCGTCGGGTTTCGTCCTGCGCGGCGCAGCAATTCGCTGGTCTTTGGCGCTTCCGACGTATAGGGGGCGCCCCGAATCGCGGTAAATAGCGGCAGTGGGAGCCGCAACGCTCGCTTAACGCTGATCCTGTAGAGGATCCGGTGACGCGCGGAGAGGCGCGTCGTGGGGACCAGTTTCGACCTTGAAGACATTGATGATTCATTTCGGCGCCGGGGTGGCGGCGTCCGACTGCGTGGACGCGTGTCACGACACGGCGCACACCGGACGATGGATCATCGGCCTTTCGCTGGTGATCTTTGCGCTGCCGTTTTGCGCGCATGCGGCGCGGCGCGTCCTTCTGTCGCGCGCGCGCGCCGGCCGGCGCATCCGGCGTGGCGCGGTTCCGACGAAGCCGGCCCGGTTTCGCTTTCGCCGACGGGCGCCCTCTTGACCGCGCCGCGCGCAGCGGCACAGTGGCGGTTTGACCATCGGGGAGCGGCGACGGCATGACGACAGAGCAGGCAGCGGTAAACGGGATCAGCATCACCTTCGAAGACAAGGGGCCACGCGATGCGCCGGTGATTCTGCTGGTGATGGGGCTGGGCGGACAGCTGACGCTGTGGCCCGACGAATTTGTCGATGCGCTGAATGCGCGCGGTTTTCGGACCATCCGGTACGACAACCGCGACGTCGGCCTGTCGACGCGCTTCGACGCGGCCGGTGTCCCCAATCTCAAATGGATGTTCGTGAAGTCGCTGCTGCGCCTCCCGGTGCGGAGCGCTTACACGCTCGCCGACATGGCGGCCGACGGCGTGGCCTTGCTTGACGATCTGGGCATCGCGCGGGCGCATATCGTCGGCGTGTCGATGGGCGGGATGATTTCGCAGCATATCGCCGCGCGCTATCCGGATCGCGTGCTGTCGCTGACGTCGGTGATGTCGACGACCGGCAACCCCCGCCTGCCGCGCGCGCAGAAGGAAGCGATGCAGGTGCTGACCAGCCGCCCGATGAGCGGCGATCCCGAAGATCTGATCGCCTATTCGGTGCGTGCCGCCAAGGTGATCGGCAGCCCCGGCTACCCGCCCGACGAGGAGCGGTTGCAGCGGCGCGTGCGCAGCGATTTCGAACGCGGCTGGTATCCGGAGGGCGTCGCGCGCCAGATGGCGGCGATCGTCGCCGATGGCGACCGGCGGCCGATGCTGAAGTCGATCGGCGCGCCGACGCTGGTGATCCATGGCGAGGGCGATCCGCTGGTGCCGCTGGCGGGCGGGCGCGATACCGCAGACAATATTCCGGGCGCCCGGCTGCTAACCATCCCCGGCATGGGGCATGATTTGCCGCTGGGATTGGTCGATACGCTGGCCGACGCGATTGCCGGTCACGCCGGGGCGGTTGCCCGGGCCTGAGCTATAGGGCGGCTTTGCGCCTTATAGCTCGCCGCCAAGCGCGCCATATTTCGCCTCGAACCCCGTCTTGTCGCCCTTCGCCAGATAGCCGGCCTGGTCGACGATATTGTCGCGGGCGATGCGGCCCTGAAACGCGCCGAGCTGCGGATCGATCGCGGCGATATCGGCGTCGGTCCAGGCGGCGATCTGCGCAAAGCTGGTCACGCCCAGACCGCCGAGCAGCGTCGCCATTTTCGGCCCGACGCCTTTCAGCAATTGCAGATTGTCGGCTTTGGCGGCGGCAGGGGCGGGAGCGGCTTCTGCCGGCGGGGCAGGGGCGACCGGTGGAGGCGCGGCCGGTTCGGGCTCGGGCGCTTGCGCAGCGGGCGCGGGGGCAGGCGGGACGGTGGGCTCCGCCGGAATGTCGGAGGCTGTCGGCGGCGCAGCGGGCGGCGGGGGCGGCGATGCGGGCGCGGCTTCCTTTGGTTTGAAGCGCGCTGGTTCGGCCTTGACGATGTCGGGCTTCGCCGCTTCGAGCGGCTTTTTCGGCTCGGCCGGCATCGCTGCGGGCGGCGCTGCTTCTTCGGGGCGCTTGCGGCCGAATAGCCACCACAGCAGGACGGCCGCGACGACCAGTCCGACGACCGCGATGATCCAATTTTCCTGAAGCCACGTCATGATGATCTCCCTGTTTCACTGTCAGCCTAAGCCGACGTGGACGGCGCGTCCAGCACCGCTCAGCGCGCCTCGCGGGTGACCTCGCGCCAGCCGATGTCGCGGCGGCAGAAGCCGCTCGGGAAATCGAGCTTGTCGACCGCGGCATAGGCGCGCGTCTGCGCCTCGGTGACGCTCTTGCCCGTCGCGGTGACGTTGAGCACGCGTCCCCCCGCGGCGACGATCGCGCCGTCGGCGCGCGCGGTCCCGGCATGGAAGACGCGCACGCCGCCCGCTTCGGCCGCGGCGATGTTGCGGATTGCGCCGCCCTTGTCGGGGGTGCCCGGATAGCCGTTCGCCGCCATCACGACGGTCAGCGCATAGCCGCCGGTAAAGGTCGGCGCGGGCACGTCGGCCAGCCGCCCGGTTGCGGCGGCATGAAGCAGCGCGGCAAAATCGCCGGTCAGACGCATCATCAGCACCTGACATTCGGGATCGCCGAAACGGCAATTATATTCGATCAGCTTCGGCCCTTCACCGGTCAGCATCAGCCCGGCGAACAGCACCCCGACATAGGGCGTGCCTTCGGCAGCGAGCGCGGCGACGGTGGGACGGATGATGCGGTCCATCACCTCGGCCTCGAGCGTTTTGGTCAATACCGGGGCCGGGCTGTAGGCGCCCATGCCGCCGGTGTTGGGTCCGGTGTCGCCGTCGCCGACGCGCTTGTGATCCTGCGCGCTGCCGAAGGCGATGACATTGGTGCCGTCGGACAGGGCGAAGAAGCTCGCCTCCTCGCCGGTCATGAATTCCTCGATCACCACCTCTGCCCCGGCGCCGCCAAAGGCGCCCGCGAACATGTCGGCGATCGCGGCTTCGGCCTCGGTGCGCGTCTCGGCGATAATCACGCCCTTGCCCGCGGCGAGCCCGTCGGCCTTGATGACGACGGGGATGGCGAAATCGGCGAGCGCGGCCAGTGCGGCTTCGGCGCTGGCGCAGCGCACATAGCCGGCGGTCGGAATCGCGGCGCGCGCGCACAGATCCTTGGTAAAGCCCTTTGATCCTTCGAGCTGCGCGGCGGCGGCGGACGGGCCGAAGACCGGAATGTCGATCGCGCGCAGCCGGTCCCCCAATCCGGCGACGAGCGGCGCTTCGGGGCCGACGACGACGAAATCGATCGCATGGGTGCGCACGAAGGCGACGAGCCCGTCGACATCGTCGGCGGCGATCGGCACACATTCGGCATAGACTTCGATCCCGGGGTTTCCGGGTGCCGCATAGAGCTTGGCGCAACTCGGCGATTGTGCCAGTTGCCAGCTCAGCGCATGTTCGCGCCCCCCAGATCCGACCAGCAGGATATTCATGAGCGTCCCTTTTCCGTCCGACGATGGCACCGAAGCGCGGCTGTTAGCCGAGGCGACGGCGGGCGACAATGCGCCCGCGCTGTCGGTCACGCAATTGTCGGCCGCAATCAAGCGGACGGTCGAGGACGGCTTTGCGCGCGTTCGCGTGCGCGGCGAACTGTCGGGGGCGAAGCGTGCGGCATCGGGACATTTTTACGCCGCGCTCAAGGACGACAACGCGCTGATCGACATGGTGATGTGGAAGGGGCAGGCGGCGCGCCTCGCCTTCCGGCCCGAAGATGGCATCGAGGTGATCGCGACGGGCAAGCTCACCACCTATCCCGGCCGCTCCAAATATCAGCTCGTCGTCGAAAGCCTGGAGGTCGCGGGCGAAGGCGCGTTGATGCTGTTGTTCGAAAAGCTGAAGGCGCGGCTTGGCGCCGAAGGGCTGTTCGACCGCGAAGGCAAGCAGTCCTTGCCCTATCTGCCGCGCGTCATCGGCGTCGTCACCTCGCCGACCGGGGCGGTGATTCGCGACATTCTCCATCGCCTCGCCGATCGCTGTCCGACGCGGGTGATCGTGTGGCCGGTGCTGGTGCAGGGCGAAGGCGCGGCGGCGCAGGTTGCGAATGCGGTGCGCGGTTTCGATGCGCTCGCGCCCGGCGGACCGGTGCCGCGCCCCGACCTTGTCATCGTCGCGCGCGGCGGCGGTTCGATCGAGGATTTATGGGCGTTCAACGAAGAGATTGTGGTGCGCGCGATCGCCGATTGCCGTATCCCGACGATCAGCGCGGTCGGCCACGAAACCGATGTGACGCTGGCCGATTATGCCGCCGACATGCGCGCGCCTACGCCGACAGCAGCCGCCGAAATGGCGGTGCCGGTGCGCGCTGAACTGATCGCGCAGCTTGCGACGTGGCGCAGCCGGATGACGGGCGCGGCGACGCGCCACCGGACGCTCGCCGGCGAGCGATTGACTGCGCTCGCGCGGCACCTGCCGAAGCGCGAGGCGCTCTACGCCCCCCAGCGCCAGCGGCTCGACGACGCCGCCGACCGGCTCGATCGCAGCCAGCGCCACCGGCTTGCGATCGCCGGCGAACGGCTGGTGACGCGCGGCGCTGCGCTGCGTCCGGCGCTGCTGGCGCGCGCCTGGGATCGCGATCGCGCCAAGCTGGCGGGGCTTGCGCGGCTGCTGACCTCGCTCGACCCGCGCGCGCTGCTTGCTCGCGGCTATGCGATGGTGCGCGATGCCGACGGGGCGATCGTGCCGAGCGCCGCGCGTGCCCGTGGGGCGGGCCATCTGCGGCTTGCCTTCGCCGATGGCGAGGTGCCGGTGACGGTGGCGGACGGCGATGCGCCGCCGCCCCCTGCGCCGGCGCCAAAGCCCGCGCGCAAGCCTCCCGCCGCGCCGGGGCGGGGACAGGGCGAGCTGTTCTGAGCGTCGCAGGGGTGGCCGAACGCGCGCAGGTCGCTATATTGACCCTGATATCTTGGATAATTTGATGGACCCCGCCATGTTGATCGCCAGCCGCAACCGCCTTGCCCGCCTGCAATATGGCCCGAACGGATTTCGCATTCTGTCGCCGGGCGACCATGTGCTGTGCGCGGTGAGCGGGGTGCCGATCGGGCTCGACGAGCTGCGCTATTGGTCGGTCGCGCGGCAGGAGCCCTATGCGACCGCGGCGATTTCGGTGCAGGCCGCACTGGACGCGGCGCGCGGCGCATGACCGCGCGCGGGGCAGCGCCCCGAGCGATTGCTTCGCTGACCCTGGCCATTGCGGCGGCAGGCTGCGTACCCGCCGTGGCCGACAGTCCCCCGGCGCTCAAGGTGGCCGCGGCGCCCGCGGCCGTGGCGCCCTCGGTGCCGAACGCACCCCCGGTCCCGAAGCCGCTTCCCGGTCCCGCCGATTTCGCCTTTCGCGGCAGCATGATCCAGGGCGGGACGCTGATCGGCCAGGTGCCGGGCGGAACGCGCATGTTGACGCTCGACGGCGCACCCGTTCCGATCGCTGCCGATGGCGCCTTCTTGATCGCCTTCGATCGCGATGCGCCAGCGAGCCAGCAATTGGTCGCGACCCTTTCCGACGGGCGCACGGTCGCACGGATGCTGAGCATTGCGGCGGGGAATTGGCGGATCGAAAATATCAACGCGCCCTATCGCGGCAGTGCATCGAGCGATGCCGAGTTCGAACGTCGCCGCCCCGCCGAGCTGGCGCAGATCGCCGCAGCGCGCGCGAGCCATGTCGAATCGGACGGCTGGCGGCAGCAATTTCGCTGGCCGGCGACGGGGCGGCTGTCGGGCTTTTTCGGTTCACAGCGCGTCTATCAGGGCAAGCCGGGCAGCTATCACAGCGGCACTGATATCGCCGTGCCCGCAGGCACGCCCTTTTTCGCGCCCGCCGACGGGGTCGTCGTGCTCGCGGCTGATGCGCCCTTCACGCTGGAGGGCAATTTGCTGATCGTCGATCACGGCATGGGGCTGACCAGCGCTTTTCTGCACTGCCAGCGCCTCGATGTGAAGGTCGGCGACCGTGTGACGCAAGGGCAACAGCTCGGTACGGTGGGCGCGACGGGCCGGGCGACGGGGCCGCATATGCATTGGGGGCTCAAATGGCGCGAGGCGCGCCTCGACCCGGGTACGCTTGCGGGACCAATGGCGCGATAATCGAGGCGTTTCGATTGGAGGCGTAATTTAATTACGCGTCAGGGCCGTTGATTATTCGAAGTGTGTGGGCGCTCATTTGCGTTGTTGCAAATTCGTCACAATCGCTTGCGAAACCGCGTGATGCGCGGGGAATTCCCTTTACTCGACATGAATGAACGATCATCCCGCACGCTATCGGGGTGTCTGTTCGCTGGCTTTGCGCTGCGAAAATAGGGGCCCGGGTATAACCACCACCAGTAGCAAGGGACTGCACTGTGAAGAAAACCCACTATTCCAAGCTGAAGCTTGGCGCTGCGCCGATCGTTATCGGCGTGGCCCTGGCTTCGGCTCCTGCCTTCGCGCAGGACGCCGAGGAAGGCGCCGCTGCGCCGGGTTCGGAGATCGTCGTTACCGGCACCCTGATCCGCAACCCCAACCTCGAACAGTCGACGCCCGTCAACGTCACCACTTCGGACGCGATCGAACTGAAGCAGTCGAACGTCGCTGAGGAAGTTCTTCGCGAATTGCCCGGCGTCGTTCCGAATATCGGTTCGGCGGTGAACAACGGCAACGGCGGTGCGTCCTACGTCGATCTTCGCGGTCTCGGCTCGACCCGTAACATCGTCCTGCTCAACGGCAACCGCGTTGCGCCGTCGGACGTGAACGGCCGTGTCGACCTCAACAACATTCCGCTTGCCCTGATCGAACGCGTCGACGCGCTGACCGGTGCGGCGGTGACCACCTATGGCGCGGATGCCATCACCGGCGTCGTCAACTTCGTCACCAAGCGCGATTTTGCCGGCTTTGAAATGACCGCGTCGGAACAGATCACTGAAAAGGGCGACGGCAACATCTTCCGTGTTGACGCGACGATCGGTGCGAACTTCGACGATGGCCGCGGTAATGCGGTGCTGAGCATCGGCTATCAGCAGGCCGACCCTGTCTATCAGGGTGCGCGCGGTTTCTCGGACAACACGCTCGACAGCTATTCGGACACGTTCATCGGTTCGGGTACGTCTGTCCCCTCGCGCTTCTCGGGCACACGTCCGCTTACCGGCGGCGTACCGAACACCCTCGCGCAGTATACGCAGACGGGCACCGTGCCGAATCCGAACTTTGACCCGACCCAGCCCGTCAGCGCAACGAACCCGGCGACGCTGCCGGTTCTCGCTCTGACGCCCGGCGGTGCTGCCAACGGCGGCGTTCGTCAGGTCAATGGTGCTGGCCAGGCGGTCGGCACGTTCCAAACCTACAACTTCAACCCGTTCAACATCTTCCAGACGCCGTTCGAGCGCTTCAACATCTATGGCCAGGCCAATTATGAAGTGTCCGATGCGGTGGAAGTGTACACCCGGGGCATGTTCTCGAAGAACACCGTGTCGACGATCATCGCACCGTCGGGTTCGTTCGGTGGCTCGGTTGCGATCAATCTGAACAACCCGAATCTGCCTGCGGCGCTGCGTGACCAGTTCTGTGCGTTCAACGTCGCTCCGGTGGTCAATGGCGTCGATGCCAACGGGGATCCGGTTTCGGGCCAGGCTGCTTATACGCCGCGCTTTACGCCGGCCGAGTGCGCAGCGGCAGCTACGGCTACTGGCCGGAGCGATCCCAACTACCGCGAAGTCACCGTCACGCTGAACCGTCGTACGCCCGAAGTCGGCCCGCGTATCAGCAACTATCAGACGACCTTCTTCGATTATCGCGTCGGTGCGCGCGGCGGCATCACCGATACGCTCGATTGGAGCCTCGAGGGCGCCTATGGCGAGTCGGAAAATATCCAGAGCATCAACGGCTACACGCTGCAGTCGCGTTTCCGCGAAGCGTCGCTGTCCGATGATGGTGTGACCTGTCAGAGCGGCAATGCTGATTGCGTTCCTGTCAATCTGTTCGGCCCCGAAGGGTCGATCACGCCGGAAGCCGCGCGGTACCTCTCGGAAAAGAGCACCTCGACAAACCGCACTTCGCTTGCGCAGGTCCGCGGTATCATTTCGGGTGATCTCGGCTTCTCGTCGCCGGGTGCGGTCCAGCCGATCGGCTTCGCGATCGGTGGCGAATATCGCAAATACACCGCGCAGCAGTCTTCGGATCTCCTCGCCAAGACGGCGGGTGAACTCGGTGGCGCTGGCGGTGCGGCTCCCGACATCGACGGCGCTTACGATGTCTATGAAGCCTATGCCGAAATTGTGGCCCCGCTGATCGAGGACAAGCCTTTCTTTGAGAGCCTGACCCTCGAAGCGGGCATCCGTTATTCGGATTACAGCATCCGCGGCGCTGGTGGCTACAATGCCACCACGTGGAAGGCTGGCGGCAGCTGGGAACCGGGTGCGGGTCTGAAACTTCGCGGCAATTACAGCCGCGCGGTTCGCGCTCCGAACATCGGCGAACTGTTCACGCCGCAGACGGTTGGTCTGACCAACCTCGGTATCGACCCCTGCGCCGGTGGCGCTCCGGTGGCCGACGCCAATCTGCGCGCGGTCTGTATCGCGCAGGGTGCTCCTGCCGGTACGATCGGTTCGATCACCAACCCGACGGCGGCGCAGGCCAACATCACGGTGGGCGGTAACCTGAACCTGAAGCCTGAAAAGGCAGATACCTGGACGCTGGGCCTTGTCTGGCAGCCGGACTTCCTGCCGCGCTTCAACATGTCGGTCGACTATTACAACATCAAGGTCAACGACGTGCTTGGCACGCCGCTGCCGGGCGATATCATCAACGCTTGCTTCGACGGTCTGTCGGCTTCGAGCGCGACCGATCCGGCTTGTACCTCGATCCGTCGTAACCCGATCACCGGCGGCCTTGACGGTGACCCGTCGACGACCCCCGGCCTGTTCGGTCTGACGAACAACCTCGGCCGTCTGTTCACCGACGGTGTCGACCTGTTGATGAACTACAACACCGATGTCGGCTTCGCGAACCTCAGCTGGTCGTTCGTCGGCAACTGGACGCACAGCTCGAAGTATAACGCCAACGTCGCCGATCCGGCTTCGCTCAACCGCGAATGCGTCGGTTACTACAGCGTGAACTGCTCGTTCACGGGTTCGATTCAGCCGGAATTCCAGTTCTCGCAGCGGTTTACGCTGGGCTTCGACAAGGTCGACGTCTCGCTGCTGTGGCGCTGGATGGACTCGGTTGACTTCGAGCCGGCGCAGCTCGCGGCGGACATCGCTGCAGCACAGGCAGCTCCGGGCGACTGTCCGAACCCGACGACGACCGACGATGGTGGTTGCGTGGTCGATCCGAAGTTCCGTCACATCAAGGCGGCACATTATTTCGATCTCGCTACCCGCTTCAACGTCAGCGACAATCTGGTCATCACCATGACGGTCCAGAATCTGCTCGACAAGAAGCCGCCGATCGTTGGCAACACCATCGGTTCGACGACCTACAACAGCGGCAACACCTTCCCGTCGACTTACGACGCGCTGGGTCGCCGCTATGCGATCTCGGCCAAGCTGAAGTTCTAAAGAACTCTCTGCTTGGAAGGAAATTGGGGGCGGGCAGCAATGCTCGCCCCTTTTTCTTTGGCAGTCAGAACCATAAGGAGCGGCAGCTTCCGCCGACCTTATTTAGGCCGGCCGCCAAGACCGTGCCTCGGGCTTGGCGCGCAACCTTCTCCGCAAGCTGTGCTTATGACGGCATGGCTAACCCGACCACTGGTGCCCGATCGCAATAGTGTATCAGTGTATAGGTAGCGCCCCTGGGAGGACTAGCGGGATACCGGCCTGATCGGCGACAGCTTCTGCCCATCCGAGGACTTGATTGATTTCGTCTCCGTACGCCGCTTCGGCGGCAGCGAGATCGCGCTGACGCTCACCGGCTGCAAACGGCGCCCCCGACTTGCTATTGCGTGCCAGCGCTGGATGATCTGCCAGGACCTCTCGGTCAGCGGTAAGGCCATAATGGTCCATTGCCCCGGCAACCGCCCGAACGGGGTCGCGGGTCAGTGCCTCGCTGTCGAGGGAAGCGATCCGGCCGGGCGCCCAAGCCATGAGGGTCGCGAAAGCCCGCTGCTGGGCAAGCCACCCCATGGCGGCAATTTGTAGGTCGGACTGGCGGAAATAGTCGCGCGCATCGAAACCGAATTGCAGGAAGTCGTCTGCCAGATAGCCTTCAAACAATTCCCTGCACCACAGCCGGCACCATAAACCCTTCCGCGCGACCGACAGAAGAAAGACGCGCAGCGGCGCATATAGTAGAATGGCGTGTGCCCCCGGACGCAGGGTTAGCGCACCGCGCGCGAGCGGATTGAAAATGTTGGAAGGCTTGATGATTACGGCTTCACCAGCGGTCAAGGGCCGCGCGAGCATCGCGAGCGCATCGTCCATAACCCGCGCGTGATCGCGCGGCGCCGCGCCGCGGCGCCGCCATCCGACCATGTCATTGAGCAGCACGGGTTCGGACAATCCGGACGCAATGCCCGGCTGGTCAATCGCCTGGACCAGCATGGTGGAGGCACAATAGGCCGAATGAAAGAGGAAATGAACGGGCGCCGGCTCTACGCTCTGACGAGACGCGGTGCGGGACAGGACGAGCGGTGCTGCTTCCTCGCCCAAATGCATGTCTGTAAGAAAGGGGACCTCCCGGCGGATGACGCGCGGCACGCGGCGGAAATGAAACGCGTCGTGATTGGAATCGTACCGATGCGCGAGCCATTCGGGATCACGTAAGGCGGCTGCAGAAGCGGGATGCAACATCGTTCGACCTTGCCGATTGCTGCAGTCGATGGCAAGCATCGGTCATGGCCAGTACACAACCGCCCGCGCCCGCCGTGGAAGCCAATCGTCTTGGTATTGCGGCTTTGCAGGCCAACGATCCGGCGGCGGCGGCGGCGCACTTCGGCCGGGCAATTGCGTCCGATCCTCGGTCCGGTGCGCTCCAGAGAAATCTCGCATCGGCATGGCGGGCGCTGGGAGAGGAAGAGCGTGAACTTGATGCACTTGCAGCGGCTCTAGCGATTGACCGCCGCGATCTGATCGCATGGATCCGCAAGGCCGAACGACATGAATCACGAGCGGAGCGCGGTGCGGCGCTGGAAGCGTGGAGCGCGGCGCTCGCGCTTGCGGCGCAACTCGATCCTGTGCCCGATCCGCTCTTGCCACTCCTGGCGCACGGACAAGCCTTCGTGGCGGAGGCGACCGATACTATGTTTGCCGCGGCCTCCGGCGCGATCGCATCAATGGGTGATATACTCGATGAAACCGACACGCGACGTGGAAGAGCATTCGTCGAGAGCAATCTTGGTCGGCGTAGAATCTATCGAAATGAATGTGCGGGCATCTATTACCCATTTTTGCCCGCCGATGAATTTTTTGACCGGCGGCATTTCCCTTGGTTCACTGAAATTGAGGCACATACCGACGCCATTCGGAGCGAACTACTCTCACTGCTCGACGACCCGGGAGATGCATTGCGTCCTTACGTGCGAATGGATTCCGGAACCCCCGATTCGATCTGGACCCCCCTCGACAATCGACTTGACTGGGGCGCCTGCTTCTTGTGGGAATATGGGGCGGCGAACCAAGTAGTGCTCGACCGCTGTCCGGCAACCGCTGCTGCGCTAGCAGCCGTTCCTGGCGCTCGTATCCCGGGCCGAGCGCCGAGTGCCTTTTTCTCGATGCTCAAGCCGCGCACGCGCATCCCGCCCCACACAGGCGTAACCAACACACGTGCAATTGTCCATTTGCCGCTGATCGTGCCGCCCGGATGCGGCTTTCGGGTGGGGGGTGAGACGCGCAGTTGGGAGGAAGGCCGGGCTTTCGCCTTTGACGACACCATCGAGCACGAGGCTTGGAACGATAGTGATGAACTGCGCGCTGTTCTGATCTTCGACGTATGGAACCCGCATCTCAGTCTGGCCGAACGCGACTTGCTGGTGCGATATTTCGCATCGGCCGATTCGTCAGGCTACGCCGTACCGAGATAAGCTATAGCGGTGGAGAAGCATATTTCGCTTGGGAACGAGAGACGTGCATCATATGGTCTGGGGATAAATGCCTAAATTTGAAGGGCTGAGGAGATTTTTGGATGTTTAGGATCATGACTTGGGCAGTGGCGGCAAGCCTGCTCGCGGCGCCAGCTGCGGCCGAGGAATTGGCCGACCGTGCGCCGCCCCCGAAGAAGCCGTCGTTGATGACTCCGACGGAAATCGAAGCCTATAACAAGGGCCTGGGACAGACCCATCCTTATTACATCAAGTGCCGCAAGACGTTGGAGATCGGCTCGCTGGTCAAGAAGACCCGCGTTTGCCATACCAATGCCGAATGGAAGGACGTGATTGCGCGCGGCAACCAGGATGCGCGCGATACAGCCGAAGCCATGACGAGCAAGGGGAGTACCTCCAACTGACGCTGGTGCCCATACGAGCCGTTATTGTGAGAGAAATGGCGATGCGAGGATGGATTACTTTGGTTGCAGCATTGAGTGCGGCAAGTGCGGCCAGCGCCAGCGAACCGACCAATCTTGCGCGAGCACCTTCCGACATGAGTGGTGCCGAGATTGACGCATATAACGAGGGCCGCTCAGCAAATGATCCAGAGTATATCCGGTGTAGGCGCATCGCTGAACCCGGATCTCTGGTGAAAAAGACCCGCATCTGCAATACGAATGCGCAGTGGCGGGTGATTACCGATCGGGGCAATCAGGATGCACGCGATTCGATGGAAATGCTTGCTCGAGGTTGGAGCAATTCGGTCGAGCCGAAGGATAGCCTGATGACCGAGATCAAGCCAAAATAGCGCGCTGCGCCGGGACAGGGGTTGGAACAATGCCGATTTTCACGACCACCGTTGCGATAATGATGGCAGTCGTATCTGCGCCGGGGGCGGCGGATGCGTACACCGACCGCAAACCTCCCGATCGCCCGGCTTCGACGATGACCAACGCCGAAATCAAGGCGTTCAACCAGGGTATGGCATCGACCCATCCCTATTACATCAAGTGCCGCAAGATTGAGGAAATCGGATCTTGGGTAAAAAAGGCGCGGGTTTGCCACACCAATGAGGAATGGAAGCAATTGTGGGCGCAGGGTAATCAGGACGCGCGCGACACCGCCGAAGCGATGACGCGCGCGCCCGTCAACCACAGCAATTGACCGATTCGCAGGTCGCTGGGTCGACCCGACTTATGCCGGCGCCAGGATAAGGCCGCCGTCGCCTTCGTCCACTTTGACCGTAGATCCGTCCTTGACTTCACCTTTCAGGATCAGGTCGGCGAGCGGATCCTGCAGATATTTCTGCACCGCGCGCTTGAGCGGGCGCGCGCCGTAGACGGGGTCGTAGCCGACCCGGCCGAGCCACGCGCGCGCGGCGTCGGTGAGGTCGAGCGTGACCTTGCGGTCAGCAAGCAGTTTCTGGACACGCGCGACCTGAATGTCGACGATGCCGCCCATATGCTGCTGCGCCAGGCGGTGGAATAACACGATCTCATCGAGCCGGTTCAGGAACTCGGGCCGGAAATGCGCGCGTACCACTTCCATGACGGCGGGCTCGGCCTGTTCGACCGGCGCGTCGTCGGGCAGCGCCGCGATCGCCTGGCTGCCGAGGTTCGACGTCAGGATGATCAGCGTGTTGGTGAAGTCGACCGTGCGCCCCTGCCCATCGGTCAGCCGCCCGTCGTCGAGCACCTGCAAAAGGATGTTGAACACGTCGCCATGCGCCTTTTCGACCTCGTCGAAGAGGACGACCTGATAGGGACGGCGGCGCACGGCTTCGGTCAGCACCCCGCCTTCCTCATAGCCGACATAGCCCGGAGGCGCGCCGATCAGGCGCGACACCGCGTGCTTTTCCATGAATTCGGACATGTCGATGCGGACCATCGCATTGTCGTCGTCGAACAGGAACCGCGCGAGTGCCTTGGTGAGCTCGGTCTTGCCGACGCCCGTGGGGCCGAGGAAGAGAAAGCTGCCCAAGGGCCGGTTCGGATCCTGTAGCCCCGCGCGGGCACGGCGCACCGCGGTCGAGACGGCGCGCACGGCTTCGTCCTGACCGATGACGCGCTTACCGAGCGTCTCCTCCATGCCGAGCAATTTCTCGCGCTCGCCTTCCATCATCCGGTCAACGGGGATGCCGGTCCAGCGGCTGACCACCGCGGCGATATCGTCGGCGGTGACTTCCTCGCGCAGCATCGCATTGCCCGCGGCGGCCTCTGCCTCCTCGAGCCGCTTTTCGAGCGCCGGGATCGTGCCGTAGCTGAGCTCGCCCGCACGGCCGAGGTCGCCCGCACGCTGCGCCTGTTCGAGCGCCGAGCGTGCGGCGTCGAGTTCTTCCTTGATCTTCGCCTCGGCGTGGATCTTGTCCTTTTCGGCCTGCCATTTCTGCGTCAGTTCGGCCGACTGCTGTTCGAGATTGGCAAGTTCGGCCTGCAGCGCGGCGAGCCGGTCTTTCGATGCCGCATCGGTCTCCTTGGTCAGCGCCGCTTCCTCGATCTTCATCTGGATGATGCGGCGGTCGAGATTTTCGATCTCCTCGGGCTTCGATTCGACCTCCATGCGGATGCGGCTCGCGGCCTCGTCCATCAGGTCGATCGCCTTGTCGGGCAGGAAGCGGTCGGAGATATAGCGGTTCGACAGCGTCGCCGCGGCGACGATCGCGCCGTCGGTGATGCGCACGCCGTGGTGCAGCTCGTATTTTTCCTTGAGCCCGCGCAGGATAGAGATCGAATCCTCGACCGTCGGTTCGCCGACGAACACGGGCTGGAAGCGCCGCTGAAGCGCGGGGTCTTTCTCGACATATTTGCGATATTCGTCGAGCGTCGTCGCGCCGATGCAGTGAAGCTCTCCGCGGGCAAGCGCCGGCTTCAAGAGGTTCGACGCGTCCATCGCGCCGTCGCCCTTGCCCGCCCCGACGAGCGTGTGCATCTCGTCGATGAACAGGATGATCTCACCCTCCGCCGACTTCACCTCGTCGAGCACGCCTTTGAGCCGCTCCTCGAATTCGCCGCGATATTTGGCACCCGCGATCAGCGCGCCCATGTCGAGCGCAAGCAGGCGGCGGTCCTTCAGGCTGTCGGGCACGTCGCCATTGGCGATGCGCAGCGCCAGGCCTTCCGCAATGGCGGTTTTGCCGACGCCGGGTTCGCCGATCAGCACAGGGTTGTTCTTGGTGCGGCGCGCGAGGATCTGCACGGTGCGGCGGATTTCCTCGTCGCGGCCGATCACGGGGTCGAGCTTGCCCGACCGCGCGACTTCGGTGAGGTCGCGGGCATATTTCTTGAGCGCCTCGAAACTGTCCTCGGCGCCCGCGCTGTCGGCGGTGCGGCCGCGGCGCAGTTCGTTGATGACGGTGTTGAGCGCGTCGGCCTTCACGCCCGCGTCGGCAAACGCCTTTCCGACCGGAGTCGAGGAGGCGAGCACCATCGCGAGCAGCAGCCGTTCGACGGTGACATAGCCGTCGCCCGCCTTGGTCGCGACCTGTTCGGCCTGATCGAGCAGGCGCACCGCGTCATTGTCGAGCCCCGGCGTCGCCTGCGCGCCCGATCCCGACACGGCGGGAACCTTGGCGAGCAGCGCGTCGATGCCGGCGACTGCGCGCGGCACATCGCCGCCCGCGCGCTGGATCAGGCCCGCGGCCATGCCTTCATTGTCTTCGAGCAGCGCCTTGGCGATATGCTCGGGACTGATCCGCTGATGATTCATGCGGATCGCAATCGTCTGCGCCGCCTGCAAAAAGCCCTTGGCGCGATCGGTAAATTTTTCGAGGTTCATGTGGATAAGCCCCTTTCTCGTCACCAGAGATAGTGTTGCCCATTTGCAACACAAGAGCATGGCTTTTCGCGCCGCAAATTTTCCGCCATGAGGTCGCCCAGTCGCCATAGTATATGGAGCGGGAAAGCGGATGCGTAAATTTTTCCTTGGCCTCGTCCTCCTGCTCGTTGCGGTGGCGGTTGGCCTTGCGGCGTGGGATCCCCTGACTGCTGAGGCTTCGCCCGCACCGGCGTTCCGGCCGACCGATGTGCAGATCGCGCGCGACAAGTTCGGGGTGCCGCATATCTTCGGCAGGACCGATGCCGACGTCGCCTATGGCGTCGCCTACGCCCATTCGGAGGATGATTTTGCGACGCTGCAAGAGGTGATCGCGATGACGCGCGGGCGCACCGGCGCGCTGCTTGGTGCCGATGGCGCCAAGATCGATTATGTCGCGGAACTGCTGGATATCCGCAAGACCGCGGCACGCGACTGGCCGCACCTGCCCGCCGACGTGCGCGCGCTGTTCACCGCCTATGCTGCGGGGCTCAACCATTATGCCGACAAGCACCCCGATGAGGTGCGCCTGTCGGGGCTGTTCCCGGTGACCGGCGAGGACGTCGTTGCCGGTTTCGTGCTGCGTTCGCCCTTCTTCTTCGGGCTCGATTCGGTGCTGGGGCGCCTGACCGAAGGCAAGCCATTGTTCCGCGAAGGCGGTCCGGCGCTCGATGCAGCCGGCAAGCTCGTCCCGCGCGAGCTGACTCCGGTCGGCCGCGACCCCGACCATAATGGGTCGAACGGCATGGCGGTGGCGCCGGGACGGGCCCCCGATGGCGCGACGCGGCTCGTTTCCAATTCGCATCAGCCGTGGACCGGCGGGGTCGCCTGGTACGAACTGGTCGTCCATTCGGGCGAAGGGTGGGATTTCGCGGGCGCCAACTTTCCCGGTTCGCCTTACCCTTTCCTTGGCCACAATAAATATCTGGGCTGGACCAACACGGTGAACCGGCCCGACCTGATCGACGTGTACAAGCTGGTGCTCGACGAAAGCGGCGAGAAATATCGCTTCGATGGCAAATGGCTGCCGCTGGAAAAGCGGCGCGTGTGGCTGCGCGTCAAATATGGTCCCTTCGTGCTGCCGGTGCCGCAGACCGTGTGGCGATCGGTCCAGGGCCCGGTGATCAAGAATGCCAAGGGTGCCTTTGCCATTCGCTATGCCGGCATGGACCAGTCGGCGATGGTCACCCAATATTACCGGCTGAACAAGGCGAAGGATTTCGCCGAATGGCGCGCGGCGATGGCGGGGCAGGGGGTTCCGGCGACCAACTTCATCTATGCCGATGCCAAGGGCAATATCGGCCTGTTCTACAACGCGATGTTCCCTGACCGCCCGGCGGGTTTCAACTGGCGCGGGGTGCTGCCCGGGGACACATCGGCCGACGTTTGGACGAAGTCGCTGCCGTTCGAGCGGGTGCCGGCGCTGGTCAATCCGCGCTCGGGTTTCGTGATGAACGCCAATAACACGCCGTGGGTCGCGGCGGGGCCGGGCAGCGAACTCGATCCGGCCGCCTTTTCGCCGCTGATGGGGATCGAGGACGACATGACCAATCGCGCGGTGCGCCTGATCGACCTGTTCGGGGTGCCGGGGCCGATCGACGCCGCGCGGCTGAAGACGATCAAATATGACACCGCCTATGCGAAGAGCGGCTATGCCAAGGTCTGGATAGACCGGCTGCTCGCGCTCGACGCTAAGAGCGATGCTCAGATCGCGGCGGCGCAAGATCTTCTGCGCGCGTGGGACTGGAACCTGGACGGCAAAGGGCAGGGCGATGCGCTCGCGCTGCTCGTGCTGCGTCCGGCGAATGGCAGCCATTATCAGCGCAAGGCCGACCCCGATCCGATGACGGTGCTGCGCGACAGCGCTGCGCATCTTCAGACATATTTCGGGACGCTCGACCCCGCGCTGGGGACCGTGCTGCGGCTGCGCCATGGCGAAGGCGCCCACCGGGTCGATCTGCCGCTTGATGGCGGCAACGATACGGTGCGGGCTTCGACCCTGTGGGACGTCGAACCCGACGGCCGGCTGAAGGTGCGGCACGGCGACAGCTTCATCATGTTCGTGACGTGGGACAAGGCGGGACGCGTCCATTCGGAATCGGTGCAGCCCTTCGGTGCCGCGACGACGCGACCGGAAAGTCCGCATTACAACGATCAGGCGCCCCTGTTCGTCGCGCATCGGTTGAAGCCGGTGCTTTTCGATCCGGCGGCGCTTCGCGCGAGCGGAGCGCGATTCTATCGGCCTTGAAAGCGCAGCAGAGCTGTCCTAAACCGTTGATACAGTGCCGTCCGGCATGCTCGTCACCGGCGCGTTTCGTGCCCCCGGTTTCAAGAGGATATCCATGACCCGCTTCCATCGCTTTGCCGTCGCCCTGGCCGTATCGACGTCGCTCGTCGCGGCCGGCCCCGCCCTTGCCAAAGCCAAGGAGGCGCAGCCCGCGCCGATTTCCGAACTGGTGAAGGCGGTCGATATTCCGTACCAGAGCTTCACGCTCGACAACGGACTGCGCGTGATCGTGCACGAAGATCACAAGGCGCCGGTCGTCGCGGTGTCGGTCTGGTATCGCGTCGGATCGAAGCACGAACCCGCGGGCAAGACGGGTTTTGCGCATCTGTTCGAACATCTGATGTTCAACGGTTCGGAAAATTCGCCGGGCGACTTCTTTGAACCGCTGCAACAGGTCGGCGCGACCGATTTCAACGGCACGACCAATACCGACCGCACCAACTATTTCGAAACGGTGCCGACCGGCGCGCTCGACCGCGCGCTGTTCCTCGAAAGCGACCGCATGGGCCATCTGCTCGGCGCGGTGACGCAGGAAAAGCTCGATAACCAGCGCGGCGTCGTCCAGAACGAAAAACGCCAGGGCGACAATAATCCCTATGGCCTGCTGCGGTACGAAATCTTCGAAAACCTCTTCCCGAAGGGGCACCCCTATCATCACAGCACTATCGGTTCGATGGCCGACCTCAACACGGCGAGCCTTGCCGATGTGAAGAAGTGGTTCAGCGACAATTACGGCCCGAACAATGCCGTGCTCGTGCTGGCGGGTGACATCGACCTTGCCACTGCAAAGACCAAGGTCGCCGAATGGTTCGGCGACATTCCGCGCGGCCCCGAAGTGAAGGCACCGCAAACCGCAGTTCCGACGCTCCCCGCGCCGCTCGCCAAGGAGGTCAAGGATCTCATCCCGACCACGCGCATCTATCGCATGTGGGCGATCCCCGGCCTCAACGACCCCGAATCGGTGCCGCTGCAAATGGCGACCGCGGTGCTCGGCGGGCTGTCGTCGTCGCGGCTCGACAATGCGCTCGTCCGCAAGGACCCGGTCGCGGTCAGCGTCGCGGCGTTCGCACAAACGCTGGAGGATGCAGGCTTCCTGATCGTTCAGGCCGACGTGAAGCCGGGCGTCGATCCGAAGGTCGTCGGCGAAAAGCTCGACGCGCAGATCGCCGATTTCCTCGCGACCGGCCCGACCGCGGACGAATTGCAGCGCGCCGCGGCCAGCTATCTCGGCGGCACGATTTCGGGGCTGGAATCGGTCGGCGGCTTCGGCGGCAAGGCGGTGACGCTGGCAGAAGGCGCGCTCTATTCGAACGATCCCGCCTATTACAAGACCGAACTCGACCGGCTGGCCAAGGTGACCCCCGAGCAGGCGAAGGCGGTGGCCGACAAATGGATGTCGCGTCCGGCCTTCTCGCTGACCTACTCGCCCGGCGAGCGCACCGAAGGCGGTGAAAATCGCGGCGGCGCCTTCACCGACGGCAAGCCGGCGGCGGCGGTATCGCCCGACCGTTACTGGAATGCGGCGCTCGGCGACGTCGGGCCTGACACGGGTGTCGGCACGGCGACCTCGATCGCCGATCGTTCGCAGCTTCCAGCGGTGACGGACCTCAAGGCGCTCGAATTTCCTGCGATCGAACGCGCCAAGCTGAAGAACGGAATGGAAGTCGTCTTCGCGCGCCGGACCGCGGTGCCAACGGTACAGGTCGCGGTGAGCTTCGATGCCGGCTATGCCGCCGATCCGCACAATGCGCTCGGCACCCAGTCGTTGATGCTCAGCCTGATGGACGAAGGCACGACGAGCAAGGATTCGATCGCCTTCGCCGAAGCGAAGGAACGCCTCGGCGCCCAGATCGACGGCTCGGCGAACGCCGACGAAACGGTGTTCAGCCTGTTCGCGCTCAAGCCGAACCTCAGCGCGTCGCTGGGCCTGCTCGCAGATTATATCCGCAACCCGGCCTTTGACGGCAAGGAACTTGAGCGGGTGCGCGCGCAGCAGCTCAACCGCCTGAAAGCCGAACTCAACAATCCCAATGCGATTGCCAGCCGCGTGCTGATGCCGGTGCTTTACGGCGCCGATCATCCCTATGGCATCCCGCCGTCGGGCCTCGGCAACGAAGCGGCCGTCAAGGCCGCGACGCGCGACCAGCTCGCGGCATTCCACCAGACGTGGATTCGCCCCGACAATGCCCGCATCTTCGTCGTCGGCGACACGACACTGAAAGACGTCACGAAGCAGCTCGACGCCGCTTTCGGCGACTGGAAGGCGCCGAAGACCGCGAAGCCCGAAAAGCATTTCGAGATTGCAATTCCCAAGCCGCAGCCGCGCATCCTGCTCGTCGATCGGCCCAAGTCGCCGCAGTCGATCATCATCGCGGGCAAGGTACTCGACGTGAAGGGCGGCGACGATCTGGAGGTTCTGCGCCAGGCGAACGATATTTTCGGCGGCAGCTTCCTTTCGCGCTTCAACATGAACCTGCGCGAGACCAAGGGCTGGTCCTATGGCGTGCGCTCGCGCGTTTCGGGCGAAGCCGACCGCGTGACCTGGGTGGCGGTGGCGCCGGTGCAGGCCGACCGCACCGGCGATTCGATCCGCGAATTCCAGAAGGAATTGACCGCGTTCATCGGCGACAAGGGCGTAACCGCCGAAGAGCTGGAGCGCACGACGAACGGCAGCGTACGCGAACTGCCGGGCAGCTTCGAAACGTCGGGCGACGTGCTCGGCGGCTTGCGTGCGATCGCCAAATATCACCGGCCCGACAATTATTATGAAACGCTGCCGGCGAAATATGAGGCGATGACGGCCGAGGAACTCGATGCTGCGGCGCGCAAGGAGCTGAGCACCGGCGATCTCGTCTATGTCGTCGTCGGCGATGCCGCTGTGGTGAAACCGCAGCTTGACGGATTGGGTCTGCCCGTGGAAACAGCGAAGCCCGCTAACTAACATTAGTTTCAGTAGGAGAGTTTCGATGTCTCAGGTCGATGGCAATTATGACTGCGTTACCAAGTCGCCGATGGGCGACCAGAAGTCGGTTTTCACCGTGAACAGCAACGGCGACAGCTTCACCGGCCAGAATGCCGGCGCGATGGGCTCGCTCGATGTCGAGAATGGCAAGGTCGACGGCAACAAGCTGACGTGGACGATGAACATGAAGGTGCCAATGCCGATGACGCTCGAATGCGAAGCGACGATCGACGGCGACACGCTGACCGGCACGATCAAGGCCGGCCCGTTCGGTTCGATGGCGATGACGGGCACCCGTCAGGCCTAATCGTCCGGATATCGGAAATGAGAGGGGCCGCTCTGTTGGAGCGGCCCTCTTTTTGTGGGCAGATGGGGCGTCATAGACCGCCGACTGCGCCGATGTTGCTGCATTGCATAGCTTTTCGGCGGCGCGGGGCTATCCAAAACCGTGTCGGAGGCGCATAGGCCTTTCGCAATGCACAAAATGACCGAATCCGCCCCGCGGTCCCGCATGCCCGGCGACCGGGAAATGGTGTTCATGATGGCGATGGTCATGGCGCTCAATGCGCTCGCCATCGATTCGATGCTGCCCGCGCTCCCCGCGATTGGCGAGGGGCTGGGGGTCGCGGTCGCGAACGACCGGCAATATGTGATTTCGACCTATTTGCTCGGCATCGGCATCGGTTCGCTGTTCTACGGGCCGCTGTCCGATCGCTTCGGCCGCAAGGGCGTGCTTGTGCCCGCCCTGTTCGCCTATGTCGCCTTTTCGATCGGCTGCGGGCTGGCGAACAGCTTCCCGCTGCTGCTCGCGCTGCGCTTCGGGCACGGCATGATCAGCGCAGCGCTCGGCGTGATCGTCGTCGCGGTCATTCGCGACCTCTTTTCGGGCGACGCGATGGCGAAGCGGCTGTCGATGATCTTTCTGGTGTTCATGATCGTCCCCGCGATCGCGCCGACGATGGGCGCCGGCATCACGGCGGTCGCGAACTGGCGCGCGATTTTTATCGTGCTGGCGGTGATGGGCGTCGTGATGCTGCTCTGGCTGCGCCGCCTGCCCGAAACGCTCGATCCGGACGATATCCGGCCGCTCGATGCGCGCACGATGATCGCGGGCTGGGCGACGGTGACGCGGCACCGCCGGGCGGCAGGCTATATGATCGCGTCGGCGATGATGCAGGGCGCGCTTTATGGCTATCTCAACAGCAGCGAGCAGATCATCGCCGAGGTGTTCGGCGCGCAAAGTTGGTTTCCGCTCGTCTTTGCCTGCGTTGCCGCCGGTATCGCGATCGCCAATTTCTCGAATGCGGCGATTGTCGAGCGCTTCGGCGCGCGACGCGTGTCGCAGAGCGCGGTCTTTGCCTTCATGGCGACCGCGACGGTGCAGATCGTCGTTGCGCTGAGCGGCACCGAGACGCTGTGGATGTTCACCGCGCTGATGATGGTCAACGTCGGGCTGATCGGCTTTATCGGAAGCAATTTCGGATCGATCGCGATGGAGGATTTTGGCCATATGGCCGGGGTCGCCTCCTCCTATCAGAGCTTCTGCAAGACGCTGTTGGCCGCAGTGATGGGCGCGCTGATCGGGCAGCTTTATAACGGTACGACGCTGCCGCTTGCCTATGCCTTTCTGGTGTCGGGCATCGCCGGGCTGGCGCTGGTCTTCTGGGCCGAGCGCGGCAAGCTCTTCACGCGGCCTGGGACTGCCCCCAAAAGCCCTTATTGATCCAACCAAAAGAAAGGGGGCCGAAGCCCCCTTTCCCGTTAGCCTGTCGATGCCGCGTCAGTCGAACGACGGCGCCGGGGGAACCGGCGGCGGCGGGGCGTCGGCGTCTTCCTCATGCACCTCGACGATCCCGCGGCCGACGTGGCTGCGCGAACGGCTGTAGGCGAAATAGACCACCAGGCCTACCGCCGCCCAGATCAGGAAGAGATTGATGCTCTTCTGATCGAGGTTGTAGAAAAGATAGAGACAGCCTGCGATCGCGATCGGCGCCGTGACGTTGATGAACGGCGTGCGGAACGGCCGGTGGCGGCCCGGATCGGTGCGACGGATCACCATCACCGCGATCGACACCGCAGCGAAGGCGAAGAGCGTCCCCGAGTTCGAGATATTCGCCAGCTGTCCAACGGGGAAGAAGGCCGCGAACAGGGCCACTGCGATCCCGGTCAGGATCGTGATGACATGCGGCGTGTTGAACTTGGGATGGATCTTCGAGAAGGTGGCGGGCAACAGGCCGTCACGGCTCATCACGAAGAAGATGCGGGTCTGGCCGAACATCATCATCAGGATGACCGAGGGCAGCGCCAGGCCGGCGGCGAGGCCGATCAGATTGCCGATCTGGGGCCAGCCGATTTCACGCAGCGTCCAGGCGAGCGCTTCTTTCGAACAGACCACGGCCTGATCGCCGATCGCGCCGCACGCGGCGGCCAGTTCGCGGCTGCCGGGTTCGAGGGCATGTTTCGCAGCGGCGTCGATACCGACCGGCTGCGCGCCCACCGAGCCGATGACGCCGGCGGCGACGAGCAGATAGAAGACGGTGCAGATCGCAAGGCTGCCGATCAGGCCGATCGGCATGTTGCGCTGCGGATTCTTGGTCTCCTCGGCGGCGGTCGAGACTGCGTCGAAGCCGACATAGGCGAAGAAGATGGAGGCGGCCGCGGCGCCGATACCCCCGATGCCGAGTGGCGCGAAAGGCTCGAAATTCTGCATGTTCATCACGGGAACGGCGAGCGCGATGAAGAGCGTCAGCGCTGCAACCTTGATGACCACCAGGATCGCGTTGACCGTCGCGGATTCGCGCGTTCCGATCACCAGCAGGAAGGTGACCACACCCGCGATGAACATCGCCGGCAGATTGATCAGACCGCCGTCGAACGGCCCGAGCACGAATTTGGCGGGTATGTCTATCCCGAAACTATGCTCGATCAGGCCGACGACATAGCCGGACCAGCCGACGGACACCGCGCCCGCGGCGACCGCATATTCGAGGATCAGCGCCCAGCCGACCATCCACGCGATGAGTTCGCCCATGACGGCATAGCTGTAGGTATAGGCCGATCCCGAAACGGGGACCATCGATGCCATTTCGGCATAGCAGAGTGCGGCGAAGGCGCAGACGAAACCGGCGATGACGAAGCTGACCATCATGCCCGGACCCGCCTTCTGCGCCGCTTCTGCGGTCAGGACGAAAATCCCGGTGCCGATGACGGCGCCGATGCCGAGCATGGTGAGCTGAAAGGCACCGAGCGTTCGGTGCAGCGACTTTTTCTCGGCCGTGGCCAAGATGGCGTCGAGCGGTTTGACGCGACCAAATATCATGCAAATATCCCCTTTGAGGCCCCGGACGGGCCCGTCTCCTGGCGGGGCAGACTAACCGCTCCTCGCGGCAGCGCAACTTAATTTCAGAGGTGTGACAGTCCGCTTTATCGCACCGTGAAGCGGACGCGGTCTATCATTCGTCCGCCGGGGTCGACGAGGGTCAGGATATGGCTTCCGGGGCGCGGCAAAAGCTGTTGGCCCGCGTCGGCGTCGCCGAGCACCGCCTTGTCGAGCAGCAGGCGGTAACCGGCGACGTCACCGCTGACGATCACCGCCATGCGCTGCCGGTCGATCGGAATATCGGGATCGAGCGCATAGACGCTGCCGCTGACCGGACTGGTGATGCGCGGGCGGCGCGCGACCGCCGGGGCGGCCGCCATTTCGCCTTGCGCGGTACCGCGCAGAAAATATTCGCGGCGCGGCGGTTCGCGCGTGCCAGGAAGGGTGATGCGCCGCGCTTCGACATTGTCCGGCATTGCCGGCGGTTTGCCGGGCCTGCCCGCGTGGAGCGCGAGCATCACGTCGCGCCAGACCGGCGCCGCGCCCGACGTGCCCGACACCGCGCGCATCGAATCGCCCTCGAGATTGCCGACCCAGACGGCCACCGTGTAGCGATCCGAAAAGCCGATACACCAATTGTCGCGCATCCCCTTCGACGTGCCGGTCTTAGCCGCAGCCCAGAAGGGAAGGCGCAGCGCGCTGTCGGCGCCGAAGGCATCGGTGCGCGCCGACGCATCGGCCAATATGTCGCCGACGATGAAGGCAGCCCCCGGATTGACGATCTGCCGTTCTTCGCCGCGCGGTTCGCCCATCACGAAGTGGACGGGCGACCAGCGGCCGAGATTGGCAAGGGTGCGAAAGGCATTCGCCTGTTCGACAAGGCTGACCTCCGCCGAACCGAGGGCGAGGCTGAAGCCATAATATTCGCCGTCCTCGACCAGCCCGTGATAGCCAAGCGCCCAGAGCCGGTCGCGAAATTCCTGCACATCGTCGATGACCAGCGTGCGCACGGCGGGGACATTGAGCGACGAGGCGAGCGCGCTGCGCACGCTGACCGGCCCCTTGAAGTTGTGGTCGTAATTTTTGGGAACATAGAGGCCCGAGGCGGTGTCGAGCTGAACCGGACTGTCGTCGAGAATCGAAGCGGCGGTCAGCCAGCCATGCTCGATCACCTGCGCATAGAGATGCGGCTTCAGGGTCGAGCCCGCCTGCCGCCGCGCATTGGCGCCGTCGACCTGCGCCGCGGTCGATTTGAGGCCCACACCGCCGACATAGGCGAGCACCTCGCCGGTCGCATTGTCGAGGACGACGACCGCGCCGTCGCGGACGCGATCGGGACCGAGCCCGGCGAGCTGGCGGCGCATCGCGACGGTCGCGGCGGCCTGGACGTCGCGGTCGATGGTCGAGGTGACACGCTTGCCCGGTTTGTCGAGCAGGCGCACCGCGAGGTGCGGTGCGAGCGCAGGGTCGGAACGCGCGGCGCGCTCGCCCGAGGTCAGCACGCCTGCCGCCGCGCGGATCGCACCGCAATCGGCGGCATGCGCGATGCGGCAGGCGCGCGCGCCGAGCGCGTCGGGACTTGCCGCCGGATTGGGGAGCAGACCCGCGAACAAAGCGGCGTCGGTTCGGTTCATGTCGGCCGGACGCTTGCCAAACAGATTCTCGGCACCCGCGCCGATTCCCTGAATTTCGCCGCGCAGCGGGACGAGGTTCAGATAAGCTTCGAGCATCTGGTCGTGCGTCCAATGCGCCGCGAGTTCCTGTCCCGCGCGCATCTGGCGCAGCTTGGCGAGCCAGCCGCGCTGGCCCGGCTGCGCCAGTTCGGGCGCGAGAAAGGCCGCAAGCTGCATCGGCAGCGTCGAGGCCCCACGCGAGCGTCCGCCGGTCCAGCGGGCGCGTACGGCACTCGCCATCGCCAGCCAGTCGACTCCGCCATGCGACCAGAAGCGCTTGTCCTCCGCCGTGACCACCGTGTCGCGCACCGCCGGGTTGACGTCTTTCAGCGACACCCAGGCAAGGCGGCGGCGCTCGAAATTGACGCGTTCGCTGTCGAGCAATCGCCCCTCGCGATCGTAAAGCCACGCCTCGCTGGGTTTCCAGGCGGCGCGCACGGCGTCATAGTCGGGCATCGCCGGCGGGCGCGTGATCAGATGCGCGGCGGTGGCGAGGACGAGCGCGGCGAGCGCCGCCCAGGCCAGCATATCGAACCAGCGATAGTTGCGGGTTGGCGTCATCAATCGGAAAGCCGGGAGAATCCTCCCCGTGCCAAAGGCATGGGGAGGGGGACCGTCCGACGGATGGTGGAGGGGCCGCAAGGGTGCGTCAAAAGCCCCTCCGTCAGCGCTGCGCGCAGCCACCGCCCCATCGCTGCGCGACAGGGAGGAACATGTTGTTGGGCCGCAGGGCCATCACCGCGCCGCGGCCGCCACCGTCATCGTACCGTTCGGCCATTGGCCGCGGATTGCGGGCGAATACATCGCCTCGACGCGCGTTGGGGGCAGGGTGAAGCGGCCCGAGCCGTTGAGGCGCAGGACATATTCCACCGCATGGGTGCCGGCGGGCATCCAGCCGTAATAGCCGCGCCAGCTGTCGCGGCCCCGCTCGACATAGCTCGGCTGCCAGTTCGACCCGGTCGCCTGGGCACCGAGCATCTCGGACTGTCCGCCCAGATTGCCGACGATCGTCGCGCCGGGCGGGACGGGATCGTTGACGACGACCCAGGTTCGGCCCGCACTTGCGACGATTTCGATCCGCACCTTGATCACGTCGCCGCGGGTCAGCCCGTCCTTGTTCGCCGCCTTGACGATGCTGACCGACCGCTTGATCCGGTAGCCGGCGTCGAGCGGTTCCTTGAGCGGTACGGCCGCGCGCACGCTGACCGTCGCCCACGGATTGCCGGTGCCTTCCTGCTTCAGGCTCATCGCGCCGCTGACCAGCGGCAGGCTGAGCGGCGCGGCGTCGGCGGGAAGCGGCCAGCTCTGCGCCGCACTGCCGCCGCCGAGCGCGATACGGGTCACGCCGGTGATTGCGCTTGCCGGATAGAGCTCGGCGAAACGGCGCACCGCAATGGCGCCCCAGGCATTGGCAGGCGTCGTATCCCAATGGCCGCGCCGCTGGCGCTGTGCGACGCCGACCATCATCTTGCCCGCATCCTCTTCCCAGCCCTTGCGGCCCAGAACGGCTTCGAGCGCCTTGATCGCCATTTCATCGCCGCTGGTCATCATCCACCAGGGCGCCTTCGCATCGTCGACGAGGTCGAGCCGCGTGCCTTCATAGACGAGCCGCTTGCGCAGTTCGGCTTCGGCGGCGGTACGCAGCGCGGCGGCGCCGCGGACCCCCGGCGTCCGTTCGATCGCGACGAGCCAGTCGGCAAGCGTGCCGGTCGCCATATCGACGGGCTTGACGTCGATCGCGGCGACGAGCTGCGCGCTCGAGGCATTGTTGCGGGCCAGCGCGGCCAGCGCGGCGATGCGGACCGGGCGCAGATCATAGGGACCGTAGCCGCGGCGCGTCAGCCGTCCTTCGACGACTGCCTGCAGCGCCTTGATTATCCGTGCCTTGGGCTCTTCGGGGATCGCAAAGCCATTCGCCGCGGTCACCGCCATGACATAGGCGGTAAGCTCGGCCGAACCGTCGAGCCGGTCGTTGGGCCAATAGCGCAGCAGCCCATCCTTATCGAGATAGGTGGGCAGGGCGCCTGCCAGCGCCTGCCAGCGACCGAGGTCGCCGAGCGCGATCGCACGCGAGGTCGATTGTTCGAAGCAATTATAGGGATAGATCGCCATATAATCGCGCACTCCGGCGAGCGGCGGTGCGAGCGTTCCCGCCAGGGCGACATCGACATAGCCGCCGGGCAGGGCGCCCGCGGGCACGCCGATCGGCAGGCTGCTGGTCGGGCCGACGCGAACAAGGCTGGCGGCCCAGGTTTCGATCGGCACCGCGGGTTCGACCTGCTGGTCGAAGACGAGCCGGTCGCGCTGCTTGCCATTTTTCGACACCGCTTCGACCGTCCATTGCAGCGCGCCGGGCTGGGCGGGCGCGGTCATCGACCAGCTGATCGGCACCGCACCGCCCGCCGGGATCGTGACGGTGAGCGGCGGCGCGGTCGCGATTGCTGGCGACAGCGTGGCATTGGCGACCACCTCCATCGATTGATCGGTGCCGTTGCGCAGCGTGAACCGCGCATCATAGGTATCGCCGGTGCGGACAAGGTCGGGCAGGCCGGCAAAGACCCCCAGATCCTGAACGGTGCGGACGCTCGTTTCGCCGGTGCCGAAATATTGGGCGCCGTCGGTCGCGATGGCGACGAGGCGGAAGGCCGAAAGATTGTCAGAAAGCGGTACGTCGACGACGGCGCGGCCCTTGCTGTCGAGCGCGACATGGCCCTTCCACAGCAGCACGGGGCGGAAATCCTCGCGCGTCAGGCCGCTGAGGTCGCCGCCCCCGCCGCCGCCGGGCGCCAGCGCCTTGCGGCCATAGTGGCGCTTGCCGACGACCTGCATCTGCGCGGTCGAGGTGAGCACGTCGAGCGGGCGTTCGCCCATCATCGCATCGAGGAGTTCCCAGCTCTTGTTCGGTGAAAGCTGGAGCAGCGCTTCGTCGACCGCGGCAAAGGCGACGTCGGCGCCCGCCGCGGGTTTGCCGTTCGGGGTACGCACCTCGATCGCGACCTTGGCATTTTCGCGGATCGCATATTTCACCCTGTCCGCCTTGACCTTGACGCCGAGATGATGCCCTTCCCAGCCGACCTTGATCCGCGCGATGCCGAGGCGGTAGCTCGGCTTGGCAAGATCGACGAGCGCAGTCGGCGGCGCGCCTTCGCTATTCTCGATCTTGAAGCCGACGGCGCGCTTCATCTTGCGAAACCAGCTTTCGCCGCCCGTTACGCGGCCGCGCACCGCCATCACCGAAACATAGACGTCGGGTGCATAGGTCGCGGGAAGCTTGACCTTCACGACCGGGTCGGTGCCCTTCAGCGGCACGACGAAGCTCGACAGCACGCCTTCGCGTTCGACGGTGACGAGACCAGTGGCCTCGCGGAAGGGCATGCGGACCTGGAAGACCGCCGTGTCGCCAGCGGCATAGCGCGGCTTTTCGGCGATCACGTCCATGCGGTCGCCATTGTCGCCGCCGAACCACCAATCGTCATCGCCCGCGAGCCAGACCGAGCGGACCGCGCGCGCTTCGTTGCCATCGGCATCGACCGTGGTTGCGACCACCGTCACCTCGCCCGACACGCCGGGCGCCATCGCACAGCTTGCCCGGCCGAGCTTGTCGGTCGTTGCGGTGCAGCTGGTGCCGAGCCGGGTCGTACGCATCTGGTTGTCATAGGCATAGAAGCCGCCGATCAGGCGCCGCCGCGCGGTCAGTATCTCGCGACTGTAGAGCGCCACCTGGATGCGCTGGCCCGAGATCGGCTTGCCGTCGAGATCGAGCGCGATGAATTTGAGCCGCAGGTCGTTGTCGCGCATCAGCCAGCCGTCGGTCTTGAGCCCGAGGCGCACCGCCGAGGGGTAGAGCATGATGCCGCGGCGGCTGGTCAGCGTTTCGCCATTGGCATCCTCATAGTCCATCTCGACCGCCATCTGCGTCGGTTCGACGATCGGCTGATCGACGGTGATGCTGGTCTGCGCGCTGCCGTTGGCGTCGAGCACGAGCGGCGTCGAGCGCGCGAGCGGCATGTCGGGTTCGGGTTCGTCCCCGCTGTCGTCGAGCTGGACGATGCCCTCCTTCACCGGCTTGCCGTCGAAATCCCAGTCGCGATAGTCTTCGGGCGGTGACCAGCGCGGGGTGAAATCGGTGCGGATCTCGATCGGCAGATTGGCCGCCGGGCCGCCCGACAAATAGCCGACGAACAGCGACAACGGCACCTGCGTCGGCCGTACCGACGCGGTCTTGGGGCCGGTGATCGCGGCCTTCATCGTCGGCAGGCGATATTCGTCGACGCGGATCGATTCGGACGACCAGATCGTCTTTTCCTCGCCCTTCTTGTCCTTGGTGACGAAGACGAGGTCGTAATCGCCCATCGGCGCCGATGCGGGCACATTCCAGACATTTTCGCCGCTGCCGTTGGCGTCGATCGCAAAGGGCATGTCGAATTCGGTGTCCGAACCGCGATGGACGAGGCGCAGCTTGCCCGTCATCGCCGCGGGGATGGCGAAGCCCTGGCCGACCTGGCGGCGCAGGACATGCTTCATGTTGACGGTTTCGCCGGCCTTGACCAGCGAGCGGTCGAACAGGGTGTGCAACAGATCGTCGCGTTCGGACCAGCCATAGGGCAGGTCGAAATCATAGGGACGGATGCCGTCGCCCCAATCGGTCAGCGTGAAGCTGTAATCGTCGCCCGATCGCGCGGACACCATCAACGCATGGCCTTCGCTGTTCGCGGGGTCGGCATCCTCTTCGCAGCTCGAATAGGTTTCGGGCTCGGGCAGGCCGGTGGGGAAGGCGAGCCGGCCGGCCTTGTCGGCGGTGCCGCGCGCGAGCAGGCGCCCGGTGCAGCTGTCGGTGATCCGGACATCGGCGCCGCCCACGGGCAAGCCGGTGTCGAGTGCGGTCACCCAGGCGAGCGAGGATTCGCGGCCCCATTTGAAATGCACCGCCATGTTGGTGACGAGCGCAGCGGTTGCGACATAGCGGGTCGCCTTGCGCCCCAGCAGTGCGGCGCCGAGTTCGGGGCTGGCGATTTCGACGACGTGAAAGCCCTTTTCGGCGAGCGGGATACCGACGACCTCGAACTCCTTGCCACCACCCGGCGGGGTCAGTTGCAGGTCGCGCCGCTCGCCGCCTGCGGGCGCGCCATCGAATACCGACGTCGTGCCGGTATAATTGACGCTGATATCCTCGCCCTTCGCGTTCTTCTCATCGCGAAAGTCGGTCTTGCCGGCATCCTCGACCCGCTTCAGCCAGCGCGCGACCGCGGCGTCGTCGTCGCCGACGCGCAGGGTCGTAGCGGGCATCTTGAGCCCGCGCTGGACCAACGACGCCTCCACGCCGCGCACGGTAACCGGCAGGACGCCGCCCTCGCTTGCCTCCAATATGCCGAAGTCGGCCGCGAACTTGACCAGCGGCGGAGCGCGGTCGATGTGGAATTTCAGCGGAAAGTTCGACTGATTCTGCAGCGCACGGCCGCTCTGGTCGCGAATATCGGCGGGCAGCACGATCGTCGCGTCGACATTCTGTGGCAGCGGCCCCGCAAAGCGCACCTGCGTCAGCCAGGCATCGTTCTTGTCGTCGTCGCTCGCCTTGGGTGTCAGCTGCTTGCCGTCAGAGGTTGTCAGTGTCGCGGCGAGCGCGGCCGCGCGTGCGACCGGGGCGGCGAAGCTCAGCACGACATCCTTGATCGGGTTGCAGCCCGCTTGCGGATTGACGCGGCTGCATGCCATCTTGGCGGTGAAGGCAGGGCGCACGTCATAGTCGAAGCGCTGGTCGCGGCCGGCGGTGCGGTTCGGCGCACCAAGCTGCGTGATGCGGGCATCCCAGACGAGCGCCATTTCGCGGCCGGGGGGCAGCGGGCGACGGCATTTGACCGGGACGATCCGGTCGAGCATCGCTTCGCGATCGGCGCCTGCCGCGGGCAGCCGCAGCGGCAGGCCGGCATCGTAGCTGAACTGCTGTCGCCGCCAGTCGCCGTCGCCGACGCCGGTCAGGATTTCGGTGGTCGTTTCGCGCGGCAGAACGTCGAGCGGAATCTTCTCTCCGATGCCATCGACGGCGCAATAGCCATAGCGGCCCACCGAGGCGCGATCGGCCGCGACATTGGTGGCGACGAGGAATATCTGGTCTTCCTCGATCCCGTCATAGCGGTCGCCCGACAGGACCGCGCGCGCCGACGGACCGCCGGTGTCGATCTCGAACCGGTCGTTGCCGACGACGCTGACGCCGCGCGCGGTGCGCAGGTCGGCGCGCAGTTCGACATGGCAGCTGACACCGCCGGGGAGCGATTTGGCAAATTCCAGAACCCAGGTGCGCGTATCGACCCAGCGTCCGGTCGACGGCACTTTGCAGTCGTTCGTCGCGGGTGCCTTGGCGCGCGGATCGCCGAGCGGCACCATGTCTTCGGAAAAGCGCAGGGTGAAACGGCTGATCGTGCCGTCGCCGTTTCCGGCGCTGCCCGGCGTAGCGAGCGTGACCTGCGGGACGGTGTCGCCGCCAGCGGCCGCAAGCGCGACCGCGACGGGCACGATGAGCGCGAATCGCATCTTGCCGGCCAGCCGGTTCGCCAGCCCACGCCATCCCGTCATCATCGAGTCGTCTCCCCGTCTGGACCCGTCATTATCCTGCTGGAAACAGGTGCAACTGTCCAGCATGCCCCGCGTACCGGTCCCGCCTAGCCGGAGGGCGGCGCGCCGCTGTGACATGGGTCACAGCAGCATGGGAAAACTCAGCGCGCGAGCATCGGGCCGAGCCACTGGCCGCCAAAAATATGGACGTGGAGATGCGGCACTTCCTGCCCGCCATGGCCGCCGATGTTGGCGAGCAGGCGGTAGCCGGGTTCGACGAGCTGCTGGTCGCGCGCCACCTTGCCGACGGCGCGGATGAAACCCGCGATTTCGGTATCGCTGGCGCGCGCCGAAAAATCGTCCCAGCTGACATAGGCGCCCTTGGGAATCACGAGGATGTGGAGCGGCGCCTGCGGATTGATGTCGTGAAAGGCGAAAGCGAATTCGTCTTCATAGACGGGTTTCGACGGCAGATCGCCGCGCAGGATGCGCGCGAAGATATTATTCTCGTCATAGGGCAGGGTGGCGTCGATAGGCATCGGGACTCCTGGGTTCGTGCCGGTTGTGGCTAACAGCTATTGCGCGCGCGCGGCCTTTTCGGCGTGGCCCGAAATGCCGTGGCGGCGGGCAAGTTCGGCGGCGACGGCATCCCAACCGATGCCGCGTTCGGCCAGCAGGACGGTCAGGTGAAAGACGAGGTCGGCGGCCTCGCCGGTCAGCGCCGCATCGTCCTCGGTCAGCGCTGCGATCACCGTTTCGGTCGCTTCTTCGCCCAGTTTCTGCGCGATCTTTCCGCGCCCCTTGGCGGCGAGGCTGGCGACGTAGGAGGCGCCGGCGTCGCCCGCGGCGAGGCGCGCGCGCACCACGGCCTCGAGCAGCGTCAAGGCATTGCCGATCGCGCCATCCTGTTCCTGCGTCATTCGCCCACTCCTCCGGTGCTATGGCCGTTGCAGACCGCCTAGCGAGGGAATGGACGCTGGACAAGGCGGCGCGGCTCTGGTCAAGCGCCGGCATGGCCGATGTCAAATTGCATCCCGACTGGCTCGCGCGCATCGGCGGCGAGTTCGACCAGCCCTATATGGCGCAGCTCAGGGCCTTTCTGGGCGAACAGCGCGCGAAGGGGAAGGCAATCTTTCCCCGCCCCCGCGACTGGTTCGCCGCGCTTGATGCGACGCCGCCGCAGGACGTCCGCGTCGTCATTCTGGGTCAGGACCCCTATCATGGGCCCGGACAGGCGCACGGGCTGTGCTTTTCGGTCCAGCCGGGCGTGCGCACGCCGCCCAGTCTCGTTAATATCTACAAGGAAATGGCGAGCGACCTCGGCATCCCGCCGGCGCGGCACGGATATTTGAAGCATTGGGCCGAACAAGGCGTGTTGCTGCTCAACAATGTGCTGACGGTCGAAAGCGGGCAGGCGGCGTCGCATCAGGGCAAGGGGTGGGAGAAGTTCACCGACGCCGCGGTCGCAGCAGTCGCTGCCGACCCCGCGCCCAAGGTCTTCATCCTGTGGGGCAGCCATGCGCAGCGCAAGGCGGCGAACGTGCCGGGACTGGGCGCCGACGGGCCGCACCTGATCCTGCGCGCGCCGCATCCTTCGCCCTTGTCCGCGCATAACGGCTTTTTCGGGTCGCGGCCGTTCAGCCAGGCGAATGCCTTTCTGGAGGCGCACGGCCGGGGCGCGATCGACTGGCGGCTGCCCGACCCGGTCGACCCGCCGGCCGCATGAGCATCCTCGCCGATCCGCTGACGCTCGCGGTGCTGATCGTCGCGGTTATCCTGCTCGGCATGGCGAAGGGCGGGCTGGCGGGGGTCGGCGCGCTCGCAACACCGCTGGCGGCGCTGGTGCTGCCGCCGGCCACCGCGGCGGCTTTGTTGCTGCCGATCCTGATCGTGCAGGACGTCATCAGCGTATGGTCGTTTCGCAAGACGTGGGACGGCTGGATCATCGGCTGGATGCTCCCCGGTGCGGCGGCGGGCGTTGCGGCCGGATATTATTATGCCGACCGCGTCGATGAGGCGCAGTTGATGGCGGCTCTCGGTGCGATCACGCTCGCCTTCGGCCTCTATCGCCTGTGGGTGGAGCGCGGCGGACGCATCGTCGCGGCGTCGCGCTCGCCGGGCTGGGTGGGGACACTGTTCGGCGGGCTGATGGGGTTCACCAGCCAGATCGCGCATGCCGGCGGCCCGCCGTTCCAGATGTGGGTGACGCCGCGCAAGCTGCCGCACCTCAGCTTTATCGGGACCAGCGCCATCCTGTTCGCGATCGTCAACTGGATGAAGGTTCCCGCCTATCTGGCGCTCGGCGCTTTCCCGCACGAGGTGATCGTCGCGGCCCTGCTCCTGATGCCGCTGGCGATCGTCGCGACGCTGCTGACGGTGCGCTGGCTGAAGCGGATCGACGGCGCGCGCTTCTATGTGATCGTCTACGGGTTGATGGTCTTGCTGGGCGCGAAGCTGTTGTGGGACGGGATTGCCGGATGAGCGGGACGCCGACGATCCTGGTCGACGCCGACGCCTGCCCGGTGAAGGACGAAATCTACCGCGTCGCCTGGCGCCACGAGGTCCCGGTGAAGGTCGTCAGCAACAGCCGTCTGCGTGTCCCCGACCACCCGCTGATCGAGCGGATAACCGTGTCCGACGGTTTCGATGCTGCCGACGACTGGATCGCGGCGGCGGCCGATGCGCGCAGCATCGTCGTCACGGCCGATATCTTGCTCGCCGACCGCGCACTCAAGGCGGGGGCGACCGTGTTGGCGCCGAATGGCAAGCCCTTCACTACAGCCTCGATCGGACCGGCCATCGCGACACGCGCGATCATGGCCGACCTCCGCGCCGGCATGGGCGCCGGGATCGGCGGGCCGCCACCCTTTTCAAAGGCCGACCGGTCGCAATTCCTGCAAGCGCTCGACGCTGCACTCGTCCGGTTGAACCGCGCCGGGTAGGGCGTTGCCGGGCTTGACCCGCACCGCGACCGTGCGCATCGTGTCGTCATGGCGCGCACCTACAGCAGTTTTGCCGAATTCTGGCCCTTCTACCTGCGCGAGCACAGCAAGCCGCACACGCGGGCGCTCCACTATGTGGGTACGTCGTTGGTCGTGCTGCTGGCGGTAGCCGCGCTTGCGACCGGGCGCGGGTGGCTGTTCGCCGCGCTTCCTGTTGCGGGCTATGCCTTTGCCTGGGCGGCGCATTTCGGGGTCGAGAAGAATCGTCCCGCGACCTTTACCTATCCCTTGTGGAGCCTCGCCGCCGATTTTCGCATGTGGGCGCTGTGGCTGACCGGCCGGCTGGGCAGCGAACTCGACAAGGCCGGTGTTGCCCGCTGATCCGGAACCATCGCGGCGCTGCGGGCTTCCTGCAAAGAGAGAGCCATCAGAAGGAGCAAAGCGATGACGGTCAACAGCGGTTCGGCGCGGTACGAAGGGTTCGGCAAGGACGGCAAGGGGCATATCTGGACGGCGCGCGGCGCGCTTGATGCACAGCCCTATGGCTTTGCTTCGCGCTTCGAGGACGGGCCCGGCACCAATCCCGAAGAGCTGATCGCGGCGGCGCATGCGTCCTGCTTTACCATGGCGCTGTCCTTCGCACTGGCACGGGCAGGGTTCAGCGATGGACAGATCGATACCAAGGCCGATGTGACGCTCGACAAGGATGGTGACGGCTTCACGGTGACCAAATCGGCACTGACGCTGACGGCGCGGGTGCCGGGGATCGAGGCGGACCGTTTTGCGGCTATCGCCGCCGATGCCAAGGCCAATTGCCCGATCTCTAAAGTTTTGAACTGCGAGATCACGCTCGAACACACGCTCGAGAATTGAGGCGGTGCGCCGGGCCGGCACAGGCCGGCCCGGCGGAGACGCTTAGCGGCAGCGCACGTCGTCCTTCTTGCTGCCGCGGTCGATCGCATTGCCCGCGACCGCGCCGCCGATGGCACCGATCACCGTGCCCAACGTCTTCGAATCGCCCGGCGCGATGACGTTGCCGAGGACACCGCCCGCGATGCCGCCGACGATCAGCCCGGTGGTGCCGTCGGAGCGGCGGCAATAATATTTGCCGTCGCGGCCGCGATAGATGCGATCGCCGTCGGACATGCGGCGTTCGCGGTAGCGGCGGTCGTTGCGGTAATAATTGTCGGCGTAGTAGCCGCCGTAGCGCGGATCGGGGTTGTTCCAGTCGTAGCGGCCGTAGCGGTCGTGATAGCTGTTGTCGTAATAGCCGTAGCCGCCATCGTCATAGCCATAGCTGCCGGTCGAGGCGCAGCCCGCAAGCGCGGTCGCCGCGGCGATGGGGGCGAGGGTGAGCATCGTTGCTTTTTTCATATCGTCTCTCCTGACCTGTCGGGGGAAAGGCCGGGGGAGCGGCCGGGTGGAGTGCAGGTCTTCCGCCCTACAAGACCCGCGAACGCCGCCTGTGGTTCCGTCGCGGGCCGGAGCGCCTGCCTTGACTCGGCGGCGGCGAAGGCGCCTATTCGCCGCCGAAAACAGGAACGGTTGGAGAGAGATGCCATGAACGTCGCCGCGTCGCCGCGCAGTTTTGCCCGCCTGAAAGTCATGCCGATGACCCCGTCGATCGGGGCCGAGATCGGCGGGATCGACCTGTCGGCCGAGCAGGATGACGAGACCATCGCCGAAATCCGCGCCGCGCTGCTGGCGCACAAGGTGATCTTCTTTCGCGACCAGTTCATCACCGCGCAGCAGCATATCGCCTTTGCCCGCCGCTTCGGGACGCTGGAAATCCACCCGGCGACGCCGAAGGACCAGCCCGATCCCGAAGTGCTGCACATCGCCTATGGCCCCGATTCGAAGGGGCAGGAGAATGCGTGGCATTCGGACGTCACCTGGCGCGCCGAACCGTCGCTGGGGTCGATCCTGCGCGCGGTCGAGGTTCCCCCGGTCGGCGGCGACACGCTGTTTGCCGACATGGGCGCCGCCTTTCGCGGCCTGTCGCCGGCGATGCAGGACTGGTGCCGCGGCCTGACCGCGGTCCACGACATCGCGCGCGTCTTTGCCCGCCGGCTGGGCAAGCGACCGGAGGAACTGCACGACCAATATCCGCCGCAGCGCCACCCGGTGGTGCGCACTCACCCCGAAACCGGCGAGCAGGCGCTCTATGTCAACACCGCCTTCACCAGCCATATCGAGGGGCTGAGCGAGAAGGAGAGCGATTGGCTGCTGGCGCATCTCTATGCGCAGGCCGCCATCCCCGAATATCAGTGCCGCTTTCGCTGGGAGGCGGGATCGATCGCCTTTTGGGACAATCGCGCCGGCCAGCATTATGCGGCATCCGACTATTTCCCCGCGGTGCGCCGGATGGAGCGGGTGACGATCGCCGGCGACCGGCCCTTCTACAAGGACGAGCGGCAGGGCAGCTGATCCCGGCAGCGCCGCGGCCCCGCCCGCCAGGTCAGTCGATGATCACATCCTTCCCCTCGGCCTTCAGCCGGGCGAGGCCGTCCTTCATCGCGGCGAGCACTTCGGGCGGGTGCGGGGTCCAGCTATCGACTTCGCCGACGATGCGCAGCGGCGCGCGGCTGCGGTAGCTGCGCGTCGGGTTGCCGGGAAATTTCTTGTCGGTGAGATTGGGATCGTCGAACCAGTCGCCGGTCGGCGCGACGATATAGATGCGCTCGCGCCCGTCACCCGCGACAAGCTCGCACCCCCAGATCGCCGATTCGAGCGCGGCGGAGAAATAGATCCACGAGAGCGGTTTGTCGGTGTCGTAATTGCTGGTCCACCCGGGCGCGAGCAGATCGCCGACGGCCAGGTCGGCGCGGGTGCCGTGGTAGAAGGTTGCGCCCGCATCGGGGCCGGTGGGGGTGGTGTCGGTCATTCTGTCTTGCTGTGCCTTAGAGCCTCATGCGTTAAATGCGCATCATCTCCAAATCCGTTTGTGCTGAGCTTGTCGAAGCACCGTCCTTCTTCTTGCGGCGTTAAAAGAAAGAACGGCCCTTCGACAAGCTCAGGGCAAGCGGTTTATATTAATGGCTCGCCGCTCTAACTTGTCAAACTTGTCACCTCTGGGCCCATGAAATCAGTCACTTGGGTCCGCGCCGTCGCCGTCGCCGTCATCGGCCGTCGGGCCGGGCAGGCGCAGCGGGGCGGGCGGCGGGTCGTCGGTGGTCGCGCCGATCTGCGCGAGCGCTTCGGCCAGCCGGGCCTCGGCGGGGTCGCCATGGGCGGGCGCGGCGCCGCGGCCCGCGTCGCCCGAACCGGCGGCGGCAAAACGAGGGGGGTCGTGCGCGCGCATCAGGAACATTGCGAGCCGTTCGGGATATTCGCGCCGCTCGCCCACCTGTTCGCCCTTGTAGAATATGGGGACGGGCACGCCGTGAACCGCGCGCGCCAGCGCGGCGTCGACCAGCCGCCGCATCCCGCAATCGATCGCGGCATCCCACGCATGGCGGAACGCATGGGCTTCGGGGCGGCGGCGGAGGTTATAGGCCGACGTCGCCGACAACCCGACGCTCGCCGCCGCCTCGGTCACGCAGGCCGTTGCGGCGAGCGCCTCGATAAATTTGCGCTGGCGGTCGGGGGTCCAGCCGGTGCCGCGCCGGCGCTGAAGCTGCGCGGGGGTGAAGGCGGACAGCGCGGCGATCAGGCTTTGCGGCGCCGGGCCTTGCAAGGCCGGATCGCGTGGCGGGGCGGGGCGAGCAGGGGGTTTGGGTTGGGTCATCGGACAGGATGAACCATGGCGGGGCAATGTAGGAAAGGGGTTATCGCGCCAACGGCATCGGCCGCGCGAAGAGGGTGGGGGGAGAGGCGGGATGATGGAGAGTTTCGGGGCACTGGTCGGCTGGGACCATCATGACGCGGGCGACCGCATCATGCTCCGGCTGGAAAGCGTGCAATCTTCGGAAGCGGCAAAGGCGCACGATCCCGACCTGTTCCGGATATTGATGACCAAACAGCAAGCGGCGATTCTGGGCCAATATCTGCTGCGCATTTCCGGCCAGTCGCCGGTCGTTCGCCGAAAGCGGGGCTGGTTTCGTCGCTACTTCGGGTGACGGGTGTCCGCCATCGCTGCGCGGCAGGGCGGATTTTCGAAAGTGGATGGACGCAATCGCTCAGCCCGCATCCCCGTGCAGCGGCCAGCGACCATGTTCGACATGGGTGGTCTTGCCGACGATGCTTTCGGTCAGGATGATCTCGTCGACCGTCCAGCCGATCGGCGGGATTTTCTGGGCGTTCGGCCGGTCGCCGCGATAGTTGATCGCGATGTGCGGTTCGGGGGTGGTGCCGTCCATGATCGGCGCCTTTTCGCGCAGCAGATGATTGACCAGCGCCTTCTGGAACGCCCGCGCCTCGGCCAGGGCCCCACGCGTCCGCAGCGTCACCGCCTTGCGGTTCTCGATCCGGTCGAAGCGGAGCGGGAAGGGCACCGCGGCGAAGCCGTCCAGCGCGGCGACGGTCGCGGGCAGCCATTCGGGCGGCGCATAGTGCAGATCGTAGAGCGAGATGAGCGTGACATGGAGGAGGCCGGGGCCGCGCGAAACATCGTTGCGTGGCAATGCGGCGATCGCCGCCTGCACCTCCGGCGGCGGCTTGGCCATGACATAGAGGGGGTTTCGGGCGCGCATGGTAGGAGCGTAGCATGAGGCGAAGGGGTGGCGGCTGCCGGGCGCTCCGTTTGAGCCGGAGTTTTGGTTTGGTAAACTGTCACATGATCGAAGCTTGGGTCACAGCGGTTTGAACATTGTTGTGCCCCGATCGCTATATAAGCGACCCCAGAATTCAATTGCGTATCTGTCGGTCATTCCGGCAATGAAATCACAAATGACTCTTTTTCTCTGCGGTGTTTCAGGCATAGTGGCATCAAATAAAATGCGAAAATCATCAGGAAGAAGCAAGTATCCTTTTCCGCTATCAAGAGCAGAAAATATCTGAGAAACTATATCTTTTCCTCGGAATTCCGAAACCGCAACCTTGTGAGACCTGATGGTTGCTTCATAGGTGAAATTCTTAAGTGTTTCTATTTTGCTTAAAGTCGTCTTGTCAATCTTTATTTTACTAAGCTCTGGATGTCGCGAATTTACAGAAACGCCTACGCCCTTAATAAATTCTCCTATAAGGTAAGACGTAAAGTTGGTCCTCATATTTCCATCATTAGCAATGTTGTCAAGATCCTGTCGAAGAGTTAATGACGAAAGTATCTTTTCTACTTTTGAATCTTCTTGTCCGGGGCTTAAGTCCTGAATAGGAGAAATGTATGGTTCAAAAAGTTCAAGAAATATAGAAATGATGCTTGTTGCGTCAAATGACGCAATTCCAGTTTCTTCTCGGACTTTTCGGGCAACATTCTTTAGAATGGTCTCATCGTATAAGAGCATGTCGGACGGCTTTAGGAAGCCAGCTTTGAATGTATCCTCAATGTCGTAAGTCGAATACGCGATATCATCAGCGATATCCATTATCTGACATTCGATGGTTTTAAATTTTTTGGCCTTTGTAAAAACATTTCCAGGCGAAACATTTTTCTTGATGTCGTCCACCACGACCTTGTCTTCCGAATAGTAGCCTTTCCGTACCTTTACGTCGTTGGTCCGATCAGCCTCTATTTCAGTATCATATTTGAGAATCGCGCCGAGCGTCCGATAGGTCAAATTGAGCCCGGCCCTCCGTTCCAATGGACAGGATGTATCTGATCGGTAACGTTTTTTCTCGAGTTGAGTTACAATTCGAAGTGTTTGAGCATTGCCTTCAAATCCACCATATGGGCGCATGCATTCGTCCAGGGCTTCTTCCCCGTTATGACCAAAAGGCGGATGACCAATGTCGTGGAGTAAGGCCGCTGTGAAACAAATCCTTGGATTGATGGGCTGCCTTTTAAAGAATCGGGTAGTCGCGTTCAACTTGATGGCTATTGATTCTGCAATCTGTGCGACTTCAAGTGAATGAGTCAGTCTATTTCTAAAGAAATCAGACTCATATCCCGGAAATATTTGGGTTTTCCCCTGTAGGCGACGGAAAGCCGGACAATGAATTACGCGCGCGTAATCTCTCCGCGCTTCGTCTCGCCAAGGCTCGGCATTGCTGTCCTCGGGAAGAAATCGCTTGGAGTCACCAAGCTTGTATAGCGAAGCGCTCACTTCGTTTTAGAGGTCTTTTTTTCGGAAGGTTGCCGGCTGTTTTGTAGCCGTGTTTCGACAGCCGCCCTTAGAAATCTTGTCCGCGCTTCCGTGATCTGGCGAGTTTGAACCGCAGGTTCCTTCAATTGCCCCATTTTGTTCCTCCCTCCAGACACAGGAATCATAGTTCCGAAACGCTGTCTAGCAGATATTCTGCCAGATTGGAGGGAGCTTCGAGATTGATGAATATCCATGGCATCGGTGTTTCTAGCTTTCGTATCGGCCAAGTGTCATCTGGGCAATGAGTGGCGGCTTTCTTAATCATGCTCCCGGTCACCCGCGCCCATATACAGCTCGCGCCCGGTTTCCTCATAAACCTGGCTCATTTTCGCCATGCCCTTTTCGGCCTCTTCGGCGGCGATGAAGGCGGAGCTGTCCTGATTTTGCAGCTTCGCGAAGTCGCGGACTTCCTGGCTGATCTTCATCGAGCAGAATTTCGGGCCGCACATGCTGCAGAAATGCGCCGATTTCGCGCCTTCGGCCGGCAAGGTCTGGTCGTGGTACTGCTCGGCCGTGTCGGGGTCGAGCGACAGGTTGAACTGGTCGCGCCAGCGGAATTCGAAGCGCGCTTTCGATAGCGCGTCGTCGCGGACCTGCGCGGCGGGGTGGCCCTTGGCGAGGTCGGCGGCGTGGGCGGCGAGCTTGTAGGTGACGACGCCGACCTTCACATCGTCGCGGTCGGGGAGGCCGAGATGCTCCTTGGGCGTGACGTAGCAAAGCATCGCGGTGCCGTACCAGCCGATCATCGCGGCGCCGATGCCGCTGGTGATATGGTCGTAGCCCGGCGCGATGTCGGTGGTGAGCGGCCCGAGCGTGTAGAAGGGTGCCTCACCGCACGCTTCGAGCTGCTTGTCCATATTCTCCTTGATCTTGTGCATCGGGACGTGCCCCGGCCCCTCGATCATCACCTGCACATCCTGATCCCACGCGCGCTTGGTGAGCTCGCCCAGCGTGTAGAGCTCGGCGAACTGCGCCTCGTCGTTCGCGTCGGCGATGCTGCCGGGGCGGAGGCCGTCGCCCAAGGAATAGGCGATGTCATAGGCCTTCATGATCTCGGTAATCTCGTCGAAGCGTTCGTAGAGGAAGCTCTCGCGGTGATGCGCGAGGCACCATTTCGCCATGATGCTGCCGCCGCGGCTGACGATGCCGGTGACGCGCTTGGCGGCGAGGGGGACGTAGGGCAGGCGGACGCCGGCGTGGATGGTGAAATAGTCGACGCCTTGCTCGGCCTGCTCGATCAGCGTGTCGCGGAAGATTTCCCACGTCAGCTCCTCGGCGATGCCGCCGACCTTTTCGAGCGCCTGATAGATGGGGACGGTGCCGATCGGGACGGGCGAATTGCGGATGATCCATTCGCGCGTGTCGTGGATGTTGCGGCCGGTGGACAGGTCCATGACGGTGTCGGCGCCCCAGCGGATCGACCAGACCATCTTGTCGACCTCGCTCGCGACGTCGGATGCGACCGCGCTGTTGCCGATATTGGCGTTGATCTTGACGAGGAAGTTGCGGCCGATCGCCATCGGCTCGCTTTCGGGGTGGTTGATGTTGTTGGGGATGATCGCGCGGCCGCGCGCAACTTCGTCACGGACGAATTCGGGGGTGACATAATCGGGGATGCTGGCGCCCCAGTCCTGCCCGTCGCGGATATATTCGGCAAGGCGTTCGCGGCCGAGATTTTCGCGGGTGGCGACATATTCCATCTCGGGCGTGATGATGCCGCGGCGGGCGTAGTGCATCTGGCTGACGTTCGCGCCGGGCTTCGCGCGTAGGACGGTCTTGCGGACGTTGGGGAAGGCGGGGACGCCGCCCGACCGGTCGGGGCCGAGCTGACCGTTATCCTCGGGCCGCACTTCGCGCTGGGTCACCTCCTCGACATCGCCGCGGGCGCGGATCCACGCGGCGCGCAGTTCGGGAAGACCCTGCGCGATGTCGATGTTCGCATTGGGGTCGGTGTAGGGGCCCGACGTGTCGTAGACGCGGACGCTGGGCTCGCCCGAATGGGGGTCGAGGTCGATCTCGCGCATCGCGACGCGGATGCCGCTGCCCGTGGGGCTGGCGATGTGCACCTTGCGGCTGCCCCGAATAGGTCCGGTGGTGACGCCGATGCGGTCGGCGGCTTCAATGCGGGAATCGATGTCGGCCATGGGGTTCAGCTTTCCTTGGGGTGGGGTTCAGACAAGACGGAGGAGGCCCGCGGCGGTGAAGCCGAGGCCGAGGAGGAGCGCGAGGATGGCAAGCGGGCGCGTGCGCGTCCCCAGCTTGCGCATCCAGAAACGGACGTAGAGATCGGCAAAGGCGGTGACCGCCAGCGCCTCGATCACCGCGAGGCCGCCGAGGATGGTGAGGACGAGCGCGAGCGGATCGCCCGCGGGCCAGCCGTCGGGGCCGCGATTGGCGAGGTAGAGCAGGGTGCCGAAGATGATCTCGAACAGCCCGGTGAGCATCTGGAGCGCGGGCGAGCCTTCGATCTCCTCGATCATCCGGTGCCACTGGCCGGGGCGGCGCAGCTCGTCGATCGCGGCCGCGAGCAGGAACAGGCCGAGGATCAGCGCCGACCAGGCGGGCGCGTGCGCGGCATAAGGGGCGGCGGGGATGGCCGCATCGGGCATGGCACGCTCTCCTTCCTTCCTGACGGACGGGAAGGGGGTGCAAGCGGTCCGGTGACGATCCAGCGCGCGCCCTCCCTCCGCCCGTATTACCGGGATCAGGTTCGACGGGTCGCGGTCTATTCCGCTCTCAACCTGCGATTGCGCGGCAGGCTCCCCGGGGACGCAGCCACCATAGGCGCGCGCGGCGCGGCTGTCCATCGCGGTATCCGATGTACCGGTACCCGGCCCTTGCTGTCGCTTGCCCGGACGGACTCTTAGACTGGCCGCCCCGGCTGACACCCATCCTGAAAGCGAGGTTCGCCATGCATCCCGTCAATCCGCCGCGCCGATGGTGGCCCCTGTTCGCCGTGCTGATCGCATGGGCCGCGCTGTCTGCTGCCCCGTCGGCGCGCGCGCAGGCCTATCCTTGCCCCGGGCCGGGGCCCGGCGAACGGATGGTCGGCATGACGCCCGGCGGCGACGGTATCGCCCCGGTCCCCTTGTGCGTGCGCGACGATGACGGAGGCTATGACGACGAACCTGCGGCACCGCAGGCCCCGGTCCGCGACTATGCCGCGGTCGCCTGGCATCCCGACGCAGCCGATGTCTGGTTCGAGGGCGGTTACAGCGATGCCGGGGTCGCCGAGCGCGAGGCGCGGGCCGCATGCAACGCCGTGATGGGCGGCGGCTGCACCACGACGGGCGAATGGTGGAATTCGTCGATGGTGATCATCCGCGACCGCGTCGGCTATTTCTACAACGCGTGGCTGGACAAGGACCGCTCAGAACGGGACAAGGTGCTCGCGGATTGCAGCGCGCAGCAGCTGCTGCCGTGCGAAATATATATGACCTTCAATTCGTCGCGGCGACAATATCGTCCGGGCGCCGAGGCGCGCAAGATATATGGCGCCGGGGCATGGGTGCACGGCAATGAGGGCTATGACGGAAAGCTTTACCTTGCGACCGGCTATCGCGACAGCAAGGTCGCGGTCGACACGGCGGTCAAGGCGTGCAGCGATGCCAACCCCGGCCGCACATGCGAGATGGTCGCGCTGTCGGGCAACGGGATTATCCAGACCTTTCGCTATAACGGCAATTTCGACAATGCGACGGTCGAAATGACGCCGCGCCGCGCCAAGGAGGCCGCAAAGCATTTGTGCGCCCAGCTGAAGGCGTCGAGCTGTGTGCTTCAGGCGGCATTCGACAGCCGCACGCCGGGTGTTTTCGTCCACGAGTTCGCAGCGGCCTCGACCGGCAAATAGACGCCGGAAACAGGCACCGCGCTACGGCAAGCATTCGGCCCGGCCTTTCGGCATGGCATAGGTCGCCGTGCAACATCCGGGGACCACGGACCAGCGTGAACAGGATAATCGCCGACGCGGTCACCCCCGCCCCGCTCGCCCGCTTGCGGCTGTCCATCGCGGCGGCTGGACTTTACGCGGTGGCATCGCATAAGCTGGCGCCGGGTCGCGGAAAAGGCTGACGATGCGGGGGTTTCGATGACGAAATGGATGGGGGCCGCGGCGGTTGCGGCAGCGGCGATGATGCCGGTGGTGGTGGCGGCGCAGGCGCAAACGTCGGCCAAGGCTGCGGGCGAAGATGCGCAGGCGAAAATCTGCAGCAACGACGACGCAAGCGAAAGCGCAGAGGCAATTGTCGCTGCGTGCAGCGCCGTGATCGCTGACAGCCGTTACGGCGCTCGCGACCATGCCATCGCCTATGCGCGGCGTGGCCTTGCCCATGTCGATCTGGGCGAGTTCGACATGGCGGCCGCCGACACCGACAAGGCGATCGGAATCGAGACGGCCAACGACTTCATCTGGGCTGCGCGCGGCGTGGCGTTGGCGAGCGCGGGAAATTTCGAGGCGGCGAAGGCCGCCTATGACCGCTCGCTGGCGATCGGTCCCGGCAACGGGGGAATCCTGGCGAAGCGCGCCGGCGTGCTGCTCGACCTCGGCAAGCCGAAGGAGGCGCTGGCCGATGCCGATGCGGCCTTGGCGGCGCAGCCCGGCAATTTCGAGGCGCGCATCATGCAGGCGCAGGCGGTCGCGAAGCTGGGCGATCACGCCAAGGCACTGGCACTGTTCGACACGCTGATTGCCGAAAATCCGCTGCCCTTTCTCTACAATCTGCGCGGCGACGCGCGGCTGGACGCCCGCAAATATGCCGAGGCCGCGGCCGATTACAGCGAGGTATTGAAGCGCGGCTACAATGCGCCGACACTCAACGCGCGCGGTTGGGCCTATCGGATGGCGGGCGAACTGGGCAAGGCGATCGCCGATTTCGACGCGGCGATCCGTAGCGATCCGACCCTGTTCGCCGCCTATGCCGGGCGCGGCGAAGCCTATGACGAGCTCGACGAATATGAGCGGGCGGTCGCGGATTTCACCAAGGCGCTGAAGCTGCAGCCCGGCCATGCTGGCGTGCTGCGTGAACGCGGCTCCGCCTACAGCGAACTCGGCAAGTTGGCGTTGGCGCTCGCGGATTATGACGCGGCGCTGTCGATCGAGCCCAAGAATAGCGACATGCTCAATGGCCGGTGCTGGGTGCGGGCCGTGGCCGGGGCCGAACTGGCGAAGGCGCTGGCCGATTGCAGCGCGGCGATCGCGCTCGCGCCGAAGGAGGCGAACGCCTATGACAGCCGCGGGCTGGTCGAATTGAAGATGGCCGACAATGCCGCCGCCTTCGCCGATTACGACAAGGCGGCAAAAATGGACCCGACGCGCGCGAGCTATTTTTACGGGCGGGGGATCGCCGCGATCCGGCTTGGCCGCAGGGCCGAGGGCGAGGCCGATCTGACGAAAGCCGGCACCATGGATGCCGGGGTTGCGGCGCGCTACGCCAAGCATGGCGTGATCCCTTAGGGTCGATATCTTTGATGCCCTCTCTGCGGGCCTGTCTGTGTGACGCCAAGCCCGCCGGACCCGCATTGCGCCTTTGTAATGTTGCGGACGCAGGGGCGCCATGATGGGCGTGTCATCTTCGCTTTCCCATCGGGATGAAAGGAAGGCCTGTCATGTTGAGGATCAAACTCGCCACGCTTGGCGCCGCCGCGCTGCTCGCGCTGTCGGGAACGGCAGCGGTCGCGCAGGATGCGACCCCCTATTGCTCGAAGACGGTGACCGACAATTGCATGCAGCGCGAAGGCCATGCGGTCGCGGCCAGGCATCATGCGGCGCGCAAGCATCCGGCAGCGCGCAAGCACGCCGCCGCCCGGCGCCACGCTGCGGCGCATCGCAAGGCGGCGCATCGCAGGATGGCCGCAAAGACTGCACCGGCACCCGCGCCCAAGAAGTGAAGCCGCGCCATGCGTCGCCGCGGGTCGCGCGGCGCATGGCCTTTTTCGCCGCACGTCGCGGCTTGCGGCGCGGCCCGGCCCCGCTACACTCGCCCGCAAAGCAACGATAGCGGGAGAGCGATATGGCGTCGGTGATGGACGAAGCGCGGGCGATCACGCCGGTCGATGTCAGCGACATCGCGCTCTATGTCGAGGATCGCTGGCGCGAGCCTTTTGAGCGGCTACGCGCCGAGATGCCGGTGAGCTGGTGCCCCGAAAGCCCCTATGGCGGCTATTGGTCGGTCGCGACGCACGCGCTGGTGCAGGCGGTCGAACTTGATCCGGCGACATTTTCCTCGTCGTGGGAGAATGGCAATATCGTCATCGCCGATCCGCCCCCCGAATCGAACCTGCCCAATTTCATCGCCGCCGATCCGCCGGTCCACACCGCGCAGCGCAAGGTGATCGCCCCCGCCTTCAACCCGAGCCAGATGGCGGAGCGCGAAAAGACGGTGAAGCAGCGGACGCGCGAGCTGTTCGACGCGCTGCCGGTCGGCGAGACGTTCGATTGGGTCGAAAGCGTGTCGGTGCCGCTGACGATCGGGATGCTGTGCATATTGTTCGATTTTCCGTGGGAGGAACGCCACGACCTCAAACGCTGGTCCGACTATGGCGGCAATGTTTCGCCCGAGACGGCGAGCGAGGAATATCGCGCGCAGTGGATGGCCGAAATGGGCGCGATGCTGGCGCGCTTCGACCGCGAGCTCGAAGCGCGCAAGGCGCTGCCGCCGAGCGACGACCTGTTGTCGCGCATGGTCCACAGCGAGGCGATGGGGAGCCTCAACCCGATGGAGCGGCTCGCCAACATCGCGCTGCTGATTGTCGGGGGCAATGACACGACGCGCAATTCGATGAGCGGGCTGGTCGAGGCGCTGCACCGTTTTCCCGGCGAGCTCGATCGGCTGCGCGCCGACCCCGCGCTGATCCCCAATGCGGCGCAGGAGATCATCCGCTGGCAATCGCCGGTCACGCACATGCGGCGGACCTGCATGGCCGACACCGAACTGGGCGGACAGACGATCCGCCGGGGTGAAAAGGTGATCCTCTGGTATATTTCGGCGAACCGCGACGAGAGTGTGTTTCCGCAAGCCGACCTCTTCGACGTGGGCCGCGACAATGCGCGGCGCCACGTCGCCTTCGGTCACGGCATCCACCGCTGCGTCGGGGCGCGGCTGGCCGAAATCCAGCTCTGCACGCTGATCGAGGAAATCGTGGCGCGCGGCATCCGCATCGAACCCCAAGGCGCGCCCGAGCGGCTGGCGAGCCCCTTCCTCCACGGGTTCGTCCATATGCCGGTGCGGATCGTCGCCGACTGACTTTCCAGACTGGAAAATTGTCACTTGCCGAATTGGAAAGTCGGAAATATTGCTTTCCAAAATGGAAAGTGATGCGGGGGCACCCTTCGTTTCCGCATCAGACCCGAGGAGCAAGAGACATGAACCCGATCGAAGCCCGCGCCGCGCTCGACAGCATCGATGACGTCCAGCGCGACCTGGCACTGAAGGCGACCTATTGCCCGCCGTGGCGCCACGCGGCGTTCGGCGCGGTCATGGCGCTGCTGGTGCTGGGCCAGGGTTTCGATATCGCGATCATGGCGCCGCTGTTCGCGGTTGCGATGCTGGCGGTGGTGCTTCTCGTCGCCGACGACCGGCGGCGTTACGGTCTTTTCATCAACGGTTATCGCAAGGGCCGGACCCTGCCGGTTACGCTGGCGCTGCTCGGCGCGATGCTGGCGGCGATGTTCGGCGAAATCCACGCCCGCGAAGCCGGACTGGCGCTGGGCACGAAGCTGGGCATTGCCGCCATTGCCTTTGGCGTCGCCGTCGCCGCGAGCATCGCCTGGAGCCGCATCTATCGTCGCGAGCTGCTGAAGGGCACCGCCTGAGCCATGGACGGGATCCACATGGCGCTGCATGCGCCGGCGCGGCTGCAGATCGCCGCGCTACTCGCCAAGGTCAGCGAGATGGAGTTCGCCAAGCTGCGCGAGCTGGTTCAGGTGAGCGATTCGGTGCTGTCCAAGCATCTCGCCGCGCTGGTCGACGAAGGCTATGTCGATTTGCGCAAGGCGCCGCTCGGCGGACGCCAGCGGACATGGGCGTCGCTGACCCGCGCCGGGCACCACGCGCTCGAGGCGCATGTCGCCGCGCTGCGCGCCATCGTCGCCCATCTTCCCGTCGCGGCCGAATGAGGCTAGGGGCGTCGCGGCTTTCCGTTCGGGGTGCGGGAGCCGCCTGTGCCCATTGCCCCGTCGGATGATATCGGAATGAAGGCAGGGGCGATGCCCGATGGCGGAGCGGCCGCATCGGCCGTGCCGCGGCGCGACTGGACGGCGTTGCTGGCGCTGGCGCTCGTGTTGCGGCTGGTCGCGGCGTGGCAGGAAAGCGTGCTGCACCCCGACGAGGTCTTCCAATATCTCGAAGGCGCCTTCCGCCTGCTCCACGGCTATTCGGTCGTGACCTGGGAGTATCGCGACGGGATGCGCGGCGACCTGTATCCCGCCTTGCTCGCGCTGCCGATGCGGCTCGGCGAATGGATCGCGCCCGACGGCAGCCTGACCATCTGGTTGCCGCGAACGATGATGGCGATATTGTCGCTGTCGATCGTTGCCGCGGCGGGGGTGATCGGGGCGCGGGTGTCGCGGCTGCATTTCTGGGCCGCCGGACTGATCGCCGCATGCTGGCCCGACCTTGTTGCCTTTGCGCCGCATCCGCTGACCGAGCAGATGGCAGCCTTGCTTGCGGCACCAGCGATCGCGCTGCTCGGGCTTCCGGGGCGCAGCGCACGACAGCTGACGGTCATCGGCGCTGCCGTGGGCCTGGCGGTCGTGTTTCGGCCGCATGTCGCGCCCGCGCTGGCGCTGGGTCTACTCGTGCACGTCTGGCGGGCCGGGCCGCGCAGTCTCTGGCCGCTTGTCGCCGGGGGCTTGGTCGGGCTGGCGATAGGCGCGGTCAGCGATGTTGCGGGGGGGCATTGGCCGTTCGAATGGCTGGTGCACAATGTCGATCGCAACATCGTCGATAATGTGTCGGCGCGTTACGGCGTGTCGGGACCATTCCAATATGCGGTCGATCTTCTGGCGCTGTGGGGCCTGTGGACCGCTCCCATCCTCGTGCTGGCGACGCTCGGCGCGCGGCGCTATCCGCTGCTCGCGGTGGTCGCGATCGCCAATATCCTGATCCACTCGGCGATCGGCCACAAGGAATATCGGTTTATCATCCTGTCGGTGACGGCGATCATATTGCTCGCGGGTATCGGTACCGGCGATGCGATCGCTGCGCTGCGCGCGCAGCGGGGGCGACAGGGGTGGCGGGTGACGCTGGTGCTGGGCGCGGGCTGGCTTGCCGCCGCGACCTATGTCGCGCCCGCGCTGTATCATTTGGGGGGGCGGGTCGTGACCCCTTTCAGCGCCGCGGCCTCCGACCGGCTGCGCGCAAAGCCGGGACTGTGCGGCATGGCGGTGGTCGGCAATCGCGTTTTCCGCGTCTATGGCTACGCGCGGCTGCAGCGGCGGGTGCCGATCTTCGTTCAGGCGCCGGGCGATCCGCGCGTCGACCCCGCCCAGTTCAACGCCGCGCTGGTCTGGAAAGGACATGCGGACGCCCTGACCCCCGATTTTCGCGCGACGACCTGTTCTGCCGATGGCAGTCAATGTGTGTACGAACGGCCGGGCGGTTGCAGCGCCGCGACCTCACGGGCAGAGATCAATCGCTATCTTGCCGATCGCGGGATGTAGGAGGATGCCGATGCGACCCGATCTGGACGATCCCGAGGCACGTGCTGCCTATCGCCGCGAACTGCTCGGCGTCGGGCGCGGGATGCGGCGCGTCGGCTTTGCCGCAAGCTTGCTGGCGCTCGCGCTGTTGATGGGACCGCGGATGGGCGGTCCGTGGATGATGGGCCCGCTGCCGACGCAATATTGGGGCTGGGCGGCGCTGCTGCTCAGCTGGACGCTGTTCGTCGTCGTGATCGTGCGGCGCACCCGCCACCACAAGCGGCGGATGGCCGAATAGCCATCCGCCGGATCGCAATCAGGCGTAGCGGAATTCGTCGCTGCGCAGGTCGATGAGCGGGAACGCGTCCTTTTCGGCCCAGTAATCCTGATTGTGCCGCCATTCGGGCTTGTCGCCGCGCCGTGGCATCGCGTCGAGCCCGCGCATCAGATAGCCGGGATTGAAATTGTCCGCTTCGATCCACGGCAGGATCGCCATCCCCTCGTCCTGCGGGCGCAGCACGACCTCGACCTTCTTTGCGCCGATGTCGTCCATGTGGTTGAGCAGATTGCAGACGAAATCGCCCATCATGTCGACGCGCAGCGTCCAGCTCGCGCGGAAATAGCCCATAACCCACGCCATGTTGGGAACGCCGGTCATCATCATGCCGCGGTAGGTGACGGTGTCGGCCCAGTCGACGGGCTTGCCGTCAACCTCGAACGGGATGCCGCCCATGACCGAGAGGTTGAAGCCCGTTGCGGCGACGATGATATCGGCCTCGATCTCGGTTCCGTCGGCGGTGCGGACGCCCGTTTCGGTGAAGCGGTCGATCGTGTCGGTCACGACGGTCAGCTTGCCCGCCGTCGCGGCGCGGAAGATGTCGCCTTCGGGGCAAAAGGCGAGCCGCTGCTGCCACGGGCGGTATTTCGGGGTGAAATGCGGCTCAAACGCAAAGTTGGGATCGCCCGAAAAGGCGCGGATCAGCTCTTTCAGCTCTTCGAACACCTGATCGGGTTCGGTCTGGCAGCGGCGCGTCATCAGATCCTGATCGTGCATGATTTGCGCGCGCACGACGCGGTGGACGGTGGGCTCGTCGATCCCGACCTCGCGCAGCCGGTCGGCAAGTTCGTTCTTGTTCTCCGAGCAGAAGAAATAGGTCGGCGAGCGCTGAAGCATCGTCACATGCGCCGCCTTTTCGGCGAAGGCGGGGACGATCGTCGCGGCGGTCGCGCCCGATCCGATGACGAGGATACGCTTGCCCGCATAGTCGGTCGCGGGATCCCAGAGCTGGGCGTGGACGAACTGGCCCTTGTAGTCCGAAAGGCCCGGCCAATCGGGGATATAGGGCTTTTCATGGTCGTAATAGCCCTGGCACATCCACAGGAAATTGGCGGTGAAGACGACGGCGGCGCCATCGGCCTTGCGCACCGCCTCGACCGTCCAGCGGTTCGTCTCGCTCGACCAGCGGCAGGCGGTGATGCGGTGGCCGTAATGGATATGGTCGCCGATGCCGTTTTCCTCGATCACCTCGCCCATATATTTCAGGATTTCTTCGGCGCTGGCGATCGGCGCGCCGACCCAGGGTTTGAAGCGGTAGCCGAAGGTGTAGAGATCCGAATCGGAGCGGACGCCAGGATATTTGTGCGTTTCCCAGGTGCCGCCGAACGTGTCCTTCATCTCGAGGATCGCATAGCTCTTACCGGGGCATTGATGCTGGAGATGATAGGCCGAACCGATGCCCGAAATCCCCGCGCCGACGATCAGCACGTCGACATGGTTGGCATCCTTGGCAGTGGTGGCTTCGCGCGCCGCGGCGGGCGCCGTCGTGGTCGTCATGGCTTGTCCGCTCCCATTTTCTCTAGTTAGGGTGATTACCCTATACTATCGAGCATGAGTCGCGCCAGTCCGCTTTGATGTGGATCAAAAGCGCCGTGCCGACGCGCGGTCAGCCGGTGCGGCGCGCCAGCCAGACCCCCGCGACCATCAGCGCGATCCCGGCGAGCCGCGCGGTGTCGACCGGAAAGCGCTGGGCCCCGAACAGGCCGAAATGATCGATGATCGCGGCGCTGGTCAGCTGTCCCACCAGCACGAAGAAGATCGCATTGCCGACCCCGAAGCGCGGCGCGATGAAGGTCACGGAGATCACGTAGAAGGCGACGAACAGCCCGCCAAAATAGAAATGAAAGGGAATGTCGGCGGAAAAGCGGATGTCGCCGAGCGCGCCGGTCGCGATGAGCAACACGTCGAGGGTCATGGCAGCGCCCTGCCCCGCGCCTTCGTCATCATGCGGGGGGCTCGAATCCGTGGTCGGAACGGTAGGACGCGAGCACCTCCGGTGTCGCGGACCCGGTCTTGAGGTAGGCACGGTCCAGCAGCAGGGCGAGGCTCTCGACGGCAGCCGTGAGCATGTCGGCTGCGAGTTGCACCTCGCGCGAGGACGACGTCCTTCCGGCCTCCGCCAGCTCCAGGGCGTGAGGGAGGGTCGCAGCCAGCGACAGCTCTTCCTCTTCCTCGATGAAGTAATAGGACTCGGCGTACTGCATGAGGTCCGTCTCGGCCTGGATCGTGCCGTCGGTCACGGCGTCCAGCAGGCGGCTAGCGACGCATGGTTCCCCACCGGCCACCACGGCAGTCGCATGACTCGACTGCAGAAGGCTCAACCGCTTCGCAACAGACCTCCGCCTGCCCAGGGCGGGGTAGACCTGCAGGATCCAGGAGATGGCGGCGGTCAGGAGGACGAACCCGAGAAGCGCCTCGAACGGTGCCAGCAGGCGCAGGACGGGGTCGGCCGGGGTGACGTCACCGAATCCGAGCGTGGCCACGGTGACCAACGACAGGTACAGGGCGGTCAGGGCATCGGAAGACTGCTGGGGTCTGAGTGCAGACCCGAAGTAGAAGCCGTCCGACATGTGGGGCAGGTAGACCAGAGTCCAGCCGATCACCACCAGACCGGTCCACAACGCCACGGTTCCGAGGATGCCGATCGGCCCGGCGAGTTGCCGGGTGTGGCTGGGCAACACGTGCTTGGTGGCCCACCACACGAGCTGGAACACCCACCGAGCGATCCGGCCGAATCCGCCCGGGTGCCACAGAGTGTGGA